>Ga0209921_1000004_pt1 | contig 303104 bp, 261 predicted proteins | sample SalPonF2_C_D2_MG_FD_185730 | JGI IMG/M metagenome (GOLD analysis project Ga0209921, IMG submission 185730) | Salt pond soil microbial communities from South San Francisco under conditions of wetland restoration - Salt Pond MetaG SF2_C_D2_MG... ...
GCCGACGTGCCGGCCCAGCGCGTGTTGCGCTTTTTTGAAGGCTAGCGCAGACCACGGCCGATAGCAAATTCCATCGCCCGAACACTTTGGCCCATGAGAACAGGGCGCAACTCTTGGTGGACTCGCCTTGCCGCGCCACCCGGATGCCAGCTTCCTGCTTCCACCGATCCGAGGTGCACGCAGCGTCGCGCCCGAATGACTGTTATTTTTCGTCGCCGAGGTAAGGGTTGGGTCGGTTCCGGTCTCGCGTGTGCGGAAAATCCGTCATTCAGGACGGGACGCACTGGCGTTCCTACATCAGCTTGCCCAGGTAAACGAGAATCGCGACGCCAAACAAGATGCGGTAGATCGCGAACGGCGTGAAGCGGTGGGTGCGGATGTAGCCGAGGAGCCACTTCACCGCGATAAAGGCCACGACGAGCGAGACGAGGAAGCCCACGGCGAGGGCATCCCAGTGGGCGCCGCCCACGGAGCCTCCCCGGAGTGCTTTCAGAAGCTCGTAGCCCGTCGCTGCGTACATCGTCGGGATGCCGACGAGGAAGGCGAATTCGGTGGCCGCCGGGCGGTCGTTGGTGCCGAAGAGCATCGCGGCGAAGATCGTCGCCCCGGAGCGCGAGGTGCCGGGGAAGATGCCGGCCACCATCTGGGCGATGCCTACCAGGATCGCCACCGGCCACGTGACATCCTTGTGCGGGGGACGGCGTGCCGCAACTTGCTCGGCCGCGAGCATCCAGATTCCGCCGGCGATCAGCGCCCAGGCGATCGGGCCGATGGCCTTGGGCAGGCGGAAGCCCATTTCCACGGCGACAAGGCCGATGACGGACGTGATCAGGAACGCGACGACGAGCTTGGCCAGGTAGTCGCGGTTCGCCGGCTCGCGCCACCGGGTCAGCAGCGTCCACAGGCGGCGCCAGTAGATCAGGGTAATGGCCAGGATCGCCCCGGCCTGGATGCCGACATTGAACAGATCCGAGCGCGCCCCCAGCCAGTGCTCGGCGATCAGCAGGTGTCCGGTCGAGGAGATCGGCAGGAACTCGGTGATGCCTTCGATGATGCCGAGCAGGACGACGTTGAGCAGATCGTGCAAGGGGACACTCCCGGAGGAAGGGCGCTCAGTTTACCCGCCGCGGCACCCGCGCCGGACGGTCAGGCGGATTCGAAACGGTTCTCGCCGCGGTTCTTGCGCACGTGCCGCGGATCGAAGACGCGGCCGTTCATCACGATCCACACGCCCGGCGGCAGGACCTGCGCCGACACGAATCCGGCCGCGACGTTGAACACGGCATCGGTATCGCGGAAACGGGCGGGCTTCAGCGCGCCGGTGAGCACGACCGTCTTGCCCCCGATGCCCTCGAGGGCACGGGCCGTGTCCACCATCGTGTCGGTCCCGTGGGTGACCAGGACGTGGTCGGCGCGAGCCGCGGCAACCGCGTCGCGGATCAGCGCACGGTCGGTCTCGGTGATCTCCAGGCTGTCCTTCTGCATCAACGCCTCGACCGTATACGGAACGCTGACGCCGGCCTCCGAGAGAATGCCGGTGACGACGGGCGTACCCACCTCGTAGCGGCTCAGCGCGTCGAAGTAGACCTTGTCGATGGTCCCCCCGGTGGTAATCACCGCAACCTCCGTCGCACCGTCCGCAAGCGCTTGCTTCGCGCCGCCCGTTCTGCTTTGATGCATCTGCGCCCTTCGCTCCGCGCGGTATCGGAAAGCCCGCTATTTTAGACCGTGCGCGCCGGAAGCACCCGAGTCGCTCCCCTGGCAAGGGACTGGAAACGATGGGGAATAACCAGATGCGCCTGCGTTGCCCTCGAGCTGCAGTCACCGCCCCGCCCGCTCGCGGCACGGCACGTGCGGTTTCCGGCAGCGGCCCGGGCCGGCGTGGCGAAGACACGACGAGGCTGTGCCGAACGGCGGCGCAGGTCTGGCGAACGGCCCTGACCGGCGCCGCCCTCGCACTGTCGATGATCGCCGGCATGCCCGCCGCTCATGCGGGCACCGCGTCGGCGGCGCCCCGGCAACTGGCCATCGACGGCCCCATCGGCCCGCCCATGGCCAGTTACGTCCACCGCGGCCTGGCCACGGCCAGGCAGCAAGGCTCCCCCTTCGTCGTGATTCGCATCGACACGCCCGGCGGCCTGTCCGATTCGATGCGTTCCATCGTGAAGGACATCCTCGCCTCGCCGGTGCCCGTGATCTGCTGGGTCGGCCCGGAGGGCGCCCGCGCGGCGAGTGCCGGAACCTACATCCTTTATGCCTGCGGCCTGGCGGCCATGGCGCCGGGCACCAACGTGGGCGCGGCAACCCCGGTCTCGCTCGTGAGCCCGGGGAAGAGCGGCACGTCTCCGGAACCGAAGAGCGCCGAGGGCCGCAAGGTGCTCAACGACGCCGTGGCTTACATCCGCAGTCTCGCGGAGCTGCGCGGACGCAACGCCGACTGGGCGGAGACCGCCGTGCGGACCGGGGCGAGCATCAGCGCGAAGACAGCCCTGGAGAAAGGCGTGATCGACCGGATCGCGCCCGACGTGCCTGCGCTGCTCGATGCAATTGACGGCACGAAGGTGCCGGCCGCGAACGGCCCGGTCGCAATCTCGAGCAAGGGGACGCAACCGGAGACGCTGGCGCCGGACTGGCGCGAGCGTTTTCTGCAGGTGATCACGAACCCCACTGTGGCCTACCTGCTGTTCATCATCGGCATCTTCGGCCTGCTGCTGGAAGGCCTGCACCCCGGCTTCTTCCTGCCGGGCACGGTGGGGGCGATATCGCTGATCCTCGCCCTGTTCGCCTTTCACGCGCTGCCGGTCAACTATGCCGGTCTCGCGTTGATTCTCCTGGGCGCCGGACTGCTGGTCGCCGAAGCCTTCGTGCCCAGTTTCGGCACGCTCGGGCTGGGCGGAATCGCCGCCTTCGTCATCGGCTCGATCATCCTCCTCGATACCCATGCCCCCGGCTATACCCTGCCCCGCATCTACATCGGCGCCGCCGGCGGCATCGCGGCCATCGCACTCGGCGGACTCGTGTACTTTGTAGTCAGGATGCGACGACGCCCCATCGTCAGCGGCCGCGAGGCCATGGTCGGCAGCGAGGCCGTCGCCCTGGAGGATTTCGCGGCCCGGGGCTGGGTACGCGCCGCGGGGGAAAGGTGGCGAGCGCAGTGCGAGGTGCCCGTGCACAAGGGGGACCGGCTGCGCGTCGAATCCGTCGACGGGCTGACCCTCTCGGTCAGCCCCATTGCAGGACCACGGGAGGACTGAATCATGTGGATCGGAATTATCATCGCCGTCGCGCTGGTGATGCTGCTGATACTCAGCGCTTTCAAGGTGTTGAAGGAATACGAGCGCGGCGTCGTCTTCCTGCTCGGAAAGTTCCAGGAGGTGAAGGGCCCGGGCCTGATCATCCTCATCCCGGTCATCCAGCAGATGACCAAGGTGGACCTGCGAGTCGTGGTGATGGACGTTCCCCCGCAGGACGTGATCTCCCGCGACAACGTCGCCGTCAAGGTCAACGCCGTGATCTACTTCCGCATCGTCGACTCGGAGCACGCCATCATCCAGGTCGCCGATCCTTTCGGCGCCACCAGCCAGCTTGCGCAGACAACCCTGCGCTCCGTGCTCGGGCGCCACGAACTCGACGACATGCTCGCCGAGCGCGACAAGCTCAACGCCGACATCCAGGAAATTCTCGACGAGCAGACCGATGCCTGGGGCATCAAGGTCACCAACGTCGAGATCAAGCAGATCGAACTCGACGAGAACATGGTGCGCGCGATTGCCCGGCAGGCGGAAGCCGAACGGGTGCGGCGTGCCAAGATCATCAACGCCGAGGGCGAGCTGCAGGCCTCCGAGAAACTCACCAAGGCCGCCGAAAAGCTCGCGACGCAGCCGCAGTCCATGCAGCTCCGCTACCTGCAGACGATGACCGAGGTCGTGCAGCCCGGCAAGAGCAACACGATCCTCTTCCCGCTCCCGCTGGACCTCATAAAGCCGCTGATGGGGCAGACGAAAGGCGACTGACGGCGCCCCGGAGTCCGTTGCCAACGGCGGGTCCGCCGCTCGCGATCCGGTTGCGCCGGGCGCGACGGCGCCCGGCCGGCCGCTCCTCAGCCGTTCGCGGCGTACGCGAGGGAAAACGCGCCGGGGCCGAGGTAGACGCCGGCGGTGGTGCTCATGGGCGACTCCATGATCGCGACGTCGTGATCCTCGGCCTGGCGCCGCAACGTCCGGTACGTGGCGAACGAGCGGATCTCGTCGGGGCTGCCCGCGTAACTCATCACGACGACGGGCGCGAGAAGCCGGCCGTCGCGGATCCGCTCGATGGCGCGCTCCATCACGTGCTCCACGGCCGTCTCGAAGTGGCGCACTTTCTCCACCGGCCGCGTATCGCCGCGGTGCGCCTCGACGATCGGCTTGATGTCCAGCATCGACCCGAGCTGGAACTGCAGCCAGCCGACGCTGTGGTCGCCGCGCCGCCGGGCCCGCTCGCGCAGGTGGTACAGGTCGCGCGGCACGGCGTAGGCGTAGACGTGGCGCTTGAAGTCTTCGACATGCTGGCGCAGGCGGTCGAAACCCGCGCCCTCCTGTTCCCGCAGTAGACGCAGCGCTTCCCAGACGAGCACGCCCTCGCCCGTGAAGAGCTGGCCGGAATCCACGACCCGGAGCATGAAGTTGCCTTCCAGGTTCGCGGCCTCGCGCCGTTCCCGGTAGCCCTTCAGGATCGCGAAGGAAGCCTTGGTGGAATTGCTGTAGATGTCGCTGCGCGAACTCGCGATCGAGATCACCAGAACGCGTTCAAAGCGGGTTACCAGGCGATTCAGGAACAGGTCGCGGATTTCCGAAACCTTGAACGGCTCCGTCTCCGCTTCGAGTCCGTGCCTGGAAATGTAGCGCTCGTAGAAAGCGACCGTTGCCTCGGGATCGCGCAGGTCGACGTAGCGGTCGTCGCCGAAGCGCAGCGCGATCGGCATGACCTCGACATTGTTTTCACGCAGGAATGACAGGGGCAGGTCGCAGGCGGAATCGACAACCAGACCTATTCGCATCGCTCTCTCCGAAGGGGCTTGCAGGGAGGCGCGCCACGGAGGCGCGCCTCCTGTTCGAGGTCAGCCGCCGTTCTTGGTCTTCAGCAGTACCGGTTTCCACTGCGCGGGATTTCCGTGGGGGACTTCGGCGGCAAAGTAGTAGCTCTTGCCCTGCTGCAGATCGAGCTTCATCGTCCGCATCTTCTCCGACCCGCTCGTCGCGGGCGTGGACATGAGGTTCGGACCGCGGTTGCTGTTGAGGATCGCGCGGAAGCCGATCTCGTGAGTCCCCGGCTTGATCCAGAGCGTGTGGCGCTTGCCCTGGCTCGACAGATACTTCCCGTCGAGCCAGACGATCCTGACCTCGAATCGGCTGGGCCCCGGGGGCATGGCCGTCGAGATGATCGCGTGAGGCTGGCCGGGACTGACCAGGGCCTGATCGCCACCGCCGCCGGCGGCGCATGCGGTACCGGTCGCGAGGATCGCCACCGCCGCAAGACGAATCAACGTTCTCATGACCTCACCTCCTCGGCCCTGCGATGGGCCGTTCTCGAAGCTTATCAGCGGCCTGCGGCGAACGCCACACGCACGACGCGTCACGCGTCGGGACGCGTCGCGCCGCACGCCCAGCACTGGGAAAATTGCGGCTCCAGACGCTCTCCACAGTCCGGACATGTCCACGACTTGCCCCGGGGCGCAGCACGCAAGTCGCCCATCACGCGGTCCACCAGCCGCTCCGCCGCGGCGTGGTCGGCCTCGCCCACGACCCAGAGTTCCGGCGGCGCTACGGCCGGCGACAGTTCCCCGGCCGCCGAGCCGGCGTTGACGGCGTTGCGGACGAAGGCCGCGATCCCGCGATCGGCGAGGGACGCGCGCAAATACTCAAGCAGAACGGTGTCGGTCGTGGCGAAGAGGCGTTTCATGCGGCCGGCTCGCTGGGCGTCTGCCTTTATTATGCGTAGAGACACGAGTTTTTACAGGGTGGTATGAATCAAGCTGCCGGTAATCACCGCGGCGCGGGCCCGGCGAAGGCGCTCGCAACGGGGCTGCGCATCGTGACCTTCGCGGGTGCGGACGCGACGTCCTTCCTCGACGCACAGAGCATGACGGCGCTCTCCGCACTTCCGGCGGAAACGGTGCGCCTGAGCGCGTTCGCCGACGCCCGCGGCCGGGTCCTTGCCGTGGCCCCCGCGTGGCGCACGGCCGACGTCTGGCGCCTGGCACTCCCCGCGGACGAGGCGGACCGGTTCGCGGAACACCTCGCCCGTTACCGCCTCCGGTCACGAGTGGAGATCACGGTGCACCGCGACACCCCCGTCGCCGGATTCGCCGGCCCCGTCCCGGACGGCGTCCCCGCCCCGGCGCCGGGCACGGCGGCCATGCGCGACGGGCTGGAAACGGCCGCGCTGGACTCCCGACGGAACCTCGTTGCCGCCTGGGCCGGCGCGGCGCGACCGCCCTTCGACGTGCCCGCGCCCGGCGACGGGGAATCGCCCCGGTGGAAGCAGGCGCGCCTGCTGGCCGGCGAACCGCGGATCGAATCGCAGGCGCGCGCAGCCTACCTCCCGCAGATGCTTGCTCTGGACGACCTCGGCGCGGTGAGTTTCGCCAAGGGCTGCTACCCGGGTCAGGAAGTCATCGCCCGCACCCGCAACTTCGGCCGGGTCAAGCGTCGCACCGTGTTGTTGCACGGCCGGGAGGCCGTCGCATCCGGCCCCGTCGAGATAGACGGCGTGAAGGTGGATGTACTCGACTGCGCCCAAGCGCCCGGGGGCGGGTTCCTCGTGCAAGCCGTGGCCCCGGACCCGCTGCCGGCGGAATTGTCGGCGCGTCGGCGCGCGGCTCAGGCCGAGTCCAACAAGGCCTCGTAAGCCGCCGCAAACCGGGCCGCGAAGCGGCCGTGCCCGCCGGCGAGGGCGCTCGCGACGCCGTCGATCGCACGGACCGGGACGACCCCGGCCAACGTGCTCAGGAGCAAGACTTCCTCGGCCTGTTCCAGAGCGTCGACCGGGAGCCGGTCGTGGACGGTCTCTCCGCGGGGGACGGCACGTTCGAGCAGGAGCCGCCGGGTCACGCCGTCGAGGGCACCCTCGTCCGGTCCCGGCGCGTACCACGCCCCGTTCACGCGGGCGACGATGTTGCCGTACGAGCTCTCGCACACCCGACCCGCCGTGTTGAGGACCAGGGCGTCGTCGCATCCGGCCGCTCGCGCGGCGCGGCGCGCCAGCACGTGCGGGAGGTAGCTGAGCGGCTTCACGCCGGCCAGCGGGTCGCCCGGGTCACGGCGCCAGGCTGCAACCCGCAGACGCGCCCCGCTTTGCCGCAACCGCTCGGGCGTCACCGGACACGGCCGGGCCGACGCGGTGACCGTACCGGGATCCGCTTCCCGTCCGGTTTCGCCGCAGCGCGCGACCTGCACCCGCACGTAGAGGTCCACCGGCACGTCGCGGGCTGCCCGGCCCGTCACGGCTTCCGCCGCCTGCGCCGCCGTCTCGAGCGCCGACGCCTCGATGCCGAGCACGGCGAGTCCGTGCGCCATGCGATCCCGGTGCAGCGGCCACGCCAGGAGACGGCCGCCCCGGGCACGCAGGGTCTCGAACACGCCGTCGCCCAGCAGGTAACCACGGTCGAGCAACGGTATGCGTGCGTCCGCGAGCGGGCGCAGACGGTCGTCGGCCCAGGCCCAGCCCGCGGTCGCATTCATGCGCGCACCCGCAGGAACGCGCCGATCAGGTCGAGGCCGTCGCCGGTCAGCAGCGACTCGGGATGGAACTGTAGTCCCCAGTGCGGACGCCCCCGGTAACGCACCGCCATCAGGGTGCCGTCCTCCAGTGTCGCGAGCGTCTCCATGCGCGCCGTGGCCGCCGCGACGACGAGGCTGTGATAGCGCCCGATACGCGATCCCTTCCACGCACCCAGTAGCGGGTCGCCCCTGGCTGCCGGGGTCCGGACGACACGGCTGCCGCGCCCGTGGACCGTTTCCCCGTGGCGCCCCACCTCGGCCCCGTCGGCCTGCGCGAGCGCCTGGTGCCCGAGGCAAACGCCCAGGGCCGGCGTGCCACGCCGGCGGGCCTCGGCCACATGCGCGGCGGCGGCCGGGAAATCCGAGGGCATGCCCGGCCCCGGCGACAGTAGAAGGTGGGTTGGCGCATCCCGCCAGAACGGCCCGGGATCGCCGTGCGCGCTGGCGACCCGGACCCGCGCACCGAGCCGGCGGCAATAGTCCACGAGGTTGTGGACGAAGGAATCCTCGAAGTCCACGACGAGGACATCGGCGCTCCCGGCGCGTGGGGCGGCCCGGCCGGGTCGCCAGGCCGGTCCCGGCTCGACGCCCCCGCAGCCGTCGGCCTCCGCGGCGGCACGGCCGCGACCGAGCGCCGCATCCACCTGCGCGCGCGCCTTGTGCGCGAGCTCCGCGGCCTCGCTCTCGGGGCGGCTGTCCGCGACGATGCCACAGCCGGCATGCACGACCAGATGATCCGGCGTCGCCACCAGGGTGCGAATGAGCAGGTTCCACTGGGTCGCCCCGCCCACCCCGGCGTAGCCCAGGGCCCCCGTGTACGGCCCGCGCGGACCGCGTTCGCATTCGGCGATGCGCGTCACCGCACGGCGCTTGGGCGCCCCGGTCACGGTGCCGCCCGGGAACACGGCGGCCAACAGGTCGGCGAGCGTCAGTCCGGGGCGCGCCCGGCCCTCGACCTCGCTGACCAGATGCATGACGTGGCGGTAGCGCTCCACACCGCCGAGACTCGGCACGGACACGGTCCCCGCCACACTTGCACGCGCCAGGTCGTTGCGCGCGAGATCGACGAGCATGGCGTGCTCCGCCTGCTCCTTGGCGTCGGAGCGCAGTTCGGACGCCATCGCGGCATCCTCCTCTGCAGTGTCGCCGCGCGGCCGGGTCCCGGCAATCGGACGCATCCGCAACGCGTCCCCGGACCAGTCCACCAGCAGCTCGGGACTCGCCGAGAGCAGGCTCGCCTCGCGGTCCGGGAAGAACCCACACCAGGCGCCGGGGTTGGCCGCGGCGTAGCGGGCGTACAACGCCGCGAGCGAGCGCCGGTCCGGCGTACCGTCCCGCCACGGGTAGGCCCAGCTCGAGGTCAGGTTTGCCTGGAAGCAGTCGCCCTCGCCGATGCGGCGCTGCAGGCGCGCCTGCTCACGCGCGTAGGCCGCGCGGTCGAGCGTCGGCGGCTGCGGCCCGGACACGGCCGGCACGGCGCTGCCGGCCACCGTCCCGTCGCGGGCTTCGAGCCGGGCTGCCAACCCCCGCATCCTGGATTGCGTCGCAGCGCGGCCTTCGCCCCAGTCCCCGCAGGCCAGTTCTGCGCGTCCGGAGTGGTGGTCGACCACCAGCACATCCGGGCACAGCCGCATGACGGCGAGCGGGACCGCGGGCCGCGCCGGGGGAGCCGCTGCGGCGCACGGCACGTCGAGCAACGCGGCACCGGCCTCGTGCCCGATCCAGCCGACCCAGCCGCCGGCGAACGTCTCGCCGTCTCCGAACGGCATGCGCCGGACCGTCTCGAGCCAGTCCATGAAGGTCGCGAGCGCGGCGTCGCCCTGCACGGTGCGCCGCGGCACCTCGCCGGGCGCCCCGAGCTCGAGACGCCCCTCGTAAAGCCGCATCTCGAGCAGCGGCGAACAGGCGACGTACGAATACCGGGCGCCCGGGTGGGCGGTGCGCGACTCGAGCAACACCGCGCCGTCGTCCAGCAGTGCCTGCAGCGCCTCGACCGGCGTCGGCGCCTGCTCCAGGGGGAGGCGGAGCACCGCCCGGCACGCGGGGAGCGCCTCGGGACTTTCGCGTCGGGGTCGGATCGGCATGGCGAGGCTGCGGGCTCGTCGGCGCGGCGCGCCATTCTATGCGCAGCCAGGGCGCACGCGCGGAACACGTTGCAAAGCTTCGCACAAACGGTCCGAGGTGCCAGCGCATCGGCCGGCGTGCCCGATGCGACCATGGCCTCACACTTCCGGCAGCAAACGAGCCAATGATCGACGTCTATACCTGGCCCACCCCGAATGGCCACAAGGTCCACATCATGCTCGAAGAAACCGGCCTCGACTACGCCGTGCATCCGGTCGATATCGGTGCGGGCGAGCAGTTCGAGCCGCAGTTCCTCGACATCAGCCCCAACAACAAGATCCCCGCCGTGGTCGACGACGACGGGCCGCACGGGAAGCGCTTCGCCCTGTCCGAGTCGGGCGCCATCCTGATCTACCTTGCGGAGAAGACCGGCCGCCTCATGCCGACGGCCGAGCGCTCGCGCTATGCCGCGCTGCAGTGGCTCATGTTCCAGATGGCGCACGTGGGACCGATGCTCGGGCAGGCCCACCACTTCCGCGGCTATGCGCCGGTGCGCATCAGCTACGGCATCGAGCGCTACACGCAGGAGTCCAACCGGCTGTACGGTGTGCTCGACACGCGGCTCGGAGAAAGCGACTACCTGGCCGGCGACGACTACTCCATCGCCGACATAGCGACCTTCCCGTGGCTGCGCTCGCACGCCAAGCAGGGTGTCGACATGGACGCCTATCCCAACGTGCGGCGCTGGTTCGACGCGGTGGGCGCCCGTCCGGCGGTCAAGCGCGGGCTGGACGTGCTTGCCGGCGAAACGCAGAAAGGCAGCGACGAAGAGAAGCAGAGCAACCTGTTCGGCAACCGCCAGTTTCGCCGTCGCGCCTGAACCCACCCGGTAAACACGCGACCTCTGGCGCACGGTCCCCGTCTCGGGCTATCGTGTGCGGCGATGAGTGCGCAGACACCCTTCCGCCGCGTCGGACTCTTCGCCAAGGTTTCGGATCCGGCCACCGCCGACGTGGTGGCCGCGGTGCTCGACACCCTGGTCGCGAACCGGGCCGAGGTCCGCGTAGCCGCCGATGCGGCGGCGCTCGCGCCCCGGGCGAAAGCGAGCGAGCCGGACGCGCTGGGCGCGTGGGCCGAGTTGATCGTGGTGGTGGGAGGCGACGGCTCGCTGCTCGCCGCCGCCCGCTCGACGGGCTGGGCCGCCGTTCCGCTCACGGGGATCAACCTGGGCCGCCTGGGTTTTCTCGCCGACGTGACGCCCGCGCGACTCGCGGAGGAGCTGAGGGCCATCGTCGCCGGGGACGGGGCGGTGGAACGCCGCCTCATGGTGCGCGCCCGCGTCACCGGCTCCGCGACGGCCACCGGCCACGCGGTGAACGACGTCGTGATCAAGCGCCACGACGGCAGCCGCCTGCTCGAGCTCGAGGCCTGGATCGGCGATACCTATCTGAGCCGCACCCGCGCCGACGGGCTGATCGTGGCGACCCCGACGGGCTCGACCGCCTACGCCCTCTCCGCCGGCGGCCCCATCGTCTCGCCGCGGCTGGCCAGCCTCGCCGTCGTACCGATCAGTCCGCACAGCCTCGGGGAACGCCCCGTCGTCGTGCCCGCGGACGAGCCGATCCGCATCCGGCCCGTGCTGGCGCGTGGCGAGAGCGCCGAAGCGGTCCTCGACGGGCAGGTCTCGCTACGCCTGGAGGCCGGCGACGAGCTTAACGTCGGCCGCTCCGAGCACGAACTGCGCCTCCTGCATCCGCCGGGATACGAGTACTTCGCCACCTTGCGGGAGAAGCTCGGCTGGGGCGGGAGGGCCCCCGCGTGCTGAGGCGCCTCTCCGTCGAGGAACTGGCGGTGATCGCCTCTGCGGAGCTGGAACTGGACGGGGGCTTCACCGTTCTCACCGGCGAGACCGGCGCGGGGAAGTCGCTGCTGGTCGACGCGCTGGGGCTCGTGCTCGGCGATCGCGGCGCGCAAGGCCTCGTGCGCAAGGGCGCCCGCCGGGCGAGCGTCACGGCGGAATTCGACCTGCCGGACGACGGGGACGTGGTGCGCGCGCTCGACGCGCGCGACCTGCCCCGGGAAGACGGACTCATCCTGCATCGCCAGATCGGCGCCGACGGCCGCAGCCGCGCCTGGGCGAACGGCGTGCCGGTCCCCCTGGGCGTGTTGCGGGAACTCGGCGAGCCGCTCGTCGAGATCCACGGCCAGCACGAGCACCACGCCCTCGCCCGCCCCGCCTACCAGCGCGACATGCTCGACGCCTGGGCCGGGGCCGGCGACGAAGCCGCGGCCGTGGCGGATGCCGCGCGCGCCGTCCAGGCGGCCCGTGCGCGCCTTGAGCAGGCCCGTGACTCGGGCCAGGGCCGCGCGGCCCGCATCGAGTTCCTCCGTTTCCAGCTCCAGGAGCTGGACGAACTCGCCCCGCGCGAGGGCGAGTACCAGGAACTGCACGCCGAGTACGAGCGCCTGCGCCACCACGAACGGATCGCCGAGGCGCTCGGCATCGCGCTCGGCGCTCTGGAGGAAGGCGAGGCTCCGGCCGCGGGAACGCTCGCGGCGGCCCGGCAGGCACTCGCGCAGCTGCCCGGCGACACGGGATTCGCCGAGACCGCCGGCCTGCTGGAACAGGCCGAGGCACTCGTCGAGGAGGCATCTCGGCGCCTCCAGCAGGCCGCGGAGGCGGACGTCGATCCCCGGCGCCTGGACGGCCTCAACGAACGGATCGCGCGCTACCAGTCGCTGGCGCGCAAGCACGGCGCGGAGCCGGAAGGATTGGCCGCGCAGCGCGACGCCTTCGCCGCGGAACTCGACGACATCGACGCCGGCGGCGACCGGCTCCAGCGCCTCGAGGAAGAAGCCCGCGGGCACGAGGCGCAATGGCGCCGGGCGGCCGACGCTCTCGGGAAGAAGCGCAAGGCCGCGGCAACGCGCTTCGCCCGCGCCGTGACCCGAGCCGTGCGCGAGCTGGGCATGCCGCACGCCAGCTTCCGGGTCACGCTCGATCCGGTCGAAACGGCACCCTGCCCGGCCGCGGGCGCCGAGCGGGTCCGGTTCGACGTGGCCACCAACGCCGGCCAGGCCGCGGGGCCGCTGGCCCAGGTGGCTTCCGGCGGGGAACTCTCGCGCCTGGCGCTCGCCGTCGAGGTACTGGCGAGTGCCACCGCAGCGCCGGTGATGGTCTTCGACGAGGTGGACGCGGGCATCAGCGGGCGCGTCGCCGAACTCGTCGGGCGGCGGCTCAAGGCGCTCTCGGAACGCGGCCAGGTGCTGTGCGTCACCCACCTGCCGCAGGTCGCGGCGCTGGCCGACCGGCACTTCTCGGTGGCGAAGGCAAAACGCGGCGCCGGCACGGTGACCGAGGTCCTGACACTGGACCGGGAGCGGCGCGTGGAGGCGCTGGCCGAAATGCTGGGCGGCGTCCGGGTGACCGACAGCGCCCGCGACCACGCGCGCGAGCTGATGGCTCGAACCGGGGCCTGAAGCGCCGCCGCGCCGCTGAATCAGCCGCTCTGGGCCGCGCCCGTTCCCCCGCCGGCGCCCCGCCCGGCCTTCCGGCATTCGGCGCAGACGCCGTACACGTAGAGCGAATGATCGGTCATCTCGTAACCGAGCTTGCTCGCGATGGCCCGCTGGCGCTCCTCGATCACCTCATCCAGGAACTCGTCCACGCGGCCGCAGACCACGCAGAGAATATGGTCGTGGTGCTCCCCGGAATCGAGCTCGAAGGACGAATGCCCGCCCTCGAAGTGATGGCGCGACACCAGCCCCGCCGTCTCGAACTGGGTCAGGACGCGGTACACGGTGGCGAGATTGAGCTCCTCGCCGGCATCCAGCAGCTGCCGGTAGACGGCCTCGGCGGACAAGTGCCGCTGCGGGCTCGACTCCAGCACCTTCAGGATTTTCAGGCGCGGCGCCGTGACCTTGAGGCCGGCCTCGCGCAGTTCCTCGTCTTGAGCCATCACCCATTGGCCGGAGCGGATCAACACGCGTATTATGACGCACCGATCCGCGATAACCGAACGAAATGCCGATTCGCCTCCTGACAGCCTGCGTCCTTGCCGCCGTACTGACCGCCGGGTGCGTCTACGTACCGCCGGTCGCGCAGGGCAACTACGTCAAGCAGGACGACCTCAAGCAGCTCAAGGTGGGGATGACGCCGAAGCAGGTCCGCTACCTGTTCGGCACGCCGACACTGGCCGACCCCTTCGAGAGCGATGTCTGGCGCTACGTCTACTACTACAAGGCCGGCGCCGACGCCAAGACGAAGACCTACCGCCTGACCGTGTATTTCCACGACGGCAAGGTCTCGCGCTTCACGACCTCCAAGCCGATCGCCAAGGCGCCGACCTAACCGACGCCTTTACGAATCACGACCCCCCGGAACGGGACCCGCGCGCGACGAGGCCTTGCGCCTCGCCCGGGCCCGGCGGGCGGTCTTCGGGTCGGCCTCCAGCGGGCGCGTGAACTCGATCCGGTCGCCCGTGGCCAACACGCGGTCCGACGCAGCCGGGCGCCCCCAGATACCCGCCGCCCATCCGTCGGGGAGACGGATTTTCAGGGTCTCCAGGGCGGTGGCAAGCGTTGCTCCGGCCGGGAGACAAACGCAGGCGGGACCGCAGAGCCGGGGCTCCAGGGGCGCCAGTTCGACGACGACGGGGGCTTCAGGCCGCGCCATGGAGTTCGTGCGCGCGCGTCACGAACGCGTCGACCAGCGAGGCCATGACCTCGGCGAAGATGGGCGCGAACACGCCCTCGAGAAGCCGGGAAGCAAACTCGAAACGGAGATCGAGGATGACCTTCGAGCCCCGGTCGCCGAGCGGATGGAAGGTCCAGCGGCCGGCCAACTCTCGAAACGGGCCGTCCACAAGGTCCATTCGGATCGTGCGGCCCGGGTCGAGGCGATTGTAGGTGGTGAAACGCCGGTGCAGTCCGCTGCGGGCGAACTCCAGCGACACTTCCCGGGCCTCCGCGCTGACGACGCGCACGTCCGCGTCGCGGCACCACGGAAGGAAGTCGGGGTAGGCTTCGCAGTCGTTGACGAGACCGAACATCTCGTCGGCCGCATAAGGAACCAATGCCGAGCGATGAATCTCGCGCAAGTAAACTGTCCCGGTGACGAATGAGGAAGTGGCTGCCCGGTCTTCGACCGGGCGCTGAAAAATCCTAGCACAGCCCCCCGCATACAATGACGCCATGACAAAGACGCAAGGCGCCGGCATCGCGGTCAACCGACGCGCCCGGCACGACTACGACATCGAGGAGCGCTTCGAGGCCGGCCTCGCCCTGCGCGGCTGGGAGGTCAAGGCGCTGCGTGCCGGGCGCGCGAGCATCGCGGAGGCGCATGCGATCCTGCGCGCCGGCGAAGCATGGCTGGTCGGGTCGAATTTCACGCCCCTGCCCAGCGCTTCCACGCACGTCGTCCCGGAGCCGGACCGCACGCGCAAGCTGCTGCTGCACGCCCGCGAAATCGCGCACCTGACCGGCGCCGTGGACCGCAAGGGCTATACCCTCGTGCCGCTCCGGCTCTACTGGAAGCGCGGCCACGCCAAGGTGGAGATCGGCCTGGGCAAGGGGCGCAAGAAACACGACAAGCGGCGGGTCATCAAGGAGCGCGACTGGGCGCGCCGGCAGGCCCAGATTCTCCGGGAGCACCGCTGAGATGATTTCTGAGGGCCCGCCCCGCTTCCATCTCGCCATACCGGTTCACGACCTGGCCGCCGCCCGCGGCTTTTACGGGGGGCTGCTCGGCTGCCCCGAGGGTCGAAGCGCGCCGGACTGGGTCGACTTCGACCTCCGCGGCCACCAGCTCGTCTGCCACCGAGTCAGCGGCGCCCGCCCCGCCGTGGCGGGCCGGAACCCCGTCGACGGAGACGCCGTTCCCATTCCCCACTTCGGGCTCGTCCTGTCGTTCGAAGACTGGCGGGCGTTGGCGTCGCGCCTCGAGTCGGCCGGCGTCGATTTCGAGATCGCGCCCCGCGTGCGCTTTGCCGGGACACCCGGAGAACAAGGCACGTTTTTCCTCTATGACCCCTCTGGTAACGCTTTGGAATTCAAGGGGTTCCAGGATATTTCTCAGCTATTCTCGCGGTCCGCTGCGAGACCCGCCCCCGGCGGCTGACGGCTCAAGCGGCGTGTTCGGCATCCGGCTGGGCCCCGGGTGCGGCGCGCCGGAAGGCCTCCAGCTCGAGACATGCGGCGTCGATGCGACGAATCGTCGGGTACGGCTCCAGGTCGCAGTCGAAACGGCGCGCATTGTAGACCTGCGGCACCAGGCAGGCGTCGGCGAGCGTCGGCGCGTCCCCGTGGCAGAAACGCCCGGTCGCGGCGTCGCCGGCCAGCATCGCCTCCAGGGCCGAAAAGCCCTCCGCGATCCAATGCCGGTACCAGCGAAGCTTGCCGTCTCCGTCGACTCCGAGTTCAGCCTCCAGGTACTTGAGGACGCTCAGATTGTTCACCGGGTGCATGTCGCAGGCCACCAGGTCGGCCAGGGCTCGCACCCGGGCACGATTGGCGGCGCCGGCCGGCAGGAGCGCCGGCTCCGGGTGGCTCTCTTCCAGGTACTCGAGGATCGCGAGGGACTGCGTGAACGCCGTGCCGTCCTCGACCAGCGTCGGAACGCGCCCGAGCGGGTTGAGTTCGCGGTACGCGTCCGCCCGGTGTTCGCCCTTGCGCAGGTGCACGAAACGGTGCCGCGCCTCCAGGCCCTTGAGGTTAAGCGCGATGCGGACGCGGTAGGCCGCCGACGACCGCCAATAGCCATACAGCTCGATCACGGCGAATACTGTTCGACTGTCTGCTCGATGGCGCCGAAGTAGCTGGCCCCGTCCGGGTCGAGCATCTCGATGCGCACCCGGTCGCCGAACTCCATGAACGGCGTCTTCGCCTCGCCGCCGTCGATGATCTCGAGCATGCGGCGTTCGGCCAGGCACGAGGAACCGCGGCTTGCGTCCCGGTTGGCGATGGTGCCGGAACCGACGAGCGTGCCCGCCCCGAGCGGCCGGGTCTTCGCGGCGTGCGCCACGAGCTGCGGGAAACTGAATTGCATGTCCTCGCCCGCCTCGGGATGCCCGAACTCCGCGCCGTTGAACTGCGTCAGCAGCGGGCGGTGCACCTTCCCGTCACGCCAGCAAGCGCCCAACTCGTCCGGCGTCACCGCCACGGCGGAGAGCGACGAGCGCGGCTTGCTGTTGAGGAAGCCGAAGCCCTTCTTCAGTTCGGCGGGAATCAGCTTGCGGAGGGAGACGTCGTTGATCAGCACGAGCAGCTTGATGCGCTCGGCACACTGCGCCGAATCCGCGCCCATGGCGACGTCGTCCGTGATCACGCCGATCTCGGATTCGAAGTCGATGCCCCACTCGGTATCGGCGAGACGGATCGCCTCGCGCGGTGCGAGGAAGCCGTCGGAGACGGCCTGGTACATAAGCGGATCATGCTTGAACTCGGGCGGCATCTCCGCCCCGCGCGCCTTGCGCACCCGTTCGACGTGCGGCAGGTAGGCGCTGCCGTCGAGGAACTGGAAGGCGCGCGGAAGCGCGGCCAGCGCATCGCCCTCGTCGAAGGCGAACGCGTCCGCGGCCTTGCCGGCGGCGAGCGCATCGGCCCGCTCGCGCAGGCGGCCCTCGCACTCGTCCCAGCGCTCGAGCGCCTCGCGCAGCGAGGTTGCGATGTCCCATGCCGGAGCGGCCTGCTCCAGGGCGGAATCGACGACGACGAGGCGGCCGTCGCGGCCCCCGCCATTGATGCTTCCTAGCTTCATTGCGGATCCTTGCGGTTCGAATTCACGACAATCGGTATTTACGGGCGCGTCGGATCGAAGTGCTTCTTGAGCCCCGCCCAGCAATCCTGGTAGCCGGTCTGGCGTTCGGACGCGTCGAGCGCGTCCCGCGTCGGGTGGATCACCCGGCAGGTCTCGAACATGAACGCCATCGTGTCGGTCACGTGCTGCGGTTTGCTCGTGTCGGTGCGCACGGCCTTCTCGAAGCTCTCCGCATCCGGGCCGTGCCCGCTCATGCAGTTGTGCAGGCTGGCGCCGCCCGGAGCGAAACCGCCCTTCTCGCCCGCGGCCTTGGCGTCGTACTCGCCGTGGATGAGCCCCATGAACTCGCTCATCACGTTGCGGTGGTACCACGGCGGCCGGAACGTATCCTCCGCGACCAGCCAGCGCGGCGGGAAGCACACGAAGTCCAGGTTGGCCGTGCCCGGCGTGTCCGACGGGCTGGTCAGCACGGTGAAGATGCTGGGGTCCGGATGATCGAAGCTGATCGATCCGATCGTGTTGAAGTGCCTGAGATCGTACTTGTACGGCGTGTTGTTGCCGTGCCACGCGACCACGTCGAGCGGCGAATGACCGATCGGCGCCGCCCACAGCCGCCCCTGGAACTTGGCCACGAGCTCGAATTCGCCCTCGAGATCTTCGTAGGCGGCGACCGGCGCCAGGAAGTCGCGCGCGTTCGCGAGCCCGTTGGCGCCGATCGGACCCAGTTCCGGCAGGCGCAGCGACGCGCCGAAGTTTTCGGCGATATAGCCCCGCGCCACGGTGTCCGGCACCTCCACGCGAAAGCGCAGGCCCCGCGGCACGACGCCGATTTCGAGCGGTCGCAGGGCCAGCACTCCCAACTCGGTGACGATGCGCAGCCGCCCCATTTGCGGCACGACCAGCAGTTCGGCGTCCGCGTCGTAGAAGTAGCGCCCCGCCATCGACCGGTTCGCGGCGTAGACGAAGATCCCGCATCCGGACTGGCCCGCCGGCCCCCCGTTCCCGGCAAGCGTACGCAGGCCTTCCAGAAAGTCCGTGGGGTGCTCGGGCAGCGCGAACGGGCTCCAGCGCATCTGGTCCGGGGGCGCCGGTTCCGCGTCGAAGCGATTGTGGAACTGGCGCATCTCGGTCGGGCGGAAACGCCCGTGCACCGCGGCCGGGCGTATCCGGTACAGCCAGCTGCGCCGGTTGGCATGGCGCGGGGCCGTGAACGCGGTGCCCGAGTACTGCTCCGCGTAGAGCCCGTACGGCGGACGCTGGGGCGAATTGCGCCCCGCCGGAAGCGCCCCCGGCAAGGCTTCCGTGGCGAACTCGTTGCCGAATCCGCTCATGTAGCCGGCCTCGACCGACTCGGGCGCGCCGTGCGCGCCCTCCCGACCGGCTGTGTGCTCTACATCATTCATCGCAGGTCCCGACGAGTGGCCGTGCACCAACGTCCGCGGCGATCAAACGACGCCGCGCCGCTCCTGGTCGCGCTCGATCGCTTCGAACAGGGCCGTGAAGTTGCCCTCGCCAAAGCCTTCGTTGCCCTTACGCTGGATGATCTCGAAGAAGATCGGCCCGATCACGTTCTGCGTAAAAATCTGCAGCAGCAGACGCTTCTTCGTCTCGGTATCCGCGTCGAGCAGGATGCCGTCCCGCTGCATGCGCTCCAGATCCTGGCCGTGCTCGGGCACGCGCTCCGGGATCATGTCGTAGTAGGCGCCGGGCGGCGTGCCCAGGAACTCGATCCCGTCGTCACGCAGGCCCTCGACCGTCCCGTAGATCGCATCCGTATACAGGGCGATGTGCTGGATGCCCTCGCCCTTGTACTCGTTGAGGTACTCCTGGATCTGCGACTTCTCGTCCGCCGACTCGTTGATCGGGATGCGGACCTTGCCGTCGGGGCTCGTCATGGCCCGGGAGAACAGGCCCGTCTTACGCCCCTTGATGTCGAAATAGCGGATCTCGCGGAAGTTGAACACCCGCTCGTAGAAGCCGGCCCAGGTATTCATCTCGCCCTGCGCGACGTTGTGCGTGAGGTGGTCGATGTACGTCAGGCCGTGGCCTTTCGGGTGGCGCTCGACATTCTGAAAATAGTCGAACTCTTCTGCATAAGGGTCTGATTCTTCGTAGTTATCCACGAGGTAAAGCGCCGACCCGCCGATGCCCTGGAGCGCCGGGACGGAGAGCGGCAGCGTGTCCGCCTTGTGGCTGACCCGGTGCGCATCCTTGGACTCCGCGTGCTCCAGCGCCTTCGCGGCGTCCTTGACGCGGACGCCGAACCCGACGGCGCACGGGCCGTGTGCGGCCGCGAAGTCGGAGGCGAAGCTGTCCGGCGTCTCGTTGACCAGGAAGTTGATCCCGCCCTGGCGGTAGAGGGTCACGGGCCGGGCACGATGCCGGGCCACGGCCGTGAAACCCATCCGCGTGAACAGGTCGTGCAGCAGCTTGGGTTCCGGAGCGGCGTATTCGACGAACTCGAACCCGTCCGTGCCCATGGGATTGGCGTGTGGATCGCTCATTGCGGTCCTCCTCTTTCTGAATTCGGCTGACGCCCCCGATTATACCGCCGCCCCTCCCGACCGCGACCCCCGCGCACGCCGGAAACGCCCGCGAACAAGGCGGAAACGCCGTCTAAATCCGCGCTGGGAGACCGGTCCCGGCCGTTCCGCGCGTCCGGCGGGGGGAACCGTGTCCATGCGCTCAGGTCCCGAGTTCGGTCCGCACCTCGATCAGCTCGGGGAAACAGCGCAACTCGAGCGCCCGCTGCAGGAAGGCGACTCCCGAGGAGCCCCCCGTGCCGGGCTTGTGACCGATGATCCGCTCAACGGTCCGGAGATGCCGGAAGCGCCAACGCTGCAGGTTGACCTCCACGTCGACCAGCTTCTCGCACATCTCGTACTCGTCGAAATGCGAATCCGCGTCCGCGTATATCTCGCGGAGCACGGCGGTCACCCCCGCGTGTGCTTCGTAAGGCTCGGCGAAGTCGCGTTCCACCCGCTCGCGCGGGACCGCATAGCCTTGCCGCGCGAGATAGCGCAGGAATTCGTCGTAGAGCGACGGCGCGCGGAGTATGCCGTCCAGCCAGGCATGCACGGCGGGATCGTGCCGATGCGCCGCCAGCAGCGCCTCGTCCTTGTTGTTGAGCAGAAACTCCAGCGCCCGGTACTGGTAGGACTGGAAACCGGAAGCGCTCTCCAGGACCGGCCGGAACTGGTGGTACTCGTAGGGGGTCAGCGTCTCCAGCACCGCCCACTGCGAAATCAGCTGCTCCTGGATCTGCTTGACTCGGGCCAGTCCCTTGAAGGCCGGGCGCAAACCGTCGTCGGCCACGCACCGCGCCGCCCCCTGCAGCTCGTGGATGGCGAGCTTCATCCACAGCTCCGCCACCTGGTGCTGGATGATGAACAGCAGTTCGTCGTGGTGCGGCGGATCGGAGCGCGGCTGCTGCGCGTCGAGCAGGCGGTCGAGGCGCAGATACCCGCCGTAGGTCAGGCTTCCGCCCAGCTCCAGTTTGATGCCCCGGTCGAGTTCCCGGCGATTCATCGCGGCAGCCCCTCCGGGCACGGCTGAAACGTGCGGCGACGATAGCACGGCGGCGGCGTCTTCGGCCCCGCTCGGCGGCTCCGGTATAATTCCCGCGGCGCCGCCGCCCGCGGCGGCGTTTCGACGCGGCCGTTTCCCGGGCCGGGATGTCCCGGGACGGCGCGTCCCGCGCCGGGCCGTTCGGCCCGGGGCGCAGCACGGCACGACGCGGCGCTTGCGTCCGTCGGCCGGGTCCCGGTGCACCGGGACCCAGGGGACAACGATTCACATCACTTACTCAGGAGCCACCGTGAAGACTCAGGCACGGTTTGAAATCGGCTTCGAGCAGTTGCTCGATCCCACCGGCAAGCCCCGCGTCAAGCAGCTGCCGGCCTTCGCCCGCGATTCCGAAGAGATGGTGCGCATGTACCGGGTCATGGCCCTCACGCGCGCCTTCGATACCCGCTCGATCGCCCTGCAGCGCACGGGCAAGCTCGGTACCTACGCCTCTTGCCTCGGCCACGAAGCCGCGCACGTGGGCGTGGGTGCCGCGATGCAGCACGAGGACGTGCTGTGCCCCTCCTACCGGGAGTACGGCGCGCAGTTCTGGCGGGGCGTCAAGCCGGAGGAGGTCCTGCTCTACTGGGGCGGCGACGAGCGCGGCAACGACTTCTCCGGCCCCGCGCACGACTTCGCCTGGTCGGTCCCGATCGCGACCCAGACGCTCTACGGGGCGGGCGCCGCGCTCGCGTTCAAGACGCGCGGCGAGAAGCGCGCCGTCGTGGCGTTCGTCGGCGACGGCGGCACCTCGGAAGGGGCGTTCTACGAGGCGCTCAACGTCGCCGGCGTGATGCAGCTGCCGATCGTGTTCGTGATCGTCAATAACAAGTGGGCGATCTCGGTGCCGCTCGCACAGCAGACGGCCGCGCAGACGCTCGCCCAGAAGGGCATCGCCGCGGGCATCGACAGCATGCAGGTGGACGGCAACGACATCGTCGCCGTGCGCAAGACCGTCGGCGCCGCCCTCGAGCGGGCGCGGTCCGGCAAGGGGCCGAGCGTGGTCGAGGCCCTCACCTACCGCCTCTCCGATCACACCACCGCGGACGACGCCCGCCGCTACCGCAGCGACGAGGAAGTGGAGGACGCGCGCGCGAAGGAGCCGCTGGTGCGCACCCGCAAGTACCTGGAGTCGCTGGGCGCCTGGGACGACAAGAAGGAAGACGCGCTGACCGCCGAGAACAAGAAGACGCTCGAGGCGGCCGTGAAGGCCTACACCGACACCCCGCGCCAGCCGGTGACGGCGATGTTCGACTACATGTACGCGGAGCTCCCGGAACTGCTGCGCGAACAGCGCGACGAAGCGCGCGAGGAGGAGAAGAACAATGGCTAAGATCACGCTCGTCGAAGCCGTCACGCAGGCGCTGGCCTGGGAACTGGAGCACGACGATTCCGTCGCCGTATTCGGCGAGGACGTCGGCGCCAACGGCGGCGTGTTCCGCGCGACGGACGGCCTGCAGAAGCGCTTCGGACAGGGCCGCGTGTTCGACACGCCGCTCGCCGAGGCCATGATCGCGGGGCTGTGCGTGGGCGCCGCCGCACAGGGGCTCAAGCCCGTGGGCGAGGTCCAGTTCAGCGGTTTCATGTACCCGTCGGTGGACCAGCTCGTCAGCCACGCCTCGCGCATGCGCAATCGCACCCGCGGGCGCCTGTCCTGCCCGATGGTGCTGCGCGCGCCCTACGGCGGCGGCATCCACGCGCCCGAGCATCACTCCGAAAGCATGGAGGCGATGTACGCCCACGTGCCGGGCCTGCGCGTGGTGATCCCCTCCGCGCCCAAGCGTGCCTACGGGCTGCTGCTGGCCGCGATTCGCGATCCGGACCCGGTCGTGTTCCTGGAGCCGAAGCGCATCTACCGCATCACCAAGCAGGACGTGCCCGACGACGGCGAGGCACTGCCGCTCGACACCTGCTTCGTGCTCCGCGAGGGCAGCGACGTGACGCTCGTCTCCTGGGGCGCGATGATGAACGAGACGCTCAAGGCGGCGGCGAAGCTCGCGGAGGAAGGCGTCGAGGCGGAGGTCATCGACGTCGCGACCGTCAAGCCGCTCGACATGGAGACCATCCTCGAGTCGGTCGAGCGCACCGGCCGCCTGGTGGTCATTTCCGAGGAGCCGCGCAGCTGCAGCGTCGCGTCCGACATCGCGGCGGAAGTGGCGCAGAAGGCCATCTATTCGCTGCTCGCGCCGGTCGAGCGCGTCACCGGCTACGACACGGTGATGCCGCTGTTCCGCCTCGAGAACGAATACCTCCCATCCGTTTCCCGCATCCTTGCCGCGGTGCGCCGCACGCTGGAGGCCGAGTAATGGCGAAGAGCACGTTCAATCTCCCCGACCTGGGCGAGGGTCTCGCCGAAGCCGAGATCGTCACCTGGCAGGTCAAGGAAGGCGACACGATCGAGACCGACGCGCCGCTGGTGTCGGTGGAAACGGCCAAGGCCGTCGTCGACGTCCCCTCCCCGTTCACCGGCAAGGTCGCCAGGCTCCACGCGGGCGAAGGCGACATCGTCGAGGTGGGCAAGCCGCTCGTGGACTTCGACGTCGAAGGCGAAGACGGCGACAGCGCCGAGGCCGAAGCCCCGGCGGAGTCGAAGGGAGGCGGCGACACCGCCGCCGACGCGGCCGAATCGGAGCCGGTGCGCGAGGACAGCGGCACCGTCGTCGGCGCGATGCCGTCCGCCGAGGGCGAGCTCGAGGAGCAGGTCATCATCCGCCGCGGCCGCAAGGCCCGGCAGGGGCGGCCCAAAGCGGCTCCCGCCGCCCGCGCCCGCGCGAAGTCGCTGGGCGTCGACCTGTCGAGCGTTCAGGCCACCGGGCACCGCGGCCAGATCACGCCCGGCGACGTGGAACGTCACGCGGCGAGCGGCGCACAGCCGGCCGCGGCCGGGCCGGCCCCGGCGCCGTCGGCACCGAGCGCCCCGGCCAAACCCGTCAACTACGGCGAGGCCGAGGCCGTGCGCGGACCGCGCCGCGCCATGGCCCAGTCGATGAGCGCTGCGCGCGACGCCGTGATGCCGACGAGCCTGTTCGACGACGCGGACGTGCATTACTGGCAGCCCGGCCAGAACATCACCGTGCGGGTCATTCGCGCCATCGTGGCCGGCTGCCGGGCCGAGCCGATCCTCAACGCCTGGTTCGACGGCGAGAAGCTGGCGCGGACCATCCACCGGAACGTCGACCTGGCGCTGGCGGTGGACACGCCGGACGGCCTGATCGTCCCGGTCATCCGCAACGTCGAGGGCATGGGCCCGGACATCATGCGCCACGAACTCGACCGGGTGAAGCGCGCGACGCGCGAGCGCAGCGTAAGCCCGCAGGACATGCTCAACGCCACCATCACGCTGTCCAACTTCGGGATGATGGCCGGCCGCTATGCCACGCCGGTGATCGTGCCGCCGCAGGTGGCCATCGTCGGCACGGGCGGAATCCGCCACGATGTGGTGCCGGTTCTCGGGGGCATCGAGGTCCATCGCCGCATCCCGCTCTCGCTGACGTTCGATCACCGCTGCGCGACGGGCGGCGAAGCCTGCCGCTTCCTCGCCGCGATGATCAAGGACCTGGAGCGTCCGAACTGAATGTCTGCCCCCGGGACATCAGTGTCCCGGGGGGCATTGCGCTGTCGCCATCAGCGTTAGAATGTTTCATTCAAGCTTTCAAGAAGGCCTCCGGGGATGGCGACACGGACGACGGGCGCCCGGCGACGGGACGACTTTCTCTCCAGAGTGCTCGAAGCCGCGCGGGAACGTCCCGCACGGGGCGACGCAACGGATCGCCTCACCGAGCCGTTTGTCCAGGCCTACTACGCGGGCGCCAATAACGAGGACCTGAAGGACTACAACCCCACCGATCTGGTCGGCGCGGCGGTGTCCCACCTCGATCTGGCCAGCCGGCGTGCCGACGGCGACATGCTCGTGCGGGTCCACAACCCGCGCACCCGCACGACGGGCTGGCGCAGCATCCACACGATCATCGAAACGGTCGCGCCGGACATGCCGTTCCTGGTGGACTCGGTGACGATGGTCGCGCAGCAGCACGGCCTGACGGTGCACCAGACGGTGCATCCGGTCCTGTCGGTCGAGCGCGACGCGTCCGGAACGATCCAGGCCGTCGGCCCGCGCGGCAGCATCGACGGCGGCGAGGAGGAGTCGCTGATCCACCTCGAGGTGGACCGCATCTCCAGCGCCGAGCGGCTCGAGCGCCTGGAACGGGATCTGCACCGTTCGCTGGCCGACGTCGCGGCGGCCGTCGACGACTGGACCGCGATGCGTGACCGGGCGGAGGCCCTGGCCTACGAGCTGGACCCCGACACCTCCCCCCTCGATCCGGACGAACTCGAGGAGGGCCGGCACTTCCTTCACTGGCTGGTGGACAACCACTTCACCTTCCTCGGCTATCGCGAATACCGGCTCGAGACCCAGGGCAACCGGGACATTCTCAGGCCCGAGCGCGGCACCGGCCTCGGCATCCTCCGCCTGAAGGCCGAGGGCGACGGAGACGAGTCGCTCGTGCTGCCGCGCGAGCTGCGCGATCGGGCACGGGCGAAGGAGATGGCCATCGTCACCAAGGCCAACTCGCGCTCGACGGTCCACCGCCCCGCCTTCCTGGACTACATCGGATTCAAGCGCTTCGACGAGAACGGCGAGGTCTGCGGCGAATCACGCTTCCTGGGACTATTCACCTCCCCCGTCTACAGCCACAGCCCGCGCGAAATTCCCATGGTGCGGCGCAAGATCCAGCACGTGCTGGCCCACTCGCGGCTCGCCCCCACGAGCCACGCGGGCAAGGGGCTCGTCCACGCGCTGGAGACCCTGCCGCGCGACGAACTCTTCCAGGCAAGCGACGAGGAGCTGTACGAGCTGGCGATGGGGATCCTGCACCTGCAGGAACGCTCGCGGGTACGCCTGTTCATACGCCGCGATGCCTTCGGCCGTTTCTACTCCTGCCTGATCTACGTGCCGCGGGAGCGCTACAACTCCGGCGTGCGCGAGCGCTTCCAGAACATACTCGGGCGCAAGCTCGGGGCGCGCGAGATCGAAGCTTTCGTGCACATGGGCGAATCGCGCCTGGCGCGCGTGCACATCATCGTGCACACGCGACCCTGGCAGCGCGCGCGCATCGGCCACAAGCGGCTGGAACGCGCACTAAGCGAAGCAACGCGGACCTGGGACGACCGACTGCGCGGCGCCCTCGTGCGCCGGCATGGCGAAGAGAAGGGCATGGCGCTGTTCGAGCGCTGGGGGCGGCGGTTCCCGCTTGCCTATCAGGAAGAAGTGGTGCCGGAAAAGGCACCGCACGACATGCGGTGCATGGAGCGTCTCGCCAACCACGAGGCGATCGAGATCAGCCTCTACCGGCCCACCCACAGTCCCGAGGGCGTCCTGCGGCTGAAAGTGTTCCGCCGCGAACAGCCGATCATCGTCTCCGACATCCTGCCGCTGCTCGAAAACATGGGATTGAAGATCATCGCCGAGCGCCCGTACGAGATTCAGCTTGGCGACGACTCGATCTACTGGATCCACGACTTCGACACGCTCGTGCGCGGCGGCACCGCGCCGGACCCCCAAGAGCTCGGCGCGCGCTTTCGTGATGCCTTCCTCGCCGTGTGGCACGGGCAGTCCGAAGACGACGGCATCAATGGCCTGATCCTGAGCGCCGGAATCGACTGGCGCCAGACGCGCGTCGTGCGCGCGTACGCCAAATACCTGCTGCAGACCGGGATGCCCTTCGGCGAGCGCTACATCGAGCAGCTGATCGCCTCGCGCCCCACCTTGGTGCGCGCCCTGGTGGACCTGTTCGAGAGCCGCTTCGACCCCGACCTCTCGGACGATGAGCGCGATACGCGCGCCACGGCGGCGGGCGAGCGCGTGGACGAAGCCCTGGAGCAACTGAGCGGCCAGGACGAGGATCGTATCCTGCGCGCCCTGGCCGCCACCATTCGCGCCACCCTGCGGACCAACCACTTCTGCACGGCCGGGCGCGGACGGGCGCGCCACTTCCTCTCGTTCAAGCTCGATCCCTCTCAGGTTCCGGAATTGCCGCTGCCGCGGCCGATGTTCGAGATTTTCGTCTACGCACCCCACGTCGAGGGCGTACACCTGCGCGGCGGCCGCGTTGCCCGCGGCGGCATCCGCTGGTCCGACCGCAAGGCCGACTTCCGCACCGAGGTCCTGGGTTTGATGAAGGCCCAGATGGTCAAGAACACCGTCATCGTGCCCGTCGGCGCCAAGGGCGGCTTCATCGCCAAGCGCCTGCCCGAGGACGGTGACCGTGACACGATCATCACGGAAGTGAAGCGCTGCTATCGCGACTTCATTCGCGGCCTGCTTGACCTCACGGACAACATCTCCGGCGGCAGCATCGCCCACCCGGAGCGCGTCGTGCGCTACGACGAGGACGATCCGTACCTCGTGGTGGCGGCCGACAAGGGCACGGCGACGTTCTCCGACCTGGCCAACGAACTGGCCGCGGACTACAACTTCTGGCTCGGCGACGCCTTCGCTTCGGGCGGTTCGGTCGGATACGACCACAAGAAGATGGGGATCACCGCCAAGGGCGCGTGGGAGTCGGTACGGCGCCTGTTCCGCGAGATGGGGATCGACCCGGAGAAGGACGAGGTCTCGGTCGCCGGCATCGGTGACATGTCCGGTGACGTGTTCGGAAACGGCATGCTGTTGTCGCGCACGCTACGACTGCGTGCGGCATTCAACCATCTGCATATCTTCATCGACCCGGACCCCGATCCGGAGGCAAGCTTCGAGGAACGCAAGCGGTTGTTCGAGATGCCTCGCTCCTCCTGGACGGACTACAACCCCGACCGGATTTCCCGCGGCGGCGGCATATTCGACCGCTCGTCGAAGTCGATCCGGCTGAGCCCGGAGGCGCGCGAGGCCATCGGACTGGATCGACCCACCGCTACGCCGCAGGAAGTCGTGCAGGCGATTCTCCGGGCACCGGTGGATCTGCTCTGGAATGGCGGCATCGGCACCTACGTCAAGGCCCGCCGGGAGAGCGACGCAGACGTCGGGGACCGCGCCAACGACGCCGTGCGCGTCGACGGACGCGATCTGCGCTGCCGGGTCGTGGGCGAAGGCGGCAACCTGGGGCTCACGCAGCTGGGGCGCATCGAATACGCCCTCGCCGGCGGACGGATCACGACCGACTTCATCGACAATTCCGCGGGCGTGGACTGCTCGGACCACGAGGTCAACATCAAGATCCTGCTCAATGTGGTGCGCGACCGAAAGCGGTTGACGGAAAACAACCGCCGGCGCCTCCTGGCGGACATGACCGACGAAGTCGAGCGCCTCGTGTTGCGTGACAACTACCTCCAAAGCCTGGCGTTGTCGGTCGCCGAGTCGCAGTCTCAGGTCCGCCTCAACGAGCACGCTCACCTGATGCGGATGCTGGAGCGCCAGGGCCACCTCAACCGCCAGCTCGAATACCTCCCGACCGACGACGAGGTCTCCGAACGACGCGCCGCCGCTCGCGGGCTGACCCGCCCGGAACTCTCGGTTCTGCTCGCGTACAGCAAGATCGCCGTATTCAACGAACTCGACGAGCACGCCCTCGCCGACGACCCGTACCTGCGCCGCGAACTGGCCGACTACTTCCCGTCCGTCCTTCGGGACCGTTACTCCGGGCTCATGCCGGAGCATCGACTGCACGCCGAGATCATTGCCACGGCCATCACGAACAGCATGATCAACCGGATGGGCCCCAACTTCCCCTTCCGTATCCAGGAAGAGACCGGGGCCACGATGAATGCGGTCGCCCGGGCCTACACCATCGCCCGGGAATCGCTGGACATGCTCTCTCTCTGGCGCGGACTGGAGTCCATGGGAGCGGCCCTGCCGGGCCAGGTCCAGACCGCGATTATCATCGCCACCGGGCACCTCGTACGACACGCCACGCGCTGGGCGCTCGAACACGGCTACGGGGCAGCTGAAATAAGCGACACGGTCGAGTCGCTCGGGCCGGCGACTTCCACGCTCCTCGACAACCTGCCGGACCTCCTGTCGGATTCGCTCGCCGAGCGTTTCGTCGACAGGCGGGAACAATACGCGGACCTCGGGCTGCCCGAGGACCTTTCCCGCCGCGTGGCCGCCCTGCCCCACCTCTTCGCCGCGTTCGACGTCGCGGAGGTGGCCTCAGCCACGGGGCTGTCCGTTGCCGACGCCGCCCACGCCTACTTCCGCCTCGGAGCGGAACTGGAACTGGACTGGCTCCGCGAACAGATCGAAACGCTGCCTGCGGATGACCACTGGAAGGCCCTCGCGCGGGCCACGCTCCGCGAAGGTCTCTACGCCCAGCAGCGCCGGCTCGCGACGGAGGTTCTGGGTGCACACGGGAAAAAGCAGCAATCGGCCGACGAGAAGATCGATCACTGGCTGCAGACGGACCGGGAACTCATCCGGCACTTCCGGGCAACGCTGGGCGAAATTCGCGCCACGGGCCAGATCGAATTTGCCTCGATGTCCGTAGCCCTGCAGGAGACGAACTCGCTCGCACGCGGCGGACGCGCCGCAAGCGGACTGGCCTGACCCCCGGCTGAGCGCGCGCCGCCCGGCGGCCACCACGCAGTCGTCTAGCGGTTGCGCAACCGGCGCGCGATCATCCAGACAATACCGCCGCCGACCGGCAGGCCCAGTCCTCCGCCGAGCAGGATGGCCAGGAACAGTACGAGCCCCCCGCCGTGCGGGCTCAGTCCGCTGAACGCGGCCACCAGACCGGCCACGATGCCCCAGGCGACGAGCCAGAGAATCGGAAGAATCACGAACATGGGCGCTCCGCTGATCCAGTGGGGTGAAAGCGCCGGGCGACTCGTGGCAGCACACCGCCTCGAAGGGTTACCGCGCGGCGACGTCCTTCCGGACCGATGCGCTGACGAGCGCCATTGTCGGCACGCGTCCGTGCCTCAGGCGCCGACTTAGCGGATATTGTCCTTTTCGATCTTGATATCGGCCTGGGAACGAAGCCAGGCGATATAGTCCTGCACGCTTTGCGAGGCATACGCCTGTCCCACCTGACTCGCGTAGGCCGACCGCTCGGCCTTGGACAGTGACTGGGTATCGCCCGGCTCTACGCCCTGCAGTGCGTACACGGCCTCGCCGCCGTCCGGCGTGGCCACGGTCGCGTAGCGGGTATGGCCCTTCCCTGCGGGCGGCATCGAAAAGACGGCGCTGGCCAACGCCGCCGGCAGCTGCGAACTCCCGCGGGAGACCATCTTCGGTCCCTGCGCCGAGACTCCGTGGGCCTTCGCGACGGCAGTCGCCGGCGTACCGGCACGCAACGCCTTGACCGCAGCAGCAGCCGCCTGTCGGGCGGCCTTACCGGCCCGTTGCTTCTGCAGCGCCGCGACGATCTCGCCGCGTACCTTGGCGAGCGGCTTGACGCTGCTCGGCGTTACCCCCGTCACGCGCAGCACGACGGCATCCTCGTCGCCGAGCTTCACCGGGGAGCTGTTCTGGTGCTGCTTGAGGACCTCGTCGCTGAACGCCGCCTTGCGGACTGCGTCGTGCGACGCGATCGACTTGCCCTGACCCTCGGTCACTCCGCTCACCGTCCGGATCTTCAGGCCGAGTGCCTTGGCGACGGGCTTGAGCGAGTCCGGATGCTCGTAGGCATCGTTAGCGAGCTGATCCCCGAGCTTGTAGTAAAGCTGCTTGGCCTGGTCCGCCTTGTAATCGGACGCGACCTGATCCTTGACGGCGTCGAACGGACGCACATGCCCACTGCGAGTGCCCAGCAACTGGATCAGCACCCAGCCCTTGTCCGTGCGGACGGGGCCGGCCACGCCGCCCTGCTTGCCGATGCCGAACAACGCGTGATCAAACGGACGCGGCATCTGCCCGCGCGCCACGTAGCCAATCGAGCCACCGTTGCGGCTCGACACCTTGTCATCCGAGTCCTTCCGCGCGAGCTTCGCAAACGTTGCCTGCGCATCGGAAGCACCACGGACCTGCTGCAGCAGCTTCGCCGCGCGGCTCCGAGCGTTGGCCCAGTCCTTCTTGCTGTCACCCTTGGGCTTGACGAGAATCTCGGCCGCCTTCCGTGCCGGCGGCGTCCCGTACTGGCTCTGGTGACGTTCATAGTAGTCCCGGAGCTTGGCCGGCGTCGTCGTCACGCGCTGCTCGAGCGCCTTCCGGTCGAGGTGCACGTAGGCGATGTCCACACGGCGGGGCGTCGTGAAGTGATCCTGATGGCTTTTGTAGTACTGGTTGATCGCCGCGTCGGACGGCGGGCCGGACGGCTGGAACTGCTTGGCGGGCAGCACGAACCAGACCACGCGCCGCTGCTCCTTGAGCAGGGACACGATCGACGCCACTTCGCCCGGAGTCGCGAACGCGCTCCGGGCAAGAGCCCGCTCGAGCTGCTGTTCGACCAGGCCCGACTTCACGCGGGCTTCGAACTGGTCGACGGTCATATTGTTGCTGGCCAGCACGCGCTTGTACTGCTGGAAGTCGAAATGCCCGTTGGCCTGGAAGGCGGAGATTTGCTCGATCTGCTGCTGCACCTGCTTGCGCCCGGCCACCAGCCGGTCCTGCCCGGCCTGCTGGCGCAGCAGTGAGCGCTGGATAAGCTGTTGCAGCGTCTGCTGCTTGAGCGCCTGCTCCTGATCCGGCGTCGGGTTGAACTTGCCCTGCATCGCAGCCTGGCGCTGCTGGTAAACCTGTTGGTAGGCGCGCTGAAGATCGTTCGGCATGATCTTCTCGCCGTTCACCTTCGCGACGTAATTGGTCGTCACGAGGCTGCGGTACTGGCTCACGCCCCAGAACGCGAAGGGAACCGTTACCAGAACGACGAAGACCCAGGCGATCCAGCCCTTGGCATGCTTCCGGAACGTGGCGAGCATCGTTTCTCGGCTCCTCCAGCCGTTGCGGTCCACGGTCACCGAACGCAGGGGCACGCAGGCCCGTGCGTATCGTGGGTCCGGAGCGCAAGGCCCCAAAACAAGAGAGGGTGCTGGGAGCACCCTCTCGAAGGTGGCGGAGTGGACGGGACTCGAACCCGCGACCCCCGGCGTGACAGGCCGGTATTCTAACCAGCTGAACTACCACTCCGTTTTCGTGGTGGGTGCTGAGGGATTTGAACCCCCGACTTTCGCCTTGTAAGGGCGACGCTCTCCCGCTGAGCTAAGCACCCCCAGCCAACGCCGACTAGTTTACGGCATCCTTCAAGGCCTTTCCAGCCTTGAACGCCGGCGCCTTGCTTGCGGGAATGTGCAGCGTGCCGCCGGTCTGCGGATTCCGGCCGGTCCGCGCCGCACGCTCGCGCACGACGAAGCTGCCGAAGCCGACCAGCGAGACCTGGTCGCCGCGCTGCAGTGCCTTCGTGATCCGGGTGAAAACGGCGTCCACCGCGCGTCCGCTCTCCGCCTTTGACAGTCCCGTTTCGTCGGCGACCGCTTCGATCAGTTCTGCCTTGTTCATATGTGTACGTCCCCTTGGTTCGAGAATCGTGGGCTGGCCTCGACACGACCGCCTGAGTCGCGTCAACTCCGCGGAAGCCCCGCGGTTGCGGGTTTTATACCAGCGCCGGAAAAAGCCTGTCAAACGGGAGCGGCAGCCAGGCCGGCGATTTCACCCGGCCGCGTCGTCCAACCCGACCCGCATGCCACACATACGGGCCGATCCCCGTCACGACCGGCCCACGCCGGCCGGGCTAACGAATTCCGTCGAATGCGACGACCGAGCCGCTCTAGTGGGCCGGCACGCCCTGTCCGCTGCCGCTGGCCGCCGGCTGGGGCGGGGGTGCCGCAACCTCCTGAAGCGGCCGCGGTTCTCGGGTCAACGCCAGGTTCAGAACCGCATCGATCCAGCGCACCGGCTTGATCTCCAGGCCCGACTTGACGTTGTCCGGAATCTCCGTCAGGTCCTTGACGTTTTCCTCCGGGATGAGCACCGTCGCGATGCCGCCGCGCTGCGCGGCGAGTAGTTTTTCCTTGAGGCCGCCGATGGGCAGCACCTCGCCGCGCAGGGTTATCTCGCCCGTCATCGCGACATCCGCGCGCACGGGGATATCGCTCAGCGCCGAGACCAGGGCCGTCGTCATACCGACGCCGGCGCTGGGTCCGTCCTTCGGCGTGGCGCCCTCCGGCACGTGGATATGGAAGTCGGAATCGCGGAACACGTCCTCGGCGATACCCAGCGACTGCGCGCGGCTGCGCACGACCGTCAACGCGGCCTGGACGGATTCCTTCATCACGTCGCCCAGCTGGCCGGTGTGCGTCAGACGGCCCTTGCCGGGAATCGTCGCGGCCTCGATTCGGAGCAACTCCCCGCCCACCTCGGTCCAGGCGAGCCCCACGACCTGGCCGACCTGGGGCTTTTCCTCGGCGCGTCCGTAGCGATAACGCTCGACGCCCAGGAACTCGCTCAGCCGCTCGCGGTCGACGCGGATCGGCCGTTCCTGGTCCGGCTTGAGCAGCAGGCTCTTGACCGCCTTGCGGCAAACCTTCGCGATCTCGCGCTCCAGGTTGCGCACGCCGGCCTCGCGCGTATAGAGGCGGACGATCCCCTCGATCGCGTCATCGCCCAGCTCCAGCTCGCCCTTGCGCAGCCCGTTGCCGGCGACCTGCTTCGGCACGAGGTAGCGGCGCGCGATGGCCTTCTTCTCGTCCTCGGTGTAACCCGGGATCCGGATGATCTCCATTCGGTCGCGCAGTGCCGGGGGGATGTTCAGGGTGTTGGCCGTGGCGATAAACAGGACCTCCGACAGGTCGAAGTCGACCTCCAGGTAATGGTCGCTGAAGGTGTTGTTCTGCTCCGGGTCAAGCACCTCGAGGAGCGCCGAGGACGGATCGCCCCGGAAGTCCATCGCCATCTTGTCGATCTCGTCGAGCAGGAACAGTGGGTTGCGGGTCCCGACCCGCGAAAGCTTCTGCACGACCTTGCCGGGCATCGACCCGATATAAGTGCGCCGGTGACCGCGGATCTCGGCCTCGTCGCGCACCCCGCCGAGCGACACGCGCGTGAAGCGCCGGTTGGTCGCCCGCGCGATGCTCTGGCCGAGCGAGGTCTTGCCCACGCCGGGCGGCCCCACCAGGCATAGGATCGGCCCCTTCATGCGCTTGACGCGCTGCTGCACGGCGAGGAACTCCACCACGCGCTCCTTCACCTTGTCGAGCCCGTAATGGTCTTCCTCGAGCACCGCCTGCGCGCGGGCGAGATCGCGCCGTATCCGGCTGCGCTTCTTCCACGGCACCTGCACCAGCCAGTCGAGGTAGTTGCGCACGACGGTCGCCTCGGCGGACATCGGCGACATCTGCTTGAGCTTCGCCAACTCGGCGTCGGCTTTCTCCCGCGCCTCCTTCGTCATGCCCGATTCCTCGATCCGCTTCTCCAGGTCCTCGAGGTCGCTGACTCCGTCCTCCAGATCGCCCAGTTCCTTCTGGATCGCCTTCATCTGCTCGTTGAGGTAGTACTCGCGCTGGCTCTTCTCCATCTGCTGCTTGACCCGGCCGCGGATGCGGCGCTCCACCTGCAGCAGGTCGATCTCGCCGCCCACGAGTGCCATCACGCGCTCGAGCCGCTCGCGCGGGTCGAATTCCTCGAGCAGCATCTGCTTGTCTTCCAGGCGCAGGCTCATGTGCGCGGCCATGGTGTCGGCCAGGCGTCCCAGTTCCTCGATTCCGGTCAACGAGGTCAGCAGTTCGGCCGGAATCTTCTTGCTCAGCTTCACGTACTGTTCGAAGACGTTCAGCGCGGCCCGCAGGAGCGCTTCGGTCTCGCGGTCCGACAGGGTCGTGTCCTGCGGAATGACGGTCGTGGCGGCCATGAAACACTCGCCGCTGTCGAGCGCGTCGACCTGGACCCGTTCCTGACCCTCCACGAGCACCTTCACCGTCCCGTCCGGAAGCTTGAGCATCTGCAGGATGGACGCAAGCGTACCCACGCGGAACAGCTCGTCGGCGCCGGGATCGTCCACGTCGGCCTGTTTCTGCGCGACCAGCACGATGCGGTTGTCATGGCGCACGCTCTCCTCGAGCGCCTGGACCGAAGCGGCCCGGCCCACGAACAGCGGCATGACCATGTGCGGGTAGACGACCACGTCCCGCAGGGGCAGGACGGGAAGGACGTTTTCCGTGGTTTCGCTATCGCTCATGCGTTACCTGGTGGGAATGGTGGCGGGACATCGCCTTCCAAGGTGGCGCTCCCGCGCTGCAATTTCAACCGGCGCATCCGGGCACGCGGCATGGCCGCCGCCTTTCCGGCGGCGGAACGGCTTGCGCAGGCGGCCGCTCAATCCTCGCTGGCGGCCCGGCTGCGCTCCGGCTGGTCGAAAACGATGTAGGGGCGCGACTCGCCCCGGATGACCTTGTCGTCTACGACGACCTTTTCGACGTTCTCCAGCGCCGGCAGCTCGTACATGGTCTCGAGCAGCGCGCGCTCCAGGATGGTGCGCAGTCCCCGGGCGCCGGTCTTGCGCGCCAGCGCGCTCTTGGCGCAGGCGGCCAGCGCCTCCTCCCGGAACTCCAGCTCCACGCCTTCCATCTCGAACAGACGCTTGTATTGCTTGATCAACGCGTGCTTGGGTTCCACCAGGATGCGCACCAGCGCTTCCTCGTCCAGCGGCTCCAGCGTGGCTGCGACGGGCAAGCGGCCGACGAACTCCGGGATCAGGCCGTAGCGGATCAGATCCTCCGGCTCGACCTGCCGCAGCACCTCGGTCTCCTCGGCCTTGAGCGCCTCGCTGTCCTTGACCGCCGCCATGAAGCCGATGCCGCTCTTCTCCGTACGCTCGCGGATGATCTTCTCGAGGCCCGCGAATGCGCCGCCGACGATGAACAGGATGTTGCCGGTATCCACCTGCAGGAATTCCTGCTGCGGATGCTTGCGACCGCCCTGCGGCGGCACCGATGCCACGGTGCCCTCGATCAGCTTGAGCAGCGCCTGCTGCACCCCCTCGCCCGAAACGTCGCGGGTGATGGAGGGATTGTCCGACTTGCGCGAGAGCTTGTCGATCTCGTCGATGTAGACGATGCCCGTCTGGGCCTTGTCCACGTCGTAGTCGCACTTCTGCAGCAGCTTCTGGATGATGTTCTCGACGTCCTCACCCACGTAGCCGGCCTCGGTCAGCGTCGTGGCGTCGGCGATCGTGAACGGGACGTTGAGGATACGCGCCAGCGTCTCCGCCAGGAGCGTCTTGCCCGACCCGGTCGGGCCGATGAGCAGGATGTTGCTCTTGGCCAGCTCGATCTCTTCGCGGCCGCCCTTGACCTCGATCCGCTTGTAGTGGTTGTACACCGCGACGGAAAGCACCTTCTTGGCGTCTTCCTGGCCGATGACGTGCTGGTCCAGGATCGCCTTGATCTCCTGGGGCTTCGGGAGCTTGGCGGTCGAGGCCTCCGCCCGCTCCTGCAACTCCTCACGGATGATTTCGTTGCACAGCTCCACGCACTCGTCGCAGATATACACGGACGGCCCGGCGATCAGCTTGCCGACCTCGTGCTGGCTCTTGTTGCAGAACGAGCAGAAAAGGACCTTCCCGCCGTCTCGCGTACCGCGATTGTCCTCGGTCATCGTTCCTCCTCCGTCGGCGGAATTAGGCGTCCTTCAACGGTACTTGTATCGCAGCCGCGGCCCCTCCGGCAAGACCCCGCGCCGGCCGGGCCCGGGGCCGCGCACGGGAGCACGACTCCCACGCCGGACGAAGGTCGTGCCCTCGCCGCGAGGAAGACGTCCCAAGTCCTTGCCACGTCAGCGAATTCCGGCCGGAGCACCATCGCGAGCCGGTCGCCTACCCCTTCTTGCCCTGGGGCGGCAGGTCGCGGGCGCTCAGCACGCTGTCGATCAGACCGTACTTCAGCGCCTCGTCGGCGTCCATGAAGCGGTCCCGGTCGGTGTCCGACTCGACTTTTTCCAGCGGCTGCTCCGTGTGTTTGGCCAGGATACGGTTGAGGCGCTCGCGCACGGCTATGATCTCACGGGCGTGGATCTCGAAGTCCGCCGCCTGGCCCTGGAAGCCACCGAGCGGCTGGTGGATCATCATCCGCGAATGGGGCAGGCAGTAGCGCTTGCCCTTCGCACCTCCCGCCAGCAGCACCGCGCCCATGCTGGCCGCCTGGCCGACGCAGATCGTGGACACGTCGGGCTTGACGAACTGCATCGTGTCGTAGATCGACAGGCCCGCGGTGACGGCCCCGCCCGGCGAGTTGATATAGACGCTGATGTCCTTGTCCGGGTTTTCGGACTCCAGGAACAGCAACTGGGCCACGGTGAGGTTCGCCAGGTGGTCCTCTATGGGCCCCGTGACGAAGACGACCCGCTCCTTGAGCAGGCGGGAGTAGATGTCGTAGGCACGCTCCCCGCGGGGAGTCTGCTCCACGACCATCGGCACCAGGGCCTGCGCGGAAATCTCGCTCACGACGACTGTCCCTCCTTGGGCTCCATGAATTCGAAGAAATCGCGGGGCTCATCCTCGGTGTGCGCCTGGTCCAGGAGCCAATCGTAGGCCATCTCTTCGAGCACCAGGGCCTCGATGCGGCGCATCACGTCGTTGTCCGCGCGGATGGCCCGGGCCTGCGCGGCCGGATCCTCGGTTTCCGCGGTGACCTCGTCGATCTTGTGCTCGATCCGGGTCGGGTCCGGCCGGAAGGCTTCCGCCTCGATGAGCTGGGAAAGAATCAGCCCCAACCGAACCCGGCGCTCGGCCTCCTCCACGAACGGCTCGCGCGGAAGCTGCGGGGCCTGCGCACTGTCACTGGAGATCCCGAGGCGCTGGAGTGCCGCGCGCTGCTGCCGGGCGACCTCTTCGTCCACCAGGCCCGTCGGCACCTCGATCGGGTTGGCCTCCACGAGGGCGTCGCCCGCCTGGCGCCGCAGCTCGCCGCGGACGCGCTCGTCGAGTTCGCGGTTCATGTTCTCGCGCACGCGCTCGCGCAGCTGCTCGATGCCGCCCTCCTCGATGCCGAGGGACTCGGCCAACGCATCGTCCAGCTCCGGCAGTTTCTGTTCCTCGACCCGATGGACCTTCACATCGAAACTCACCGGCTTGCCGGCCAGTTCGGTGTTGCGGTAATCGTCCGGGAACTTCAGATCGAGCGTGCGGGTATCGCCGGCCGCGGCTCCCTCCAGGCCCTCTTCGAAGCCCGGGATCACCTGGCCGGAGCCGAGCACCAAGGGCATGTCCGACGACTGGTTGCCTTCGAACGGCTCGCCCTCGATGCGGCCCTCGAAATCAATGGTGACGCGGTCGCCCTTCGCCGCCGCGCGCTCGACCTCGACCCAATCCGCACGTTGGCGGCGCAGTCGATCCAGGACCTCCTGAACGTCCGCGTCCCGGATTTCCACCTGCGGCCGCGTGAGTCGCACGCCGTCCACTCCCTGGACATCGAAGCTCGGGTAAACCTCGAACTCCGCGGTGAACGTATAGCTCCCGTCCTCTTCCGTCTCGCCCGGCTGAAAGGCCGGGGCCGACGCCGGCGCCAGCTTTTCGCTGGTGACGGCCTGGGCATAGTGCGAGCGGACCAGTTCCTCGAGGACGTCGGCGCGCACGGAGTCGCCGTACTGCCGGCGCACGACCTTTTTCGGCGCCTTGCCCGGGCGAAAGCCCTTGATCTTGGCCTGCCGGGCCACGCCGTCCAGTCGCCGCGACACCTCTTCCTCGATACGATCGCCGGGAATGGTGACAACCAGCCGCCGTCCCAGCGCGCCGCTTTCTTCCACCGATACGCGCATTTGGCCTCTCGTTTGCTATGCGGATTTGTAAGTCTGAATGGTGCGAAAGGAGAGACTCGAACTCTCACGGGGTGTTGCCCCACCGGCTCCTAAGGCCGGCGCGTCTACCGGTTCCGCCACTTTCGCGCGCCGGGGCCAGCCCCTCCGGTCAACTGGATATTATACCGGCGAGGCGCCCCGTCGTATTCCCCGGCCGACGCCGCGCGCGCCGGCGATCGATTCGCGGCTCAGAGTTCCGCCGCTTCGGCCTCGCCGGCCGCTTCGGCTCCCTGGCGGCGCGGCCCGTTGACCAGCGCGTCGCGCGTAGCGGCGATGACCAGTTCCAGCTCCTCGCCCGTGACGCCGAAATGCGGCGTGTAGCGCAGCGAGTTCGCCCCGCCGTGGATCACGCCGACGCCCTTGCGCCGCAGGTACTCCTCTGTGGAACCGGCCCCGAAAATCTTGTAATCGGACGTGAGCTCGCAGCTGAACAGCAGGCCCGTCCCCTGTACGCGGGTGATCGGTCCGCCCAGTTCGCGCTTGAGGTCCTCCAGGCGATTGACGAACTCGCGGCCGCGTTCGCGGATGTTTTCCCGCAACTCCGGCGTGATGGCGTCGAGCACGGCCGTCGCCACCTCCATGGCCCGCGGGTTGGCCGTCATCGTGTTGCCGTAGATGCCCTTGCGGTAAAGCCCGGCCGCGCGCTCGCCCATGGCCAGCACCGAGAGCGGGAACTGGCCGGCGTTGAGGGCCTTGGAGTAGGTCTCCATGTCCGGCGCGGCCTCTTTCTCGAAGCCCGGGTAATCCACGATCGACAGCACACCCTGCGCGCGCAGGCCCGCCTGGATCGAATCGACGAGCAACAGCCCGCCGTGAGCCTCGGTGAGCTCCCGCGCGAGGCGGTAGAACTCGGGCGTGATCGCCTGACCGGGATCGCCCTCGCCCATCACCGGCTCGAGGAAAACGGCCTCGAGGAAGACATTCTCGCGCTCGGCGCGCTCGAAGATGCTCCGCAGCGCTGCCAGGTCGTTGGGCGGCACGGTCCAGAGGTCGTCGCGGTCCCGGAAGCTCGCGAGATGCTTCTTGTACGTGGCGCGCGAGGAGTCGGAGAACTGCGCCGGACGCTCGGTGCGGCCGTGGAACCCGCCCGCGAGGGAGACGTGCCTGACGGTCTTGCCCGCGTGCCGGGCGCCCTCGTCCGTCATTGCCTTGGCATTGACGTCGGAGATGCGCGCCGCGACCGTGACCGCCTCCGAGCCGCTGTTCATGGCGAGAAACCGGTGGAACGGGCAGCCGCCGCGGCTATGGCCGATCTCCCGGCGCAGGGCGCGGCTGCAGCGCAGCTGGGCGTAGCTCGGGGTCATGATGTTGGCCATCACATGCGGTCGGTTCATGGCCGCGAGGATGCCGTCGGGCGCATGCCCGAGCCCCAGCATGCCGTAGCCGCCGTTGTCGTGGATCACGGCGCCGCCAACGGTGACGATCCACGGCCCCCGGGCGGCCAGCGAGACGTAGGGATTGACCGCGTCGTCGGGATAGAAATTCACGAAGTCGGCCTGGATGGCTGCCGCCTGTTCCGCTTCGCTGCGGCCGAGCAGATCGGAGAAGTCCTCGCGCAACCGGACGAATTCGTCGCGCGCCTCCTCGACCGCACGCACCAGGCTGCCGTCACGCTCCGCGAAGCGCCGGATCACGTCGTCCGGGAGACCGCTGCTCGAGGGGCGGCCGCCATGGCCGCGAATCTGTTCCAATACTCTGATGACGTCCGTCATGGCGGGATCCTCGTCTCTCGAATGGGCGGCGGGACGCGCGACACGGGGCGTCCTGGCCGTCAATAAGGCGAATTATTCATTTTATCATTCAGGCGGCTCGCCCCGGTACCCCTCCGGCATTCGTCGCGGCATGGGGCGGGCGTTGATAAGCCGGGAAAATGGTGGGCCGTGAAGGAATCGAACCTTCAACCTTGGGATTAAGAGTCCTAGCCCTCGTCCTACGCCCTTCTACTCCGTTCCCCCATGTAAGCACATAAAAGGCCGTCATTAAAGGCTTTCCGTCTATTGCATCCTACTGTCGGCTACGCTAGAATACTCTACAGACTGCTTACATAGTGCTTACACGGCGCTTACATGAGTTCTTGCGGGGTGCGATATGAAGCTGACGAAACGATCCATTGAGGGCATCGAAGCGCCCGCCAAGGGCTACGCGATGCATTGGGACGATAAAACCCCGGGCCTGGGCATCCGGGTGACATCGACGGGGGCGAAATCGTTTATCTACCAGCGCCGCATCAATGGGCGCACGCGACGGATCACGCTTGACCCGTTCCCGCGCATGAGTGTCGAAGGCGCCCGGCGGCAGGCCGACAAGCTGGCCGGGATCATTGCCGACAACCGCGACCCGGTACTGGAGCGCCAGCGCGAGGCCGCGCAACGGGTCACGCTGCGCGAGGCACTGAACGCCTACATTGAAAGCCGCGACCTGAAACCCGGCACCGTGGCGGACGTCGGCCATGCCATGAAGGGCCTCAAGGACTGGATGGGGCGCAACATCGTCACCATCACCCCCGCCATGATCGAGACCCGGCACCGCAAGCTGGGAGAAAAGTCGGAGGCGCGGGCGAATTTGGCCATGCGCTACCTGCGGGCGATCCTGAACTTTGCCGCCTCGAAATGGGCCGACGATGAAGGCCGCCCCCTGATCGCCTACAACCCCGTTAAACGCCTGTCCGCGACCAAGTCATGGTATCGGGTGGAGCGGCGGCGCAACGTCCTCAAGGAGCATGAGATAGCCGCCTGGTGGCAAGCCGTGGAAGCCCTGGGCGATGACCCTGGCTTGTTTCATGGCCGCGAATACCGCGACTATTACTTAACGCTGATTTTGACGGGCCTGCGCCGGAGTGAGGCGCTGGGCTTGACCTGGGATCGGGTGGACTTCAGGGCGCGCACGCTGACGATCACGGACACCAAGAACCGTGAGGCGCACACCCTGCCGCTGCCCGGCTACCTTCTCGACCTGCTGCGGGAACGCAAGAACAGGAGCAAGGACGGCTACGTTTTCAGCGCCCCGGACGGCGAGCGCATATCGAACTTCCGCGACGTGACGCGATACATCGAAAACCGCTCCGGCCTGCACGTCACGCTGCACGATCTGCGCCGCACCTTCGCCACGGTTGCAGAAAGGCTCGACATTCCCGCCTATGCCCTGAAAAGGCTGCTCAATCACAAGCAGGGTTCGGACGTTACCGCCGGATACATCGTTACCGACGTGGAGCGCCTACGCGAACCGATGGAACGGGTCTCCGACTTCATGCTGAAAGCTGCCGGAGTACGCGACACTCCTGCCCCGCTCCGTCACCGGCGGCGAGCATAAAATGCCACGGGCCAAAAACTCGCTCGTTGATTTTTTCCGCGACGGCCGCCGTGCGCCTGATGCCGGGGAAGAACCCCACGCCAAGGCAGCGATTAATCGGCTGGCCGTATGGCGTGGGACAAGGGAGCGTATCCAGCGCCTGCATCACGCCTTGACGGGCAACACCTCCCGAGAAACGAAGCGCCTGACCCATGAGCAAGCGCAAGACCTGCGGGAACTGCTGGGCGACAGCGAAAGCACGACGCAATTTATCCACTATGCCGAAACCGCCTTGCACGTAGGCCACGAACTGGACATTGGGCTGGACATACTGGGCAAGAAACGACTGCGCGCCCTACGCGAAGCGGCGGAGAAAATGCGTTTTCTCGCATCGGTCATCGAGCGCGCCGAACGTGGCAACATCGAGGACGGCCTGCCGCCGAGAGAAATAGCTCTGGCCTTTTACTTCGTCCCAACGCTGGCTAAACAGATAGCCGATAACCCGGTGCAAGCGTGGCGCATGGCAGACACCGGGCAGGTGCGCGCCTGGATGGAAGCCGTCGAAGACACCGCGCAACACCTGCTTGCAGGCACCGAGGGTAAGGGACGCGACAAGAACCGTTGCCGGCACGTGGCTATTCGCTGGCTTGAGAAAGGATGGAACGAGACACAACCCGACCCCGACGCCAAGGACATGTTTATCAGGGCCGTGACGATCATATTGACGCCACAGAACAACGCTGCCCGTATCCGAAAGCTACAGGCACGGCCCCGCCGACTTGCGGCCAGCGGGGAGAAACAGCGCGAGCTAGCCGAGCTTGAAAGGGCCGACAACAGTGCCCGCGACAGAATCCGCCACCAGGTTAGCGCTGCACTGAAAATACAAGGCTGATCCGACGCATCCCTGCACCCCAGCCGACGGAAAAAATAGCCCGCAATTAATTCCACAAAAACCCTAAAAATCCACGATTTAATACTCGTGAAGCACATTGCAACAGCGGGTAAATCATGGAGCAGCATCAGAACCTCACCACCCAGGAAGCGGCCGATCATCTTGGCTTGGCGCGTCGAACATTGGAGCGATGGCGCCTTGTTCGCCAAGGACCCCCATACCGAAAGCTAGGACGCCGGGTCGTGTATCCGCGCGCCGAATTGGATCGTTGGGCGTGCGCCAACACGGTCACGCCCGAGCAAGCACACGGGGCGGAGGCATGAGCGCAAACGCCGCCCGCGCCGATGCCGGGCGAGCCGTTGATCGCCTGCTCGCGCGCCTCGACGGTGTAAAACAAAGCGGTCGGGATCAATGGCAGGGCCGTTGTCCAGCGCATGAAGATACAACCCCGAGCTTGAGCTTGCGAGCAATCGAGGGCCAGGCGCTCGTGTTTTGCCATGCCGGGTGCTCGACGGATGCCGTAGTGGCCGCGCTTGGCATGGAGATGCGCGATCTGTTCGACGACCCGCACGGCGCGACCTATTCGTACGCCGATGGCCGCCGGGTCCACCGCTCGCCCGACAAGAAATTCAGACAGTCGGGCAACACCAAGCCGCCCGGGAAGGCTGCGCTCTATCACACGGAACGACTGCCGGCCGCCGTTGGCAAGGGGACGACGATTTACGCTTGCGAGGGTGAGAAAGATTGTCATGCGCTCGAGTCGCTGGGTGCCGTCGCGACGTGCTCGCCGATGGGAGCGGGCAAGGCCCACCGCGCCGACTGGTCTCCGCTAGCTGGTGCGGATGTTGTCGTAATAGCCGACGACGATGCGGCCGGCCATAAGCACGCTGCCGACGTGGCGGCAATCCTGCGAGGCCTCGACTGCAAGGTTCGCGTAGTGAAGGCGAAGGCTGGAAAAGACGCGGCGGACCACGTGGGCGCCGGATACGGGCTGGACGACTTCGTGACGGCCCCGAATACGCACTATACCCCCCCAAACAACCGTGCAACCGTGCAACCGCCCCCTGCATTGGCCTGCGAACCCCATATATTGCGGCGTTTCAGGGAGGCCGTGGCCGGTTGCGGTGTTGTGGGCGAGCTTGCAACCGCCGCAACCCTCTACCTGATCCTCACATCGCGGTTGTTGGACAAGCCTGTGTCTGCTGCGGTCAAGGGGCTATCGAGTTCTGGAAAGAGTTATACCACCGAGAAGACCGTCGAGTTTTTCCCGCCCGACGCTGTTGTCGTGATGACTGCTATGAGCCAACGCGCGCTGATCTACTCGAAGGAAGAATACGCGCACCGCACATTAATCCTGTACGAAGCCACCGCCCTGCGCGAAGGTGCCGAGGATGATCTGACCGCCTACTTCGTCAGGACACTGTTGTCAGAAGGGCGAATCGAATATCCGGTTACCGTGCGCGATAAAGAAGGTGGCTTCACCACGAAGACCATCATTAAGGAAGGCCCGACGAACCTGATCGTTACCACCACGAAAACGCGCGTTCACGCCGAGAATGAGACGCGCCTGCTGTCACTGAACACGAACGACACGCGCGCGCAGACTCAAGCAATTTTCAAAGCAATTGCAAGCGAGCATGAAAGCGGCGTCGATCTATCGGAATGGCATCAATTACAGGCATGGCTGCAGGGCGCCGAGCACCGCGTAACCATTCCATTCGCGCACCGCCTGGCCGAGCTGGTGCCCCCGGTGGCCGTGAGATTGCGCCGAGACTTCGGCGCCCTGCTGGCCTTAATACGCTCGCACGCGATCCTGCACCAGATGAGCAGAGAACGGGATGCGCAAGGCAGGATTGTAGCCACGATTGAGGATTACGAAGAGGTCCGCGAACTGGTCGCCCCGATAGTTTCAGAGGCGGTCGGAGGGACAGTCTCGGATCGTGTCCGCGAAACCGTGGAGGCCGTCGAACTGCTGGCAGGTAATTCTGGGGTCATGGCGCTCGCCGTGGGCGAACACCTAACTCTGGATAAGTCCACCGTGAGCCGCCGCTTGCGCATGGCTGCCGATGGTGGCTACGTGCGCAACCTTGAGGATAAGCGGGGCAAGCCGGGCCGATGGGTGAAAGGCGATCCGATGCCTGAGGAAGTGGACCTGTTGCCGCAACCGCGCAACCTCGAAACCGCTGAAACCCGCGCCGTTACTGGCGGTTGCACGGTTGCAAGCGATTTTCAGGGGGTAGAGACAGAGGCCGAAACGGAGGGTTTTGAGGTATGAGCGCGGCCCCTGACCTGCTCGCCGATCTGACCCGCTCCGGCATCAAGCTGACACCCAGGGGTGACAAGCTGCATGTGGAGGCTCCGAGGGGCACGCTCACGCCGGAATTGCGGAAGACCCTGGCCGAGCGCAAGGCCGAGATTCTCGCCCAACTCAAGACCCAGGACAGCGCCTTACTCGACCGCTGCAAGGGTGCCTGCAAAGGGTTGAGTTTGTGGCCGACCGAGCTACTGGCGGCCCTGAGCGACGATGACAAGGCCGCCGTGCTGAGCGGCGACCCGGCCGAACTCAAGGCCCTGCGCTGCTTTGCCGAGTCCCTGGCTGCCCGCCTGCGTACCAACACGCTACCGCCGAACCTGAACGAAGTTTACGAACACCTGCGCGGCGAGTTGGCCCGAAACCCCGGTATCCGCTTTGCCAGTGCGGTCTTGACCCCCGATACCGACCCGGTGTTGATCGCCGTGGCCGTCAAGGGGGCCGGTTTCGCCACCTATCGCGTGGCCCGTGAACGCTACAACGAAGGTCAGCTCCTGGAGATTATCGACCGCGTAGGGAGGGCTCGGCAATGAAGAAGCTATTTAAGCGGGCGCTGCTACTGGCGTCATTGGCCTTGGTGATCGCACTGCCTGCGGTGGCAGGCGCGGCCACGGGGATATGGCTCGCGGGGGGCTTTTCGTGATGAGCAAGCGTCCCAGCCTGAGGCGGGCAATAAACGGCATGTGCCGGGAGTGCATCGTCGACCCCCGGGAGCCGGGAACATGGATCGATCAGGTGGCACGCTGCACGTCACCGGGCTGCCCCCTGTATCCGGTCAGGCCCGGCCGGGATCGCGCTATCTACCCCCGAAAAACGGCCTTTACGGGCGTTGAATCGACTACCGAGGCACCTTGTGGTGAAAAATCAACGGCGGGTTAGATTGGCGGTTTGGATTATTGAGTGCCTTGCGGGCTACGGCCTGCTAATCGTGGCCGTGCGGATTGCCTGGGCGCTGGGTGCGGGATCGTGAGCGCCATGAGCCGCAACAAGGGGAAGGTGGGCGAACGCGAGCTTGCGAGGCTGCTCACGGCGGAAGGCTTCGAGACGCGGCGCGGCGTGCAGTATCAGGGCAGCACCGACAGCCCGGACGTGATTTGCCCCTGCCTGCCGGGGATACACTTCGAGGTCAAGCGTACCGAGCGGTTGAGGCTATACGATGCGCTGGGACAGGCCCTACAGGACGCCGGAGACAAGGTGCCTGTCGTGGCGCACCGGGCGAATAACTGCGGATGGGTGGCAATTTTAAAATTCACCGATCTGCTCGCGATCCTGCGGAGTTCTGACTACGTGGAAGGCCAGCCGATGACGCTGGAACCGCCTACAGGGGCTGCCAGCGAGGGCGGCGAATTATGCACCAAGTACGCGCGCACGCGAAGTACTTTGGGGGAATGATGGCAAATCCACCTGAACCGCTGCCTGTCTGGGCGCCTGACTGGCTGGAGCGCTGCCGGCAACGGGACGATTATCGAAATTCCCACCAGCGCGTGCGATGCGGTGCCCGAAGGCGACGTGATGGCCAACCCTGCGCGGCCATGAGCGTACCGGGCAAGAGGCGCTGCCGCTGGCATGGCGGCATGAGTACCGGGCCAAGGACGGCTGAGGGGATCGCTAAGGTTACGCGGAACCTGCCGGGGCATTAACCGGGGGTTCCCGTACCCGTAAAAGGCTTGGATTTTCCGCCAATTACGCACGCACGCGAGTTACTTTGCCGTTTTCCAACGTATCGCGCAGGCGCACTCGTGCGAATGCCTAAGGCTTGAATAATGGCCCTAAAATCGCTCCGGGTGCTTACATAGTGCTTACACGAAAAAGACCCCGTTGTTGGGGCCTCTCGTAAGCAATTGATTTATATGGTGGGCCGTGAAGGAATCGAACCTTCAACCTTGGGATTAAGAGTCCCCTGCTCTGCCTGATTGAGCTAACGGCCCGTGTCGTCTTTCGCCGGGCTGTGGCGCCCGGCCGCTGTCTCCCGGCTGTGCGGAATCCAGGCTGGTGGGGTGGACGATGGGATTTGAACCCACGACCACCGGAGCCACAATCCGGGGCTCTACCTACTGAGCTACGTCCACCATCGTCCGCAGGCGCCGCCTTGGCGGCGCAGGCCGCGTAGTATAACGGACGCGGGCCGCACAGAGAAGAAGAGCGGTCCTTCCGTGTTCCGGAGGAGCATCGCCGCGTGACGTCCCCACTCGACAGCACCGCCGGCGGCGAACGTCGCTGCGCCAACTGCGGCACGCCGCTGAGCGGCCGCTACTGCAGCGCCTGCGGGCAGGGAGAGCATTCCCTGCGCGTGCCGCTGCCGCGTCTGCTACACGACTTCCTGTCGGACCAGTTCCAGCTCGATGCCCGCATCTGGCGAACCCTGCGACTGCTGTTGTTCCATCCCGGGCGGCTCACGCGCCAGTACATGGCCGGACAGCGGCAACGCTTCATCCCGCCGGTGCGGCTTTACCTGTTCGTGAGCATCGTGTTCTTCCTCGTGGCCGGCTTTCTTCCCGCGAGGATGGCCCCCGTGACCCTCTCCCCCGGAGGCGGTGCCGCCCCGGCCGCGGGCGGCACCGCCTCCCCGGCCGCGACCGGGCCGAGCGCGCCGGCGGCGTCCGCCACCGCCATCGGTCAGGCCGTGCAGCGCGCGCTCGGCCCGACCACGAGCCGCCACGCGCCAGCGACCGCCGCCACCGCGGGCCGCGCCGGGCGCTGGCTCGTCATGCAGGGCCGCAGCGCCGCCGCCCACCCCCGGCAATTCCTGCGGCGATTCTGGTCCAACCTGCCGAAGGTGCTCTTCTTCCTGATTCCCGTCTTTGCCCTGTTGCTGAAGCTGCTCTACCTGTTGCGGAAGCGCTACTACAGCGAACATCTGGTCTTCGCCCTGCATTACCACAGCGTGGTGTTCCTGAATCTGCTTGCCGTGGTTCTACTGGCGATGGGCGCGCGTGCGGCACCCGCCATCGCGGCAACGGCCCTCAGATGGGTCGCCGGCGTCGTTGGGGCCTGGACGGCCCTGTACCTGTTCCCCGCGTTGCGAACCGCCTATGCGGACACGTGGCCGCGGACCGTCTGGCGCGGCTCGGCGTTGATGGTCCTGTACGTGATCGCTCTCGTCTGGGGGACGATCGGGGCCGTGATCGTGACGCTGGCGATGACTTGAGGGGGGATGCGCGCCCGGCGGGACTCGAACCCACAACCTGCGGCTTAGAAGGCCGCTGCTCTATCCCGTTGAGCTACGGGCGCACCGCGTCGTGGCCGGCATCTTAGCGCAGGGCGTCAGCCCGCCGCCTCGCCGGCCGGTTCCCCGATCCCGGGGCCGAAGGCCAGCTCGCGGATGCGGTTGATTTCGTCGCGCGCCTTCGCGGCCTCTTCAAAATCCAGGTTGCGCGCGTGCTCGTGCATCTTCTTCTCGAGCGAGGCGATCAGGCGCTCGCGTTCACGGTCCGGCATGCGCTGGTAGCGGGCACGCTCTTCCGCCGCACGCGACAGGGCCGACGTCTTGGTGCCGCGCTCGCCGTACGCGGCCTCCATCACGTCCACGACCGCCTTGCGGATGCCCTGCGGCGTGATGCCGTGCTCCTCGTTGTACGCCTGTTGCCGGGCTCGGCGACGGCCCATCTCGTCGAGCGCGCGGCGCATGGAGTCGGTCACCCGGTCCGCGTACATGATCGCCCGCCCTTCGAGGTTGCGGGCCGCGCGACCGGTGGTCTGGATCAGCGAGCCCTCGGAACGCAGGAAGCCCTCCTTGTCCGCGTCGAGGATGGCCACGAGCGAGACCTCGGGAATGTCGAGCCCTTCGCGGAGCAGGTTGATGCCGACGAGGCAGTCGAAATCCCCCAGACGCAATGAGCGAATCAGCTCGGAGCGTTCGACCGTGTCGATGTCCGAATGCAGGTAGCGCGCACGGGCGCCGTGGTCGTTCAGGTACTCGGTCAGATCCTCCGCCATGCGCTTGGTGAGCGTCGTGACGAGCACGCGCTCCTTCTTCTCCGCGCGCTCGCGGACCTCCGAGAGCAGGTCTTCCACCTGGTGCGCCACCGGACGGATGTCGACCTCCGGGTCGACCAGTCCCGTCGGGCGCACCACCTGTTCCACGGTCCGGTCCGAGTGCTGCAGTTCATATCGCCCGGGCGTGGCGGAGACGTAAACCGTCTGGGGGGAAAGCCTTTCGAATTCCTGGAAGTTCAGCGGCCGGTTGTCCAGCGCGGACGGCAGCCGGAACCCGTACTCGACCAGCGTTTGCTTGCGCGAGCGATCCCCGCGGTACATGCCGTTGAGCTGCGGCACGGTGACGTGGCTCTCGTCGATGAACAGCAGCGCGTCCTCCGGCAGGTAGTCGAACAGGCACGGTGGCGGCTCGCCCGCGCCCCGGCCGGAGAGATGGCGCGAATAGTTCTCGATGCCCGTGCAGTAGCCGAGTTCCAGGATCATCTCGATGTCGAAGCGGGTACGCTGCTCGAGGCGCTGCGCCTCCAGCAGTTTCCCCAGATCGCGCAGTTCGCGCAGCCGCTCGGCCAACTCGTCGCGGATCTTGTCGACGGCGGCGAGCAAGCGCTCGCGCGGCGTCACGTAGTGCGTACGCGGGTAAACGGTCAGGCGCGGCACCCGGCGCAGCACTTCCCCGGTCAAGGGATCGAAGTACGACAGCGATTCGATCTCGTCGTCAAAGAGCTCGATGCGGATCGCCTCCCGCTCGCTCTCCGCGGGGAAGACGTCGATGACCTCGCCCCGCACCCGATACGTGCCGGCCCGGAAGTCCGCCTCGTTGCGCTGGTACTGGAGCTCGGCCAGCCGGCGCAGGATCTCGCGCTGGTCCATGCGCTCGCCGCGGTCCAGGTGCAGCACCATGCGCAAGTAGAGTTCGGGATCTCCGAGGCCGTAGATGGCGGAGACGGTGGCCACCACGACCGTGTCGCGGCGCTCGATGATCGCCTTCGTCGCCGACAACCGCATCTGCTCGATGTGGTCGTTGATCGAGGCGTCTTTCTCGATGTAGGTGTCGGATGCCGGGACGTAGGCCTCCGGCTGGTAGTAGTCGTAATACGAGACGAAGTACTCGATCGCGTTCTCCGGGAAGAATTCCCGCAGCTCGCCGTACAACTGCGCCGCAAGAGTCTTGTTGGGCGCGAGGACGATCGCCGGCCGCTGGAGGCGCTCGATCACGTTCGCAATCGTGAAGGTCTTGCCGGAGCCCGTGACGCCGAGCAGCACTTGCCGCGCCAGGCCCTCGAGGAGTCCCCGGCTCAGCCCGTCGATCGCCTGGGGCTGGTCGCCCGTCGGCTGGAAGCCGGCGTGCAGGGCAAAATTTTCGGACATGCGGGAGTCGCGGGCGAATCAGCACGGACATTATAAGGTCGGCACGATTCGCGCTGTCGGTTAAAATGAATATATTCATTCGCAACAAGCCACGGAGTCCCACCTTGCCGGAACCATCGCGACGCCTCGCCGCCATCCCCCCGTCCCCGACGCTGACCATCAGCGCGCGCGCCAAGGAACTGGCCGCCGCCGGGCGCAAGGTGCTCAACCTGTCGGCCGGCGAGCCCGATTTCGACACCCCGTCCCACATCCGTGAGGCAGCCGTGGCTGCGCTCGAGAGCGGCGCGACCCGGTACACGCCGGCAGACGGCACGCCCGAGCTCAAGCGCGCGATCCTGGGCAAGCTCAAGCGCGAGAACGGGCTGGAGTACGAGCCCAATGAAATCATCGCCACGTGCGGGGCGAAGCACGCGTTGTACGACCTCTGCCTCGCCCTGCTGAACCCGGGCGACGAGGCCCTGATCCCGGCTCCCTACTGGGTCTCCTACCCCGCCATGGTGAGGCTCGCGGAAGCAACACCGGTCGAGATCGCCTGCCCGCCGGAGACGGATTTCAAGCTCACGCCGGAGGCGCTCGCCGGCGCCATCGGCCCGAAGACTCGCCTGGTCTTCCTGAACAGCCCGAACAACCCCTCGGGCGCGGTCTACACGCGGGCGGAACTGGAGGCGCTCGGCAACGTCCTCGCCGGGCACGAGAACGTTATCGTCGCCACGGACGACATTTACGAGCACCTGCTCTACACCGACGCCGAAGCGTTCGCGAATCTGCCCATGGCGGCGCCGGCGCTCCGCGACCGCTGCGTGGTGGTCAACGGCGTCTCCAAGGCTTATGCGATGACCGGCTGGCGACTCGGCTACGCCGCCGGTCCGGCCTGGCTCGTCGGCGCCATGAAAAAGTTGCAGTCCCAGAGCACCTCGAATCCGGCCGCGGTCTCCCAGGCGGCCGCCGCCGCGGCACTCGACGGCGACCAGCAGTGCGTCGCGGACATGCGCAAGGCGTTCCGCGCCCGCCGCGACCGTTTCGTAGCCGGGCTGAACTCGGTCAAGGGCATCGAGTGCGCCATGCCCCCCGGGGCCTTCTACGCCTTCGCCGACTGCCGGGAGGCGATGGCGGCGCGCGGCGTGGACGACGACGTCGCCTTCGCCGAGTGGCTGCTCGAGGAAGGCGAGATCGCAGCGGTGCCCGGCAGCGCCTTCGGCACGCCCGGGTTCCTGCGCTTCTCCTACGCGTCCTCGCAGGAGACCCTGGACGAAGCCGTCGAGCGCCTGCGGCGCCTGCTCGACTGAAGGCGCACGCCGTGCGCCGGGGACCGCCACCGGAGGTCGAGGAGGCGCTGCTCCGCCTCATTGAGGAGCGTGAAATCCGCGGCCAGGGCGAACTGCTCGAAGGGCTGCGGGAGCTGGGCGTGCGCATCAGCCAGCCCACGCTCTCGCGGCACCTGCGCCGGCTCAACGTCATCAAACGGCGCGGCCGCTATGTGGTGGGCGCCGCCAACCCGTTCCGCGCGCCGCCGTGCGCCGTGCGCGAGTCCCCGCCCAACCTGCTCGTGCTCAAGACGCTGCCGGGCCGGGCCCAGTTACTCGCGATCCTGATCGATCAGTCGCACCCGCCCGGCATTGCCGGCACCATGGCCGGCGACGACACGGTTTTCGTAGCGGTCGACGCCGGGGTGTCTCCGGCCGATGCGCGCGCGGCACTGGCGGGATTGCTGGAAACCGGAGAGGCCCGATGACAGACGTCGACGCTGCGCAACTCGAGGCATTGTTCACCAGCCAGCGGCGCCGGGCGCAGGCATTGCGCACCAGCACGTCCGGGGAACGCCGTGAGCGCATTCGCCGGCTTGCGGCCGCCGTGCGGCGCCGCGCCCCGATGTTGCGCGAAGCCCTGCACGCGGATCTCGCGAAGCCCGCACCGGAATCGGACCTGACGGAACTGTTCCCCGTCCTGCAGGAGGCACGCTACTGCGCGCGCCGCGTCAAACGCTGGATGCGCCCGCGCCGGGTGTTGCCCACGGCGGCGATGCTGGGCACCACCGCCCGGGTCCGGTCCGAGCCCCTGGGCGCCAGCCTGGTTCTCTCGCCTTGGAACTACCCGGTGAACCTGAGCCTGGTCCCGGTGCTCGACGCCTTCGCCGCCGGCTGCCCGGCCGTGCTCAAGCCCTCCGAATACACACCCGCGACCTCCGCGGCACTCCGGGAGCTCGCCACGGAGACGTTCCCCGCCGAGGACTTTGCCGTTGTCGAGGGTGGCGTCGAGACCGCCAAAGCGCTACTGGCGCTGCCCTTCGCGCACTTCTTTTACACCGGCAGCGGGCGCGTCGGGCGCGAGGTGATGCGCGCCGCGGCGGCACATCTTTCGGCGGTAACACTCGAACTGGGCGGCAAGTCTCCGACGATCGTCGACCGCAGCGCCGACCTCGACCGGGCCGCGCGGGCGCTCGTCTGGGCCGCTTTCGCGAACGCCGGCCAGACCTGCATCACGCCGGACCACATCTACGTCCACCGCGACGTGGCGGACGCCTTCCGATCAAAGGTCCTCGCCGAGGCGGAACGCGTCTGGGGCGCCGACGCGCCGGCCCGGCGCTCGAATCCCGACTACTGCCGCATCGTGAGCGAACGGCATGCCGAACGACTCACGGCGCTGCTCGCCGATGTCCGGGAACGCGGCGCGACCGTCCTGTGCGGCGGTGCGAGCGACGCCGCGGCCCGTTACGTCGAGCCGACCATAGTCTGGGACCCGCCGCCGGACTCGCGCCTGATGCAGGAGGAAGTCTTCGGGCCAATCCTGCCGCTGCTGCCGTACGACGATCTCGACGCCGTAATCGGGGCGATCAACGAACGTCCCCGGCCGCTGGCACTCTACATATACGCCAGAGACCGCGCGGTGACGCGCGATGTGATCGAGCGCACGAGCTCGGGCGGCGTGGTCGTGAACCACAGCATGGTTCACTTCCTGCACGAACGCCTGCCGTTCGGCGGCGTGGGCGAAAGCGGGCTGGGCAGCTACCACGGCGCGTACGGCTTCCGCGCCTTCTCGCACGAACGTGCCGTACTTGTCGACCGCTGGTCTCCCAGCCGGTTCATGATGCCGCCCTACACGGCGCTCCCGCGCCGCGCCATCTCGCTGCTGATGCGCTTCCTGGGCTGACGGCCCGGGCGCTACCGGATCACGACCCGGTCAGGGAACGAGGACCGCGCGGAAGCGGGTCTGGTTGTCCATCATGCGCGCGTAGGCCTCGTTTGCCTGCGCGAGCGGGAAGGTTTCGATCATCGCCTCGACACCGGTGAGGGCACTGAAGTTCATCGTGTCCTCCGAGTCGACCGAACTGCCGGAAGGCCAGCCCATGAGCGAGTGCTTGCCGGCGACGAGCTGCAGCGGCGAGACGGAGATCGGCTCGGCATCGACGCCGACCAGCATCACCCGCCCGTGCAGGCCGAGCCCGTTGATCAACGGCTCGAGCGCCTTGCTGCTGGGGGCCGTGGCCAGGACGACGCGCGCGCCGCCCAGTTTCTGCAATGCCTCGGCCGGGTTCTCGGACGAGGCATCGATGTAGTCGTGGGCGCCGAGTCGCGCGGCCAGTTCGCGCTTCGCCCCGCTGCCCGAAACGGCCACGGTGCGGAATCCCATGCGCGCGGCGTACTGCACGCCGAGATGCCCGAGGCCGCCGATGCCCTGCACCGCGACGACGTCGCCCGGGCGCGCGCCCGAGTTACGCAGCGCATTGAACGTGGTGATTCCCGCGCACAGGAGCGGCGCCGCGGCGGCCGATTCCAGTTCGTCCGGCACGGAGGCGACGGCCTCGGCCGGGGCCACCATGTACTCGGCGTAGCCGCCGTCGAACGCGATGCCCGTAATCTTCAGCTCGGAGCAGTTGGCAAAGTCGCCGATCCGGCACGCGCGGCACTGAAAACAGTGCCCCCCGTGCCAGCCGACGCCCACGCGCTGCCCGTCGCGCCACATGCTTACACCCGCGCCGACTGCGTCGATCCTGCCGACCACCTCGTGCCCCGGCGTGCGCGGGAACTCGATCCCGGGAAACAGGTTTTCCTTCACGAACATGTCGCTGTGGCAAATGCCGCAGGCCTCGACCTTGACGCGCACCTGACCGCGCTGCGGCTCCGGTATCGGTACTTCGACTTCCTCGAAGGCCCCGCCGGGTTTCTTGACCTGCATTGCCTTCATGGTCGCCATTGCTTCACCTCCGTTCGTTGCGCGTCCGGATCAGTCCCGGGCCAGTCGCCGCGACATCACCAGGCGCTGGATTTCGTTCGTTCCCTCATAGATCTGCATGACCTTGGCGTCGCGCATCAGTTTCTCCGCCGGGTACTCCTTGCTATAGCCGTAGCCGCCGAGAAGCTGCGCGGCTTCCGTCGCCGCCCACATGCCGGTGTCCGATCCGAAGGCCTTGGCATAGGACGCGTACAGCGTGTTGTTGATGCCGTTGTCCTTGGCCCAGGCGGCCTGCCGCGTCAGAAGCCGCGACGCCTCCGTGCGCATGCCTATCTCGGCGATCTTGAAACCGACACCCTGGTGCTCGATGATCGGCTTGCCGAAGGCTTCACGTTCCCGCGCGTAGGCCACGGCCTCGTCGAGGGCACGCTGGCTCAGACCCGTCGCCATCGCGCCGACCATCGGGCGCGAGCGATCGAAGACCCGCATGGCGATCTTGAAGCCCTCGTCCACCTCGCCGAGACGCTGGCTGTCGGGCACCACGACCTCTTCCATGAACACTTCGCAGGCCGGCGAGGCCTTCTGACCCATCTTGGCGAGCGGCTTGCCCACCGAGAGGCCCTCCGAGTCGCGGTCGATCAGGAACGCGGTCATGCCGCGCGCGCCCTTCTCCGGCGCCGTTTTCGCGAACACCACGAAGAAATCGGCCACGCTCGCGTTGCTGATCCAGATCTTCTGGCCGGAGATCACCCACTCATTGCCCTTCTTCTCGGCACGGGTCTTGATCGCGCCGGCATCCGAGCCCGCATGGGGTTCGGTCAGCGCATAGGCGCCGAAGCCTTCCGCGAGCATTCCGAAGTACTTCTTCCGCTGCGCGTCGTTGGCGGCGACGTTGATCGGGTCGGCGGCGAGGTTGTTGAGCAGGATGGCGAGTCCGATGCCCGAGCAACCCCAGCCGAGTTGCTCGGCCACGAGAATCAGGTCGAGTACGGAGCCGCCGGTGCCGCCGAACTCGTCGGGCACGCTCACGTTCATGAGCCCCAGCTCCCGCGCCTGCGCGACGATGTCTTTGGGAAACTCGGCCTTCTCGTCGAACTCGGCGGCGTTCGGGGCGATAACCTCGCGCGCAAACTTCTGCGCGAGATCCCGGATCATGGTCTGTTCTTCAGTCAGCGCGAAGTCCACGCCTTGCTCCCTGTGTTGAATTTCAGCGGGCCATTTTAATCGACATGGGCGCGGCGCCCCTTAACCGCCCGCGAAAACGATGCGGAGCCGCGCCGGGACGGCCTGCGTCAAACCTCTGACTGGCGGCCGTGGCAGGCGCCGTAGGCGCGCCCGCTGCCGCACGGGCAAGGATCGCCCGCGGCGAATCGCCGGTGCAGATCGTCGCGCCTTTCGTCCCGCCGCGGGTCAACCGGGCCGAGGCGGTCACGCCCGTCGAAGCGGCACGCGGCGAACTCGCCGTCACGGCTGACGTAATGGAGGAAGAGCTGCACCCAGAACTGGCCGGAAAGCCGCTCGCGCCAGTGCGGCACGACCGCCCCCCTGTACACCATCGCGTCACCCGGGGAGAGCAGGACGCTTCGGCTCCGCCCGCCGGATTCGAGCCATATTGGCCAGGGCTCTCTCACGTCCCCGCCGAGGGCCAGCGTGACGCTGATCTCGCACGAGGGCCGGTCCGTGTGCCGCGGAAGGCGGGCGCCGTCGCAATACAGGCGGAGAAACGAATACGCGGGATAGAGCGCCATACCCGTGGTCTTCTCGACGGCCGGCTGGACTCGGGCCAACAACACCTCGCCCAGGCTGTCGGCATAACGGCCCCAGGCATTGAAAGCGTGCTCCGCGGCGTAGTACCCGGGCAGATTGTGGTTCATCACGGCGTACGACGCGCACACGCCGGCGAATGCAGGGGCGATCAGCCCCGGCATTACGCCGTAGCCGGCGGCCGCAAAAGTCGATTCGTCACTCATCGTCGTTGTCGTCGCCTCGGGATATCGGTCGCTCCGGATCGCGGATCCATTCGCTCCACGACCCCGGGTACAGCCGCGAGCCCGCCAGCCCTGCCTGTTCCATCGCAAGCATATTGTGACAGGCCGTCACCCCGGAGCCGCAGTAGTGCACCGCCTCACCGGGGCGCTCGAGCACCGCGGCGAAGCGGCGGCGCAACTCCGCGGGACTGCGGAAGCACCCGTCCGCACCGATATTGCCGGCGAACGGCAGGTTGGCCGCGCCGGGGATATGCCCCGCGACCGTATCGATGGGATCGGCCTCGCCGCGGTAGCGGCCCGAGGCGCGCGCGTCGACCAACCGGCCGGCGCGCCTCCCGTTCACGATTTCCAGAACCTGCGCCGCTTCTAGCGTTTCCACCAACGGCCCGCGGACCGGGAACCGGGCCGGCCGGGGAGGACCGACCTCCCCCTGCTCCAGTGTTCCGCCGGCTGCCTTCCAGGCCCGGAGACCGCCGTCGAGCACCGCCGCCGCGGGATGACCGAGCCACCGCGCAAGCCACCAGAGCCGGGCCGCGAAAGCGCCGCCCGCATCGTCGTACGCCACGATGCAGGTATCGGCGCCGACGCCCTCTTCGGCCAACCACTTCGCAAGGGCCCCGCGGTCCGGCAGCGGATGACGGCCGGTGGTCGAGCCGGGCGGCGAGGACAACACGCGGTCGAGATCCGCGTGGCGGGCCCCGGGCAGGTGGCCCTCGCGGTACGCTCGCGTCCCGGCCTCCGGATCCGTCGGCGAACACCGGCAGTCGAACACGCGCAAACCGGCCGTACCGAGACGGGCCTTGAGCGCTTCAGCATCGACAAGCGTGCGGCAGTCCATGACGGGTCCTCCAGGCAGGCACTCTGCACGGGTGCCTATACTGTCTTTCTCGCATACGGGTAAGCAACTCATGGCCAGCCTGGAAGGCAAGACGCTGTTCATCACCGGCGCGAGCCGGGGCATTGGCGAGGCGATCGCGGTGCGGGCAGCACGAGACGGCGCCAACGTCGTCATCGCGGCAAAGACCGATCGGCCCCACCCGAGGCTCCCGGGAACGATCCACACCGCCGCGGAGGCCGTCGAGAAGGCGGGCGGCCGGGCCCTGGCGCTGGCCGTCGACATCCGCGACGCGGAGGCAGTGGCCAGTGCCATGGAGCGGGCCGCGGACCATTTCGGCGGCATCGACATCCTCGTGAACAACGCCAGCGCCATCTGGCTGGCCGGCACCGCGGACACGCCCGTGAAACGGCTGGACCTGATGTTCGGGGTGAACGTGCGCGGCACGTTCGTGTGCTCTCAGGCCGGTCTGCCCTGGCTGCGCCAGGCCGACAACGCGCACATCCTCAACCTGTCGCCGCCGCCCAACCTGGATCCGCGCTGGTTCCGCGACCACGTCGCCTACACCATCAGCAAGTACGGGATGAGCCTGTGCGCATTGGGCATGGCCGAGGAATTCCGCGGCGAGGGCATCGCGGTCAACACGCTCTGGCCGCGCACCGTCATCGCGACGGCCGCGCTGGCGATGCTGGGCGGCCGCATCCGGCCGGAACAGTGCCGCAAGCCCGAGATCGTGGCCGACGCGGCCCATGCGATCCTCACCCGCCCGGCCGGCGAGTGCACGGGCCGGCACTTCATCGACGACGAGGCGCTGGCGGAGGCCGGTGTCACCGACCTCGACAGCTACGCCGTCAGCCCGGGCACGCAACTGGCGCCGGATCTGTTCCTGGATTAGCAGCCCGCCGCCGGCGGCGGCGTTCAGCCCTGGCCGTCGGACGGCGGCTTGTCGGTGGAGTCGCCCTCGGGCGGCGGCTCCTGACCGGTCTCCTTCGTCTCGGTGCTCCGCTGCGACGTCGAGCGCTTGCGCGTGGTGCGGGTCGTCGTCCGGGACGTCGTCTTGCGGCGGCGCGCCCGGGATGCCGAGCGCTTCGAGGAGCCGGAACTCGCGGACCCGCTCGCCGACTTCTTCTTGCGGCGCCGCGGCGGCGGGACCGTGCCGGGCGGGGTGGGCTCCGCGGGCCAGGGGGCGAACGGAAACGGGGCCCGCTCCGTGTTGTAGGTCAGGAAATCCATGATCGTCTTGGAGAAGCGGGCAAGCTCCCGCCCGAGACCGGCCAGATGCGGGTTGGTCTCCCCGCTGGCCAATACGGTGAAGAACTGGAACAGCGCGATGAACCCGACCAGGAACCCGGCACAGCAGAGAATCGGGGCGAACAGCAGCATGATGCCGAAGCGCCGCCACGCGGACGGTTCCCGCACGTGGTTCGTCCAACTCGTACCGGTTTCGGCCATGGCGGCTCCCGTTCGCGATACCCTGCCCGCAAAGCTTAGCAGAGTCGCCCCAGGGGAGAACACGACGTGGAACTGACGGATATCGGCGCCAACCTCACGCATGACAGCTTCGATGCGGACCGCGACGCGGTCATCGAACGGGCGCTGGCCGCAGGCGTATCGCGCATGGTCGTGACGGGGGCCGACCCCGTGCACAGCCGCCGCGCTATCGAGCTGGCCGCCGCCCGCCCGGGGGTGCTGTTCGCGACCACGGGCGTGCATCCGCACCACGCCGCCGAGTTCGATGCGGCCACCGAACGCGAACTGGACGAACTGCTGGCCCGCCCCGGGATCGTCGCCGCGGGCGAATGCGGCCTGGACTACTTCCGCGACTTCTCTCCGCGTCCCGCCCAGCGCGACGCGTTTCGCGCACAGGTGCGCCTCGCGATCGCGCACGGCCTCCCGCTGTTCCTGCACCAGCGCGAGGCCCACGACGACTTTCTCGCGGTCCTCGACGAATTCGGCACGGACCTGCCCCCCGCCGTCGTGCACTGCTTCACCGGCCGCGGCGGGGAACTCGACGCGTATCTCGAGCGCGGCTACTACGTCGGCATCACGGGCTGGATCTGCGACGAGCGGCGCGGCCGGCACCTGCTCGAGCACGTGGGACGCATTCCGCGCGGGCGTCTCATGCTCGAGACCGACGCGCCCTACCTGTTGCCGCGCGACCTCTCGCCGCGTCCGCGCACGCGGCGGAACGAACCGATGTGGCTACCCCACATCGCCGCGGTGGTCGCACGGGCCCGCGGCGAGGACGCGGGCGATCTTGCAGCCCACACGCACGCCGCCGCCGGCGAATTCTTCCGGCTTCCCGAATACGCCGCCGGATCGAGGGCGGGCGCCGGCCGACACGGGGGCTAGAATACGGGCGGCACGCCATCCGACCGGAAGGCACAAGGAGAGCATCATGGACGCCAAGGCACTCGACCGCTTCTGCGCGCGCACGTGGGACGACGAGATCATTCCCCAACTCGAGGACTACATCCGCATCCCGGCGAAGTCCCCGAATTTCGACGCCGACTGGGAAGACCACGGCTACCTCGAGCAGGCCGTGCAGCTCGCCGCGAAATGGTGCCGCGAACACGCCGTCGAGGGCATGGAAGTCGAGATCCACCGCCTCCCCGGGCGCACGCCCCTGCTCTTCATCGACATACCGGGCACGGTCCCGGACGCCGCGGACAAGCCCTGCGTGGTGCTCTACGGCCATCTCGACAAGCAGCCGGAATTCGACGGTTGGCGCGAGGAACTCGGACCTTGGAAGCCCGTCATCCAGGACGGGAAACTCTACGGGCGCGGCGGTGCGGACGACGGCTACGCCGTGTTCGGTTCCCTGACCGCGATCCGGGCGCTGCGCGAGCAGGACATCCCGCACCGGCGCTGCGTGCTCGTCATCGAGCTGTGCGAGGAAAGCGGCAGCTTCGACCTGCCCTTCCACTTCGAGGCGCTCGCGGAGCGGATCGGCGAGACCGACCTCGTCGTGTGCCTGGACGCCGAGTGCGGCAACTACGACCAGTTCTGGTGCACGACCTCGCTGCGCGGCAACCTCGTCGGCACGCTGAGCGTCGACATCCTGCGCGAGGGCGTGCACTCCGGGGGCGCCGGCGGCGTGGTGCCGTCGAGCTTCCGCATCCTGCGCCACCTCCTGGACCGCGTCGAGGACTCGGCCACGGGGCGCATCAAGCCCGAGGCGCTCCAGGTCGAGGTCCCGCCCCAGCGCCTCGAGCAGGCAGGCGAGGCGGCGAAGGCGCTCGGGGCAACGAGCTGGAAGCGCTTCCCCTTCGTCGACGGGGCCGGCCCCGACCTCGACGACCCGGCCGAGCTCGTGCTCAACAACACGTGGCGCGCCTGCCTTGAGGCCACCGGCGCGGCCGGCATGCCGGCGCCCGCCTCCGCGGGCAACGTGCTGCGTCCGTCGACGACGGTGAAACTGTCGTTCCGCCTGCCGCCGACGGCGGACCCCGAAGCGGCCGCCGCGGAGGTCAAGCGCGTCCTGGAGAGCGATCCGCCCGCGGGCGCACGCGTGACCTTCAACGCGGACTCGACCATGGGCGGCTGGAACGCCCCGGCCTTGTCGCCGTGGCTGGCCGAAGCCATGCAGCGCGCGTCCCGGAACCACTTCGGCAAAGACGCGCTCTACATGGGCACCGGAGGCAGCATTCCCTTCATGGGGATGCTCGGCCGGCGCTTCCCGGAGGCCCAGTTCCTGGTCACCGGCCTGCTCGGCCCGCAGTCCAACGCCCACGGGCCCAACGAGTTCCTGCACATCGAAACGGGCAAGCGCCTGACCGCCTGCGTGTCCGAGGTGCTCGCCGCGCACGCGCAGACGTAGAGCGATCGCCGAATCGACGGACCCGGCTGGCGGTCGGCCGTCAGCCGGGCGCGTGCGTCGGGGCCGCGGCGAGCCGCGCCCAGGCCTCTGCGTAGTCGGGCGGTACGGCCGCGTCGCCGGCAAGCGGCGGCAACCGCGAGACCAGGCTCGCAAGCGACACGACCGAGTCCGGCTGCGCGCGCGGCACCTCAAGGCCATCGGTGAGCACTACCAGCCCGGCGACGGGGACACGCCCCAGCGCGAGTCGCACGGCAGTGATCTTGCGGTCGAGCGGATGCAGGGGATTGGGAAAGGCAAAGCGGCGCTTGCCCATCAGCTTCCAGGTGGCGAGTCGCTCCCCGGCGATGAGCTGGCCGTTGCCGTCGAGCACGTCGAGTAGGTACACGCCCTCCGGGCGCAGGAACGCGTGCTCGATGTGGACATAACCATCCACGCCGTCGGGCAGCACGAAATCCGAGCGCCTCGCCGCGGCGATCCGGTGCAGACGGCGACGCAGGCGCCACCGCCACCGCCAGGTTCCGTGGCCGCTCACCAGCGCAGCCTGCCCGTGATCACCTGGGCGAACATCACCCAATCGCCCGCAAGACTGTAGAACGGATGCGTGAAGGTCGCCGGGCGATTGTGCTCGAAGAAGAAGTGCCCGACCCACGCGAACCCGTAACCCGCGACGGGAACCAACGCGAACAGCCACCAGATGCGCGTGGCGGCCGCGGCCGCCACGAGCGCCAGCACCACCGCGGAACCCGCCACGTGCAGTCGCCGGCACGCGGGCCGCGAATGCTCTGACAGGTAGTGTGGATAGAAGTCCCGGAAGCGGGTGAAACCCGGCTGGCTCATGGTGCGCGAGGAACGAAATGTGACGGCAACAGTATACGGGCGCTTGTCTGTCGCCCGGTACAGGACTAAAATAGTCCTGTTTTCCGGCACGCGGCCGACTCGATGCTGAGGATGAGCAAACTTGCGGACTACTCGGCCCTGATGCTCGCCACCATGGCCAAGCGCCCCGCGCACACCTACACCACGGCGGACCTGGCTGCGGAGACGGGCGTGAGCCCGCCCACGGCGAGCAAGCTCCTCAAGCTGCTCGGCCGCGCCGGCGTGGTGGAGTCGCAACGCGGCGCCCGCGGCGGGTACACCCTCGCCCGAGCGCCGCGCGAGATCACGGCCGTCGATATCATCGAGGCCGTGGAGGGCCCCGTCGCCGTAACGGAGTGCACCCTGGCGGCCGGACTCTGCGACCTGGAGTCGACCTGCCAGCTCGGCTCCCAGTGGCAGCGGCTCTCCGCCGCCATCCGTCGTGCGATGGCGGAAATAACGCTCGCCGACCTGATCGGCGATCCGATCGTGCCGGCGCTGCACCTGCGCCGCCGGTCCACGAAATCCACTCGGCACACGGAGCGCACCCATGGCAACGCGTGAACCCGAAGTCTCCGAGCTGATCAAGCAACGCTACAGCCAGGGCTTCTACACCGACATCGAGTCCGACACCGTCCCGCCGGGACTGGACGAGGAAGTCATCGCCCACATCTCCGCCAAGAAGGGCGAGCCGGAGTGGATGCTCGAGTGGCGTCTGGAGGCGTTCCGCCGCTGGTGCGAGAAATCGGAGCCACGCTGGGCTCACGTGCACTACCCGCCGATCGACTACCAGGCGATCTCGTATTACTCGGCACCGAAGTCGAGCGACGACGCGCCCAAGAGCCTGGACGACGTCGATCCCAAGCTGCTCGAGACCTACGAGAAGCTGGGCATCCCGCTGCACGAGCGCGCCGCCCTCGCCGGCGTCGCCGTGGACGCGGTGTTCGACAGCGTCTCCGTGGCGACGACGTTCAAGGAGAAACTCGAGGACGCGGGCGTGATCTTCTGCCCCATCTCCGAGGCGATCCGGGAACACCCGGAACTCGTAAAGGAGTATCTCGGCAGTGTCGTGCCGCCCGGGGACAACTTCTACGCGGCACTCAATTCCGCCGTGTTTACCGACGGGTCCTTCGTCTACGTGCCCAAGGGCGTGCGCTGCCCGATGGAGCTCTCGACCTACTTCCGCATCAACGCGGCAAAGACGGGCCAGTTCGAGCGCACGCTGATCATCGCCGACGAGCGCGCCTCGGTGAGCTACCTCGAGGGCTGCACCGCACCAATGCGCGACGAGAACCAGCTCCACGCCGCGGTGGTGGAACTGGTCGCACTCGACGACGCCGACATCAAGTACTCGACGGTCCAGAACTGGTACCCGGGGGACGAGGAAGGCCGCGGCGGCATCTACAACCTGGTCACCAAGCGCGGCGACTGCCGCGGGAAGAACTCCCACATTTCCTGGACGCAGATCGAGACCGGCTCGGCGATCACGATGAAGTACCCGAGCTGCGTGTTGCGCGGGGATAACTCGGTGGGCGAGTTCTACTCGGTCGCCGTCACCAACAACTACCAGCAGGCCGATACCGGCACCAAGATGATCCACGTCGGGAAGAACACCCGGAGCACGATCATCTCCAAGGGTATCTCCGCCGGCCACGGGCAGAACTCCTATCGTGGCCTGGTGCGCATCGCCGGGAACGCGACCGGCGCGCGCAATTACACGCAGTGCGATTCGCTGCTGATGGGGGACGAGTGCGGCGCACATACGTTCCCCTACATCGAGACGAAGAACCCGACGGCGAAGGTCGAGCACGAGGCCACCACCTCGCGCATCGGCGAAGAGCAGCTCTTCTACCTGCGCAGCCGCGGGCTGTCGGAAGAGGACGCGGTCAACCTCGTGGTGAACGGGTTCTGCAAGGCCGTCTTCCAGAAGCTGCCGATGGAGTTCGCGGTCGAGGCCGGCCGCCTGCTCTCGGTCACGCTCGAAGGCGCCATCGGATAACGGAGACGACAAGGATGAACAACATGCTTGAGATCAAGGGCCTCAAGGCCGCCGCGGACGAGAAGGAAATCCTCCGCGGCGTGGACCTGGAAATCCCCACCGGGGAAGTCCACGCGATCATGGGACCGAACGGCTCGGGCAAGTCCACCCTGGCCCACGTGCTCGCCGGACGGCCGGGCTACGAGGTCACCGGCGGCAGCATCACGTACCAGGGCGAGGACCTGCTGGCACTGGAGCCCGAAACCCGGGCGCGCGAGGGGCTGTTCCTGGCGATGCAGTACCCGGTGGAAATCCCGGGCGTGAACAACGTGTACCTGCTCAAGGCGGGACTGAACGCCCTGCGCAAGCATCGCGGCGAGCCGGAAGTCGACGCCTACGAGTTCCTGAAGCTGGCCCGGGAAAAGCTCAAGGCGCTCGACCTGGACGACTCGTTCCTCAATCGCGGCGTCAACGAAGGGTTCTCGGGCGGCGAGAAGAAGCGCAACGAGATCCTGCAGATGATGCTGTTCGAGCCCCGGCTCGCGGTGCTCGACGAAACCGATTCGGGCCTCGACATCGACGCCCTGAAGATCGTCGCCGACGGCGTGAACAGCTTGCGCGACCCCAAGCGCAGCATCGTCGTGGTGACGCACTACCAGCGCCTGCTCGACTACGTGAAGCCCGACGTGGTGCACGTGCTCATGAACGGCCGGATCGTGAAGTCCGGCGACGCGGACCTGGCCCTCACCCTCGAGAAGCGCGGCTATGACTGGCTGCGCCAGGAGGCCGCGTGAGCGAAGAAACCCCACTCGTCGCTGCGCTGCCCCGCCTGCCGGCGGACGGATTCGCCGCGCTGCGCAAGCGCGCGCGGGAGGCCTTCGTCGCACAAGGGCTGCCCAACCGGCGCAATGAGTCGTACAAATACACCGATCTGACGCCGCTCGGGACCGAGGCCTGGCCGCGCGCGAACGGCGAAGCGACGGCCCCCGCCCTGCCCGAAGCCATGGGACGGCGGCACCTTTGGGTGGACGGACGGCTCGAGGGCGACGACGGCGCCGACGGCGTCACCTCGCTGCGCGGCGCCGCCGAGTCCCCCGATCCGGCGCTGACTGGAATTCTCGGCCAACGGGCAACGGCGGACGATCCGGTGGTAGCGCTCAACACCGCCCTCTTCGACCACGGAGCCTGGATCGACATTCCCGCCGGAGAACGGCGCGAGGACCCCGTGGAGCTCCTGTTCGCGACCGGCGAGCGCGAGGAACCGGCGGCGACGCACGGCCGCCTCGCGGTACACCTCGGACGCGACAGCCACCTCGTCCTCATCGAGCGGCACGCCGGAGGCGACGGACCGGCGCTGTCGACGCGCGTGGCGGAGTTCGCGCTGGAAGCCGGTGCGGAACTCGTGCACGTGCGCATCAACGAGGCCGGGGACGGCACCTGGCTGCTCGGCCACACGGCGGTGGACGCGGCCGCGGGTGCTCGCTACCGCTACATCGGCCTCGACTTCGGCGGCAAGCTCGCGCGCGAGCGACTGCACGTCGCACTGAGCGGCGACGAGGCGGATGCCGAGCTGGCGGGACTCGCCGTGCTCGACGGGCGCCGCCACGCGGACTCCGACGTGCTCGTGGTGCACGACGCCCTGAGGACGCGCAGCCGGCAGTTCTTCCGCGGCGTGCTCGACGGGCGCAGCCGCAGCGCCTACACGGGCAAGGTGCGCGTCGAACCCGGCGCGCAGAAAAGCGACGCCGGCCAGGAAGCGGCGAACCTCCTGCTCTCGCGCCGTGCCGAGGCCGACACGCGCCCCCAGCTCGAGATCTACGCCGACGACGTGGCCTGCAACCACGGCGCGGCGACGGGCGCGATCGACGCCGAGGCGCTGTTCTACCTGCAGAGCCGCGGCGTCGACGCCGACACCGCCCGGCGGATGATCGCCTACGGCTTTGCCGCGCGCGTGTTCGCGGGAATCGGCGACGATTCCCTGCGCCGTGCGCTTTCGGCACGGCTGGCCGAACGCATGCAGACGACGCAGGAGGTGCGCGAATGGCTGTAAACGCCCGCGCGGCAACCGTCACCGTGGATCCACACCGCCTGCGCGCGGATTTCCCCGCCCTCGCGCAGGACGTGCGCGGGCGTCCGCTCGTGTACCTGGACAATGCGGCCACGACGCAGAAGCCGGCGAGCGTGATCGACGCGGTCGCGAACTATTACCGCCACGACAACGCCAATGTGCACCGCGGCGTGCACACGCTCTCGGAACGGGCCACCGCCGATTACGAAGCCGCCCGTTCGAAGGTCGCGGACTTCCTCGGCGCGGCCGAGCCGTCCGAAATCGTGTTCCTGCGCGGCGCCACGGAGGCCATCAACCTCGTGGCGGGCGCCTGGGGTACCGCCAACGTGAAGGCCGGCGACGAGATACTCCTCACGGGCCTGGAACACCACTCCAACATCGTGCCCTGGCAGCAGCTCGCCGAGCGCACCGGCGCCCGCATCGTCGTTGCGCCGATCGACCGCGCGGGCAACGTGCCGCTGGATACGTTCACGGAGCATCTCTCCGGCCGCACGAAGGTCGCCGCGTTCGCACACGTCTCCAACGCACTGGGCACCGTCAACCCGGTCCGGGAAATGACGCGCCTCGCCCACGAGGCCGGCGCGCACGTGCTGATCGACGGGGCCCAGGCGGCGGGACACCGGCCCGTCGACGTGCGCGATATCGGCTGCGACTTCTACGCGATCTCCGGGCACAAGATGTATGCGCCGATGGGGATCGGGGCACTCTACCTGCGGGGAGACATCGCCGCCGACATGCCCCCGTGGCAGGGCGGCGGCGACATGATCCGCACGGTGAGCTTCGAGAAATCCACCTACGCCGAACCGCCGCAGCGCTTCGAGGCGGGCACGCCCAACGTGGGCGGCGCCGTGGGGCTCGCCGCCGCGATCGACTACATCGCGGCAGCCGGCCGCGAAGCCCTGGCGGCGGCGGAAGAGCACCTGCTTGCGATCGCGGTCGAGCGCCTCGAGCGAGTACCCGGCCTGAACCTGATCGGACGGCCGGAACGCCGCGGCGGCGTGGTGTCGTTCACGGTCGACGGCGTGCATCCGCACGACCTCGGCACGCTGGTGGACCACGCCGGCGTCGCGATCCGCACCGGCCACCATTGCGCCATGCCCGTGATGGACTATTACGGCGTCCCGGCCACGGCCCGGGCGTCATTCGGGCTTTACAACACGGAGGACGACGTGGAACGACTTGCAGCTGCGCTGATCGAGGCGCGGGAGGTGTTCGCCTGATGGTCGACGCCGATCTAGCAGCCCTGTACCGGGACATCATCATCGACCACAACAAGAGCCCGCGGAATTTCCGCGAGCTCGATCCGCCGCGCAGGGAGGCCGACGGCTACAACCCGCTGTGCGGCGACCGCCTGACCGTGTACCTGCACATGGACGGCGAACGCATCGGCGAGGTGAGCTTCCAGGGCTCGGGCTGCGCGATTTCCGTCGCCTCGGCATCGCTCATGACCGAGGCGCTCGTCGGCAAGACGGCGGCCGAGGCCGAGACGCTGTTCGAGCGGATGCACACGCTGCTGACCGGCGCGGACGACGCCGGGGACGGCTCGGAACTCGGGAAACTCGAGGCGCTTGCGGGCGTGCGGGCCTACCCGTCGCGCGTGAAGTGCGCCACCCTCGCCTGGCACACGGTGCAGTCCGCGCTGTCCGAGGACGACAACCGCGTGAGCACGGAGTAAGCGATGTTTTCAGGCCGAACCGTCACTGCCGAAAGGGACTGCCCGGGCATCCTCATTCCCGCGGGCACCGAAGTCGTGATCCCGGAGGGAACGGACGTGCAGGTCACTCAGTCGATGGGCGGGAGCATCACCGTGCACATCGGCGGCAACCTGGTGCGTATCTCCGGGCGGGATGCCGAAGCACTCGGCATGGAGGCGCCGGAACAGGTGGAGATGCCCGAAGCCCCCACCGACGAGCAGTTCGAGGAACTCGTCTGGGAGCAGCTCAAGACGTGCTACGACCCCGAGATCCCGATCAACATCGTGGACCTCGGCCTGATCTACAAGTGCGAGATCGACAGACGCGAGGACGGCCGCCGGGACGTCGCCATCGACATGACGCTCACGGCGCCCGGCTGCGGCATGGGCGAGATCCTGGTAGCGGATGCGCGCGACAAGCTGGGCTATATTCCCACCCTCGGCAAAGCGGACGTGCAGCTCGTCTTCGATCCACCCTGGGGGCCGGAGCGCATGTCCGACGAGGCGCGTCTGCAGACGGGCATGTTCTGAGTCTTTTCAGACGGGAGGGGCGCGCCCGGATGTGCCGCTTCCCCACCGTACAGGCGGAAGCGTGATGGCGGACGACGAGACACCGACCCAGCTCGACTACATGCAGCGGCTCGTGGAGATGTCCGCGGAGCGCACGGCACTGTCGGCGGAACGGTCGTGGCAGAACGCCGAGCGCACGCTGTCCGTCTGGGTGCGCACCGCGCTGGCACTCATGGTCTTCGGCATCGCGATCGACCGCTTCGGACTGCTGCTTCGCGAAATGCCGGCCAGGACGCACGCGCCGGCGGTCTACGCCGACGGCCTGTCGCGCTGGGTCGGGGCGGCGCTCGTGGCGTTCGGGTTGCTGATGGCATGCGTTACCGCGGCGCGTTTCCTGGCCTACGCACGCGACTACCGGCGCCGCTACGAGCCGCCGCGCAAGCACGGCGCGGTCGTTGCACCCGCATTCGCGTTCCTGGTGGCCGGGTTCGGCGCGCTCCTGCTCGCCTTCATGATCGCTTTCGCGCCCTGACCGAATTGCACCGAAACACGAGCCCTGGACAAAGGAGGGACCGAGACAATGAGCAAATGGATTGACGTCTGCGCGGCCGAGGAACTCGGATCGGGTGAATTCCGGACCGTCTGGATCGAGGACATCGAGGTCGCCGTCATCAACTGCGGCGGCAAGTTCCACGCGATCGAGGACGTGTGCACCCACGACGGCGGCGAACTCACAGGCGGCGTGATCGAGAACTGCGAGATCGAGTGTCCGCGACACGGTGCCCGTTTCGACATCCGCAGCGGCGAGGTTCTCACGCCGCCCGCCTACGAACCGGTGCCCACCTACCCCGTCGACGTGCGCGAAGGCCGCGTCTACGTGGCGTCCGAACCCGACGACTAGCCGCGACCGGTCACGATGCGAACGGCGGCGGGGCCCGCGTGATTCAGTCGGGGCAACAGCGCCTCCGCGCTAGCCGCTGGCGGCCGCCCTGGGAAAGTCCTTGCCGCCCGTCCATTGATCGCTGTGCGTCACACGGTCGATGCCTGCGGCAAGCTTTCGCAGCGGACCCGGCACGTTGGTACAGGCTTCGTTGGCCTTCACCACTTTCGTCTGGCCGTTGAGTGTTACGCCGACGGTGAACTTCGGCGCGTCCGTGCGGGTGCTGCCACAGGCGGGATCCGCCAGCTGGTAGGAGTTCCCCATGTTGAAGAACGCGGCGTTCTGCACCAGCTTCAGGAGCTGTTTCCGCTGCCGCATCGGCACGGGGATCGTCACCTTGCCGCGCTTCTTAACGCCGTGGACACCCACGTACTGCAGCTTGCCTTCCTTGTACATCACCGCGTAGTACGGACAGCCGCCGTTACAGCCGTTGCGACGCAGGAACACCTGGAATCCCTGGAGACTGTCCTGCGACTCGGCGATCGCGGCGGTGGCGCTTGAGGCGGGCTTGTGCTGCGCCTGCTCGTGCCGGTGCTGCCAGCTCTCGATCCACTTCACCGCCACGAAGATCAATACGGCGATCACCAGGGCGGTCACGAAGAAGCGCGCGGACGAGCGGCGTCGCCGGCGCCGATAGCGGGGAGACTCTCTCATGCCCGGAATGTTATCACCCGCCCCGCCGGACCTTTTCCGGCGGACCCCTCCCGGCCCCCCCATCTGATAAAATTTCGCCGATTTGCCGGCCGCCGTGCCGGCTTCTTGCTTTCATTTCGAGGACCGACTACATGCTCATCGGCGTTCCCAAGGAGATCAAGACCCACGAATATCGCGTCGGACTGACCCCGGCCGGCGCGCGTGAGCTCGTCGGCGCGGGCCACAGCGTGCTGGTGCAGACCGGTGCGGGCGCCGCCATCGACTTCGACGACGAAACCTACCGTGCCGCGGGCGCGGAGATCGCCGCCGACGCGGCGGCGGTGTTCGCCAAGGCGGACATGATCGTCAAGGTGAAGGAGCCGCAGCCCAACGAGTGCCGGCAGTTGCGCGAGGGCCAGGTGCTTTTCACCTATCTGCACCTGGCGCCCGATCCCGAGCAGGCGCGGCTGCTGCGCGAATCCGGCGCCGTCGCCATCGCCTACGAGACCGTGACGGACGGCCGCGGCCGCCTCCCGCTGCTCGCGCCGATGAGTGAAGTGGCCGGCCGCATGGCCGTCCAGGCGGGCGCCCACAGCCTCGAACGCGCTCAGGGCGGGCGCGGGATGCTCCTCGGCGGCGTGCCCGGCGTGCCCCCCGCCCAGGTCGCGGTGATCGGCGGCGGCGTGGTCGGCGTCAACGCGGCGCGCATGGCCATGGGGGCCGGCGCGCGGGTGGTGGTGCTAGACAAGTCGATCGATCGCCTCGCGGAACTCGATAACCTCTACGGGCCGCGCCTGGAGACGCTTTACGCCACCACCGACAGCATCGAGTCGGCGGCCCGCTCCGCCGACCTGCTGATCGGCGCCGTTCTCGTGCCGGGCGCTTCCGCGCCCAAGCTGGTCACGCGCAAGCTGCTCCGCGAGATGAAGCGCGGAGCGGTCGTCGTGGACGTCGCGATCGACCAGGGCGGCTGCTTCGAGACGAGCCGCCCGACGACGCACGACGAACCGATATACGTCGAAGAAGACGTCGTTCACTACTGTGTGGCCAATATGCCGGGGGCGGTGCCGCGCACCTCGACGCTCGCTCTTACCAACGCCACGTCGCCGTTCGTGCACGCCCTGGCCGAGAAGGGCTACAAGCAGGCGCTGGCGGACGACCCGCACCTGCTGAACGGGCTCAACATCTACCACGGGCAGGTGACCCACGAAGCCGTGGCCGAGTCACTCGGTGTGGACTACGTTCCGGCGCAGGCCGCGCTCGGCATCTAGCGGGCCGTCACTCCGCGGCGGGCGCCTCGCGCTCGCCGCGCTTGGCCTCCTCCCACAGCGCGTCCAGCTGCTCCAGGCCCGCCTCCTCGGGCCTCAGACCGGCCTGGGCCAGCCGCGCCTCGATGTAGCGGAACCGGCGCGTGAACTTGCGGTTGGCCGAGCGCAGCGCCTGCTCCGGCTCGACGCCCACGTGGCGGGCCAGGTTCACGACCGCGAACAGCAGGTCACCGACCTCCTCGTGCAGTCCGACCCCGGTCGCGGCGGCCTCCTCCACTTCGGCCGTCTCCTCGGCTATCTTCGCGGCCGCTCCGGCGCGGGACGGCCAGTCGAACCCGACCGCCGCGGCGCGGCCCTGAAGCTTGCGGGCCGCCATGAGCGCCGGGAGATGCGGTGGCAGGCCGTCGTCGATCGTCTTGCGCCGGGCGGCCTTGGCCGCCTCCCAGCGCGGCCCGGTCGCGGTCTCCGCGGAAACTCGGCCGTCGCCGAGCACGTGCGGGTGCCGTTGCACGAGTTTGTCCGCCGCGGCAGCGGCCACCCGGTCGAAATCGAACCAGCCGGCTTCCTCCGCCATACGCGCGTGGAAAATCACGTTGAACAGCAAGTCCCCGAGTTCTTCGCGATAGTCGTCCACGCCGCCGGACTCCGCCGCCTGAGCGAGTTCGCACGCCTCCTCGATCGTGAACGGCGCGACGCTGGCCGGGGTCTGTTCACGGTCCCAGGGGCAACCGCCGTCGGGATCCCGCAACCGCGCCATGACGTCGAGCAGCCGGCGTATGCCCCGCAGCGCCGCGTTCATGCCCCCGCCTCCATCGCCTCGCGCAACGGCCCCAGCAGGAGCTGCAGCATTCCCGCCGTCGCCCCCCAGATCCGGTGTCCCTCCCAGTCCAGCTCGCGGTTCGCGAAGCGCTGGCCGGCGAACTCGAGCGGACGATCCTCCCAGCGGCTGCGCTCCAGCAGCACGGGCAGCGGCACCGTGAATATGGCGGCGACCTCCGAGGGCTGCGGCACAAACCGGCGAGGCTCGGCCACGTAGCCGACGACCGGCGTCACCAGGTAGCCCGTGACCGTCGGGTACCGTGGCAGACGCCCGATGACCCGTACCCGCTCGCGCGCCAGGCCGACTTCCTCCTGCGCCTCGCGCAGCGCCGTGTCCTCCGGGCCGGTATCGCCCGGGTCCTGCGCTCCGCCGGGGAACGCTACCTGCCCGCCATGCTGTGGCAGGTCGTCGCCGCGCCGGGTGAGGAGCAGTGCGGGACCGGCCGCCAGTTCGACGACCGCGGCGAGCACCGCCGCCGGGTCGAGGCGGCCGCTGTCCGGGAGACGCCCGCTGGCCTGCAGGCGCGCCAAGACGGGCTCGCACAGCCGGTCCTCGTTGCCGGCGAGACGCTCCGCGAGCCGCGCGACCCAGCCGGGGCCCTCCGCAGTCTGCCCGCGGCCGTTCGCGCTGCTCCTTCCGGTGTCCGTCATCCGCTCCGTTCCCGCCGTGTCGCGGCGATTGCTGTGCCAGCGCCGCGGCCGAGTCCCGTAAAATGTGCATTTTACGGTCGGTCGAGCCGATGAGCCCCAAATCCAGCGACGCCCTGTTCGCCCTGTCGCCCCTCGATGGCCGCTACCGCTCGCGGACCGGCGCCCTGCGCGAGATTCTCTCCGAATACGGGCTCATCCGCGCTCGCGTGCGGGTGGAGATCGCCTGGTTCCGGGTCCTGGCGGAAACACCGGAGATCGGCGAATGCCCGCCGCTCGGCACGGCGGCGCTGGAAGCGCTCGCACGCCTCGAGACGGACTTCGACGCGGCCGACGCCGAACAGATCAAAGCGATCGAGCGCACCACCAATCACGACGTGAAGGCGGTGGAATATTTCCTCAAGGAGCGCTTCGCGGAGGTGCCCGAACTGGCGCCGGCCCGCGAATTCATTCATTTCGCATGCACCTCCGAGGACATCAACAACCTGGCCTGGGGCGTACTGCTGATCGAGGCGCGGCGCGCCGCCCTGCTCCCGGCGATGGGCCGCATCGTCGATTCCGTGCGACGGCTGGCAGAGCGCTGCGCGGACATGCCCATGCTCGCGCGTACCCACGGCCAGCCGGCCACACCCACGACGCTCGGCAAGGAGCTTGCCACGGTGGCCGCCCGCCTCGTGCGCGAGCGCCGGCGCTTCGCGGCCGTCACGTTGACGGGCAAGCTCAACGGCGCAACGGGCAATTTCAACGCGCACTGCGTCGCCTACCCCGAGGTGGACTGGCCCGCGCTCTCTCGCCGCGTCGTGGAAGGCCTCGGGCTGGACTGGATCCCTCTCACGACCCAGATCGAGCCCCACGACGCCGCTGCGGAGTTCCTGGACGCACTTGCGGGCTTTAACACCGTGCTCGTCGACCTGTGCCGGGACGTGTGGAGCTACGTAAGCCTGGGGTTCTTCCGGCAGCGGCTCGTGGAGGGCGAAATCGGCTCCTCGACGATGCCGCACAAGGTCAATCCGATCGACTTCGAGAACGCCGAGGGAAACCTCGGTCTGGCGAACGCCCTCGCACGCCACCTGTCGGACAAGCTGCCCGTGTCCCGGATGCAGCGCGACCTCACCGATTCCACGACCCAGCGCGCATTCGGAACGGTGCTCGGCCACTCGCTGGTGGCCCTGTCGTCGGCCGAGCGCGGCCTGGGCAAGCTCGAACCCGACGCGAAACGACTCGCCGAGGACCTCGACGGGCACTGGGAGGTGCTGGGCGAGGCGGCGCAGACGCTCATGCGCCGCTACGGGGTCGACGCCCCGTACGAGACGCTCAAGGAAGCCACGCGCGGCCGCGCCCTCGACCGCGCCACGTGGCAGGATGTGGTGGCGCAGCTACCATTGCCGGCGCAGGCGCGCGGCACGCTGGAAGCCCTCACCCCCGCCACTTACCTCGGCCTCGCCGCGTCGCTCACGCGACGCTACGGCTTCGGGGAGAACGATGAGTGAGATCGCCCTGCGGCTGGTGGACTGGGCGCGCGAGGCGGACCCCCTCCGCGACGTGCGCCGCCGCGTGTTCATCGAAGAGCAGCACGTCCCGGAAGAACTCGAGTGGGACGATCTCGACGCTCGTTGCATCCACGCGCTGGCAAGCGCGGATGGCAAACCCGTCGGCACCGGGAGACTGACACCGGACGGCTACATCGGCCGCATGGCGGTACTGCCCGACTGGCGCGGCCGCGCCATCGGTGCCCGGCTGCTCCGAACGCTCATGGACATCGCCCGCGAGCGCGGCGACGCGGTGTGCCGGCTGCACGCCCAGACAAGCGCCATGCCCTTCTACGAGAAATTCGGTTTCCAGCCGGAAGGCGAGGAATTCATGGACGCGGGCATCCCGCACCGCACCATGTGGTTGCGTCTGGCCCCGGATGATGAGGGCCGGGCGCTCGAGGGCCACGAGGCGCTGGCCGCTGCGTTGACGGAACTCGCGGGCTCCGCCCGACACGAATTCGCGCTCTACGCGCCCGACCTCGCGCCACGGCTGACCGACAACCTCGAACTGGCCGCCGCCCTGCGCCGCCTGGCGCTATCGAGCCCCCGCGCCCGCATCCGCATCCTGTGCCGGGACGCGCGGGAAGCGGCCCGCGGCGGCCATGCCCTGCTCCGCCTCGCCGCTGCCGTGCCGAGCCGCTGCGCCGTGCAGCAACTCGACCCGGAAGACGAGGCGCCCGACGAAGTGTATGCCTTCGTCGACCGGCGCGGGGCCTTGCACCAGCCGCGCGCGGAAGCGCCCACGGGCCTCCTGGCGCTCGCGGCTCCGCGGCTTGCCCGCGATTTCGCGGAACGCTTCAACCCGCTCTGGGAACGCAGCCGCCCCGAACCCGAAGCCCGTCGCCTGCAGTTGTAGCCCGAACGATCCGCGAGCGAGCGCCGCTCGCGTTCAGGCCGCCGGAATCACTCAGGAGAAATCAACGATGTTGCTGAATTCACCGACTGTGCAGCTCATTTCCCCGTGTCGCTCGCTCCGGCCGGCCCCATGAACGATCGCGCCTTCCAGCCGCACGTGACCGTGGCCGCCGTGGTGGAATCCGCCGGGGAATTCCTCGTCGTTCGCGAATACGTGAACGGGGTGGAGCGCATCAACAACCCGGCCGGTCACCTGGAGGACGGGGAGTCCATCGAAGCGGCGACGCGCCGCGAAGTCCTCGAGGAGACCGGCTATCACTTCGAGGCGGAAGCACTGGGCGGGGTCTACGTGTGGCGCCACCCGGGCGGCGAGACGTTCGTACGCTTCAACGTCATCGGGCACTGTCCCGGGCGCGACCCCGCCGCCGAGCTCGACACGGGTATCATCGGGCCCGCCTGGATGACCCTCGAAGCACTCGAGGCCGCATCGGGCATGCTACGCAGCCCGCTGGTTACACGTTCCTTCCGCGAATATGGCGACGGCATCCGCTACCCGCTCGACGCCGTCGCGAGCCTGATCGAGCGATGAGCACGGCGCCGCTCGTGATCGTGGGCCTGTCCGGCGGCGTGGACTCCGCCGTGGCCGCCTGGTTGTTGCAGGAGAGCGGCTGCCGGGTGGAAGGCCTCCACATGACGAACTGGGAGGCGGACGACGCGTACTGCACGCGCGTGGATGACGAAGCCGCCGCCGCCGAGGTCGCCGAGCACCTCGGCATCGTCCTGCACCGGGCCAACTTCGCCCGCGAATACCGGGACCGGGTCTTCTCGGACTTCCTCGCCGAGTACCGCGCGGGCCGCACCCCCAACCCCGACGTGCTCTGCAATCGTCACGTCAAGTTCGATGCGTTCCTCGACTGGGCCTTGCGGCTCGGGGCGGACGCGATCGCCACCGGACACTATGCGCGCTGCGAGGAAATCGGCGGACGCCCGGGACTGCTCACCGCCGCCGATGCCGGCAAGGACCAGACGTATTTCCTCCACGCCGTGCCGGGCAACGCCCTTGGCAAGGCCCTCTTCCCGCTGGGCGAGATGCAGAAGTCCGAGGTCCGCGCCACGGCCCGCCGGATCGGTCTGCCCAACCACGCACGCCCCGACTCCACCGGGATCTGCTTCATCGGGGAGCGGCCCTTCCGCAGCTTCCTCGCGGAGTACGTCCCCGAGCAGCCCGGCCCCATCGAGGACACCGCCGGGCGCCGCATCGGCGAGCACCGGGGGCTGCACTTCTACACGCTCGGCCAGCGGGGCGGACTGGGTATCGGCGGGCGCCGGGGCGCGGCCGAGGCGCCCTGGTATGTGGTCGGCAAACGCCAGGCCGAGGGCGTGCTGGTTGCCGCGCAGGACGCCAACCACCCGCTGTTGCTCACCACGGAGCTCGAGGCCGACCGGCTGCACTGGGTCGCGGGGTTCCCGCCGCCGGCGCCGGCGTCGGTCCAGGTACGGGTGCGGCACCGCCAGAGCCCCGTGCCGGCGACTCTGGAGACGGTGGGCGACGGGGTCATGCGGATCCGCTTCGCAGAGCCCGTCCGTGCGACCACGCCCGGCCAGTACGCCGTGTTGTACGCCGGCGACGTCTGCCTGGGAGGCGGCCGGATCGTCGCTCGCCGTTCCCTCTGCGCGGATGGAGAGACGTCAAGGATCGCCACCGCTCCCTGACGGGACCTCGATCTTCGTCACCACGTCATCGCGCATTTCCACGACCCGCGGCAGCCACCCCGAGCCGAAGTCGTACGTCCAGCGCTCCAGGCGGCTCGGGCGGTACGCCCCGGACGGCATCCAGCCCCGCGGACTCCAGAGTCCGGAACCCAGGACCTCCTTGCGCGCCGGCGGCCCGCACCGCTGCAGCAATTCGTATTTCGTCATCCCCACGGACATCTGCGTCGGATCGCAGTCGCGCGGCGGCGGCCGCGCGAATCCATACCCGGCGGTGTCGATGCGCACGAGCGTGCCGCCCTCGAAGTGCAGCACGTCGATCAACCGGTGGGGTCCGCGATCGTAGTACCAGATCGCGTCGCGCCGCACGGCCGCGTTGCCCGGCGCCACGGGAGACAGAAAACTGTCGCGGTAGGCGGGCCGGCCGCATTTGGCCAATACCTGTTTCGATGTCGCCCCGGCGCGCACGATGGCGTCGCCGCACGAGAGCGAGAAACCCGAGGCGGGCCGCGCCCCGCACAGTCCCAGGCCCACGACGACTCCGGCGAGCAGCCGCATTCCGAAACGTGGCATCGATCCGGGCCCTCTCCCGAGGGGCATTCGGTTAGCATTATGCGGCCGATCCAGCGGCACGCAACACCCGGACACGCAAGCGAAACCACTTCATGTTTGCACCCTACAGACCTGTCCCCTCCGGCCTTTTTTATTCTCCCGCGGTGGTCGGAGGCGTCCGGTGACGCGGGCGGACGCGCTCCTGGCGGCGTGCGGGTCCTGGCTCGCGGCGGGACTGTTCTGGGGCGGACTACACGCCTGGACCCTCGTGCCGCCCCTCGCCGTCTATGCCGCATTGGTCCTCGACGGGATCCTGCGTCCGGCGGCCCCGTGGTTCCTGCCCGTGCTGACGCACGGAGACCGCACGCGCCCGATGGTCGCTCTGACCTTCGACGACGGCCCGGACCCGCAGGTCACGCCCCAGGTCCTCGACACCCTGCGCCGCCATCGCGCCCGCGCGACTTTCTTCCTCATCGGCGCGAGCGCCGCCGCCCATCCCGCGCTGGTCCGGCGGATCGTGGCGGAGGGCCACGAGATCGGCAACCACAGCCACGCCCACCCCCGGCTGATCAACTTCTTCCCGACGCGAAGGCTGCAAAGCGAGATCGAGCGCGCGAGCCTTGCGCTCCGGCGCCTGACAGGAATCGCCGGCCCCCTTCGATACCGGCCCCCGATGGGCCTGAAGAACCCGTGGCTCGCGCGCGTTCAGCGGCGGCTGGGGCTCCAGGTCGTCAGCTGGTCGCTGCACGCCCGCGACACCGGCGGCCGCCCGCCCGAATCGATCGCCGCGCGCGTGCTGTCCCGTGTCCGGTCCGGAGACATCGTGCTGCTCCACGACGGCCACGACCTCCCCGGCCGCCGCCGCGAGAACGTTGTGCAGGCGCTGGACCTGATCCTCGAGGGCCTCGCCGCCCGGCAGCTGGAACCCGTGCCGGTCGGCCGGCTGCTTCCCGCCCCGGCCACGGCATCTCGACGGCCGGCCGACTCCGTCCGCGAAACCACCTGATAAAAGACCTCCAGGCTATTGTTTCAGCGTTTCTTTTTTCGGGTATCTCGGCGTGATCGCTTGCGTTTGCGCGCCGCGGGTCGGCGGGGTTTCCCGGCATAGGGGTTGGGCGGGCTCTTGAACTCTAGTTCCAGCGGCACTCCGGCCAGACGGAATGCCTCGCGGAAGCCGGACGCCAGGTAGCGGCGGTAAGCGGGCGGCAACCGCTCCGCCTGGGTCCCGTGCACGACAATACGCGGAGGACGCGTTCCCGCCGGGTGGGCATAGCGCAGCTTGACCCGGCGCCCGCGTACCAGCGGTGGCTCATGCTCGGCGACCAGTGCCTCCAGAATCCGGTTCAGGGTTCCGGTCGTGAACGTCGCGTCGGCCGCCGCGCCGGCTTCGTCGACGGCCGCCATCAGCTCCCCGATCCCGGTCCCGTGCAGGGCCGAGATACGGATCTGGCGCACGAACGGCGCGAACGCCAGCCGCCGGTCCGAGGACACCCCGGCATGGTGACGGGCTTCAGGCGCCAGGTGATCCCACTTGTTCAGGGCCACGACGACGGCCCGCCCCCGCTCCAGGGCAAGGCGCACCAGCCGCTGATCCTGCGCGGTGATCCCCTCGGTTGCGTCCGTCATCACGATCGCCACCGTGGCGCTCTCCAGCGCGCGCACGGCGGCGAGGACCCCGAGCCTCTCGGCACCACCGGCTTCCACGCTGCGCCGCCGCCGGAATCCGGCCGTATCCACCATCACGTATTGGCGCCCGTCCCGCTCGAGCGGAACCTCGATCGCATCGCGGGTCGTGCCGGGAACGTCGGAGGCGACGAGACGTTGCTCGCCCAGCAGGCGATTGATGAGCGTCGACTTGCCGACGTTGGGCCGTCCCACCACGGTGACGGCGAGGCCTCCGTGCAAGCGTTCGCTGTCCTCACCGCCGGCCGGAAGCGTCCCGGCGAGTGCCTCCTCCAGCGCCGGCAGCCCGGAACCGCGTTGCGCGGACACCGGCCACAGGCCCGGAAAGCCCAAGCCGTAGAACTCCGCGAGCACGGCCTCGGAGAGGCCTTCGGACTTGTTGGCCAGCAGGTGCACCGCACGGCCGCTGGCCCGCAGCCGGCGGGCCAGCTCGGAGTCCGCGGGGGTGAGGCCGGCCCGGGCGTCGACGAGGAACAGCACGGCGTCGGCTTCCGCGACCGCCTGCCAGGTCTGGGCCTCGGCGGCTTCCGCGAGGCCGCCTTCGCCGGCCAGCCCGCCCGTATCGACCAGCATCACGCGCCGGCCGCCCATATCGGCGTAGCCATAGTGGCGGTCTCGCGTCAGGCCCGGCAGATCCGCGACCAGTGCGTCCCGGGTCGCCGTCAGGCGATTGAACAACGTCGACTTGCCGACGTTGGGCCGCCCGACGATCGCCAGCACTGGCAGCATTCGGGACTCCTCCGTGCCGGCGCCGCTACTTCGACTTCCGCATCGACACCCGATAGGCGGCGAGCGTACCGTCCAGGTCGAGGACGACCACGCGGTTGTCGACGACCACCGGCGGCATGCGGATCGGGCCGCCGCCCACGCTCACCCGGCCCAGGTACGCGCCGTTGCTGCGATCGAGGAAATGCAGATAACCGAAACGGTCCCCCACGGCGACGATCGAGCCATCGGATACCGGTGCCGACAGGCCGCGGTAACCCAGCTTGCCGTACACCCAGTCGGGCACGCCGGTGACGAGGTCGAACGCGTGGACGCTCCCGTCGGCATCGCTCACGTACAGGTGGGAACCGTCCAGCGTCACGCCGGTATACGACGACACGGAGCGGCTCCAGATCGTCTGCCCGGAGCTGTCGTCGAGCGCGGCCAGCTTGCCCTGATACGTCGCGACGTACAGGTCTCCGCCCGCGTACGCCATGCTTCCGCCGACGTCGACCATGTCGGCGACGAGGTTGCCGCCCTGTCCGGTTGCGACCTGCTGACGCCATTTGGCCTTGCCCGTGGAGACGTCGATCGCCATCGCCTTGCCGTCCGCGAAGCCGGCGTAGGCCGTGCCGTCGACGATGAGCGGACGGGTATCGAAGCGCAGCGACAGCGAAGGAACCGACTCGTTACGGGTCCACAGCTCCTTGCCGTCGGCCGGGGTGAGTCCCGTTACGTCCCCGGCAATCGTTTTCACGACGACGACGCTGTTGCTGATCGCCGGCGCGGTGTTCACCGGGGCTCCGACGTATTGCCGCCACTTCGGCTTCCCGGTCTTGGCGTCCAGCGCGATGACCTTCCCGGAGCGCGTGCCCACGGCCACGAGTCCGTCGCCAACCGCCGGCCCGCCGGAGAGCCGTGCCCCGAGATGGTGGCGCCACTTCACGCGGCCCGAGGTCGCGTCTACGGCCACGACGTTGCCGCCCGCGCTCGCGGCCACGACCAGGCCGTCCCGTGCATCGGGCGAGAGCCCCAGCAGTTGCCGGCCGCCCCCGCCGCCGACGTCGTGCGACCAGTCGCGATGGACCTGCACCTTCTGCGGATTCGGCGGCAGCGGCTGCGCCGGTGGCAAATTCGACCCGCTGGAGCAGGCCCCGACGGCCGCCAGACACGGTACGGCGGCCAGCAACCACAGCCGGCGCCCCGCGCTCATGCGCCCCCCCGGGTAGCGGCCGGGGCCGCGGTCGCGGCGGCCTTCGCTGTCATCGCAGCGTCGGCCGTGGCGGGACCGGGCAGGCTCGCAAGCCGCAGTTGCAGAAGTTGATGCAATCCGCTCGATTTGTCCGACGCCGCGAGCGCCTGCGAATAGGCCGCCCGCGCGGCCGTGGCGTCACCGCGAGCCATCAGGGCGTCACCCCGGACGTTCTCGGCGGCCGCGGCAAACGCCCCGGAGCCGTGTCCCTTGAGTGTGGCCAGCGCCTTGTCGCTGTCGCCCATTTGGATCTGCACGCGCGCCAGGCGCAGGCGCGCGATCTGTGCGAGCCCCCCGTCCGGCGAGTTCGCCATGACGTTGCGCAAGGCATCCACGGACTTCTTCAGATGATGCTGTCCGATCTCGGCCTTGGCGAGCGCAAGCCCCGACAACGCGCCATAGGCCGTATCCGGGTAGGCGTGCAGGACCCGGTGCGCTGCAGCGGCGATGGCGGAGTTGTCGCCCTTCTGTTCGGCCTGGACCACGGAGGCGTACATATCGGCCGCCTCCGCGGCGCGCTTGCCCTGCCAATAGCCCCACAGGCGCCAGCCGCCGACCACGAGCGCCGCGATGACCAGCCCCGCGACGACCCACCGGCCGTTGCGGTCCCACCACTTGCGCAGGGCCGCGAGGGTTTCCTCTTCGGTGTTATAGCCTTCCAAGATTCGTCTCTCCTGCTCGATTCCTTTTGGATGAAGCCCGGGGCCCGGCTACCGCCTCAGCCCGGCACGGAGCCGGCCAGGTCCGGCAGCGGCGCGGTCAGAGTCTCGGCCAGCGTCTCGGCGGGCACCGTATGCTGCTCGCCGTGCCCGTCCAGCGGCTTGAGCGCCACGCTGGCCTCCGCCAGCTCGGACTGGCCGATGATCAGCGCCAGGCGCGCGCCGGCCCGGTCCGCGCGGCGCAGCTGGGCCTTGAGCGAACCGCCTCCCGCATTGACGATCAGGCGGATGTCCGGATAACGGTCGCGGAGCTGCTCTCCCAGGACCAGCGCCCTTCGCTCGGCGGCGTCGCCGAGCGCGATGAAATACGCGTGCGGCGGGGACGGCTGCGGCAGCCTGCCTTCCGCCTCGGCCAGCAGTACCAGGCGCTCCATCCCGAGCGCCCAACCGGCCGCGGGCGTATCGCGCCCCCCGAGCTCCTTCACCAGCCCGTCGTACCGACCGCCCGAACATACGGCATCCTGCGCGCCGAGCGCGTCGGTCGTCCATTCGAACACGGTCCCCGTGTAGTAGTCGAGCCCGCGCACGAGGAAAGGGTCCACCGTATAGTCGATTCCCAGGGCGTCCAGGCGGGCGCGGACCTCGCCGAAATGCTCGGCCGCCTCCGGCCCCAGGCAATCGACGATTCGAGGGGCATCGGCCAGGATCGCCCGCGTGGCCTCGACCTTGGAGTCGAGAATCCGCAGGGGATTCGTCTCGAGCCGGCGGACACTGTCCTCGTCAAGGTCCCCCGAGCGGGCCCGCAGATAATCGACCAGCGCCTCCCGGTAGCGCGCGCGATCCTCGAAACTGCCCAGCGAGTTGATCGCCAGGCGAATCCGCGTGATCCCGAGACGCCGCCAGAGCCGGGCGGACAACGCGATCAACTCGGCCTCGATCTCCGGGCCGGACACGCCGAACGCCTCTGCGCCAATCTGATGGAACTGTCGATAGCGCCCTTTCTGGGGGCGCTCGTGCCGGAACATCGGACCCCGATACCACAAGCGATTCTGGCTGCCGTTGAACAACCCGTGGGTGATGCCGGCGCGCACGCAACTCGCGGTGCCCTCCGGACGCAGGCTCAGCGACTCGCCGCTGCGGTCCTCGAAGGTGTACATCTCCTTCTCGACGATGTCCGTGCTCGCGCCGATCGAGCGAGCGAACAGCGAAGTCGACTCCACCAGCGGGAGGCGAATCTCGCCGTACCCGGAACCGTCAAGTATGCGCTCGGCGGCCGCTTCCACCAGGCGCCAGCGCGCCGCATCCTCCGGGAGGATGTCATTGAACCCCCGCACCGCGCGCACCGAACGACTCACGGCGAGGTGCCCTGCGCCGGTGCGGACTGGTTCCCCTTGATGGTGAAGCGCGCCGTCTTGTCCGATCCGGAGACCGACGGGACGGGGTACGGCTTTCCGTTTACGGTAAGGCTGGCGGCCGGCGCATTGCCCAGGAACAGGGTCACGGGGCCGTGTGCCACGTCGAAGTGCAGCGAATCGCCGGACGCCGCCAGGTTGTAGTAAAGGCGCTTGTGCCTGGGTCCGTAGGCTTCCACCCAAGAGGGCGCCGACAGACTCAGAACCAGATGCATCGCATTCTTCGCCGTCCCGGCCGGGCCAGAAGACCCGGAAGCCGCCGAGGCACCGCTGCCGGCCGGCGCCGCCGCCGATACCGCCACAGGCGTCCGTCCCGTGGCGGCTCCCGGGAGCGCGCTGGATACAGCCGGCGCGTTGCGCGTCGCGGCCATCATGGCCGACACGGCGGCCGCGGGCACGTTCGCGGATTTCCCGGGCCGATGCAACCGATGCCACGCCCAGATACCGGCCAGCACCAGAATCACGATGAGGGCCACCCCGCCGAGGGGGCCCAGCAGGCGCTTGCCGCTGCCGCGCGGCAGCGTGCGGCTCGCGTGCGCGCGCACCTCGGGATCGGTCGGTACGGCGCTGGATTCGTACTCCGAAACGACATCGTCCTCGGGGAGACCGAGCAGCCGCGCGTACTTGCGCAGATACCCGCGGACGTAGACCGGCGCCTCCAGGCGTGCCCAGTCGTCGGATTCCAACGCCTCCAGGACCTGCGCGGGCACACCCATGGACTCCGCGGCCGCGTCGAGGCTGAGGCCGCGCCGCTCGCGCGCTTCGGCGAGACGGGCTCCGGGCCCGTTCCGCGACCCGTCCCGTTCCGGTCCTCCGGAATCGTGCCTTGAATCGTTCATGAGCCGGAACCGATCAGATGAATGAACTTGCTGGCCTCCGCGGAGTCGGGATGCAGCTTGAGCAGTTCACGCCCGTAGCCCTTCGCGGTGCTGCGGTTGCCCACGGCCCACGCCGCCTCGATCGCCACCCATAGCACGCGGGCGGAGGGCTTGGTCATGCTGGAGACGAGCCGCGCGAGATAGCGGTTCGCATTACTGTACTTGCCGTCCTCGAAATCGGCGAGGCCCAGATGCCACAACGCCTGGCCCAGATTGGGGTTGATGGCCAGCGCGCGCTTGAAATACTGCCGCGCCAGTTTCTTGTCCGGTATCTTCAGTGCACAGGTACCCGCGTTCGCGAGCGCGGCCTGCGGCGTGTCGTAGTCGAGGTTCTCCGCCGCCCGCGTGAAGTACTTCAGCGATTTCCGGGGATGCCCGTTGCGACACAGGAAGGCCCCGTAGTTGTTGAGCGTGCTCGGATCGCCCGGGGCATCGTCCAGCGATTTCCGGTACTCCCGGTTGGCCCGCTTGTTCTCGCCGATGCGCTCGTAATAGAGCGCAAGCCCGTTGTGGACCTCGGCCAGATGCGGCGCCTGCTTGCGCGCCGCGGCCAGTTTGCGCTGCGCGAGGTCCATGCGGCCTTCCTTCATGTAGTCGATGGCCAACTCCGTGTTATAGCGCGCTGCCATCTTCGGCGACGCCTTGGAGCCCCCACTCGCCGGCGGGTTCGAGGACACGCATCCGGAGAGCGCCACCAGCAGAGCGGCGGCGCCGGCGACGGGCACGGCACGGGAAATGCGCATCACCCGGCTCGCGCCGCGAGCGGCGCCCGCGATCCCAACCGATGGCGGATGCGGTCCCGCACCTGTCCGGCCAGCTGCCCGCAGGCCGCGTCGATATCGTCCCCGCGCGTCCTGCGCGTCACCGTCATGAATCCGCCTTCCATCACGATCTCCCTGAAGCGATCGATCCGCTCGCGCGGCGAGGTGCCGAACCGGCTGCCGGGAAACGGGTTGAACGGGATCAGGTTCACTTTCGCGCTCAAGCCCTCGAGACAGCGAACCAGCTCCCGGGCGTGACGATTGCTGTCGTTCACCCCGTCCAGCATCACGTATTCGATCGTCACATGGCGGTGAGGGTTCCGCCCAATGTAGCGGCGGCAGGCCGCCATGAGCTCCGCGATGGGATAGCGACGGTTGATCGGCACCAGCTCGTCGCGCAACGGGTCATTCGGGGCATGGAGCGAGACGGCCAGCGCCACGTCGCAATCGGAGGCCAGCCGGTCGACGGCGGGGACCAGCCCGGACGTGCTGACCGTAACCCGGCGCTTCGACAGCCCGAAGCCCAGCGGATCCACCAGCAGCCGCAGCGCCGGCACCAGGTTGCGGTAGTTGGCCAGGGGCTCGCCCATACCCATGAACACGACGTTCGAGACCGCGGGCCGGTCCGGCCCGCGGCGCTCGAGCAGCTGGTTGGCCAGCCAGACCTGGCCCACGATCTCCGCGGTGCCGAGGTTGCGGTTGAAGCCCTGAGCCCCCGTGGCGCAGAACGCACAGTCCATCGCGCAGCCGACCTGGCTGGATACGCACAGGGTCCCGCGATCGGCCTCGGGGATGTAGACCATTTCCACGGCGTTCGGCCCGCCCGTCGCCAGCAGCCACTTGCGGGTGCCGTCGCTGCTCACCTTGTCGCTGAGAATGCGCGGCGGCTCCGCCACCGCCTCCGCCAGCAACCGTTCCCGCAGGCCCTTGGCCAGGTCGGTCATGGCGGTGAACTCGCGCGTCCCGCGGCGATAGAGCCAGCTCATCACCTGTCGCGCCCGGAAGGGCCGCTCACCCTCCCGGGCAAACCACGCCTCCAGCCCGGAGCGATCCAGGCCGAACAGATTGACGGGCGCGGATTCGTCTGACATCGGTATACCGGCTCAGCGCGTCCTGGCGCAGACGTCCACGCCGGAGAAGAAGAAGCCGATCTCGTTTGCCGCGGTTTCCGGCGCATCGGACCCATGCACTGCATTTTCCTCGATGTTCGAGGCGAAATCGGCCCTGATCGTGCCCTTTTCGGCATCCTTCGGGTTGGTGGCGCCCATCACGCGGCGGTTTTCGGCAATCGCCGCCTCGCCTTCGAGCACCTGAACCATCACGGGGCCCGACGTCATGAACTTCACCAGGTCGCCGAAAAACGGGCGCTCGCGGTGCACGTCATAGAAGGCCTCGGCCTGAGCCCGGCTCAGGTGCAGCATACGCGCGGCCACCACGCGCAGTCCGGCCTCTTCCAGCCGGACCAGGATGGCACCGATGCGATTGCCGGCGACGGCGTCGGGCTTGATGATGGAAAGGGTTCGTTCCAGGGCCATATTTGATACTCCGGTCAAAGCGGGCGTCGACCTCCGCCGCACGCCCGGTCAAAAACCGGGAATTTTAGTGAATGCCCGCCGGAACCTGCAAACCGCACGGGTCCGCGCACCGCCGGCGCCGGTTCACCCGCCGGTTCAGACGTTGAAGCTCTCTCCGCATCCGCATTCGTCGCGGACATTGGGATTGCTGAACTGAAAGGCCTGGTTCAGCCCGTCACGAACAAAGTCGACCCGCGTGCCGTCGAGGTACTCGAGGCTCGACCGGTCTACCACGATCCGCACGCCGCGGTCCTCGAACACCACGTCCTCCGGCCCGGCCTCGCCCGCGTAGTCGAGCACATAGGCAAAACCGGAGCAGCCGGTCTTCTTCACGCCGATGCGCAACCCCGTGGTGCCTTCGCGTTCCGCGACGAATCGCTGGACCCGCTCTGCGGCCGAATCGCTGAGGGTGATAGCCATTCCTTGCTTTTCAGGGGGTTAGGAACATGAATACTGTATCCCTCGAGGCCCGCAGACGCAACAGCGCCCCGGCTGCCCGCCCCGGGCCCTAGAACCCGATCACGGACCTGCACAGGTCGAGCAGGCCGCCGGGAAAGAGCCCCAGTCCCAGGACGGCCAGGCCGTTCGCGCTAAGCAGGAGCTTGAGGTCCGGCGCGGCCTGCAGGCTGCGTGTATCGCCCTCCTCGAGGCGATCAAAGTACATGACCTTCACCACCCGCAGGTAGTAGAACGCAGCGATGACCGCCATCACGGCCGCCAGCACCGCGAGCCACGTCATCCCGGCGCCGATCGCCGCCTTGAGCACCTCCACCTTGGCGAAGAATCCGATAAACGGGGGCACGCCCGCCATCGAGAACATCACCATGAGCATCACCAACGCAAACCACGGGCTGCGCTCGTTGAGACCCTTGAGGTCGTCGATGTTCTCGCACTCGAACCCGGCGCGAGAGAGCAGGATGATGACACCGAACGCGCCGGCGAACATGATTACGTACGCGATGGTGTAGAACATCGCGGCGCGGTAGCCTTCGGCCGTCCCGGAGAGGATACCCAGCAGAATGAACCCGGCGTGATTGACGGTCGAATACGCCAGCATGCGCTTGATGTTGGTCTGAGCGATGGCCACCACCGCACCGATCACCAGCGAGGCTACCGCGAGCGCCGTCAGGATCCACAGCCAGGTGCCCTGGAGCTGCCCCATCCCCTGCGCGAGCAGGCGCATGAAGAAGCCGAACGCCGCCAGCTTGGGCACCGAGCCGACGAACGCGGCCATGCTCGAGGGCGCGCCTTCGTAGACGTCGGGCAACCACATGTGGAACGGCACAGCGCCCAGCTCGAACGCCATCGACACAACGACGAAACCGAGACCGATCCACACCCCGAGACCCGGATGGGCATTGGCCGCCAGCGACGCGCCCAGAACGCCGATATTGAGCGTCCCGGTCATGCCGTAGATCAGGGACATGCCGAACAGCAGCGTTCCGGAGGCAATGGCGCCGAGGATGAAGAACTTCATCGCGGCCTCCGACGCCGTGCCGTCATCGCGCGCGAGCGCCACCAGCGTGAACATGCTCAGTCCCAGCAGTTCGACGCCCAGGTAGAGGGTGATCAGGTTGTAGCCGGAGATGATGATCATCGACCCCAGCAGCGCGAGGAGCATCAGCACGTAGAACTCGCCCGAGAGCAGCCCCCGGTCCTTCAGATACGCCCGCGCATACACCATCACCGCCGCGGTGATCGCGTAGCAGAACAGCATGAGCGCGTTGCCCATCGCGTCCTGGATGAGCATCCCGTGGAAGGCCAGCATCGAGTGACCGCGAAGCAGCATTCCGCTGATCACGGCGAGCCCGGCAATGGTGCCGAGCGAACCGTAGTGCAGAACCGGATCGCGTCCCCGCTTCATGAATACGGTCAGCAGGAGCAGTACGCAGATCATCCCCAGCAGAAAGATCTGCGGAAGCGCGGCTATGTAGTTGGATGCGGTCGGTGCCATCAATACGTCCTCAGCCCATCGCCGCCGGGACCACCTGCGCCAGCAGGTGGGCCACCGTGGCGTGCATGACACGCAAAATGATTTCCGGGTAGACCCCGATAAGAAGCGTCGGCAGGGCCACCAGGGTCAGGATGAGTATCTCGCGCGGGGTTGCGTCGGTGAGCGCCGCCACCCGCTCGTTGCCGACCTGACCGAACACCACGCGCTTGATCAGCCACAGGGAGTAGGCCGCGCCCGTGATGAGCGCGATGGCGGCGGTGGCGGCGATCCAGAAATTGGCCTGGAACGAGCCCAGCGTCACCATGAACTCGCCGACGAAACCCGAGGTCAGGGGCAGCCCGGCGTTCGCCAGCGCGAAAAACAGGAAGAAGTAGCCGAAGCGCGGCATGGTGTTAAGCACGCCGCCGTAATCCGCGATCGCACGGGTGTGCATCCGGTCGTAGAGCACCCCGACGCACAGGAACAGCGCCCCCGACACGACGCCGTGGGAGATCATCTGCACCAGGCCGCCTTCCACCGTCATTCGCGCGGCGGCCAGGCTGTGCGTGGCCTGCCAGATCAGGAACACCACGAAGAAGCCCAGCGTCACGAAGCCCATGTGCGCGATGGACGAGTACGCGATCAGCTTCTTCATGTCCTTCTGGACCATCGCCACGAGGCCGATGTAGACGATTGCGACGATCGAGAGGACGATCATTACCCACTCGAGTCGCTCGCTGGCGAGCGGCGCGATCGGCAGGCTGAAGCGCAGGAAGCCGTAGGTCCCCATCTTCAACATGATGGCGGCCAGGATCACCGAGCCGCCCGTGGGCGCCTCGACGTGCGCGTCCGGCAGCCAGGTGTGCACCGGCACCATCGGGACCTTGACCGCGAAAGCGACCAGGAAGCCCACGAACAGCGCGACCTGCGCCACCGGGGGGATGTTCAGGTGGGCGAACCCGAGGATGCTGAAGCTGCCCGACTGCAGGTAGAGCCAGATGAAGGCGACCAGCATCAGGACAGAACCCAGGAACGTATAGAGGAAGAACTTGATCGCGGCGTAGACGCGGCGCGGCCCGCCCCAGATACCGATGATCAGGAACATCGGGATCAACATGCCTTCCCAGAAAAGGTAGAACAGAACGGCATTCAGTGCGGAGAACACGCCGTTCATGAGCCCTTCCATGATCAGGAACGCGGCCAGGTACTGCGGCAACTTGTAACCGATGACCTTCCAGCCGGCGATCACGACCAGGATCGTCGTGAACGTGGTCAAGAGGATCAACGGCATCGAGATTCCGTCGACGCCCAGGTGATACGACACGTGGTAGGCCTGGATCCACGACGCCTTTTCGACGAACTGCATCGCGGCCGTCGATATGTCGAAACCCGTGTAGAGCGGGATCGACAGCCCGAACGTGAGCAGCGCAATGCCGAGCGCGAGCCAGCGCACGTCCATCGCCCGGGTGCGCCCGGCGGCCAGCACGGCGAGCCCGCCGAAAACCGGAACCCAGATGACCAGACTCAGATATGGCAACGGTTTCCCCTTTCTCTCTTCGTGCGTGCGGCGTGAAGGACCGGCGCTAGCGCCACACCAGCCAGCCGACCATGACCGCCAGCCCGATGATCATCGCGAAGGCGTAGTGATACAGGTAACCCGACTGCAGGCGGCGCAGCACTCGCGAACCCGCGCCGACGACCCGCGCCGAGCCATTGACCGCGACACCGTCGATGGCGCCACTGTCCACCCCTTTCCACAGGGCCACGCCCAGGTTGCGGGCACCACGCGCGAGACCGGCAATATAGATCTCGTCGAAGAAGTACTTCCGCTCCAGCAGCTCCGCCACGGGCCAGAACCGGCGGCGCAGAATGGCGGGCCACTCCGGGCGCCACACGTAGCAGCCCCAGGTGATCGCGATTCCGGCCAGGATCAGATAGAAGGCCGGGCTGACGAAGCCCTGCAGGAAAAACTGCCAGGCGCCGTGGAATTCCTCGGCCCCGAGCGCCAGCGGGTTGTTCCCGACCTGGTTGACGATCGCCCCGCCGAAGAAGTTTCCGTAGTCGATCCAGCCGATCGCAATGCCTCCCAGCGCCACCGACGGGATCGCCAGCAGGATCAGCGGGAAGGTCACCACCCACGGCTGCTCCTTGATGTGCTCACGCGTGTGCGCATCCATCCTCGGCTTGCCATGGAAGGTGAGGAAGATCATCCGGAACGTGTAAAGCGTCGTAACCAGCACGCCGAGCAACGTGCACCAGTAGGCGTAGGCCGCCCCCGGCGTGGAGGTCATCCGGATCGCGTCGATCAGCGCATCCTTCGAGAAGTAGCCGGCGAATCCGGGAAAGCCGCACAACGCCAGAGAGCCGATCACGAACGTGACGTAGGTAATCGGCATCTTGCGCGCGAGCCCGCCCATTTTGCGCATGTCCTGCTCGTGATGCATCGCGATGATGACCGAGCCGGCCCCGAGGAACAGCAGCGCCTTGAAGCAGGCGTGCGTCATGAGGTGGAAGATGCCCCCGGCGTACGCGCCGGCACCGAGCGCCGCGGCCATGTAACCGAGTTGCGACAGCGTCGAGTACGCGATGACCCGCTTGATATCGGTCTGGACGATGCCGACGAGCCCCATGAAGAAGGCGCCGGTCGCCCCGATGAACATCACGAAGCTCATCGCCGGAACCGAGAGGGAAAACAGCGGCGACATCCGGGCCACCATGAAGATGCCCGCCGTCACCATCGTCGCGGCGTGGATCAGGGCCGAGATCGGCGTCGGGCCTTCCATCGAGTCCGGGAGCCAGGAATGGAGCGGAATCTGCGCGGACTTGCCCATGGCCCCGACGAACAGCAGGATGCAGATCAACGTCGGCGCACCCACCGCGAAGTGCCCCGTCAGCCACATCTCCTTGTGGGCAATCAGCGGGGCCTGCGCAAAGACCGCACCGTAGTTAAGCGTGCCCGCAAAGTACAGCACGGCGGCGATGCCCAGCAGGAAACCGAAGTCACCGATGCGGTTGACGATGAACGCCTTCAGATTCGCGAAGATCGCGCTTTCCCGCGTGAACCAGAAGCCGATCAACAGGTAGGAAACGAGACCGACCATCTCCCAGCCGATAAACAACTGCAGGAAGTTGTTCGACATCACCAGGAGCATCATCGAGAACGTGAACAGCTGGATGTAGCCGAAGAATCGCTTGTAGCCGGGATCGTCGGACATGTACCCGATCGTGAACACGTGCACAGCGAACGAGACGAACGTCACGATCGCCATCATCAGCGCGCTCAGTCGGTCGATCAGGAAACCCAGGTGCAGGTGGAACGGACCGCCCACGCCCCAGGTATAGAGCACCTCCTCGTAGCGCCCGAGTCCGCCCCAGACGCTGAGATACACGACGTACAGCGACAGGCACAACGAGAGCAGTACCGTGCCGATGGCGAGCGAATGGGCCACGCGGCGGCCGAAATATTCGCCCCCGAGCAGGATGACCGCCGCTCCCGCGAGCGGCCCCAGCAACGTTATGAGCAGCAGTGCTTCCATGGACGGCTGTCCCCTACCCCTTCAGACGGTTCATTTCCTGGACGTCGATACTGCGCCGGTTGCGGAACAGCACCACCAGGATCGCGAGCCCCACTGCGGCTTCCGCCGCGGCCACGGTCAGGATGAAGAACACGAATATCTGCCCGGTGATGTCGCCGCTGAAGCGCGAGAAGGCGATGAAGTTGATGTTCACCGCCAGCAGCATCAGCTCGATGCACATCAGCAGAAGAACCATGTTCTTGCGGTTGATGAAGATGCCGGCCACAGCGATGGCGAACGTCACTGCGGCCAGGCCGAGATAGTGATAGAGGCCGATCATTTGCCCTCGCCCTCCTTGCCAGCGCGAAGATCCACGAGCCGGACACGTCCAGCCTCCTTGTGGACCCGAACCTGTTCAGCCGGATCCTGATGCTTCGTGTCCGGGCGCCACCGCAGCGTCAGCGAGATCGCCGCGACGATTCCGAGTAGCAGGATGACCGCCGCGATTTCGAAAGCATAGACGTAGTCCGTGTACAGCACCCGCCCGAGCTCGCCGGTGTTGCTGACACCCGCCGTCGCCGCAGCCGGGGCGCCTGCGTTACCGATACCCAAGTGCTGGCCCCAGACAGCCCAGGCCACTTCCGCGGCGATGATGCCTGCGACGACCAGGCCCAGAGGTGCGTATCGGGTCACCCCCTGTCTCAGCGTGGCCACATTGATGTCCAGCATCATCACCACGAACAGGAACAGGACCATGACGGCGCCGACGTAGACAAGCACCAGGATGATGCCGAGGAATTCCGCCCCCATCTGCACCCACAGGATGGCTGCGTTGGCAAACGCGAGCACGAGGAACAGGGCCGAATGAACCGGATTGCGAGCGGTGATAACGCGCAGCGCGGAGAACACCAACGCTCCGGCGAAAAGATAGAACAGAGCCTGATAGATGATGGCGCCTGGGGACATGAACCTCTCCGGCCTCAGCGATACTGCGAATCGGCAGTGCGGTTGGCTGCGATCTGCTGCTCGTAGCGATCGCCGATCGCCAGCAGCTTGTCCTTCGTCATGATCTGCTGGCCGCGCTCCTCGAAATGAAAGTCCGTGATGCTCGTCTCGACGATCGAGTCCACCGGGCAGGCTTCCTCGCAGAAACCGCAATAGATGCACTTGAACATGTCGATGTCATAGCGCGTGGTGCGACGGGAACCGTCCTCGCGGCGTTCCGAGTCGATGGTGATCGCCAGCGCCGGGCAGACGGCCTCGCACAGCTTGCAGGCGATGCAGCGCTCCTCGCCGTTGGGATAACGGCGGAGCGCGTGCAGCCCCCGATAGCGCGGGGACTTCGGCGTGTGCTCCTCGGGGAACTGCACGGTGACCTTTTTAGTGACGAAGTACCGCCCGGTCACTGACAGCCCCTTCAGGAGCTCGAGGAGCAGGAAGCTTTGTATCCAGTCCTTGATGCGCTGCATAGTCAATTCGTTTCCGTCAGGCAAACCAGGGGTGTATGTGCGCGATGATCGCGCCCCCCTCGAGGAAGATCCACACCAGGGTGATCGGGATGAACACCTTCCACCCGAGGCGCATGATCTGGTCGTAGCGGTAACGCGGGAACGTCCCGCGGAACCACAGGTAGAGGAACAGGAAGAACGCCATCTTGAGGAACATCCAGCCGGCGCTGGCATGCCCGATGTACGGGATGCCCTCGAAGGGCGACAGCCAGCCGCCCAGGAACAACAGCGCCGCGATCGCCGAGATCAGCACCATGTTGGCGTACTCGGCGAGGAAGAACACCGCGAAGGCCGTTCCCGAATACTCCACGTGGAAGCCGGCCACGATCTCGGACTCGCCCTCGGCCACGTCGAACGGCAGGCGGTTGGTTTCCGCGACGCCGGAGATGAAGTAGACGAAGAACAACGGCAACAGCGGGATGAAGTACCAGTGCCAGATGCCCCCCGCCTGCTCCTGGACGATCTGCGTCAGGTTCAGCGTCTGGGATGCCATCAGTACGCCCACGACGGCGAATCCCATGGCGATCTCGTAGGCCACCATCTGCGCGGCGGAGCGCAGCGCCCCCAGAAAGGCGTACTTGGAGTTCGACGCCCAGCCGGAAATGATCACGCCGTACACGCCGATCGAGGTTACCGCCAGGATCAGGAGCAGGCCGGCGTTGACGTTCGCCGCCACGAGTCCCGGGTAGAACGGGATAACGACCCATGCCGCGATCGCCGGCATGATCGAGAGCACGGGAGCGATGAAGAAGAGATAGCGGTTGGCGTTCGTCGGGAGGATGACCTCCTTCATGACCAGCTTGATCACGTCGGCGAACGGCTGCAGCAGCCCGCGGAAGCCCACGCGGTTGGGACCGATCCGGGTCTGCATGAAGCCGATGATCTTGCGTTCGAAGTACGTCAGGTACGCGACGGTCAGGATTACCGGCAACGCAATGGCGATGAGCTTCCCGATCGTGGCCAGCAGGTACTGGCCCCATGCCGGGATCTCTCCCCACAGGCCGATGAAGAACCCTGCGAACTGGTGCATGTCCCTTGCCCCTCCTGAACCGTCAGGCTTCGGCCGCGCGCGGCACGGCTTCCAGCGAAACCGATTCCCAGAGCCCCATGCCCTGGCCCGCAGGCAGCCATACGGTGCCCCGCACGATCCCGGAATCGAGTGCCACAGCGGCCTCGTATACCGTCCCGTCGCCGCCGCGCACGCGCGCCGTCGCGCCTTCGTCCAGCGTCATCGCGGCGGCATCCTCCGGGTGCAACCGGATCAGGCCGGCTTCACGGCCGTCGCGCGTCTCCTGGAGCGGCCGTGCGCGGCGCACCAGCGGATCGCCTGCATAGAGGCCGACCTGTGCGACCGCGCGCAGCTCGGGAGCCGGCGACGAGGCGGGCGCCGCTTCCCAGCTGCCCGCGTAGACAACCTGGTCGTCGCCGTCCTCCGCATGCCCGACGGCATCGACGACTTCCTGGTGCGCCTCGGCGAACTGTGCGAACGAAAAGCCGTGCTCGGCCGCCACCTCGCCCCCGACAGCCCGCAGGATCTTCCATCCGGGGCGCGCGTCGCCCGGCGTCACCCCGACGGCATCGAAGCGCTGCATGTTGCCCGCGGCGTTGACAAAGGTGCCGGGCGTCTCGCCGAACGCGGCCAACGGCAGAACGCAATCTGCGTACTCGCGCATCGCCGGCGACAGGAAACTCGATATCGCTACCACGCGGGCGCCCTCGAGCGCTTTGCGCGCGGCCGCGCCGTCCCAGCAGTCGGTCTCGGGCTCGACACCGAACAGCAGGTAGGCAGGCAGCGGGGTGTCGAACATCGCCCGGACGGTCCGGCCGCTCTCCACGGGGACCCCGCCGGGCCCGCGATGGGGCACGGCTCCCGCGAGATACGCCCCCGCCTGGTTGGCGCCCTCCGATACGTAGCCGAGGCCGCCTTCCGCCAGATCCGCCACCACGGCGGCCAACCGCCGCAGATCCGCGAACCCCGGGTGCTGGAAGGCCAGGTGCCCGAGCAGCAGGCGCGGCCGTTCGGCGCGGGCCAGGTTCGCGGCGGTCTTCACGGCCGCCTCTCCGGCCTCGCCCTTGAAACGGTCCAGGAACGCCGGCGCCTTGCGGCCCGTTTTGGTTGCCAGCGCCTTTGCGACGGCGGCAACCTCTTCCACCAGATGATCGGGATGCACGGCACGATCGACGGCGAGCGGCGCGACGAGGTCGAACCGGCGCGGATTGAGCGCCATTACGTCGGCACCGTTTTCCGCCGCCCTGCGCAGCCAGTAGCCGAGAATCGGCGCTTCCTTGTTGACCTGCGAGCCGATCGCGAGCACGGCATCCGCATGTGCCAGCGAGGCCACCGCGCCCCCCAGCGCCGGGAAGCGCGGGTCGCCGTCGTCGTCGCGGAAGTCGGCCTGGCGCAGGCGCGTGTCGATGTGCCGGGACCCGAGCGCCCGAACGAGCTTCTGCGAGAGATACATCTCCTCGAGCGTCGCCGAGGGCGAAACGACCGCGCCCAGTTCCGTTCCCGCCTCGCGGAGCATCGCCGCCGCGGCGGGGATCGCCTCTTCCCAGTCCACCTCGACCAGGCGTCCTTCGCGCCTGACGAGTGGACGGCGCACGCGGTCGCGAGCACCGAGTCCCGTGTAGCTGAACCGGTCCCGGTCCGAGATCCAGCAATCGTTGACCGACTCGTTTTCGCGCGGCACGACGCGCAGGATCTCCCCGCGCAGTGCATGCCCGTACAGGTTCGACCCGACGCAGTCGTGGGCGCCGACCGTCGCCTGGGCCAGCAATTCCCAGCCGCGCGCGCGCATGTTGAACGGGCCGGAATTGAGCGCGCCGACGGGGCACACATCGATGATGTTGCCCGAGAGTTCCGAATCGACGCCGCGCTCGATGTAGGTGCCGATCTTCATGTGTTCGCCGCGGCCCGTGGCGCCCATTTCCTGGCGGCCGCCGACTTCCTCGAGCACCCGGATGCAACGCGTGCAGTGGATGCAGCGCGTCATCTCGGGCCGGACCAGCGGACCGAGGTCCTTGTCCGCCACCACGCGCTTGCGCTCGGTGAAGCGCGACACGCCCCGGCCATAGCCAAGCGCCAGGTCCTGCAGCTCGCACTCCCCGCCCTGATCGCAGATCGGGCAGTCCAGGGGGTGGTTGATCAGCAGGAATTCCATCGTTGCGCGCTGCGCGTCGAGCGCGCGCTGCGAGCGGGTCCGCACCACCATGCCGTCCGAGACCGGTGTGGCGCAGGCGGGCAGCGGCTTGGGCGCGCCCTCCACGTCCACCAGGCACATGCGGCAGTTGGCGACGATCTTCAGGCGATGGTGGTAGCAGAAACGCGGAATGTAGAAGCCGCGCTCATCGGCCACCTGGATGACCATGGCGCCCTTGGGCGCCTCGACCTCTCGGTCGTCGATCGTCAGTTTGACCCGTTCTTCGCTCATCCCTACCTCGGTTGTATCCAGCCGGATGACCCGTGCCGGCTCAGGCCGCTTCCGCAGCGCGCTTGGCGCCCGGGCCCACCAGGCAACGGCGCTCCCGGACGTGATGCTCGAATTCCTCGCGGAAATGCTTGATGAAGCTCCATACCGGCATCGCAGCGGCGTCGCCGAAGGCACAGATCGTGTGCCCCTCGATGTGATGCGCCAGGTCGACGAGCCGCTCGAGATCGTCCTCACGGCCCTCGCCCTGCTCGATGCGGCGCACGGCGCGGTACAGCCAGCCGGTGCCTTCACGGCACGGCGTGCACTGCCCGCAGGACTCCGCGTAATAGAAGCGCGCGATGCGCTCTAGCACACGGACCATGCAGGTGTCCTCGTCCATCACGATCACGGCGCCCGACCCGAGCATCGACCCGGCTTCCTGCACGCTGACGTAGTCCATCGTGCAGTCCATCATCACTTCGCCGGGCAGCACCGGCACGGACGAGCCGCCCGGAATCACGGCCTTGAGCTTCTTGCCGCCGCGCATGCCGCCGGCCAGCTCGAGCAGCTCGCTGAAGGGGATGCCCAGCGGCACCTCGAAGTTGCCCGGCTTCGCGACGTGACCGGTGACGGAGAAGATCTTCGTGCCGCCGTTCTTTTCGTCCTTGCCGAGCTTCATGAACCAGTCGGCACCGTTGCGCATGATCGCCGGCACGGAAGCAAGCGTTTCGGTGTTGTTCACCGTCGTCGGCCGACCCCAGGCGCCCCACTGGGCCGGGAACGGCGGCTTGAAGCGGGGCATGGCCTTGCGCCCCTCGAGCGATTCGAGCAGCCCCGTCTCCTCACCGGCGATGTAGGCGCCGACGCCCAGGACGTTGTAGAGCTCGTAGTTGACGCCGGAGCCCTTGATGTCCCGGCCGAGATAGCCCTGGTCGTAGGCCTCCTTCAGGGCCGCCTCGAAGCGGATGTTCGGTTCGTCCATGAACTCGCCGCGCATGTAGTTGTAGCCGACCTCCGCATTCATCGCGTAGCCGGCAATGGCCATGCCCTCGATCAGCGCGTGCGGGTTGTAACGCAGGATATCGCGGTCCTTGCACGTGCCCGGCTCGCTCTCGTCCGAGTTGCAGACGACGTACTTCTCCGGCGACGGCGGCGTCTTGGGCATGAATCCCCATTTCACGCCGGTCGGGAACCCGGCGCCGCCGCGCCCCCTGAGTCCCGCGTTCTTGACCTCTTCGGCCACCTTGGCCGGCTCCGGCCGCTCGCGCAATATCCGCTCCCAGGCCTCGTAGCCCCCGGTCCTGCGGTAGTTCTCGAGCGTCCAGGGCTCGTCGAATTCGAGCGTCGCGTAGCAGACCTGGTTGAGCTTCATCGTCTCTCCCACGGATCAGTCCAGTCCGTCCAGAATCTCGTCGACCTTTTCCGGCGTCAGCTGTGTGTAATACACGTGGTCGATCATCATCATCGGCGCGTCCTTGCACGCGGCCAGGCACTCCTCCTCGCGCTTGAGGTAGATGCGCCCGTCGGGCGTGGACTCGCCGGCCTTGATCCCCAGCTTCTTCTCGATGTGCGCCAGCGTCTCATCGCCGCCGCAGAGCATGCAGGAGATGTTCGTGCAGACGGACACGCTGTGGCGGCCGACCGGCTCGGTCTCGAGCATCGAGTAGAAGGTCGCCACCTCGTAGACCGCCACCGGGGGCAGTTCCAGATAGGCGGCGACGGCGTCCATCAGTTCCGTCGTGACGTAGCCGCCGTTATCGTGCTGCACGTGGCGCAGGGCCGCGAGGACCGCCGCGCGCTGCTTCCCTTCCGGAAACTTGGCCACCCACGAATCGATTTCCGCGCAGGCGTGTTCGCCCAGCAGCGCGGATGCCTCCTGCCTGTCCATCAGCGGTCCACCTCGCCCACCACGATGTCCTGAGTACCGAGAATCGCGACCAGGTCGGCCAGCATGTGGCCGCGCGTCATCTCCTCCAGCGCGGAGATATGCACGAAGCCCGGCGCGCGCAGCTTCACGCGGTACGGCTTGTTGGCCCCGTCGGAGACGACGTAGGCGCCGAATTCGCCCTTGGGCGCCTCGACCGCCGCATACGCTTCGCCCTCGGGAACGGCGTAGCCTTCCGTGACCAGCTTGAAGTGATGAATCAGCGACTCCATGTCGCGCTTCATCAACTCGCGCTTGGGCGGATCGACCTTCGCGTCCGTCAGCATCACCGGCCCCGGGTTCTCGCGCAGCCACTTGATGCACTGCTTGATGATCCGCGCCGACTGCCGGAGTTCCTCCACCCGCACCAGGTAGCGATCGTAGCAATCGCCGTTGGCTCCGATCGGAATCTGGAAGTCCAGTTCGTCATAGACCTCGTAGGGCTGTTTGCGCCGGAGATCCCACTCGATGCCCGAGCCGCGCAGCATCGGCCCGGTGAAGCCCAGGGCCAGTGCGCGCTCCGGCGACACCACGCCGATGCCGACCGTACGCTGTTTCCAGATGCGGTTTTCCGTCAGCAGGTTCTCGTAGTCGTCGATCAGCGACGGGAAATTGTCGAAGAAGTGCTCGATGAAGTCGAGCAGCGATCCTTCGCGCGCCTCGTTACGCGCCACGGTTTCGCGCTCGTTGTGCCACTTCGAGGGCAGGTATTTCGGCATCGCGTCCGGCAGGTCGCGGTATACGCCGCCCGGGCGGTAGTAGGTCGCGTGCATCCGCGCGCCCGAAACCGCCTCGTAGGTGTCCATCAGATACTCGCGCTCGCGGAAGCAGTACAGGAACAGCGTCATCGCGCCGATGTCCATCGCGTGCGCGCCGAGCCACAGCAGGTGGTTCAACGTGCGGGTGATTTCGTCGAACATCACGCGGATGTACTGCGCCCGGACAGGCGGGGTGATCCCGAGGAGCCGTTCGATCGCCATGACGTAGGCGTGCTCGTTGCACATCATGGACACGTAGTCGAGACGATCCATGTAGCCGATCGAGTGGTTGAACGGCTTGGACTCGGACAACTTCTCGGTGGCACGATGCAGCAGGCCGATATGGGGGTCGACCTTGTAGATGACCTCCCCCTCCATCTCCAGGACGATGCGGAGGACGCCGTGGGCCGCGGGATGCTGCGGCCCGAAGTTCATGGTGAAGGTCTGGAATTCACTCATCGCCGGGCCTCTTGCCGGTCAGGACGTCGGTATAGCGATTGTCGCTGCGCACGACCTTCGGAACCAGCGTGCGCGGAGCGATCGACACCGGTTCGTAAACGACACGGCGCTCGACCGGGTCGTAACGCATCTCCACATGCCCCGACAGCGGGAAGTCCTTGCGGAACGGATGACCGACGAACCCGTAGTCGGTCAGGATCCGGCGCAGGTCGGGGTGTCCGTCGAACAGCACGCCGTAGAGATCGAACGCTTCGCGCTCGAACCAGTTCGCGGCCGGCCAGATATCCACGACGGAAGGCACGACCGGGTAGTCGTCGTCCGAACAGTAGACCTTGAGGCGCAGGCGACGATTGTGCCGTACCGAAAGCAGGTGATAGACAACAGCGAAGCGGCGCGGCGCGCCCGGGTCACGCTCCGGGAGACTGCGCTGCACACCCCGCGAAAACCCGGTGAACGTGGAATCCTCGGTGGTCCATTCGGCACGGCCATACGCCAGGTAATCCACGCCGCACAGGTCGATCAGCTGCTCGAACCCGAACGCCGCTTCGTCCCGCAAGGCCATCGCGGTCGCGGCAAGCTCCTCGACGGGAACTTCGTAGGTGACTTCCCCGCACCGCGACGGGACCCGCTTCAACCCGGGGAAACGGTCGTCAATCGCGGCGGCGAGTGTTTCCAGCGCTTCGCTCATGGCATCCTTCCTAGCGCGCGATCGTGTTCGTGCGGCGAATCTTCTTCTGGAGCTGGATCACTCCGTAGAGCAACTGTTCCGCCGACGGCGGACAGCCGGGAACGTAGATGTCGACCGGCACGATCCGGTCGCAACCGCGCACGACGGAGTACGAATAGTGGTAGTAGCCGCCGCCGTTGGCGCACGACCCCATCGAGATGACCCAGCGCGGTTCGGCCATTTGGTCGTAGACCTTGCGCAGGGCCGGCGCCATCTTGTTCACCAGCGTCCCGGCCACGATCATGACGTCGGACTGGCGCGGGCTCGGACGGAAGATGACGCCAAAGCGGTCGAGGTCATACCGGGCCGCCCCCGCATGCATCATCTCCACCGCGCAACAGGCAAGCCCGAACGTCATCGGCCAGAGGGAGCCGGTACGGGCCCAGTTCACCACCTTGTCGACACTGGTGGTGACGATTCCCTGGGGTAGCTTGCCTTCTATTCCCATTCAAGGGCTCCACGTTTCCATTCGTAAATGAATCCCACGATGAGCACGGCCAGAAAGACCGCCATCGCCAACAGGCCGAACAGGCCGATCTTGCTGATCGACACCGCCCACGGGAAGAGGAACGCGATTTCCAGGTCGAAGATGATGAACAGGATCGCGACGAGGTAATAGCGCACGTCGAAACGAATCCGACTGTCCTCGAATGCTTCGAACCCGCATTCGTACGGTGAGTACTTTTGATCGTCTGCCCGGCGGGGTGCGACCAGCAGGCCCACGACGATTAGGACGGCGCCCAATGCGGCACCAGCACCCACGAAGATCAGTACGGAGAGGTAGTTCTCGAGCATGGGCGCAACGTCCGGAACCAAATCCATGGCATTTTACCGCATCGACGTTTCCTGGATTCGCCTTCGTCCGCTTCACCGCGAGAGACTGCGTGCCCGCGCGGCGAAAACGCACGAAACCGACGCCGATCCGGCGCGAATTCTGGTGCGGATGGCCGGAGTCGAACCGGCACGGCTTGCGCCACTGCCCCCTCAAGACAGCGTGTCTACCAATTCCACCACATCCGCAGTGGTGCCCCCGATCGGGGACACAACGAAAACATTTTAACTTACTGACCGGTGCGAGGCGCCGGCGCCGGGTGCGTACCCGCCGGCGCTGCCCCGGTGGCCGCCGCGCGCGCCGGCCGTGCCGAGCTGAGCGGCGCTGCCGCGGCCGCCGTACCGCCCGCCGAGGCGCCGCTCATCACGCTGTTGCTGTGCACCGCACCCTTCTGGTGTCCGAGCCAGGCCATCACGAGGGCCAGGACCATGAATATGGCCATGAGGACACCGGTGAGTCGGCTGAGGAACGTCGCCGAACCGCGCGAACCGAAAACGGTGCCCGACGCGCCGCTGCCGAATGCGGCACCCGCGTCGGCGCCCTTGCCCTGCTGCAGGAGGATGACGGCCACCAGGATCAGCCCCAGCACCACCATCACCGCGATAAGAATCGAGAAAAGCATCCGTTTCCCTCGTCAGTTCTTCCGGGCGGCGGCCGCAGCCTCCGCCATGGCACGAAAACCGGATGGATCGAGAGAGGCACCGCCCACGAGCGCCCCGTCCACATCGGCTTCCGCAAAGTATTCGGCGGCGTTGTCCGGCTTGACGCTGCCGCCGTAAATGATCCGCAGGGACTCGGCGGCGGCCCCGCTGCGACGCGCGACCGCCTCGCGCAGGACCGCATGCATCTGCTGCGCCGCCTGCGCACTCGCCGGTTGTCCCGAACCGATCGCCCAGACCGGCTCGTAGGCGACGGCCGCGCGACCGATCTGTTCCACGCCCACGCGTTCCATAACCGCCTCGAGCTGGGCAAGCACGACGGCATGCGCCCGACCCTGCGAACGCTCGTCCTCGCTCTCGCCCAGGCACAGGATCGGCGTCAGCCCGGCGCCGACCGCCGCCGCGAACTTCGCGGCGATTGCCGCGTCGGTTTCCCCGTGCCTGCGGCGGCGCTCCGAATGCCCGATGATCACCCAGCGGCATCCCACGTCCGCCAGCATCGGCGCCGACACCTCGCCCGTGTAGGCGCCGTCCGCCGGTTCGACCGAACAGTCCTGTGCGCCCAGCGCCACGTCGCCCAGGTCCGGCAAGCGCGCTGCAAACGAGGAAAGATACGGAAACGGCGGACAGATCACGGTCGCCACCTCCGCTCCGTCCACGATCCGCTCGAAGCTCGCCACGTAATCGCCGACCAGGGCGAGGCGGCCATGCATTTTCCAGTTGGCGGCGAGGACGGGAACGCGCATCGGAGACCTTGGCGGGCCTGAGCAAAGCCGAACATCTTACCGGCGCGAGGCGCCCGAATCAACGCGTCGCGGCCTGCTCCACGGCGCGGGCAATCTCGGCCGCACAGGACTCCACCATCGCGCGCTCGGGCCCCTCGACCATGACCCGGATCAGCGGTTCGGTGCCCGAGGGCCGCAGCAGGACGCGACCGGTATCGGCGAGCCGGGTCTCGACGTCGGCCACGGCACGCGCCAACTCGCCGTCGCCGAGGACCGCCTCGCGGGCGGCACCGTCGATGGAGACGTTGCGCAGGACCTGAGGCCGCTTGACGACGGGCGAACACAGCTCGGCCAGGCTGCGCCCGCTTTCGGTCACCGCCGCCATGACCGCGAGGCCGGCGATGATGCCGTCGCCGGTGGTCGCGCGGTCAAGACAAACAATGTGTCCCGAACTTTCGCCGCCCAGCACGCCCCCGGTCTCCTCGAGCCGCGCGAGCACGTACCGGTCGCCGACCTTGACGCGTTCGAAGTCGATACCCCGGGCCGCGAGCGCTTCCTCGAGGCCGAGGTTGCTCATGACCGTGCCGACGACCGGCCCTTGCAGGACGCCGCGTTCGGAACGCTCGGTGGCGATGACGTAGAGCAGGTCGTCGCCGTCGAAGATGCGGCCCGTTGCATCGGCCGCTATCACGCGATCGCCGTCGCCGTCGAAGGCGAGCCCGTAGTCGGCCTGGTGCGCTGCCACGGCCTCGGCGAGGTTCTCCGGGTGCGTCGATCCGCAGTCGGCGTTGATGTTGAGGCCGTCCGGCTCGTCGCCGATCGTGACCACCTCCGCCCCGAGGTCCCGGAACACGTGCGGCGCCACCGCATAGGTGGCCCCGTGAGCGCAGTCGAGCACGATGCGCAGGCCGTGGAACGAGAGTCCGAACCGCAGCGACGCCTTGCAGAACTCGATGTACCGCCCGCGCGCATCCTCGACCCGTCGCGCGCTGCCGATCCGCGCCGGGTCCACGACCGTCAGGTCGTGCTCGAGCGCCGACTCGATTTCCGTCTCGACGGCATCCGGCAACTTGCGTCCGTCGCCGCCGAAGAACTTGATGCCGTTGTCTTCGTAGGGATTGTGCGAAGCGCTGATCACGACGCCGACGGCGGCGCGGAAGGTGCGCGTCAGATAGGCGATCGCCGGGGTGGGAACCGGTCCCAGCAACCGGATGTCCATGCCCGCCGCCGAGAAGCCCGCCTCCAGCGCGGACTCGAACATGTACCCCGAACGGCGCGTGTCCTTGCCGATGACGGCGACGCCGCCGTCATGCCGGTTGAGCACGGTTGCCGCGGCCCAGCCCAGGCGCAGCACGAATTCCGGCGTAAGCGGCGATTCGCCGACCCGCCCGCGAATCCCGTCGGTGCCGAACCAGCGCCGCCCGCTCACGCGGCCCGCCTCACCGCATGGGCCACGGCCAGCGCCTGCACCGTGGCCCGCACGTCGTGTACGCGAACGATGGCCGCACCCAGCCACGCGGCGATCGTCGCCGCCGCCACGGACCCGGCGAGGCGGTCGGGTGCGTGCTGTTCGCCGGTCAGCGTTCCGATTATGCCCTTGCGCGACAGTCCCGCGAGTACCGGGTAGCCGAGGTCGAGCAGCTCGGGCAGATGGTGCAGAAGCCGGAGATTGTGTGCGCCCGTCTTGCCAAAGCCGAATCCCGGATCGAGCACGAGATGGTCGGGCGGGATGCCGGCGTCCACGCAGGCGTCGGCACGCTGTTCGAGGAATGCGCAGACCTCCTCGACCACGTCGCCGTAACGCGGCTCGTCCTGCATCGTCGCGGGCTCGCCCTGCATGTGCATGAGGCACACCGCGCAATCGGCCGAGGCAGCCGCCTCCAGGGCACCCGGTTCACGCAGCGCGCGAACGTCGTTGATCATCGCGGCGCCCTCGGCTGCGACGGCCGCGATCACCTCCGGCTTGCTGGTGTCCACCGATACGGGGACGTCCAGTTCGGCCCGGATGCCCCGCACCACGGGCACGACGCGCTCCAGCTCTTCGTCCACGCCGACCGGCGCGGCCCCCGGCCGCGTGGACTCGCCTCCCACGTCGACGATGGCGGCGCCCTCCGCGACCATTTCCCGGGCACGCGCCACCGCGGCGTCGGGATCGGGGTAGCGCCCGCCGTCGGAGAACGAATCCGGTGTGACGTTCAGGATGCCCATGACGCGCGGCTCGTCGAGATCGAGCGCCCCGTCGCGCCACACGAGCGCGGGCGTGTGCCCGGCGGCACGCCTCGAGGTCACTGCTGCGGCTCCGGTTCTGGCTGCATCCGGGGCTCCGTCAGGGGGTCGGGTCGACTCGATCAGTGCTCGCTGGCTGGCCCGCCGATGTGGCCGCCGGTCTCACCGCGCCCCGATTCATCCGCCGAACTGCGTCCCGTGGCCTCGTCGCCGGGGCCGCCCGGGTCGGTCCAGTCCTTCGGCGGACGCGGCTTGCGCCCGGCCATGATGTCCGCGATCTGCTCCGAGTCGATCGTTTCGTACTTCACCAGCGCCTCGGCCATGGTGTCGAGCTTGGAGCGGTGCTCGGTGAGGATGCTTCGCGCCCGCGCGTAGGTTCGGTCGATGATCGACCGCACTTCCTCGTCGATCACATGAGCCGTCTCGTCCGACACCTGCTTGTGCCGGGTCACCGACCGGCCCAGGAAGACCTCGTCGTCTTCCTCGGAATACGACAGCGGCCCCAGACGTTCGGACAGGCCCCAGCGCGTGACCATGTTGCGGGCGATCTCGGTGGCCCGCTCGATGTCGTTGGAGGCCCCCGTCGTGACGTGTTCCTTGCCGAAGACGATCTCTTCCGCGAGGCGGCCGCCGAACAGGCTCGCGAGCTGACTCTCGAGCCGTTGCTTGCTCGCGCTGTAGCGGTCCTCTTCGGGCAGGAACATGGTGACGCCGAGCGCCCGGCCGCGCGGGATGATCGTGACCTTGTACACCGGATCGTGCTCGGGCACGGACAGTCCCACGATCGCGTGCCCCGCCTCGTGGAAGGCGGTGCGCCGCTTCTCCTCCTCGCTCATGACCATGGAGCGGCGTTCCGAGCCCATCATGATCTTGTCCTTCGCGCGCTCGAACTCGTCCATGCCCACCGCGCGGCGGTTGGCGCGCGCCGCGAACAGCGCCGCCTCGTTGACGAGATTCTGCAGGTCGGCGCCGGAGAACCCGGGCGTGCCGCGCGCGATGATCATCGGCCGCACGTCGTCGGACAGCGGCAGCTTGCGCATGTGGACCTTGAGGATCTGCTCACGCCCGCGGACGTCGGGCAGCGGCACCACGACCTGGCGGTCGAAGCGCCCGGGCCGCAGTAGCGCCGGGTCCAGCACGTCCGGGCGGTTGGTCGCCGCAATGACGATGACGCCCTCGTTCCCTTCGAAGCCGTCCATTTCCACGAGCAGCTGGTTCAAGGTCTGCTCGCGCTCGTCGTGGCCGCCGCCCAGGCCCGCTCCGCGGTGGCGGCCGACGGCGTCGATCTCGTCGATGAAGATGATGCACGGCGCCTGCTTCTTCGCCTGCTCGAACATGTCGCGCACGCGGCTCGCGCCCACGCCCACGAACATCTCCACGAAGTCGGAGCCCGAGATCGAGAAGAACGGCACTTTCGCCTCGCCCGCGATCGCCCGCGCGAGCAGCGTTTTACCCGTCCCGGGCGCGCCCACCATGAGCACGCCGCGCGGGATGCGCCCGCCCAGGCGCTGGAACTTGCCCGGGTCGCGCAGGAACTCGACCAGTTCGGAGACCTCGTCCTTGGCCTCGTCCACGCCGGCCACGTCGGAAAACGTGACCTTGACCTGGTCTTCGGACATCAGCCGCGCGCGGCTCTTTCCGAACGACATCGCGCCCCGGCCGCCCCCGGCGCCCTGCATGAGCTGGCGCATGATGAAGAACCAGATGCCGATGAACAGGATCCACGGCCCCCAGTTCACGAGGATTCGCACGAACAGCGACGGCTCGGACGGCGGCTGCGCCTTGATCTCGACCTTGTTCTTCATCAGCTGGTCGACGATCTGCGCATGGGCGTCGTCGGGCGTGTAGGTCTGGAACTTCTGCCCGGATGTAAGCGTGCCGCTGATCTGGTTCTGCTGGAAAGTCACCGAGCTGACGTTGCCGTTCTGGACGTCGGTGACGAACTTCGAATACGACAGCTTCTGCGCCTCGGGCTTGTGCGGCCCGAAACTGTTGAAGATGAAGATCGCCGCGATGACGATCACGCCCCAGAGCAGGATCTGCTTCCAGATATCGTTGAACTTCACTGTGTCCTCGTCTCCAGGCCCGCCCCCGGCGGGCTCAGAACGGCGCCCGCGCCGCCCCTCGGGGCATGCGCTCGGCTTCCACTATAACGCGCCGGACCCCTTCGCCGCGCGGAATCCCCGGCCCAGCAGGTAGAACTCGCTGCTCCGGGCCCGCGAAGCCTCGGGCTTCAATCGGCGCACACGCTCGTATTCGCCGCGGAGCCGTTCGCGCAGGGCCTCGCTGCCGGCACCCTCGAAGGCCTTGATCAGGAAGGCGCCCCCGGCCTTTAGCGCCGCCGCGGCCGCGGCGGCCGCCACCTCCGCGAGTTCCGCCTGGTTCGCCTCGTCGACGTCGCGTATACCCGTCAAGTTGGGGGCGATATCGCAAAGTACAACATCCGCGCCGCCCCCCAACGCCTCCAGCGCCCGCCGGAGCACCGCCGCATCCCGCAGGTCTCCCTGGAGGAAGGTCGCCCCGGCCGGCGCCTTCATCGGCAGCCGGTCCACGGCGACGACAGTGCCGCCGGGCGCCACGGCACGGGCGGCGAGACGCGTCCAGCCACCCGGCGCAGCCCCCAGCTCGAGCACCGCCTGGCCGCGACGCAGCAGTTCGTAGCGGTCAGCGACTTCCTCGAGCTTGAACGCGGAGCGCGACGGCAGGCCGCGGGCCCGGGCCTTGCGCACCCAGGGGTCGCGGGACTGCTGGCTGGCCCAGCGCCGCGCCTTGCCCCGCCTTGCGCCCACGTCCCGTCGCCCTTCGTGGTGCCGGCCTATTCGTACCGGACGCCGACGACTTCCAGATGACGTTCGCCGCCCGGCGCGGCGACGCCGACCTCGTCCCCTTCCCGTTTGCCGATTAGGGCACGGGCCAACGGCGACCCCACGGACACCAGGCCCTGCTTGATGTCCGCCTCGTCCTCGCCGACGATCTGGTACGTGGTCTCCTCGCCGGAATCGGCGTCACTGACCACCACCGTCGCGCCGAACACGACGCGGCCGCCGGCGTTCAGCCGGGTCACGTCGATCACCTCGGCGTTGGACAGCTTGGCCTCGACCTCGCGGATACGCGCCTCGATGAAGCCCTGCTGCTCCTTGGCCGCGTGATACTCGGCGTTTTCCTTCAGATCGCCGTGGGCACGGGCCTCCGCGATTGCCTCGACCACGCGCGGGCGGTCCTCGCCCTTGAGGCGCTTGAGTTCCGCCCGCAGCTTTTCCGCGCCGCGTACGGTCAGGGGTGTTCTTGTCACTTGCAACTCCGGTGCAACGAATTGAGTTCGTTCACGTCCGTCATGTCCACGTAGTCGAGCGCCTGCACCGTCGCCTTGGCGGCCGCGATCGTCGTGTAGTACGTCACCTTGTGCGCGACGGCCTCACGGCGAATCGAGCGGGATTCCTCGATCGCCCGCTTGCCTTCCGTGGTATTGACGATAAAGCTGACCTCGTCATTCTTGATGAGGTCGACGACGTGCGGCCGGCCCTCGCGGACCTTGTTGACGCCGAGGCAGGAGACCCCCGCCTCCGTCAGCGCCCTCGCCGTCCCGTGCGTGGCCACCAGTTCGAAGCCGCGCGCCACCAGCGCGCGGGCCAGTTCCACGCAGGCCGGTTTGTCCGCGTCGCGTACCGAAAGCAACGCCCGGCCGCCCGTCGGCAGTATAACGCCCGAGGCGAACTGGGCCTTCGCATAAGCCTCGCCGAAACTCGCCCCGTTGCCCATGACTTCGCCCGTGGACTTCATTTCAGGCCCCAGGATCGGATCCGCCTTGCGGAACTTCACGAAGGGGAAGACCGATTCCTTCACGGAATAATACGGCGGGCGCGGCATCCGCTCCAGCCCCTGCGACGACAGCCCGGTCCCTACCATCGCGAGCGCCGCCACACGGGCGAGCGGCACCCCGGTGGCCTTGGCGACGAAGGGTACGGACCGCGAAGCGCGGGGATTGACCTCAAGGATATAGATGACGTCGTTCTGAATCGCGAACTGGACGTTCATCAGGCCGACGACGCCCAGATCCTTCGCCAATGCGACGACCTGACGGGTCAGCTCCTCCTGCGTGGCATCGGACAGCGTGTGCGGGGGCAGCGCGCAGCCGGAATCGCCGGAATGCACCCCCGCCTGCTCCACGTGCTCCATGATCCCGCCGATGACCACCCGGCGACCGTCGGCCACCGCGTCGACGTCGACCTCGATCGCGGCGTCCAGGAAGCGGTCGAGCAGCACCGGAGCGTCGTTGGACACCGACACCGCGTTCTTCATGTACTGGAGCAGGTCTTCCTCGTTATAGACCGTCTCCATCGCGCGCCCGCCAAGGACGTACGACGGCCGCACGATCAACGGGAATCCGACCTCGTGCGCTAGGCGCACCGCCTCCGCCTCCGTACGCGCGGTGCGGTTGGCGGGTTGGCGCAGGTTCAGCTTGTGCAGCAGCCGCTGGAACCGCTCGCGGTCCTCCGCGCGGTCGATCGCATCCGGCGTGGTCCCGATGATCGGCGCGCCGGCGGCCTCCAGGGCCCGGGCCAGCTTGAGCGGCGTCTGCCCGCCGAACTGCACGATGATGCCCTCGGGCTTTTCCAGTTCGACGATCTCGATCACGTCTTCGAACGTGAGGGGCTCGAAGTACAGCCGGTCCGAGGTGTCGAAGTCCGTGGACACCGTCTCCGGATTGCAGTTGACCATGATGGTCTCGTACCCGGCCTCCTTGAGGGCGAAGGCGGCATGCACGCAGCAGTAATCGAACTCGATGCCCTGGCCGATGCGATTCGGCCCGCCGCCGAGAACCATGATCTTGCGTCGATCCGACGGATTGGACTCGCACGCCTCCTCGTAGGTGGAATACAGGTAATCCGTCGTTGAGGGAAATTCGGCCGCGCAGGAATCCACGCGCTTGTAGACGGGGCGCACGCCGTGACGCGTGCGTAGGGCGCGCACCTCGTCCTCGCGGCAGGCCAGCAACCGGGCCAGGCGGCGGTCCGAGAAGCCGAGACGCTTGAGCTCGAGCATGCGTTCGCCGTCGAGGCCGCTGAGGCCGCTTTCTTCCACACCCGCCTCCGCGGTCACGAGGCATTCGAGCGTGTCCAGGAACCAGCGATCGATGCGCGTCGCCTGGTAGACGTCCTCCAGCGTGAGCCCCGCGCGAAAAGCGTCCGCGGCGTACCACAGCCGCCGGGGACCGGGCTGGCGCAGCTCGTGCATGAGCCGGTCGCGTGCGTCGACGGTGCCGTCGTCGCTCCAGACCGGGTCGAACCCGTCGAAGTCCGCCTCCAGGCTCCGTACTGCCTTCTGCAGGGACTCCGCGAAGGTGCGACCGATACCCATCGCTTCGCCCACCGAACGCATCTGCGTGGTGAGGCGATCACTCGCCCCGGGGAATTTCTCGAACGCGAAACGCGGCATCTTCGTCACGACGTAGTCGATCGCGGGTTCGAAGGACGCCGGGATCAGCCCGCCGGTGATCTCGTTGCGGAGTTCGTCGAGCGTATAGCCGACGGCAAGCTTGGCCGCCACTCGCGCGATCGGAAAGCCCGTCGCCTTCGAAGCCAGCGCCGAGGAGCGCGAGACGCGTGGATTCATCTCGATGACGATCAGCTTGCCGGTGTCCGGCTCCACGGCGAACTGCACGTTGGAGCCACCGGTTTCCACGCCCACCTTGCGCAACACCTTGAGCGAGGCGTCGCGCATCTGCTGGTACTCCTTGTCAGTGAGCGTCTGAGCGGGCGCCACCGTGATCGAATCCCCCGTGTGCACGCCCATCGGGTCGAGGTTCTCGATCGAGCAGATGATGATGCAGTTGTCGTGCTTGTCGCGCACGACCTCCATCTCGAATTCCTTCCAACCGAGGACGGACTCCTCGATCAGGAGTTCATTCGTCGGCGAGAGGTCGAGACCCATCTCGCAGATCTCGATGAACTCGTCGCGGTTGTAGGCAACGCCGCCCCCCGAGCCGCCGAGCGTGAACGACGGGCGGATGATGGTCGGAAAGCCGATCTCGGCCTGCACCGCGAGCGCCTCTTCCATGCTGTGCGCGAGTCCCGAGCTCGGCGTCTCAAGTCCGATCTCGTGCATCGCCTCGCGGAAGCGTTCGCGGTCCTCCGCGATGTCGATCGCATCGCGCTGCGCGCCGATCAGTTCCACGCCGTACTTCTTGAGGATGCCCTCGCGGTAGAGATCGAGCGCGCAGTTGAGCGCCGTCTGGCCGCCCATGGTGGGAAGCAGCGCGTCGGGGCGCTCACGCTCGATGACGCCCGCAACCGTCTTCCAGTGGACCGGTTCGATGTAGACGGCGTCGGCCATCTCCGGGTCGGTCATGATCGTGGCGGGGTTCGAATTGACGAGGATGACTCGGTAGCCCTCCTCGCGCAGCGCCTTCATCGCCTGCGTGCCGGAATAGTCGAACTCGCAGGCCTGGCCGATGACGATCGGCCCGGCCCCGATCACGAGAATGCTCTTGAGGTCGTCGCGGCGCGGCATCAGGCGGCCTCCATCAGTTCGACGAAACGCTGGAACACGGGCAGCACGTCGTGCGGTCCCGGGCTGGCCTCGGGGTGGCCCTGGAAGCCGATGGCGGGCACGTCCGTGCGGGCGGCACCCTGGAGCGTCCCGTCGAAGAGCGAGACGTGCGTCGCGCGCATGTTCCCGGGCAACGTGTCGGCATCGACCGCAAAGCCATGGTTCTGGCTCGAGATCCACACCTGCTTCGTGTCGAGTTCGAGCACGGGGTGGTTGGCCCCGTGATGGCCGAACTTGGTCTTGATCGAGCGGGCACCGCTCGCGATGCCCATGAGCTGGTGGCCCAGGCAGATTCCGAGCATCGGCACGCCGGAGCCCAGCAACTCGCGCGCCGCCTCGACCGCGTATTCCGCTGCCGCCGGGTCGCCCGGTCCGTTCGAGAGCACGATGCCGTCCGGCTTTTCCGCCAGGACCTCGGCGGGCGGCGTGCGCGCCGGCACCACGCGCACCGAGCAGCCGTGCGCCACCAGCGAGCGCAGGATGTTGCGCTTGACGCCGAAGTCGTAGACGACGACGCGATGCCGCGCCGCCGGCGCCGTCTCCTGCCATGGCGCCTCGCTCCAGTCGTAGGCGGCGTTGCAGCTCACTGCGGCGGCCAGGTCCATGCCGAGCAGGCCGGGAAACGCCCGGGCCCGCTCGATGGCCTCGGCCTCGTCGATATCGGTGGCGAGGCAGCCCGCCATGGCACCGTGTTCGCGCAGGTGGCGGGTCAGGCGCCGGGTGTCCAACTCCGCGATACCGGGCCGGTCCGCTTCGGCCAGGAAGTCGCCCAGCCCCTGGCGCGAGCGCCAGTTGGACGGCCCCGGGCCGGCGGCGCGCACGATCAGGCCTTCCGCCTGGACCTGCGCCGACTCCATGTCGTCGGGATTGACGCCCACGTTGCCGACGTGCGAGGTCGTCAGGCACACGAGCTGGCGGGCATAGGACGGGTCGGTGAGAATTTCCTGGTAGCCGGACATGGCCGTGTTGAAGACGACTTCACCTACGGCAATGCCTGGCGCACCGAAGCTCACCCCCCGGAAGCTCGTACCATCTTCCAGGGCAAGAATAGCGGTTTTGTACACGGAACCCCCGGTTGAAGCAGGCCAGCCCGGACAAGTCACGAGGGCGGATGGCGCTCCCGTGTCCGGCATTGAAGACTCCACACAATACCAATGGTGCCGCGGCAACTCCCGGGCTGCGGGCGATGCCCCGCGCCATCCTGTCGCGGCGCTTGCGGTTTCTCGCGGCGTCCCGCTTGCGCTTCACTCAACCCGTAGCGCCCGCTACGGGTTTCGCTCCAGCGCTGCGCGTCACTTGCTGCGAATTCCGCAATCGCTCGCGACCCCTCGTGCCTTGTCCGGGCGGGGGGACTCGCCGCCGTCGCCGGGCGCGCGGACCCCGCGTATTCTAGAGTGACGGTTGCCCGCCGATCAATCGGCGCGCCGGTCGAGAAAATCCTTCAGACGGTAGCGGCCGCGTTCGCATCCGGCCAGCCAGCGCGCAACCTTGAGCGCGCCGTCCGCAAACACGGTGCGGCTCCCGGCGCGGTGCACCAGTTCCAGCCGCTCGTGCGGCCCCAGGAAGAAAACGGTGTGGTCGCCGGCGACGCCGCCGCCCCGCACGACCGCACAGCCCACCTCGCCGCCCTGCCGGGCCCCGGTGCGTATCGACGCGTCGGCGTCCCCGAGCGTCTTCGCAAGCATCCGCGCCGTGCCGGACGGCGCGTCGCGCTTGCCGCGGTGGTGTACCTCCAGGATCTCGGCGTCGAAGTCGCCGCCGAGGCGGCGCCGGGCCGTGGCCGCGAGTTCGGCGAGGACGGCGACGCCCAGGCTGAAGTTCGCCGCATGCAGGACCGGCACCCGGCCGGCCGCGTCGTCGAGTGCCGCCTCGGCGTCGCGGTCGAGCCCCGTGGTGCCGCATACCAGCGCGGCACCGGCGGCAACCGCGGCGCGCGCGACCTCCGCACAGGCGCCGGCCGTCGAGAAATCCACCACCACGTCCGGTGCCGACTCGTCCCCCCCGGTCGGGCCGCAGGCAATGCCCGTGGGCGCGATGCCGGCCAGCTCGCCCGCGTCGCGACCGATCGCCTCGCTACCGGCCGCCGTCCACGCCGCGGACAGGCGGTAGCGCTCCGGATCCGCCGCGATCAGGCGGATGAGTTCGCCGCCCATGCGCCCGCCGGCGCCGGCGACCGCAACGGAGAGCGGTTCGGCGCGGCTCACCCGGCGAACTGCTCGAAGAAACTCTTGACGCGCGCCGTCCAGCTCTCGTGCTCGGAAGGCGCGTGCCGGCTCCCGCCCGCCTGCAGCTGTTCGTCGAGCTGCCGGATGAGCGCCTTCTGCTCCTCGCTGAGCGATACGGGGGTCTGGACGCGGACGATGCAGTAGAGATCGCCGGTGCCCCCGCTGGGTCGCGGCAGACCCTTGCCGCGCACGCGAAGGCGCTTGCCGCTCTGCGTCCCGGCCGGGACCTTCAACCGGCCTTCGCCTTCCAGCGTGGGGATCTCGATGTCGTCGCCGAGCGCGGCGGCCGCGAAGGAGATCGGCACCTCGCAGGCCAGATCGGGACCCTCCCGGTGGAAGATCGCGTGCGGGCGCACCCGGATCTCGACGTAGAGATCGCCCGCGGCCGCACCCTGCGGACCGGCCTCGCCCTGCCCGGACAGGCGGATGGCGGTACCGTCCGCGACCCCGGCTGGAATCCGCACCTTCAGGCGCGTGGAACGGCGCTGCAAGCCACTGCCCCGGCAGTCGTGGCAGGGCTCGCCGGTCACCTGGCCACGGCCACGGCAGTCGGGACAGGTCTGCTGGAACATGAGGCCGCCCATCTGCATGCCGACGCGGCCCTGGCCGCGGCAGGTGCCGCACGGCTGCGGCTTGCTGCCGGGAGCGGCGCCGCTGCCGTCGCAGGTCTCGCAGGGAACGTGCCGCGGAACTTCAATCGTCACCTCGTCGCCGCGCGCCACCTGCTCCAGGTCCACGGCGAGCGTGTACTTGAGGTCCGCGCCCCGCCGGCTGCGGCGGCCGCCGCCCATCCCGAAGATATCGCCGAAGATGTCCCCGAAGATGTCGCCCGGGTCGGCACCGCCGAAGCCCCCGAAGCCGCCGGCGCCCGGACCGGCCCCGCCGCGCCCGACACCGGCGTGCCCGAAGCGGTCGTAGGCCTGACGCTTCTGGGCATCGCCGAGCACCTCGTAGGCCTCGTTGATCTCCTTGAAGCGTTCGCTCGCGGACGGGTCATCCGGATTGCGGTCCGGGTGGTATTTCATCGCGAGGCGCCGGTACGCCTTCTTGATCTCGGGCTCGGACGCGTCGCGTCCTATCCCGAGCGTCTTGTAGTAGTCCTGGTCACTCATTCCCTGTTACCCGGCATCGCTTCCTCGTTCAGTGTGCCCCGACGCAGCAACGGGCGTCCATCGCGGACGCCCGTCGCGGAGGCGGCCGGACGGCCCCGGGATACCGGAGCCGCCCGTGTCCACCTCATTCCTTCTTGTCGTCCTCGTTGACCTCTTCGAACTCGGCGTCGACGACGTCTTCCGCGGTCTCGCGGCCGCCCTCGGCCGAGCCCTCGCCACCGGCCGGCTGCTCGCCGCCGGCGGACTCCTGGGCCTGCTGGTAGACCTTCTGCATGACCTTAGCGGAGCGCTCCTGCAGGGCCTCGGTCTTGGTATCGATGCGGCCCTTGTCGTCTTCCTTGAGCGCGTCGCGCAGCTCGGAGATGGCCGACTCGATCTCGGCCCGTTCCTCGCCGCTCACCTTGTCGCCGAGGTCCTTGAGCGACTTCTCGGTGGCATGGATCAGCCCGTCGGCACGGTTGCGGGACTCCACGAGTTCGCGCGCCTTGCGGTCTTCCTCTGCGTGCGCCTCGGCGTCCTTCACCATGCGCTCGACCTCGTCCTCGCTGAGCCCCGAGGAGGCCTTGATCTCGATGCGGTTCTCCTTGCCCGTGGCCTTGTCCTTGGCCGACACGTGCAGGATGCCGTTGGCGTCGATGTCGAACGTCACCTCGATCTGCGGCACGCCGCGCGGCGCGGCCGGGATGTCGCTCAGGTCGAAGCGGCCGAGCGACTTGTTGGCGCCGGCCATCTCGCGCTCGCCCTGCAGTACGTGAACCGTGACGGCACTCTGGTTGTCCTCGGCCGTGGAGAACACCTGCGAGGCGCGGGTCGGGATCGTGGTGTTCTTCTCGATGAGCTTCGTCATCACCCCGCCCAGCGTCTCGATGCCGAGCGACAACGGCGTGACGTCGAGCAGCAGCACGTCCTTGACCTCGCCGCCGAGCACGCCGCCCTGGATCGCCGCACCGATCGCCACGGCCTCGTCCGGGTTGACGTCCTTGCGCGGCTCCTTGCCGAAGAAGCCCTTGACCGCTTCCTGGACCTTGGGCATCCGCGTCTGGCCGCCCACGAGGATGACCTCGCTCACGTCGGACACGGCCAGTCCGGCATCCTTGCAGGCCGTGCGGCACGGATCGAGCGTGCGCTCGATCAGATCCTCGACGAGCGCCTCGAGCTTGGCCCGCGTCACCTTCACGTTGAGATGCTTCGGACCGCTCTGGTCGGCGGTGATATAGGGCAGGTTCACCTCGGTCTGCTGGGCGGCCGAGAGCTCGATCTTGGCCTTCTCGGCGGCCTCCTTCAGGCGCTGCATCGCGAGCGGGTCCTTGCGCACGTCGATGCCCTGTTCCTTCTCGAACTCCTTGGCGAGGTAGTCGATGATGCGCTTGTCGAAGTCCTCGCCGCCGAGGAAGGTGTCGCCGTTGGTGGCCAGCACCTCGAACTGGTGCTCGCCGTCGATCTCGGCGATCTCGATGATCGAGATATCGAACGTCCCGCCGCCGAGGTCATAGACCGCGATCTTCTGGTCGCCGCGCCGCTTGTCGAGGCCGTAGGCGAGGGCCGCCGCGGTCGGCTCGTTGATGATGCGCTTCACCTCGAGGCCCGCGATGCGACCGGCGTCCTTCGTCGCCTGGCGCTGGGAGTCGTTGAAGTACGCCGGCACGGTAATCACCGCGTCGGTGACGGTCTCGCCGAGGTAATCCTCGGCGGTCTTCTTCATCTTCTGCAGCACGCGCGCGGACACCTCCGGCGGCGCCATCTTCTTGCCCTGAACCTCGATCCAGGCGTCTTCGTTGTCCGCCTCGACGATCTTGTAGGGCACCATGTCGATGTCCTTCTGCACCACGGCGTCCTTGAACCGGCGGCCGATCAGGCGCTTGATCGCGAACAGCGTGTTCGCCGGGTTCGTCACCGCCTGGCGCTTTGCCGGCTGGCCGACGAGCACCTCGTCTTCCTTCGTGAAGGCAACGATCGAGGGGGTGGTGCGATCACCTTCGCTGTTGTCGATGACCTTGGCCTTGCCGCCCTCCATCAGGGCGACACAAGAGTTCGTCGTGCCGAGGTCGATGCCGATTGTCTTGCCCATGAATCCTCTCCGCTGGTAATGCCGGAAACGTGAAATCTTCGCTTCTTCCGCCTATTTGGGGCCCGTGCCGCGGGCTTTCAAGCACCCGCTTCCGGATGCCGCGCCACGATCACCCGCGCAGGCCGGAGAACGCGGTCGTGCAGGCGGTAGCCCTTCTGGACCACGGTGAGCACCGAGTCCGGCGCAGCCTCCGCCGTGGGTTGGGCCGCCATGGCCTCGTGCACGGCCGGGTCGAAGGCGTCGCCGGAGCCCGGCGCGACCGCCTCGATGTGGTGCTTGGCGAGCGTGTCGCGCAGCAGCTTGAGGGTCATCTCGAGGCCCTCGCGCACGGAGTCCGGCGCCTCGCCGGCGGCCTCGAGCGCCAACTCCAGGCTGTCCACCACCGGCAGCAGATCGGCGGCGAAACGCTCCACGGCGTAGCGGCGCGTACTCTCCGCTTCGCGCGCCGTGCGCCGGCGGACGTTCTCGAGCTCAGCCGCGAGACGCAGCGAGCGCTCACGATGCTCCTCCGCGACCGCGCGCAGGGATTCCGCCTCGTCGGTGCGCGGCTGCTCCGCCTCCGGTGACTGGCCGTCGACCCCGTGATCCGTCTCGGCGGCCTGCTCCGGCGCGCCGGGTTCCGGGGCCGCGGATTGCTGCTCCGGGTCCTTGCTCATGCGTTCTCCTGGGATTTCTGAAGCGTCGCCTATGTTCTTGGGGACGCTCCGCCGCCGTTCAAGAGGGAGCCGAGCAGGCGCGACGTCACGTCCACGACCGGAATCACGCGCTGGTAGGCCATACGGGTCGGCCCGATTACGCCGACCACGCCCAGCGGACGGTCCTCGGTTCCATAGCTCGCCACCACGACGCTGAGGTCGCTGAGCACCGAATAGCCGGACTCCTCGCCGATGAAGACCTGGACGCCGGGCGCGGCGAGCGAGCGGTCCAGGACGTCGAGGATCTCGCGCTTGCGGTCAAAGGCCTCGAACAGGGCCTTGAGGCGGTTGAGATCGGCCAGGTCGGAAAAGCCCATCAGGTTCGCCTCCCCCGCCAGTACGTAGTCCGGCTCGCGCTCGCCGCCACTGCCGCTGCCGCCGAACATGTGCTCCCCGACCGTAAGCGCCGCCTGGGCGATCGCGTTCATGCTCCGCATGTCCTCGCGCATGCCCGCGAGCAGGTCGCCCCGCACCTCCGAGAGCTGGCGGCCTCCGAACTGCTCGTTGAGGTAGTTGGCCGTTGCGGTGAGCACCTCGGGCGGGTAGTCCTGGTCCAGTTCGAGCACGCGGTTCTGCACCTCGTGGTCACCGAGCACCAGAATCGCGAGCACGCGCCGGTCGGACAGCCGCACGAACTCGATGTGCCGCCAGGCACTGCCGTTGCGGCGCGGCACCGTGACCAGGCCCGCCATCCGCGTGACGCCGGCCACCATGCGCGAGGCCTCGGCGGCGACGTGCCCGCCGCCTTCGTCGCTGGCGGCCAACCCTTCGCGGATCCGCCGCATCTCGTGCAGCGACAGGGCCTCGACCTTGAGCAGACTGTCGACGAACAGTCGGTAACCGCGCCGGGTGGGCATCCGGCCGGCGGACACGTGCGGCGAGCTGATCAGTCCCAGGTCCTCGAGGTCCGCCATGACGTTGCGGATACTCGCGGGCGACAGCCCCAGGCTGAGATCGCGCGACAGCACCCGCGAGCCCACCGGCTGGCCTTCGCCGATGTAACGCTCGATCAAACCGCGAAGCACGGCGCGCGCCCGCTCGTCGAGCTCGGGCACCGGTTCGGTGGCGCGGTCGGGGGACGGTTCGCCCATGGGCCTATTCTGCCACCGTCTAGGGCCGTTTATCATGGGCTCGAATCCGTCCCCCTCCGAGGCCCATGAATCCGACCACTGCCCTCGTAACCGGCGCCAGCGCCGGCTTCGGCCGTTCCCTCGCCCGCCGGCTCGTCGCCGACGGATGGCGCGTCGTCGGAACCGGGCGCCGAGCGGAACGGCTCGCGTCACTGGCCGAAGAGCTCGGCGAACGCTTCCGCCCGCTCCCCTTCGACGTGCGCGACCGCAATGCCGTGGAAAACGCGATCGACACGCTCTCGGACGAATGGCGAGCGATTGATCTCCTGGTCAACAATGCGGGACTCGCACTCGGCCTCGGCCCGGCCCAGCGGGCGGAACTCGAGGACTGGGAGACGATGGTCGACACGAACATCAAGGGACTGCTCTACGTCAGCCGCGCCGTCCTGCCGGGCATGGTGGAGCGAGGCCGCGGCCACGTGATCAACATCGGCTCCGTCGCCGCCGACAACCCCTACCCGGGCGGGAACGTTTACGGCGCCACGAAGGCCTTCGTGTGGCAGTTTTCGCGCAACCTGCGGGCGGACCTGCTCGGGACCGGGGTGCGCGTCACCGACGTTGCGCCCGGCCTGGCGGAAACAGAGTTTTCCCTGGTCCGATTCAAGGGCGATGGCGAAAAGGCCGGCGCCGTATATCGCGGCATGCAGCCGCTGACCGGCGACGACATCGCCGAAGCCGCGCTGTGGGCGGCGGCCCAGCCGGCGCACGTCAACGTCAACCGCATCGAGATCATGCCGAACCAGCAGGCGTGGGGGCCCCTGGCCGTCGATCGCTCCGGCGACTGAGCCGAATAAGGGCGGGCGGCGTTCCCGCCGCCCGCCTCGCGCTTACTGGCCGGGCTTCTGCCCCATGACGATCACCGAGAGCCGCTTCGGGTCGAGGTACTTGTGCATCGCCTGCTGGATCTCGTGCGCAGTCAGCTTCTCGAAGTGGCGCGCCATCACGTAGTTCCAGTCGAGCGGCAGTCCTTCCTCGCTGCGGTTCAACCAACCCTTGCCGATCGAGCCGACACTCTGGCTGGACAGTTCCAGCTTGCGCAGCCCGATCGCCTTTGCCAGGTGTAGCTGGTCCGCCGACATCGGCTTGGCCGTGCTGCGCGCGAGCAGCTTCGTCGCCACCTTCCGGGCCGGGTCCACCTTGTCCGGGTAGGCCCCGAAGGCGAGCGTATAGCGGCCCCGATGGCGGGTGAAACTGAATCCCGACCTGAGCGAGTAAACGAGGCCGCGCTTCTCGCGCAGCTCCTTGTAGAGCGGGCTGGCATAGAAACCGCCGCCCAACAGGTCGTTGGCCAGGTCCAGAGCGAAATGGTCCGGGTTCGTGAAGTTCAGCCCCAACGTCTCCGCGATCACAACGCGGTTCTGTTTACGCTGCTGGTCCGGGACGAAGGCGCGTGAGGCGGTGGACGGCTTCACGGGCGGATACGCGGTATCCGGCTTCGGTCCGGACGCCTTCCAGTCCCCGAAGTATTTCTCCACGGCCGCTTTCGCCTTGCCCGGCGTGATGTCGCCGACCACGACGATCGTCGTCTCGTCGGGCCGGTAGACCTTGTCGTAGTAGGCCTTCAGCTTGTCCTGCGTCAGCCCCATGATGCTCTTGGACGTGGCTATCCGCAGGGCCGGATCGCCCTTGGGCAGCAGGGCCTTGTCCACGGCGCGCTGGAACTGGAATTGCGGACTGCCGAGCTGCCCTTTCGCCTGCCGCGCCTGAATCATCTGCTCGCGCTGGAAGGCCTGCGACGGCATCGCCGGCGCGGTCAGGTCCTTTGCCAGAAGTTCCACGCCCTGGTCGAAGTAGCGCGGCAGGACCTTGAGCGAAAAATTCGGTCCGACCGAGAGGTTCGCGCCGATGGCGTCCTGCGCGGCATCGAATTGCAGACGGTTCATGCCCTTGGGGCCCCAGTCGAACAGGCTGCCCAGCACGTCTCCGACGCCCTTCTGGCCCTGGGGCGCTTCCATGTCCTCGTTCTGGTCGACGGAGCCGTAGAGACTCACGCTGTTGCTCACGTGCAGCGGCTGCACGATCAGCCGGATGCCGTTCGAAAGCGTCATGTCGGTCGGATGCAGGAACGGCTTCGGATGCGGCAGCTTCGCCAGCGCCTTCTTTGCCCATTCCGGAAGCTCCGTCGGCTTGCCGGGTTTGCTGCCGAAGGACTCCGCACCGCCGTAGCCGCTGCCGTGCGTGGGCTTGGCACCCGGCGTGGGGTTGGCCACGAGCGTGATGGCATGGTCCAGGTCGACCCGGTCGCGGACCTGCGCATTGACCTCGGCCGGCGTCACCTTGCGCAGCCTGGCTACCTGCTCATCGGGCGACTCGAGCCCCGCGAGCGCAATGGCACTGGTCCAGGAACGCGCGAGGCCCGTGATCGAGTTGTTGCGCAGCTCGCCGCCCAGCACGGCCCGGCGCTTCGCCGCTTTCACAAGGTCGGCGCCGATGCCGTTCTTGCGCACCTTGCGCACGGCGGCCTTCAACGCTTGCTGCAACTGCTTGGCATTGCCGCCGGGCGGATACAGGGCATACGCCAGCCCGATGCCGGACCGGGGCATCGTCTGCATCGTGAAGCCGGCGGCGAGTGCCTTGCCCTGGTAGCGCAGGGCCGCGATCGGGCCGCGCTGGGACCCAAGAGCATGCGCTGCCAGTTCCGCCGCCGGATAGTCCGGGCTGCGGTAGCCGGGCATCCGGAAGGCAAGGAGCACGATGCCGTAGGGCTGGTCGGTGGACGTCGTGAACGTCTTCGCCTGCACGGAATGCAGATTGATCGAGGGCTTCGCCGGCAGTTTCTTTTCCGGAATGGCCCCGTACAGCTTGCGGATCTTCGCCAGAACCGCCTTCGGCTGCACGTCGCCGGCCACCACGATCAGCGCGTTGTTCGGTGCGTACCACTTGTCGTGGAACTTCTTCAGCATCGCGCCGGTGGTCTTGTCGAACGACGGCTTCGTCCCGAGGGCGTCGTGTGCGTAAGGGGTGCCCGCGAACATGTGCGCCAGCAGCTTTTCATACAGCCCGTAGAAAGGGCTGGAGTGATCGCGCGCCACCTCCTGTTCGATGGCGCCCCGCTCCTTCTTCCACGCCTTCTCACTGTCGTCGACGCCGGACATGCGGATGGCCCCGACATGCAGGGCGACATCGAGATCGCTGCGCGGCACCGTGAAGAAGTACGAGGTCATGCTGTCGGTGGTATAGGCGTTCATGTCGCCGCCCATGCGTGCGTAGATGCCTGCGAGCTGGTCGCCCGTCAGGCCCGGCGCCCCGCGGAACATCATGTGCTCCTGCGCGTGCGCCGTCCCGGGAAAACCCTTCGGGGTCTCGTTGCCGCCGGCGAAGTACGTAATCTGCTGGGTCACCACCGGCGCCAGCGGATCGCGCACGATAACGACTTGAAGGCCGTTGTCGAGCTGCGTTCGCAGGACCTTCCGGGCGGCCGACGGCGCGGACGGAGTGGTCTCCTGCGCGTTGTGCGCGGGTTGCGTCGTGCAGGCGCCCAGCAGCAGGGCCGCGCCCAGCGCCGCATGACGTATCAGTCTCGGATTCATTGGGTTCATCCTCCCCCTTGCGTGCAAAAGAGCCCGTCCGCCGGCGGCCATGGCCGGCGGCCGACGGACCAGTGGTTCAGTGTCCGCTGCCCGGGACCGGGGCGACTCTCGCCGGCGGGGATGCGCTGGCGGCCGTCGGCGCCTTGTAGCGCGTCCAGGTCTGGGTCTTGTGGAAGATCCACACGTAACCGCGCACCTTCAGCTTCCGGCCCCCGTCCTTGAGCCACATCCGGCACTCGTAGGTCTTGCCTTCCTCGGGGTCGTAGCACTTGCCCTTGCCCCAGGCGTGGTGATCCGGAAGGTAGTGAAATCCCGTGAGCACGTCCAGGCCGAGCACCTGACGGCCGCGCAGGCTCTTGTCGGGATTGTGGCGATCCACCTTGGGTTTTCCGGCGAGCGCCTTGTCCTTGAAGTCCGCCGGGTAGGTCGGCTGCTTGAGCCAGATGATCTTCCCGCGGAAGGTGCCGTCGTGGCTTCGATAGATCCTGACACGGGACTTGTCGTTCGGCGTGACCCACACGCCCGTGACCGCGGCCGCGGCTCCGGTGGCTGCCACGGGCGTGGCGGCCACCGCCGTGACGGGCAACGCCAGAGCGGTGCAACAGATCAGAAACGAACGCACGGACATGGCGGGCTCTCGTGGAGTTTGCAACGATTTTGTCACCCCGGCGAAGCGGCCGCAACCGCGGTTGCGTCGCGGCTTTGCACCCACGCCTCGCCCTGGAAGTCGACGTTTCCGCCGGAAATGATCGCACCGGTGATCCCGGACGCGGCCGGCATCGATCCCTCGAGCAGCGCTGCGATGACGGTGGCCGAAGACGGTTCGATCAACAATCTCGCCTCATCCGCCATCCAGCGCATCGCCGCAAGAATGTCCGCGTCGCCGACCGTCACCAGATCCGTCAGACCGCGCTGGAGCACCGGGAACGTCGCGGCGCCCACCTGGGCGCGCAATCCGTCCGCGAGCGTTTCCACGCGGTCGAGAGCGACACGCTCGCCGGCTTCGAGCGAGCGCCGGGTATCGTCCGCGCCCTCCGGCTCCACGCCGATGACTTCCACGTCCCGGCCGAGCCACCGGGCCGCGAGCACGGCCCCTGCCGAGAGCCCCCCGCCACCGACCGGCACCAGCAGGCGGCGCAGGCGCGGTTCGGCTTCGAGCAGTTCCAGCGTGGCCGTGGCCTGGCCCGCGATCACGCGGGCGTCGTCGTACGGGTGGACGACGACGGCCCCGGTCTCGCGGACGACTTCCGCCAGGCGGGCTTCGCGGTCCGTCTGCGTCGGTCCGCACGGCACCACTTCGGCGCCGAGCCGGCGCACGGCGGCCCGCTTGGAAGCGACGGCGTTCTCCGGCATCACGATCCAGGCATGGGCGCCGGCGTCGCGCGCCGCCCATGCGAGCGCCGCGCCGTGATTGCCGGACGAATGCGTTGCCACGCCGCGGGCAAGCTGCGCGGGCGCCAGCGAGCGCACGGCGTTCGTCGCGCCGCGGGCCTTGAACGCGCCCGTTGCCTGGAACTGCTCGCATTTGAGCGCCACGACCCTGCCGAGCCTCGCCTCCAGCGCATCGCAACGAAGAACGGGCGTGCGTCGCACCGAATCCGCCAGACGCGTCCGCGCCGCGGCAATCTCGGCCATCGTCGGCGCGCGCACCGGCCGTTCGTCTTGTCGCGCTTCGCCGCGCTTTGCTATCTTCACTTGCGTACCACCCTATTTCCAGAAGCTGCGATGAACCGACCCGCCCGCATCAGCGCCGAAGAACTCCACCAGCGTATCGAGGGCGGCGGTGAGGCCGTGATCATCGACGTGCGCACGGCAGAGGAGTACCGCACCCTGCACGCCGCCGGCGCGGTGGCATTGCCGCTCGACAAACTCGACGCCGCCGCCGTGAAGCGGCGCCTGCGCGAATCGGGGATGACCTCCGACGCGTCGCTCTACTTCATCTGCCACTCCGGCAACCGGGCCGCCGAAGCCTGCGAGCGCATCGTGGACCAGTTCCCGGGGGCCGTCGTGGTCGAGGGCGGCACACTTGCATGGGCTCAGAGCGGCTTTCCCGTGCATCACGGCGACCAACCCTGAGGCAAGCCCGAGCCGCTCCGCCTCACGCCGCCCCGCCATAGTCGTCACGGAACAGCTGACGGCGGTAATGGCGCAACTCCTCGATCGATTCCTCGATATCGGCCAGCGCCTCGTGCGCGCTGGCCTTGCGGACGGAAGCGGCCACGTCGGGCGCCCAGCGGCGCGCCAGCTCCTTGAACGTGCTCACGTCGACGTGGCGGTAGTGGAAGTACGCCTCGAGTTCCGGCATGTAGCGATAGAGGAAGCGCCGGTCCTGGCAGATTGAATTGCCGCACATCGGGGAGGCGCGCTCGGGCACGTGCCGACGCAGAAACTCCAGCGTCGCTTCCTCCGCCTGACGCTCGTCCACGCCGCTGGCGCGCACCCGCTCAACGAGGCCCGAACGGGTGTGGTGCTCGACGTTCCAGGCGTCCATACCGCCGAGGACGTCCTCGGACTGGTGCACGGCAAGCACCGGCCCGGTCGCGAGCGTGTGCAACTCCTTGTCGGTGACTATCGTCGCGATCTCGATGATGCGGTCGCGGTCCGGGTCGAGCCCGGTCATCTCGAGGTCGATCCAGATGAGGTTGTCGCGATTCGGGGACACGTCTGTCCTTCCGGGATCCGGCCTTGCATTCTACCGGCCGCGCATGGCGAACCGGGTCAGGCCGGCGCGGGCGGCTCCGCCTCGGGGACCCGCGTGCGCCCTGCGGGAAAGCTCAGCGTGAACGTGCTTCCGTGCCCGGGACGACTCTCGATGAACAGGCGCGCCCCATGGCGCTCGGCGACGTGCTTGACGATCGCCAGGCCGAGGCCCGTACCGCCACTGCGCGCGGACCGCCCCTTGTCGACCCGGTAGAAGCGCTCCGTGAGGCGCGGCACATCGCGCTCGGGGATGCCGATCCCGTTGTCGGTGACGGCAAGGCGGCCCTGACGTCCGACAAGGCGCCAACTCACCTCGATCCGCCCACCCTCGCCGGTGTACTTGACGGCATTGGAGACCAGGTTGCCCACCGCGCTCTCGATCTCCGTATCGGCTCCCAGCACGCGGGCGTCCGAGTGCACGTCGACCCGAATGTCGCGCTCGCCCACCGCCCCGGCAAGCGCCGTCGAGCGCACGCGCTCCAGCAGCGCGCGCATGTCCACCGGCGTGCGCGGCGGCGCACTCGCATCGGACTCGAGCCGCGCCAGTTCGAGCAGGTCGCGCACGATCGCCACCATGCGCACGACCTGACGACGGGCTTCCGCAAGCGGGGTTCGCCAGGCGGCAGGCGCCTGCGGGTCGTCAACGAGCATCTCCAGGTAGCCGGACACGACGGTGAGCGGGCTGCGCAGCTCGTGCGAGACGTTGGCCACGAAGTCGCGCCGCATGCGCTCCAGGCGCTTGAGGCGCGTAATGTCCCGGCCCAGGACCAGGATGCGTCCTTCGCCGTAGGGCACGACCTGGACCAGCAAGTCCGTCTCGGGCGCCGCGGGTGAGGCAATCTCGACCTCGGCGGATCGGACGGGCCCGGCGAGCTGCTCGACGAGCGCGGGATCGCGTACGAGCTGCACCAGCGGGCGGCCGGCATCCGCGGGCAGCTTGAGCCCGAACCAGCGGCACGCCGCGGCGTTCGCCCACAGGATGCCCCCGTCGGTATCGAGCGCGATGGCCGCGTCCGGCATGGCCCGCGTGGAGTCCTCGAGCTCCCGGCGCAGGCCGGCGAGTTCGTTGCGCCGCGCGCGCTCCCGGCGCCGCTGGCGCCGGAAGGCCGCTTCGATATCTCCGGCAAGGCCCGACAACTCGGCACCGCCGCTCGCGCCGGCGAGCCGGCGCACGAGCCGCGCCAGGCCCACCAGCTGCCAGAGCAGCGCCGCGGCCAGGCCCGCGGCCAGGCCCCATGCCGGCGAACCGACCGCAAGTCCGGCGCCCACCCCGACCGCCGGCAGGACCAGCGCCCGGGCGAGTTCGATACGCCACCCCCACCGCACGACTCAGGCCTCGGCGAAGCGGTATCCGGCGCTGCGCACGGTAGCCACGCGCCCGGCATGGCCGAAGGGATCGAGCGCGCGGCGCAGCCGCCGCACATGCACGTCCACCGTGCGCTCCTCGATGAAGGCGTCCTGCCCCCACACGCGATCCAGGAGCTGACGCCGGGAAAACACGCGTCCGGGGTTGCGCATCAAAAAGGCGAGCAGCCGGTATTCCGCCGGCGCCAGCGGAACCGCCGCCCCGCCTGCCTTCACTTCGTGCGAGGCGGTGTCCAGCACCAGGTCGCCGGACGTCAGCCGTTCCCCGCCGGCCGTGCCGCTGCGCCGCGCCACGGCGCGCACGCGGGCGATGAGCTCGCGGGTGGAGAACGGCTTGGTGATGTAGTCGTCGGCGGTGCGCAGGCCGAGCAACTTGTCCGTCTCCTCGCTGCGCGCCGTCAGCATCAGGATCGGCACCGCGGCAAAGCTCTCGTCGCGCCGCAGTGCCCGGGCGAACTCCAGGCCGCTCTGGTCGGGCAGCATCCAGTCGAGCACCAGCAGATCCGGGGGACGCGCCGCCAGAGCGTCGCGCGCACCGGCCACGTCCGTTGCGGTGTCCACCGAAAAGCCTTCGCGCTCAAGCGCAAGCGCGGTCATGTCGGCGATCGCCGTATCGTCCTCGACGAGCAGGATTCGCATCTTGACTCCGTTGTGACCGGACGAAGACTACGGTAAAAACTGATTATGACGCCGTGGTGACGGCGTAGCCACCCGATTGCGCAGGTAGCACGGGGCCGCCGCTTCCGCGGCGACCGTCTCGCCCCGGGCCGCCGCTCCGGCGGCGATCGCCGCCACCGCACGGGCGTCCGGCACCACGTCCGGAGCTGCCGTCCCGTTCCACGGCACCATTCCCGCACCGCTGCCGGCCAGTCCCCAGTCGCCCGGGGGCGCCACGACCTCGGCGGGCGCGCCGACGGCCTCCCGGCCCTCGTTTCGGGGCTCCCCGTCGGCATCGATTCGATAGGCGCCCCAGTAAACCTCCCGCTGGCGCGCGTCCAGGCACGCCAGGACCCGTTGCCATCCGCGCTCGCGGTACGCATTGCAGGCGAGCGCGGCCAGGTCCGAGACGGGCACGACGGGCAGGCCGGCGCCGAGGGCGAGCCCCTGGGCGACGGCGACGCCGAGGCGGACCCCGGTGAACGCCCCGGGACCGCGCCCGAACGCAAGCGCGTCGAGCTCCGTCAATCGCCACCCGGCCTCTTCGAGCAGACGCATTGCCCCGGCGACCACGGCCGGCGGCCCTGAACGCAGGGGCCCCTCCCAGCCCGCCACGACCACGCCGTCCGCCCACAGGCACGCGGTGGGCGCGCCGGTGGCGGTATCCAGGGCAATCAGGCGCATGCCCGGCTCCCCCGGGACGCCGCCAGAAATCGCGCCGCCTCCCCGGCGTCGCGGATCACCGGCATCGGCGGGAGGCTCTTCAGGAACACACGCCCGTAGGAACGCGAGCGCACTCGCGGATCGCACACCATGAGCACGCCGCGGTCGGATGCGTCGCGGATGAGCCGCCCCGCGCCCTGCTTGAACGCCATGACGGCCTCGGGGAGCTGAATGTCGCCGAACGGGTTGCCGCCGTTCTCGCGGCACCGGTCGAGCCGGGCGCGGGTGAGCGGATCGCCGGGCGAGGCGAACGGCAGGCGGTCGATGGCCACGAGCACCAGCGCCTCGCCCTTGACGTCGACGCCTTCCCAGAAGCTCGCCGTGCCGAGCAGCAGGCCATTGCCCGCGGCCCGGAAGTCCTCGAGCAGACGCGCACGCGGCGCCTCGTCCTGGACGAACAGCGGGTACGGCAGATTCCGCTCCCGCGCAAGGCTCGCCGCACGCCGCAGGGCCTGGCGGCTGGTGAACAGCAGGAACCCGCCGCCGCCGGCAGCGTCGAGCAACGGCACGGCGGCGTCCAGCACCGCTTCGGTGTAGCCGGGATCGGCCACGTCCGGCATGCCCTGCGGCAGGTAGAGACGTGCCTGCCGGGCGTAATCGAAGGGACTCTCCACGAGCAGGGTCCGCGCCTCGGCGAGGCCCAGCTCGCGGCGGATGGGCTCGAACCGCCCGGCAACCGCGAGCGTCGCGGAGCTGAAGATCCAGCTCGCGTCGCCGTCGGCGACCCACGCCCCGAGCGTTTCCCCCGGCTCGAGCGGGCTCAGGCGCAGGCTGACGGCGCCACCGGGGGACACTTCCGCCCAGCGGAAATCCGCGCCGGCCTCCGTGCCCGGCAGCCAGGGCGCGAATGCGGACGCAAGCCCCTGCGCGCGCATCACCAACGGAGACGCTTCGGAGAAGCGTTCCAGCACTGCCGCAAGCGCTTCGAGCGCATCCACGGCCCGGGCGGCCGCCGGGGCGAACGCCGCCTCCGCGTCGTTCCATCCGTGCCGTCCGGCGGCCAGTCCACCGCGCGACGGGCGCGCGGCAGCCGCCACGGCGGCACCGGTCCGACGGTTATCCGCGGCCGCAAGGTAGGGGGCCGCGTCCTCGGCCAGGTCCGCCAGGGCCGAGAACGCCACCATGCGCCCCAGGCTCGTCCGCGCCACTTCGGGTAGGGCGTGGGCCTCGTCGACGACCACCACGTCGGCATCGCCGAGCAGATTGCCGCCGTCGGCCTTCATGGCGTAGTCGGCGAGCAGTAGATGGTGGTTCACGATGACGATGTCCGCTTCGTGGGCCCGGCGACGCGCGGCGAACACGTGGCAGCGGGAAAACTCGGGGCAGTCCGCCCCCGTGCACGCATCGGCCGTCGTGCTCAACAGGCGAGCGGCGCCGCCATGTTCACCGACGCCGGGAAGCTCGGCGAGGTCGCCCGTGCGCGTCGCGCGCACCCAGGCGCCGAGCGCTGCCGGGTCGGGCAGGCCGCGGGCGCCGGCCAGATCGTTCTCGAGTCGCAGGTAGCGCGCGCGACACAGGTAGTTGGTGCGCCCCTTGAGGACCGCGACACGCGCGGGACGGCCCAGCGCCCGTGCGGCGAGCGGCAGGTCGCGCTCGAACAACTGGTCCTGCAGGGCGCGCGTGGCCGTCGCGATCACTGCACGGCGTCCCGACAGGAGAATCGGCGCCAGATAGCCGAAGGTCTTGCCCGTGCCGGTACCCGCCTCCGCGACCAACGGTTCCCGCGCCGCCACGGCCGCGCTCACCGCCGCGGCGAAGTCCTGCTGCGCGGTCCGCGCCCGGAAACCGGGCACCTCGCGCGCGAACGCGCCGTCAGGCCCGAGGACGTCAACGACTGTATCCGCGAGGTTCATCGGCAATAAAAGTGACTTCCGGCGTTATAATGCCGGCCTTGGTGCGACACAGGCGCCTGGGTCGCTTTTTCTTCTATTTCCAGCGAGGACGGGGCAGGATGACGACAAATCGAGCACTTTCCGACTGGGTGGACGAGGTAGCCCGCCTCACGCAGCCCGAGCACATCCACTGGTGCGACGGGAGCGAAGAAGAGTTCAACGGCCTGGTCGAGGGCATGCTTGAAGACGGTTCGCTCATGGAGCTGAACCAGAAAACCTACCCCGGCTGCTACCTGCATCGGTCGAATCCGTCGGACGTGGCGCGCGTCGAGCATCTTACCTTCATCTGCTCGCGCAACGAGGAAGACGCCGGCCCCAACAACCACTGGATGGAGCCGGCGGAGGCGCACGAGAAGCTCGACGGGCTGTTCGAAGGCGCGATGCGCGGGCGCACGCTCTACGTCGTGCCGTACTGCATGGGCCCGATCGAGTCGCCGCACGCCCGTCTCGGCGTGGAGGTCACCGACAGCGCGTACGTCGCCGCCAACATGAAGATCATGACGCGCATGGGCAAGCAGGCCCTCGCCCGCATCGAGAACGGCGAGCCCTTCGTGCGCGGCATGCATTCGCTGGGCGATCTCTCGCCGGAACGGCGCTTCATCATGCACTTCCCCGAGGAGCGCATGATCCGCAGCATCGGCTCCGGCTACGGGGGCAACGCCCTGCTCGGCAAGAAGTGCCACGCGCTGCGCATCGCCAGCTGGCAGGCGCGCGACGAGGGCTGGCTGGCGGAGCACATGCTCATCGTCGGCATCCAGAGCCCGGAGGGCGAGACGCACTACATCGCCGGCGCCTTCCCGTCCTCCTGCGGCAAGACCAACCTGGCGATGCTGATCCCGCCGGAGTCGCAGAAGGGCTGGAAGATCTGGACCGTGGGCGACGACATCGCCTGGCTTCGCATCGGCGACGACGGGCGCCTCTGGGCGATCAACCCCGAAGCCGGCTACTTCGGCGTCGTGCCCGGCACAAACGAGAAGACGAACAAGAACGCGTACGACACCATCCAGAAGAACACCATCTTCACGAACGTCGCGCTCACCAAGGACAACGAGCCCTGGTGGGAAGGCAAGAAGGACGGCGCCGAGCCGGTCACCGATTGGCAGGGCCGCCCCTATGACCCCGCGAACGGACCGGCGTCCCACCCGAACGCGCGCTTCACGGTGTCGGCCAAGCAGAACCCGAGCTATTCCGACGAAGCGGAGGCCCCGCAGGGCGTGCCGATCTCGGCCATCCTGTTCGGCGGCCGCCGCGCCCATGTGGCGCCGCTGGTCTACGAGGCCAAGAGCTGGGATCACGGCGTTCTGGTCGGCGCCGGCATGGCCTCCGAGACGACCGCCGCCGCCAGCGGGCAGGTCGGGACCGTGCGCCGCGACCCGATGGCGATGAAGCCGTTCTGCGGCTACAACTTCGCCGACTACTTCAACTACTGGCTGTCGTTCAGCGACCGCGCGCAGAAGCTCCCGCGCATTTTCCACGTCAACTGGTTCCGCAAGGGCGAGGACGGGAGTTTCCTCTGGCCCGGCTTCGGCGAGAACCTGCGCGTGCTGCGCTGGATCATCGACCGCTGCGAGGGCCGGGCCCACGCCAACGAGACGCCCATCGGCTTTGTGCCCCGTCCCGAGGACATCCCGCATGACGGGCTCGATATCGGCCATCGCACCCTCCATGGCCTGCTCGACATCGACCCGGCCGAATGGCGCGAGGAATACGAGGCCATCCGCGAGTACCTGAGTCAGTACGGCGAACGCCTCCCCGAACGCCTGCTCGAGGAGCACGAGCGCATCGTCGGGCATCTCGCCGGAGAGCCCATGCGCAAGGCCGGGAGCTGAACGGCTGCGCCCGGCGCCCTGTGCTAAGGTGCCGGGCGCTCTAGCTGCAAGCCCGACACGCCCCATGATCATGCGTCGATTCCTGCTCCTGTCGCTCGGCCTGGCCGCGGCGATGCCCGTACTGGCCGCGACGTCCGCGCCGTCCGCCAAAACGAAACTCGCTCCCGAGCCGCGCCAGGTGCTGATCGGTCGCACGGCGGTGCAGGTCGCGCAGAAGCGCCACTATCCGGCCGAGGACCTCAACCCGAAGCTTGCGGCCACGATCCTCGACCAGTATTTCGACGCGCTCGATCCGGGGCGCTTTTATTTCACCCAGCAGGACATCACCCGCCTCCACAACAAGTACGACGGCAAGCTCCCCAAGGACCTCCAGCACGGCAACCTGGAACCGGCTTTCGCCATCTACCGCCTGTACGTGCGGCGCGTGCGCCAGCAGGTGGATTTCGCGCTGGGCCTGATGAAGAACAAGCCCGACTTCTCGGGCGACGGCTCCTATCGGTTCGAGCGCCGGAAGGCTCCGCGCGCCGCGGATCAGGATGCCCTGGAGAAGCTCTGGCGCGAGGAGTTCGACAACGAGGCCCTGACGCAGATGCTCGCCGGCAAGAAATGGCCGGCTGTCGCGAAAGTGCTGGAGCGCCGCTACAAGCAGACGCTGCGCTACGTCGATCAGAGCACCTCGACGGACGTCTTCAGTTCCTACATGAACGCCTACATGCAGGCACTGGACCCGCACAGCTCCTATTTCTCGCCCTTTCAGGAGCAGCAGTTCCAGATCCAGATGAGCCTGCAACTGCAGGGCATCGGGGCGCAGCTCACTACGCGCGACGGCTACGTCACCATCGTTCGCATCCTGCCGGGCGGCCCTGCCGCGAAGGACGGTGAGCTCAAGCCCGGCGATCGCATCACGGGCGTCGCGCAGGGCAAGAACGGCAAGATGCTCGATGTCGTCGGCTGGCGCCTGGACGACGTGGTCAAGAAGATCCGGGGCAAGAAGGGCACGACCGTGCGCCTGCAGATTCTGCCGGCGGGCGCCCTGCCCGGCAGCAGCGAAAAGACGCTCACGCTGGTGCGCAACACGATCGAACTGGAAGCCGAGCGCGCACACGCACACACCGCCCTCGTGCGCCACGGCACGGTCGCCTACCGGATCGGGATCATCGACATCCCCTCCTTCTATGCGAACTTCGGTTCGCACGGAGACAGTGGCTCCTCGCCCACCGTCACCAGCGACGTGCGCGCGCTGATCAAGAAACTCAAGCGCCAAAAGGTCTCGGGCATCCTGCTCGACCTGCGGGGCAACGGCGGGGGATCGCTGCAACAGGCCGCGGCGCTGACCGGCCTGTTCATCCCCGACGGCCCGGTCGTCCAGGTCGAGAACCGCGGCGGCCGGATCCAGAGCCTGGACACGCCCGACGGCCAGCATCCGGTGTGGCACGGCCCGCTCGGGGTGCTCATCAACCGGTTCAGTGCCTCGGCCACGGAAATTTTCGCCGGCGCGCTCAAGGACTACCACCGCGCGCTCGTCATGGGCTCGCGCACCTGGGGCAAGGGCACGGTGCAGACGCTCGTGCCCCTGAGCGACTACTTGCCCGGATTCAAGGCGGGCGAACTGAAGCTCACCATGGCGCAGTTCTTCCGTGTGTCCGGCTCGAGCACGCAGCACCGCGGCGTCACCCCGGACCTCGCGATCCCGTCGGCGATCGACGATTCCGAGTTCGGAGAGGACTCCTACCCCAACGCCCTGCCCTGGAAATCCATTCAGGCGGCGGACTTCAAGCCGGTCAACGACGACGTGGAGGCGAACCTGCCCAAGCTGCAGAAGTACTTCCGGGACCACGTACAGAAAAGCGACAACTATCGCCTTTTCGAGCGCCAGGTGGGGATACACCGGAAGATGGCGGCGCGAAAGACGGTGTCCCTGAACCTGGCCAAGCGCAAGCAGGAGCGGACGCAGCATCGCGCCCGCGAACTCGCCATGGACAACGCCTGGCGAAAGCTCGCGGGCGAGCCGCCATTCAAGACGCTCGAGGCAGCCGACAGCAGCGACTTCTCGCCCCCGGACATCGCGCTTCAGGCCGGTGCACGCCTGCTGGGAGACTACATCGACCTGTCGCCGAGCGTGGCGGTCAACTTCGGGATGCAATTCAATCTGGGCCAGCAGACGTCCTCGCCGCAGACCAGCAGCCGGTGTCTCAAGGAACTGAATGAAACGCCCGCGAAGAGCTTCTGCGCGGAGGGCGGCAACGGCGGCAAGAAGGACATCGAGCCTCCCCCCGCAAGCAGCGCTTCCGGCGGCTGAGGCCGCCGGTTAAGCGGCCTGTCGCTCGGCGTCCTCGAGCCGGCGTTCCAGACGCGGTACGGACACCTTGGTGGTGGTGCCGAGTTCCTGAGCGAACGTCTGCACGCGTAACTCCTCGATCAGGAACCGCAGTTCGGTAGCCGCGCCGTGACTCGCATCCAGGTTGAGGGCGCGCCGCACGAGCGGCTCGACGCGGCGCAGCCGGGACAGGTCCCGCGCCGGATCCTCGGACAGCCGCTCGAGCCGCCGCTCCATCGCCATAAGATAGACCCCCAGGCGCCGGCGCCAACGCGGCGGCGTCACCGCCACGAACCCCGGGCGAACCAGCTCGTGCAGCTGGCGCTGCATGTCGGCCACGGCCTCCGCCCACGCCTCCGGAAAGTCGTCGCCGGCCAGACGCCCCGCCAACCGGGCGCCACGCTCGACCTCGGGAACCAGGCGGTCTGCAACTTCACGCGCGTGCACGGCGAGCCGCGGCCCGACGTCACCGCACAGAGTCGCGAAGGCGTCCTGCGTCCAGGGAACGGACCGATCGGCCATGAGGTCGCGCAGCGCCGCATCGATGACGTCATCGCGCAGCCCCGGCACATCCAGGCCGAAAACGACCATCTCGCGCGACGACGGCGTGGGCAGGGAGCGGCGCAGATCACGCACCGCCGGACGGAGGCGAGTCCTGAGAAGTGCCCGCACGCCATCCTCATGCGCCGCAGCCGCGGCGTCCTGCGTCGGGAACAGGCGCAGCGCCACGCCGTCCGGCGTCGCCTGGAGCGCCGGAAAAGCGCTTAGCCCCGTAGCGGCATCGAGGGCAACGCGGGGCGGCAGGTCGCCGAAGTCCCAGTCGTCGACCCGGGCGCGCTCCTCGAAGGTCCCCGTCGCGCGCTTGCGGGCGGAGAAGGCCGAGGCATGCGCCTCCGCGAACCGCCGCTGCAGGGCGGCGAGGTCGCGCTCCGCCGCGAGCACCGCCCCGTCCTCCCCCGTCACTTCAAAGCGCAGCGCGAGGTGCCGCGGCAACGTCCCGGCTCGAAGCTCGGCGGGCGACACCCCGGTGCCGTTCAAGCCCTTCAACTCCCGCGCCATGACCGCGTAGAGATCGCCCTCGCCGAACACGAGCCGTTCGGCCAGCGCCCGGGCATATTCGGGCGCCGGAGCAAAGCGCCGCCGCACTGTCTTGGGCAGCGCCCGGATGATGGCCGTGATCTTGTCTTCCAGGAGTCCGGGTATCAGCCACTCGGCCCGCGCCCCGTCCACCTGTGCCAGCCCCGCCGCCGGCACCCTCACGGTCAGGCCGTCGTCCTCACGACCCGGTTCGAAACAGTACCGCACGGGCAGTGACAACGACCCCAGTTCCAGGGTCTCGGGGTAATCGCGCTGGTCCGGCGCCCGGCCGTCGGTGGCTACGAAGACCTCATCGGGCGCCTCGAGCCAACCCGGGTCGTCGGCTTCGGCGCGGGCGCTCCAGCGCTCGAAACGGGGGCCGTCGAGGACGTCCGCGGGGATGAGCTCGCCGTAGAAAGCCTCGAGTCCCGCGGTGTCACGTAACAGGTCGCGCCGGCGCCCGCGGGCCTCATCGCGTTCCAGTGCCTCGATCCGGGCCCGGTTGCCGAGGACGCCGCGTGAACGCGTCGGCCAGTCGCCTTCCACCAGCGCCTCGCGTATGAAGATCCGGCGGGCCTCTTCCGGCGCGTGTCTCGCATAGTCGGCCGGGCGTCCTTCGACCAGCGTTAGTCCGTACAGCGAGACGCGCTCCCGACCGAGAACACGGCCGCGCTCACGGTCCCACTCCGGGGCATCCACCTGCCGGGAGACGAGGTGGGCCGCGGCCGCTTCCACCCAGTCCGGGCGCACCATGGCGACCCGGTGGGCGAAAAGACGGGAGGTCTCCACCAGCTGAGCGGCGACGATGAAGTGCGGACGTTTCCCCGCCATGGCGGAGCCGGGAAAGATGTCCACCCGGCGGCCGCGGGCCGTGATCCAGGCACCGCCCTTGCCGGGGTCCGGCACCTGACCCGCCACGCGGTCGAGAAACGCCGTCAGGACCGCGCGGTGCAACCGCTCGCCCGCGTCTCGCCCCGCCGGAGCGGCAGCCCGGCGCCGGTCCACCTGGGCGGCGAGTTCGCGCCGCACCGATGCCCATTCCCGGATTCGGGCCGGCGAAAGGAAACGGGCACGGAGTTCGCGCTCCAGCGGCCGCCGGCCAAGCGTCTTGCGCGCGTCGACGTACCACTCCCAGAGCGCGACGTCCGCCAGGAAGTCCGATCCCGTGCGTTTCCATTCCGCGTGCGCGGCATCCGCGGCCTCGCGTGCGTCCGCGGGCCGCTCCCGGGGGTCGGCGACGGCCAGCGCGGCCACGACCGTCAAGGCCGCGTCCACGACGCCGAACTCCTCCGCGGCGACGAGTATCCGTCCGAGGCGCGGGTCTACGGGCATGCGGGCCAGGCGACGCCCGATGCCGGTAAGCCGCCGCTCGGCATCCATCGCGCCCAGCATCTGGAGGTCGCGATACCCCGCACGCAGGTGCTTGGGCGCGGGCGGATCGAGGAAAGGGAACTCTTCCGCGGGTCCGAGGCGGAGAGCTGCCATGCGCAGCAATACCCCGTCGAGGCCGGAGCGCAGAATCTCCGGCTCGGTGAATTCCGGCCGTCCCGCGTAGTCCTCCTCGGCGTACAGGCGCACGCAAACGCCTGGCGCCGTGCGGCCGGCGCGGCCCTTGCGCTGTTCGGCGGACGATTTCGCAATCGGCTCGATGGGCAACCGCTGCACCGCCGCATGCGGCGAATAGCGAGCGACGCGGGCAAGGCCCGCGTCCACGACGTAACGGATGCCCGGAACCGTAATCGAGGTCTCGGCCACGTTGGTCGCCAACACGACCCGCGGCCCGCGTCCTTCCGGCGCAAAAATCCGGTCCTGTTCGCGGGCCGGCAGGCGCGCATACAGCGGCAGCACTTCGCAGCGCCCGCCGGCCCGGCGCGACAACAGGCGCGCCGTGGCGCGTATCTGCTTCTCGCCGGGCAGGAAGGCCAGGACGTCGCCCGGCGCCGAGCGCACGAGGCCCAGCGCCGCTTCCGCGACCGCTTCCTCCAGGGACAGGCCCCGCGCGGGCGGCTCGTAGCGCACGTCGACGGGATGCGTGCGGCCCTCCACCTCGATCACGCGGGCGCCGCCGAAATAGCGCGCATAGCGCTCCGGCTCGATCGTCGCCGACGTGATGATCACCCTCAGGTCCGGACGTTGCGGCAACAGCCGCCGGAGATAGCCCAGCAGGAAATCGATGTTGAGGGTGCGTTCGTGCGCCTCGTCCAGGATGATCGTGTCGTAGCCCAGCAGTTCCGGGTCGGAGTGAACCTCGGCGAGCAACATGCCGTCGGTCATGAGCTTGACCGCGGTGTCTTCGCCTACCCGGTCCCGGAAACGCACCTTGAACCCGACGCCGGCCCCGAGCTCTTCGCCCAGCTCGGTCGCAATCCGTCGCGCCAGGCTGCTCGCGGCGAGCCGCCGCGGCTGCGTGTGCCCGATGTAGCCGCGCCGCCCGCGTCCGGCCGCCAGGGCAAGCTGCGGGAGTTGCGTGCTCTTGCCCGAGCCGGTGGCGCCGCTTACGATCACGACCTGCTCGTCCGCGATCGCGCGGCACAGCGCCTCCCGATGCGCGAGGACAGGCAGATCGGAGTCCAGCGACGGCCTGGGCAGGGACTCGCGCCGCTTGCGGGCCCGGGCCTCGGCTTCCGCGAGCGCCCGTTGCAACGCCGGTGGCGGCATCCGCCGGGCGCGCCGCTCCAACCGGCGGGCGTCGCGCGCCAGACAACGCTCGAGACGCGCTCGCCAATCGGCGGGGAAGCCGCGGTCGGCCCGGTGGCGGGTGCGGTGCCCGACACTCACGAGCGGCGCATCGTCGGGGCGGGGTATGTCATGGGCTGCGCGGCAACGGCGGGAATGCTAAGCTTCCCGCGTCGTTTACAAGCAGAACTTGAGGTTGTATTCATGATAGCCCCGCGCGTACTGATCCTCGGTTTGCTGCTCGGCGCCGCTCCGCTGTCCGCCGCGCCGGCCCCGCGGTGCCCACAGCACGTGGATGTGCGCGACCTCATGACAGTGTCGCAGTTCGATCGTGCCGGCCTCGACAAGCTGGACAAGAAGCAACTCCAGGCCTTCAACGCCTGGCTCAGCCGGTACGTGCACGACCTCTGCGCCGCTCCCGCGGCCCAGTCAGCCGGGACCCCCGGCAAAACGGCCGGGCCGGCGCACGCACAAGCCGCTACGACGGCCGCGGAGGCCGCCTTCGGCAAGCCGAAGCCCAAGCCGACAGGCACGACGGATCGCATTGTCAGCCATCTCGTGGGCAAATTCCACGGATGGACCGGCGACACCGTGTTCCGGCTGAAGAACGGCCAGGTCTGGAAACAGGCCGGCCCGGGTTACTTCCGCACCGAACTCAAAAGCCCCAAGGTCGTCATCAAGAAGCTCCTGATCGGCTACGTCCTGCAGGTGGACGGGTACGGCAAGGAGGTCTTCGTCCGCCGCATCCGCTAGCAGGCCGACGACGGAGCGCTGCCCCCGGCACCCCGGGCGGGAATGCCGGGGGCGGGTCACTCGCCCGCGATCTGGCGCCGGATCTCCTCGACCACGTCCGGGTTGGCGAGCGTGCTCGTATCGCCCGGGTCCCGTCCGACCGAAAGCGCCGCCAGGATGCGCCGCATGATCTTGCCGGAGCGCGTCTTCGGCATGTCCGGCACGATCCACACGCGCCGCGGCCGGGCGATCGGCCCGATCATCTCGACGATCCGCCCGCCGACGGCCTTGGCCACGGCCTCCGGGTCATCGTCCCGCCCCGGCTCGAGAGACACGTAGACATCCGGGACGACGCCCTTCACCGGATCGTCAACGGATACGACCGCGGCCTCGGCAACATCGGCGACCGTGAGGCAGGCGGACTCAAGTTCCTTAGTCCCGAGCCGATGCCCGGCAACGTTGATGACATCGTCGATGCGGCCCAGTATCCGGTAGTAACCGTCGGCGGTCTCGACCGCCCCGTCACCCGCGAAATACGGCCAGTCCCGCCAATCGCGGCTCTCGCGGTCGCGGTTGTACCGGGCGTAGTAGGTGTCGAGAAAACGCTCGTCGTTGCCCCAGATCGTGAGCATGCGCCCCGGCCACGGGTTGCGGATGCAGAGGTTGCCGGCCCGGCCGGCGCCCGGCGGTATGGCCTCGCCGCTCTCGTCGAAGATCACGGGGTATATGCCGGGCAGCGCCGGTCCGGCGCTGCCCGGCTTCATCGCGTCGATGCCCGGCAGCGTGGTGAGCAGGTGCCCGCCCGTCTCGGTCTGCCACCAGGTGTCGGTGATGACGGCCGTCCCGTGGCCGATCGCATCGCGGTACCAGTGCCAGACCTCGGGCTCGATCGGCTCCCCCACGGTGGTCATCGCACGGAAGCGCAGGTCGTGCCGGCGCGGCAGATCCGGGTCCGCCTTGCGCAGCGCCCGCACGGCCGTCGGTGACGTGTGGAACAGATTCACGCCGAAGCGCTCGGCGATGCGCCAGGGGCGCCCCGCGTCCGGGACCGTCGGCGCGCCTTCGTAAAGCACCGACGAGGTCCCCAGGGACAGCGGCCCGTAGACGATGTAGGAATGGCCGGTGATCCAGCCGATGTCGGCCATGCACCAGTAAGTGTCGTCCGGCTTGATGTCGAGCACGTACTTCGAGGTGGCCGCCGCCCAGGTGAGATAGCCGCCGGTCGAGTGCTGGGCGCCCTTGGGCTTGCCCGTCGTCCCCGAGGTGTACATGAGGAACAGCGTGTCCTCGCTGCGCATCGGCTCCGGCTCGATCGCGGCGCCGCGGTGCTTTTCGAGCAGGTCGTCGACGAAAGCGTCGCGCCCCTCCACCATCGGAGCGTCGCTCGAATAGCGCCCGGGGTGACGGCGGAACACCAGGCAGCGGCGCATGGTGTCGCCCGCCGCCTTCGCCGCCTGGTCGGCCTTCGTCTTGTGGTCGAGCAGCTTGCCGCCGCGGTGATACGCGTCAATCGTGACCAGCACGCTGCTGCCGGAATCGAGGATACGGTCGGCGCAGGCGCGGCCCGAGAACCCGCTGAACACCACCGAGTGGATCAGGCCCAGGCGGGCGCAAGCGAGCATTGCCACCGGGAGTTCCGGCGTCATCGGCAGGTACAGGGTGACGCGATCACCCCGCCGCAGGCCGCATTCCTCGCGCAGTACCGCCGCGAATTCGTTGACGCGCCGGTGCAGGTCCCCGTAGGTGATATCGACGGGTGCTTCGTCCTCCGGCTCCGGTACGTAATGAAAGGCCACGCGCTCGCGCGCCGCGTCCAGGTGCCGGTCCAGACAATTCGCGCACGCATTCAGCTCGCCGCCGACGAACCAGCGGTAGAACGGTGGACGGTCGTCGTCGAGCGTACGGTCCCAGCGTCGCGACCAGTCGAGCAGCTCCGCGTATTCGTCGAAACAGCCGGGGAAATGCTCCTCGGCCATTCTCTCGAAGATGTCGCGGTCGGTAATGTTGGCCTGGCGCACGAAGGATTCCGGCGGCCGCACCGCCTCCTCTTCGCGCCAATGGACGGCAATCGTGCTGCCTTCGTCCTTGTCGTTCATGGCGAACCTCCTCGCTGCCCTGCTCTTCGATCCTAACGCACCGTGGGCGAGTTCTCCCAGACGAGCCGCCAGCCGCTGCCCGCCGCCGCGTCCGCCACGAACAGATCGGCCACGGCCGCGAGCTTCCCGTCCAGATACAGCAACGGCAGGCGCGGACGCATCCAGGGCACGACGCCGGTCTCCCGCAACAGGTTCTTGACCGTGCGACTGTGCGTCGCGCCGGCGAGCCGCAATCGCTCGCCCCCGCGACGGAAACGCAACTCCGGCAGGGCGCCGGGCACGGGCGGGGCGAGCGGCCCGCCGGGCGCCGGCATCAACGCAACCCGCCCCAGCGCACCCAGCTCGTGCCAAACGCCGGGCTCCAGGCGGACCGGATCCCTCGGCGGCTCGGGCAAGGGTCGCAATACGTACACGCGATCACGGTAGCGATGGGCTTCCGCCCCCGGCCAGACGAGCTTGGCGCGACTTCCCGGATCCGCGAAGATGAAGCGCGCCTCCAGCTCGGCGAGCTTGGCCGCGGAGGGCAACGGCACACGGCGGCGGCGCAACCAGAAACGGATGACGTTGCGGCGCCGCGGACCGCTGAGAGCGACGAGGTCCGCCACCGGAAGATGCTCGCAGCCGGCCGCCTGGAGCCCGTCGAGGTCGGCGGCGCCGACCTCCTGCGCCAGTGCGTCGGCCTCGGCCGCAAGCGCGGCACTGCGCCCCAGCGTCCGCGCGGCCGCCGGCCAGCGTTCCGCCAGCAGCGGCCAGACCCGGTGGCGGATCCAGTTGCGCGGCACGGACAGGTCGCGGTTTGCCGGGTCCTCAGACCAGTGCAGGCCGCGGGTCCGCGCCCAGGCCTCCAGCTCCTCGCGCGTCCAGGCCAGCAGGGGACGTCCCAGCCAGCCCCCGCCGAAGCGCATCAGCGCCGGCATTCCCGCCAGGCCCGACGATCCGCTCCCGCGCAGGGCCTGGAGCAGGAATGTTTCCGCCTGGTCGTCGAGGTGGTGAGCGCTCAGACAGCAGTCGCGGGGGTGCATCCAGGCCGCAAGGCGACGGTAGCGCGCCGTTCGCGCCCGCGTTTCCGGTGCCGGTCCGCCCCCCAGGGCAAGCCGCTCGACGTGAAACGCGAGGCCGAGTCTCTCCGCATCGTTCTCGACACCCCGGCTCCAGCCGCCCGCCTCGGAGGACAGGCCGTGATCGAAGTGAAGGACCACGACAGGCGCCGCGAGCCAGGCTCCCACGTCGGCGAGCGCATGCAGCAGCACCGTCGAATCGCGCCCTCCGCTGACCAGCGCCACGTAGCGCGCCGGGCGCGGCCAGGCGCGCAGGCGCTCAGCAAGCGCCTGGGGCGAGAACTCCAACTGCTACTCCCTGCACGGCACGCCGTGCCCCTCGCGCGGCGGCCGCAGAGCGGCCGAGCCGTCGAACCCCGCGCCGGGAGCCTGCAACGCCGGCATTCAGGTCTTGAAGCGGCCGTAACTCATGAGCCGGTTCTCCCGCGACTCCACCAGTTTGGCGACGGGCATGTTGGCAAGCCGGTCGACCTGGCGCACGAGCGCCTCCTTCAGCGTCCGCGCCATGGCGTCCACGTCGCGGTGTGCGCCACCGAGCGGCTCGGGCAGCACCGCGTCCACGAGCTTGAGGTCCAACAGCCGGCGCGCGCCGACACCCAGGGCCTCTGCGGCCTCCTCGGCCTTTTTGGCGTCCTTCCAGAGAATCGACGCGCAGCCCTCGGGCGAGATCACCGAATAGATGCTGTAGTCGAGCATCTGCAGCCAGTCGCCGACGCCGATCGCGAGGGCGCCGCCCGATCCGCCCTCGCCGATCACCGTGCACACAATCGGCGTCTTCAGCTCCGCCATCTCGATCAGGTTGCGCGCGATGGCCTCGCTCTGGCCCCGTTCCTCCGCGCCGACGCCGGGATACGCCCCGGGGGTGTCGATGAACGTCAGGACCGGCAGGTGAAAGCGCTCCGCCGTCCGCATCAACCGCAGGGCCTTGCGGTAGCCCTCCGGCCGCGGCATCCCGAAGTTCCGGTAGATCTTGTCCTTCGTGTCGCGGCCCTTCTGCTGACCGATGACCATCACGGGCCGGCCGTCGAGCCGCGCGAGCGCGCCGATGATCGCCGGGTCGTCGGCGTAGGCGCGATCGCCGTGCAGCTCCTCGAAATCGGTGAAGATGCGCGCGGCATAATCCAGCAGGTAGGGCCGCTGGGGGTGGCGTGCGAGTTGCGTGATCTGCCACTGATTCAGCGACGAGAAGATCGACTCCGTGAGACGCAGGCTCTTCGCTTGCAGGCGCTCGATCTCCTCGCCGATGTTCAGCGTCGGATCGGCGACGTGGCGAAGCTCTTCGATCTTCGCCTCCAGCTCGGCAATCGGCTGTTCGAATTCCAGAAAATTCAGATTCATGCGGTTCCCCATCGTCCGCGACATACTAACTGAACAGCCGCGCCGCCTCAGGCGTGGCCACGGGCAAAGGCGTCATGGAGACGCCGCGCCCCGGCGATAGGTCACCTCGACGCGGGCGACCCCGGACAGCGTCTCCAGGCTCGACACCAGCGCTCCGCGCGCGGCGACGCGCCATTCCGGCCCCAGGCGCAGGCAAACGCTTGCGCCGCCGCCCCGGTAGCGCACCCCCACGGCCGCCGATCCGCCGCGGTACTCGCCGAGCGCCGCCTTGAGCCGCTCCACGAAATCCCGCGAGGACTCCCCGTTGGGCCGCCAGTCTATCCATACGCAGCCGGCCTGGCGCTCCGCCGCGGCCTCGATGTCGGCGACGTTCCCGCCCGTGATCCGCCACCGCTTGAAGTAGTCGTCATAGGCGAGGCGGCCGTCGAGCACCACGATGCTGTCCGGCACAAGCATGCGGCGGATGTTCTCCGCGGCGTCGTCGAAAAACACCGCCTCGATGACCCCGCTGGAGTCGTCCAGGGTCACCGCCGTGCGGCGTCCGAAACGGCGCAGGTCCACCACGAGGCCGGCGACGCGCACGGACCGCGTCGGTGCCCCGCCCCCCTCGGCGCTCTCCGAGGTCAGATCCCCGATCCGCTCCGCGCCCAGCCGGGGAAGCAGCGCCGCATAGCGTTGCATGGGATGACCGCTGAGATACAGGCCCAGCGTGCGCTTTTCACGGGCGAGGCGCTCGTGATCGTCCCACGGAGGCGTCGGCGCCGCGGGTGGCGGCGGTCCGCCCAAGCCGAAGAGATCGTCCTGCCCGGCTTCCCCCGCGCGCTGGCGCTGCCCGGCCGCCGCCAGGGCCCGCGGCAGTTCCGCCATCAGCGCGGCGCGATGCTCCGCCAGCCCGTCGAGGGCACCGGCCTCGACCAGGGCCTCGAACGCGCGCCGGTTCAGCCGTTCGCCGTCGGCCCGGGCGCACAGGTCGGCCAGGTCCCGGTATGCGCCGCCGCCGCGCCGCTCCTCCACCAGGGCTTCCGCGGCGGCACGACCGAGTCCCTTGATCGCCCCGAGGCCATAGCGGATGGTCGCCGCGTCCTCGACCACGAACGGATGGTCGGAATGGTTGACGTGCGGCGGCCGGATTTCGAGCTCCATGCGCTTGCACTCGTCGATGAGCCGCACGATCTTGTCGGTGTGCTCCATGTCGGCCGAGAGCACCGCCGCCATGTACGCCGCGGGATGATGGGCCTTCAGCCACGCCGTCTGGTAGGCCAGCAGCGCATACGCCGCCGAGTGCGACTTGTTGAACCCGTAGCCCGCGAACTTCTCGACCAGGTCGAAGATGTGCGTGGCCACCTTCGCGTCCACGCCGCGCTCCTTGGCGCCCTCGACGAAGACCTCGCGCTGGCGGGCCATCTCCTCGACTTTCTTCTTGCCCATTGCCCGGCGCAGCAGATCCGCCCCGCCCAGCGTGTAGCCCGCCAGGACCCGGGCGATCTGCATCACCTGCTCCTGGTACAGGATGACGCCGTAGGTGGGCTTGAGGACCGGTTCGAGGTCCGGATGCGGGTACTCGACTTGCTGTTCGCCCTGCTTGCGCGCGATGAAGTCGTCCACCATGCCGGACTGCAGGGGCCCGGGCCGGAACAGCGCCACCAGCGCCACGATGTCTTCGAAGGAATCCGGCTTCAGCCGCCCGATGAGTTCCTTCATGCCGCGGGACTCGAGCTGGAACACGGCCGTGGTGTCGCCCGAGCGCAGCAGGCGGAAGGTGTCGGGATCGTCCAGCGGCAGGTCTCTGATCACCACCGGCTCGGCGCCTTCGGGCAGCGTGGCGTTGACCAGCTTCACGGCCTTGTCGATGATCGTGAGCGTGCGCAGGCCCAGGAAGTCGAACTTGACCAGGCCGATGGCCTCGACGTCGTCCTTGTCGAGCTGCGTGACCGGACTGGCGCCGTTCGCTTCCGCATACAGCGGCGTGTATTCCGTCAGCGGGCCCGAACCGATCACCACGCCGCCGGCGTGCTTGCCGGCGTTGCGCGACAGTCCCTCGAGCCGCTGCGCGAGGTCGATGAGGCTCTTCACCTCCTCTTCGGAATCGTAGGCGGCCTTGAGATCCTCCGACTGCTCCAGCGCCCGCCCGAGCGTCATGCCGATCTCGAAAGGGACGAGCTTGGCGATCCGGTCCACATAGCCGTACGGGTGCCCGAGCACGCGCCCCACGTCGCGCACCACGGCCCGTGCCGCCATGCTGCCGTAGGTGATGATCTGCGAGACGCGGTCGCGGCCGTAGCGCTCCGCCACGTAGTCGATGACCCGGTCGCGGCCTTCCATGCAGAAGTCGACGTCGAAGTCCGGCATCGACACGCGCTCGGGGTTGAGGAAGCGCTCGAAGAGCAGGTCGTAGGCCAGCGGGTCCAGATCGGTAATGCCGAGCGCGTAGGCGACGAGGGATCCGGCGCCGGACCCGCGTCCCGGCCCCACCGGCACGTCGTGTGCGCGCGCCCAGGCGATGAAGTCCGCCACGATGAGGAAGTAGCCGGGGAAGCCCATCTTCACGATGACCTCGAGCTCCTCGTCGAGCCGCCGCCGGTAGGCCGCCGGCTCCGCGGCGGCCCGGAACCCGGGCGCGTCCAGGCGCCGCACCAGGCCCGCCTCCGCCTCGCGGCGCAGGTGCTCCGCCTCGTCGACGCCTTCCGGAACCGGGAACGCGGGCAGCACCGGCTTGCCGAGTTCGAGCTCGACCGTGGCGCGCTCGGCGATCGCGACGCTCGCCTCCAGGGCCTCCGGAAGGTCGCTGAACCGCTCCGCCATCTCCTCGGCACTCTTCAGGTACTGCTCGCGGCTGTAGAACCGCGGGCGCTTGTCCTCCGTCAGTCGGTAGCCCTGATGGATCGCGACGCGGGCCTCGTGCGCCTCGTAATCGCCGGGCATGAGGAAGCGCACGTCGTTCGTCGCCACCACGGGAATCCCCGTTTCCGACGCCAGCATCACCGCCGCCTCGTTGAACGCGTCCTCGCCGCCGCGGCCGGTTCGCGTCAGCTCCAGGTACAGGCCGTGCGGAAAGAGCCGGGCGAGTTGTCGCAACCGCGCGCGGGCCGTGTCCAGGTCCCCGGCCGCCACGGCGCGGCCCACCGGGCTTTCGCGCCCGGCGATGGCCAGCAATTCCGGCGCGCCCCCGTCAAGCCACCGCGCGGAGACGCGGGGCCGGCCCGCGTGCTGGCCCTCGGTGAAACTGCGCGTCATCAACTCACTCAGCGTGCGGTAGCCCCGCTCGCCGCAGACCAGCACGGTGACCGTGCCCGCCTCGTCTTCGCCGCCACTGACCAGCTCGAGGTCCGCGCCGATGATCGGCTTGATGCCGCGCGCCTCGGCGGCGCGGTAGAACTTGACCAGGGCGAACAGGTTGCCGGCGTCGGTCATGGCGACCGCCGGCATCCCGAGTTCGGCGACGCGATCCATCAGATCGGGTATGCGCACGACGCTGTCGCCGAGCGAATACTCGGTGTGGACGCGCAGGTGAAGGAACGGCGTGGTCATCTGCGCCCCCCCAGGGCGGCGCGCACGGGCGCGAAGCTCCGGCGGTGCTCGAGGCAGGGTCCGAGCTCCCCGAGCGCCGCGCGGTGAGCCGCCGTCGGGTAGCCCTTGTGCTGCGCGAATCCATAGCCGGGATAGCGCGTGTCCAGCTCCTGCATCAGGGTGTCCCGCGCTACCTTCGCCAGCACGGAGGCGGCGCTGATGGCGGGCACGGACGCGTCGCCGCGTACCACCGCCTCGCAGGGAACGTCGCACTCGGGGACGAAACGCCCGTCGATAAGCGCCCGTTCCGCCGCGGGAGTCAGCCCGGTGAGAGCGCGGTGCATCGCCAGCAGGCTGGCCGCATGTATGCCCAGTTCGTCAATCTCGGAAGCGCCGGCGCTCGCGACCGCCCAGGCCACGGCGCAGCCACGGATTTCCGGCACGAGCCGCTCGCGCCTGCGCGCCGACAAGGTCTTGGAATCCGCGAGCTGCAAGCGATGGGCGTCGGGCAGGATCACCGCGGCGGCGTAGACCGGACCGGCAAGAGGACCGCGCCCCGCCTCGTCGACACCCGCCACCAACATCGCACGCCTCCCTCAGTGATCACGCTCCTGCGGCGCGGGGTGCCCCAGCAGGTCCAGGATCGCTGCTGCCGCGCGATCCGCCGCGCCGTGCCCGAGGCTCTTGCGCACGGCGCTGAAGGCCGTGAGCTGCCGGGTCCGTGCCTGCTCGTCATCGAGCAGCTCGCCCAGCGCCGGCACGATTCTAGCAACGCTCGCCTGCTCCTGAATGAGTTCCGGCACGACCTCGCGCCCCGCGAGCAGGTTCGGCAGGGCGTAGTAACGGGTCTTCAACGCGCGGGTGCGTCGCATCAGCCCCGCCGTGACCGGCGATACGCGGTAGGCAACCACCATCGGGCGGTCGAGAAAGAGCGTCTCCAGCGTGGCCGTCCCGGAAGCGACCAGCGCGGTGTCGGCCGCGGTGACGGCATCATGGGCCTGCCCGGACACGAGCGTCGCGTCGAGACCGGCGTCGGCGGCTGCCGAGGCGATCGGCCCGCGCAGCGCCTCGCTCGCCACGGGAACCACGACCCGCAAATCCGGCCGGTCGCGCACGAGCGCTGCGGCGGCCGCCATGAACACCGGCGCGAGCCGCCCGACCTCGCCGGCACGCGAGCCCGGCAGCAACGCAAGGACGCGTCCGTCCTGCGGCAGCCCCAGCCGCCCGCGGGCCCCGGCCGCTTCGGACGGGCACAACTCGTCGGCGAGCGGGTGCCCCGTGAACAACGCCCGGATCGGCACGCCGCGGTAACAGGCCGGTTCGAAGGGCAACAGGCACAGGACCGCTTCCGCCGCCCGCGCCACGGTGTGCACGCGCCGCGGGCGCCACGCCCAGACCGAGGGGCTGACGTAATGCACCGTGCGCAGGCCCCGCGCGCGCAGCCGCCGTTCCAGGCCGAGATTGAAGTCCGGGGAATCGATGCCCACCACGACGTCGGGGCGCAACCGCAACACGTCCCGTGCCAGTCGACGCCGCAGGCGCAACAGGCGCGGGAGATGCATCAGGATTTCCACCAGCCCCATGACCGAGAGCGTGTCGATGCCGGCGAGCGTCTCGCAGCCGACGCCGCGCATCGCCTCGCCCGTGACGCCGACGAACCAGCAGTCCGGCGCCCGTGACCGCACCGCTCGTATCAGGGCAGCCCCAAGGCGGTCGCCGGACGCCTCCCCGGCAATCAAGGCGATAACGGGACCGCGCTTCGGCGCTTGCGGCGACGAAGCGGCCCCCGGCATCGCCATCAGCGCAGAAGGCTGCGCGAGTGTTCCTCCAGGAAGCGCGCCAACAGCGCGACATCCTCATTGTCGGCCGCCATGTCTCCGATACGCTCCTGCGCTTCCTCGAGGCGCAGACCCTCGCGATAGAGGATGCGGTAGGCGCGCTTGAGGACCGTGCGCCGGTCGGCGTCGAAACCGCGGCGCCGCAGGCCCTCGATGTTGAGTCCCCGCGGTCGCGGTCCCGCGCCGCCCACCATGACGAAGGGCGGCACGTCGCCGCTGAGCAGCGACCCGTACTGGAGGAAGGCATGCGCCCCGATCGTACAGAACTGGTGCGCACCGCTGAACCCGCCCATGATCACCCAGTCGCCCAGGGTCACATGGCCGCCTAGCGTCACGTTGTTCGCCAGGATCGTATGGTCCCCGATCACGCAGTCGTGCGCGATGTGGACGTAGGCCATGATCCAGTTGTCGTCGCCCAGCGTCGTTTCCCCACGGTCCTGAGCGGTGCCGCGGTTCAACGTACAGAATTCACGGATGGTGTTGCCGTCGCCGATCACGAGCCGCGTGGGTTCGCCAGCGTATTTCTTGTCCTGCGGGGCCAGCCCCACTGAGGCGTACGGGAATATCCGGTTGTCCCGGCCGATGACCGTCGGGCCTTCGACGATCGCGTGGGCGCCGATCTCGGTGCCGGCCTCGATCTCCACGTCCGGACCGATCACGGCGAACGGCCCGACCTTGACCCCGTCGGCGAGACGGGCCCCGGGGTCGACGACGGCGCGGGGGTCGATCACGCCTCGATTTCCTTCGCGGCGCAGCGGATTTGCGCGGAGGCCACCTCTTTGCCCTCGACCTCGGCCCGAGCCCCGAAGCACCAGACTCCGCGGATGGAGCGCTCGATCTGCGCGTACATCACGAGCTGGTCACCGGGTTCGACCGGACGGCGGAACTTCGCGTTGTGGATGCCGACCAGGTAGTAGAGGACGTTCTCGGGCGGCAGGCCCAGCGTGCGGAAGGCAAGCAGACCCGTCGCCTGGGCCATGGCCTCGATGATGAGCACCCCGGGCATCACCGGCCGCTGCGGGAAGTGGCCCATGAAAAAGGGTTCGTTGGCCGTGACGTTCTTGATGGCGGTCAGATACTCTCCGGGGACGCATTCGCGCACCCGGTCCACCAACAGGAACGGGTAGCGATGCGGCAAGAACTTCATAATGCGATGAATGTCGAAGGTTTCCGGTTGGGTCATGATTTTTTGTCCCTGCTTCCACGCTCCAGGCGAATGATCCGCCGGGCGAGTTCGTCGAGCCCACGGAAGCGCGCGCTGTTGCGACGCCACCGTCCGCTCTCGTCCATCGGCAGCGCGCCGGAATAGCGACCCGCCTCCTTGATTGAGTGGTTGACCAGCGTTTTGCCGGTGATCACGGCCCCGTCGGCGATCGTCAGGTGCCCGGCGATCCCGACCTGCCCCCCGATCAGGCAGTGCGAACCGACGGTCGTGCTGCCGGAAATGCCGGTGCAGCCCGCCACCACCGTATTCGCCCCGATGCGCACGTTGTGCCCGATCTGGATCAGGTTGTCGAGCTTGACGCCCTCCCCGATCACGGTGTCGTCGATGGCGCCCCGGTCGATCGCCGTGTTGGAACCGATCTCGACATCGTCGCCGATCGCCACGCTGCCGAGCTGCGGCACCTTGATCCACCCGCTGCCGCTCCACGCGACGCCGAAGCCGTCGCCGCCGACCACGACACCCGGATGCAGTATGCAGCGTCGCCCGATACGGGCCGCCGCGATCACCGTCACGCTCGCCTCCAGCCGCGTGTCCTCTCCGATCCGCACATTGTCGCCGATCACGCAGCCCGGACCCACGAAGACGCGGCCATCGATTTCCGCCCCGGCCCCGACCACCGCGCCCGGCCCGATCCACGCCGCGGCATCGATACGCGCCTGCGGATGCACGCTGGCATCCGGGTGGACCCCCGGCCGAACCTGCGGCTTCGGCACTATGAGCGCGGCCGCGCGAGCGTAGTACGCATACGGATCGTCGGTGACGATCGCGGTGCCGGGACACTGTGGCAGGTCGTCCTCGACCAGCACGACGCACCCCGCGCGGGTCCCGGCGAGGTGGCGGCGGTAACGGGCATTGGCGAGGAAGCTGAGGTCTTGCGGACCGGCCGCCGCCAGGGTTCCCACCCCGCTCAGCGGCGTATCCCCGTCCCCGCGCAGAACGCCGCCCAGCCGGGCAACCAGTTCTGACGGCGTCACGGCGGGTTTCGTCACTTGTGACCCTTGTCGGAGGCCTGCACCTTGTGAAAATCGCGCTTCAGGCGTGCCAGGATCGCGTCCGTGATATCCACCGACGCGCTGGCGTAATGCACACCCGCGCGCAGCACCACGCGGAATCCATGCTTTTGAGCATAGGCCGCAATTTCCTTGCGGGCAACCTTGCGGAAGCTGGCCTGCAACTGGTTCTCGCGCAGATGCAGCCCGGTCTCGTATTGCTGTTCCGACTGCTTGAGGGCCTTGCGGGTGTGCCGGAAGCTCTCCAGCACCGCAGATCGCCGCAGCGGATTCGTGCCGGGCCCCATGCCCTGGACCTGCTCACGCAGTCGCTTCAACTTCGACTGCAGCTGCTCGATCTTCTTGCGCTTCGGGGCGAACTCCTTCTGCACCAGTCGGCGGGAGGCCCGGACCTGGGGTGCCTGCGAGGTCAGACGCCCGTACTGCACGTACGCGATACCGGCATGTCCCGTGGCGGCGAAAGCGGCCGGTGCGGTCAACATCATCCCCAGGGCGAGGGCAACGGGACGCATCAGAAGTACGCTCCGAGGCTGAACTGGAATCGAGACAGTTGATCCCCGGGCTTCGTCCGGAACGGAATCGCGTAACTGAAGTGAAGTGCGCCGATCGGGGTGAGCCAGGTCAGCCCGACGCCATAGGACGCGCGAAGGTCGCGCACGCGGAAATCGCCCGGGCGCGCGAAGACGTTACCCGCATCGACGAAGAACGCGGCGCGGTACGAATGCTTGGACTTCGAACCGCCGATGAAGTTGGGCAGAATCAGTTCGTTCTGCACCCAACTCACGAAGTCCCCGCCGTAGGGGTTGCCGTTGGAATCGCGCGGACCCATCGTGGCTTCCTTGTAGCCCGCGACCGACTGCGGACCGCCGGCGAAGAAGTGCTCGTAGGGCGGCACGGAGCCTGTCTTGCCATACGAGTTCGCCACACTCACCAGACTGTTCACGCCGTATACGAACCCGGCGGCGATCGGGATGAACGTCGTCTGATTCCAGGCCGCCGTGTAGTAGCGCTCGCTCCCCGGGGGTATCGCAACGTTCAGACTGAAGTGCTGCAGCGTGCCCCGGCTCGGCAGCACGGTACGGTTTCGCGTGTCGTGCGAATAGCCCACCGTCGCAATGAGATTGTTGTACGTCAGCACGGAGAGCTTCTGGTTGAAGGGAACCGACTGGTCGGCCCCCTTGCAGTAACTGTCCAGCACATCGACGTTCCCGTTGCTGGGATCGCTGACGAAATTCTGGAACTGCGTCGGCGAATAGCAATACGGGGTCAGCACACCGTGCCGGATGGTTGCCCCCAGGCTGTACGAATCGAATTCCGACAGGGGGAATCCGTACGTCAGGGAACCGCCGTAGTTCCGGGTCTGGAAGTCCGAGGTCGTGCGCGTCAGGCTCTGGCCCTTCGAATAGAAGATCGACGCGGTGCGGCTTACGCCGTAAGTCGTCGCATACGGATTGGTGTATGACAGCGATGCGCTCGTCTGAACGGTGTTCTTGTTCACGTTCAGATGCACCTGTTTGCCCTGCCCGAGGAAGTTCGACAAGGCGACCTGGCCGCCGGCACCCAGCCCGTAATATCCGGAATAGGACAGATAGATGTTCGCCGTGCCCGACTGGCGCTGTTTGACGTGCACGTGCACGTCGACCTGGTCGGGCGAGCCGGGAATCTTCTTCGGCTTGACGTCGACGCTGTCCACGAACGGCAGGCGCTGGATCCGCACGCGGGAGCGCTTCAGCTCGAGGTTGTTGAGCCAGCTGCCTTCGAGCTGGCGCATCTCGCGCCGGAACACGGCGTCGTCGGTGCCCTCGGCCCCGGTGAATACCACGTGATGCACGTACACCCGCTGACCTGGCTGGACATAGAACACCAGCTCGACCTTGTTCGTCTTCGGATCGGGTTTGGGCAACGGGCTGACCTTTGCGAAGCCATACCCGTATGCGCCCAGGACATTGGTCAGAACCTGCGCCTGGGCATTGGCAAGCTGCATCGAAAAGGTGGTGCCCTTCTTGATGAAAAGGCGTTTTTCAAGCTGCTTCTCGGGGATCGGGAACTTGCCCAGCAACTTCACCTTGCCAACCTGGTACTTGCCGCCCTCGTGAAGATTCACGTTGACGTAGACGCCACTCTTGTCGGGCGAGAGCTGGACCTGAACCGACTTGATGCTGAAATCCGCGTAGCCCCGGTTCATGTAGTACGAGCGGATGTTCTCCAGGCTGCCGCGCAGCTTCTCCTCCTCGTACTTGTCCTTGTCGGTAATCCAGGTGAACCACCCCGGGGTGGTCATCTTGAACTGATCGCGCAGGGTTCCGCTGCTGATGGCTTTATTGCCCGTGAAGTTGATGGAAAGCACCTTCGCGGACGCACCCTCGTTGATATGGATGTCGAGGGCCACGCGATTGTTCGGCAGGGATATGACCTTGGCGTTGATCCTGACGCCGTAGCGCCCGTGGTCGAAATACGTCTGGGTGAGCGATCCCTTGATGCCGCTCAACGCGGCCCGATTGAAAAAACTGCCCTGGGTCAGGCCCGCTTTTTGCAGTCCTTTTCTCAGAGCATCGGTCTTGATCTCCTTGTTTCCGACGAGTCGTACGGCCGCAATCGTGGGCCGTTCCTTCACGGCGATGATCAGGGTCGAGCCGTCGCGTCGGAACTGCACCCGGCGGAAGAAGCCGGTCTGGTACAGGTTGCGGATCGCCTGGGAGATATCCGTGGAATCCACCTTCTGTCCCACGCCGATCCCGGGGATGTAGGTCAACACCGTCGCGCGCGAGATGCGCTCCAGGCCGACAACCCGGATCTTGCTGACGGTGAACGATCCGCCGCCAGCGGCGGCGGCGGGGCGCGGAGCGCACAGGGCCGCGCCAACCATGGCGAGACACAAAAGGGCTCCGAAGAGGCGACGTGCGGGCAACACAGGCCCTCCTTGGCTAATGAATCAAACGACGCAGGTCGTTAAAGAGTGCGAAGCCTACCAGCAAGGCGATGAGACTCAAACCCACCCGCTGGCCGATTGCCTCGGCGTGTTCCGACAGCGGGCGGCGACGGACGAACTCGATAGCGAGGTACAACAACTGCCCGCCGTCAAGCAGCGGGATCGGCAGCAGGTTGACCAACGCGAGGCTGATGCTGATGAGCGCGAGGAAAAACAGGAACGGTACGAATCCGGCCCGGGCCCACGCTCCGGCGTAGTGAGCGATGTCCACGGGACCGCTGAGATTCGCCAGCGACGCCTGCCCCGACGCCATGCGGTAGAACATGATGGCCGTCAGCGCGGTGACTTCCCCGGTGCGGCTTCCCGCGGCGCCGAGCGCGCGCAGGGGGCCGAAGCGCATCTCGGCACGCAGCCCACTCGCGTAATCGTGGGGCTGAGCGACCGCCGCACCGATATGGCCGACAGCCTTGCCCCCGGATTGCCGGCTCTCGGGCACGACACGCGTTCGCGTCGCACGGCCGTTGCGTTCCACGCTCAATTCGAGGCGCTGCCCGGGGTGCGCGCGGATGATCTGCGTCAGTTCCCGCCAGTCGTTCACGGCATTGCCGTTCACGGCGCGTATGCGGTCGCCGGGGCGCAGACCGGCATGCGCGGCCGGACTGTCGGGCGTCACCCGGGCGATCACCGGCGGAACCGGCGGAAGCCATGGCTTCACCCCGAGCCCCGAGAGCAGGTCCCCCGGGCGCGTCAACGCGCCGGCATCGTCGTAGCGGACGGTCACCGCCCGTTTCGCGCCCTGCGGCCCGGTGACGCGCAACACCAGCGGGCGATTCTTGACCACGCCGTCCAGCATCGCCAGCCGCACGGCTTCCCAGGTGGGGGTGTCGCGACCGTTGACGCCGACGATGGTGTCCTTTTCGGCCAGCCCGGCCCGCGCAGCGGGCGAGCCGGACGCGATGTCGCCCACGACGGGCTTGAGCCCCGGGATGCCCGCCATGAAGACAATCCAGTACGCAACCAGCGCGAAGAGCAGATTGAACCCGGGACCGGCGGCCAGGATGGCCGCGCGGCGCCAGAGGGTCTGGCGGTTGAATGCACGAGGCCGGTCTGCGGCCGGCACCTCGCCCTCGCGCTCGTCGAGGAGCTTCACGTAGCCGCCCAGCGGGATCGCCGAGACGGCGTACTCCGTGCCGCTCTTCGCCGTGCGGGAAAACAGCACGCGCCCGAACCCGATGGAATAGCGCAGTACCTTCACCCCCAGCAGGCGCGCCACGATGAAGTGCCCGTACTCGTGCACGGCGATGAGTACGGCGATCGCCACCAGGAACGCCGCGATGGACACCAACACGCTCATGCGGACTCCGCGACGGTGCGCAGGGACTCGGACGCCCGGCGGCGGGCTTCGGCGTCCACCGCGAGGACCGTCTCGAGGTCACCCGCGGGCGCCGCGGGCGTCGATTCCAGGGTGGCTTCCACGACGCGCGCGATACCGGTGAAGGCCAGGCGCTCGTCGAGGAACGCCGCCACCGCCACCTCGTTCGCGGCGTTGAGCACAGCCGGTGCGGTCCCGCCCGTCGCCAGCGCCGATCGCGCCAGCTCGAGGCAGGGGAAGTTCTCGGAATCGGGCGCCTCGAAAGCCAGGTCGCCCAGGCGGGTCAGATCGAGGCTGTCCACGCCGGCGCTCACGCGTTCGGGCCAGGCCAGCCCGCAGGCGATCGGCGTGCGCATGTCAGGCAGGCCGAGTTGCGCGACGAAGGACCCGTCGACGTATTCGACGAGGCTGTGCACGACGCTCTGCGGGTGAACGACCACGTTCACCCGCTCCCCGGGCATACCGAAGAGGTAGCTGGCCTCGATGACTTCGAGGCCCTTGTTCATCAAGGTCGCCGAATCCACGGAGATTTTTCGCCCCATCTTCCATTTCGGGTGGGCGCAGGCTTGGTCCGGCGTAACGGCTCGAAGTTCCTCGCCGCGCCGGCCCCGGAAGGGGCCGCCGGAGCAGGTCAGCCACAGCCGGGATACTCCGGCCGGCCGCGCCCCGGCGCGGTATCCGCCGGGCATGGCCTGGAAAAGGGCGTTGTGTTCGCTGTCGATAGGCACCAGTTCGCCCCCGGCCTTGGCGAGCTCGCCCAGGAACAGCGGGCCGGTCATGACCAGGGATTCCTTGTTCGCCAGCAGGACGCGCTTGCCCGCGCGCGCCGCCGCGAGCGTGGGCTCGAGGCCCGCCGCCCCCACGATTCCGGCCATCACCAGGTCCGCATCGGGGTGAGCGGCGACGTCCGACAGCGCTGCCCGTCCGCTCATCACCTCGGTCGCGATGTCCGCCGCCCGCAGGCGCTCGCGGAGGGTTGCGGCCGCCCCCTCGTCGGCGAGGACGGCGTATGCGGGGCGATGGCTCCGGCATTGTTCCAGCAGCGCATCCACGCTGCGGTTGGCCGCGACGGCAAACAGGCGGTAGGAGTCGGGATTGCGCGCGATGACGTCGGCCGTGTTGCGGCCGATGCTTCCGCTCGCTCCCAGCACGACGACGTTCTTCACCAGACTCTCCTCGCCAGTTCGAGCCCCAGGGCGAACACCGGGGCTGCGGCCGTGACGCTGTCGATGCGGTCCAGCACGCCGCCGTGCCCGGGGATCAGCCGGCCGCTGTCCTTGGCTCCGGCGAGGCGCTTCAGGCGGCTCTCCGCGAGGTCGCCTACGATCGAGAACACCGCGGCACCCACCGTCAGCGGCACGAGCGTTCCCAGCGGTACCGGGCACCACAGGCTCGCGAGAGCGCCCGCTGCGGCCGCGGCCGCGAGCGCGCCGCCGACGCCTTCCCAGGTCTTGCCCGGCGACAGCGCCGGCGCAAGCTTGTGCCGGCCCCAGGCGCGACCCGCGAAGTATGCGCCCGCATCGGCCGCCCACACCAGCCCCAGTGCCGTGAAGGCCAGACCCGGACCGCCCGCGCTGCGACGCACCGCAAGCAACGCGAAAAAGGCTGGCACGAGCACCATCCATCCCTGCAGGAGCAGGCCCGGCGACCCGTAGCGCGTCGCGAGACCCGTACGCAGGTCCACCGCGATCGCAAGCCAGAATGCCAGAAACGCCCACAGCAATGCGAATTGCACCGTCGGCCCGGGCGGCGCAAACCAGGCCAGGGCCAGCCACCCGACGGTGGCGGCGAGATAAGCACCACGCGCGCCCGGGCCGGTCACGCCCGACAGGGCACTCCATTCCCACGCGCCGGCCAGGACCACGACTGCGGCCACCGTAGCGAACAACCAGACCGGCGAAAGCCAGACCCAGGCGATCGCCGCCGGCAGCATGACGGCGGCGGCCAGCAGACGGGTCCTAAGCATTGACGTGTTCCCGATCCGGTGCGCCGCCACCCGGGCACACTCCGGCACACGCCTGCTCGAATGCCATCCTCACGCCGGCTAGAAGGATTCGCATCCGCCCGTGAGCGCGCACACGCGGGGGATGCCGGCGGGGACGGGGACGGTGACGGGGATCAGCATGGGGGGCGGGACTTCAAACCTCCATGAGTTCGGCTTCCTTGGCCTCCAGAAGTTCCTCGATACGCGCGACGTGGCGGTCGGTGACTTTCTGCATCTCTTCGGCGGCGCGGTGCTCGTCGTCGTCGGTGATGTCCTTTTCCTTGGCGAGCTGCTTGAGCATGTGCAGCGCGTCCCGACGCACGTTGCGCACGGCCACGCGAGCGCCCTCCGCCTCCTGACGCACGACCCGCACGAGTTCGCGCCGGCGCTCCTCGGTCAGCGAGGGCAGCGGCACGCGGATCACGGTGCCCGCGGTCGCCGGGTTGAGACCCATCTCGGCGCTCATGATCGCCTTCTCGATCACCGGCACCATCTCCTTCTCCCAGGGCGTCACCGAAAGCGTGCGCGCGTCCACGACGGTCACGTTCGATACCTGGTTCAGGGGCACCTCGCTGCCGTAGTACGCCACGCGAATGTGATCGAGCAGGCTCGTGTGGGCGCGGCCCGTACGAATCTTCGCGAACCCCTCGCGCAGCGTCGCGATGCTCTTGTCCATGCGCTGTTCCGCGTCACGGCGTACGTCGTCGATCATGAAGCGTCTCCGTTGGTCACCAGCGTGCCGATGTCCGCTCCCTTGAGGATACGGACGAAGGCGCCGGGATCATAGATGGAAAAGACACGGAGCGGCAGGCCCTGCTCCCGGCACATCACGATCGCCGTGGCATCCATTACGGCAAGACGTTCGTCGAGCGCCTGGTCGAAGCTCAGGCGGTCGTAGCGCACGGCGTCGGCGTCGCGCCGCGGATCGGCGGAATACACGGCATCCACCTTGGTGCCCTTGAGCAGCAGGTCGGCGCCGATCTCGATCGCCCGCAGGCTCGCGGCCGTGTCGGTCGTGAAGTACGGGTTGCCGGTCCCGGCGGCGTAGATCGTGACGCGCCCCTTTTCCAGGTGGCGGATGGCGCGCCGCCGGATGAAGTCCTCGCAGACTTCGTTGATCCGGATGGCGGACATGACGCGCACCTCAAGACCGCGCCGTTCGAGCTCGCTCTGCAGGGCGAGGGCATTCATGACCGTGGCCAGCATGCCCATATGGTCCGCCGTAACGCGGTCCATGCCGTGCTGGGCGAGCCCCGCGCCCCGGAAGAGGTTGCCACCGCCGACGACCACGGCGGTTTCCACGCCGAGCGCCCGTGCCTGGGAGATTTCGTTGCCGAGGCGGTTGAGCATTTCCGGGTCGATGCCGTACTCGGCATCGCCCATGAGGGCCTCCCCGGAAAGCTTCAGCAGGACGCGCCGGAAGGCCGGACTCGCGTCGTCGCCCGCCTCGCTCCCGCTCATCGCCGTTACTCCCGGTGCATCCGGCACGGGGCGGGTCAGCTGCCCTGGACCTGGGCCATGACTTCGCTGGCGAAGTCGGCCTCCTCCTTCTCGATGCCTTCGCCGACCTCGAACCGCTCGAAGCGCACCACGCGAGCGCCGCGGCTTTCGAGCAGCTTGCCCACGCTCTCGTCGGGGTTCTTGACGAAGGGCTGTCCGGTCAGCGCGATCTCGTTGACGAACTTGCGCAGCCGCCCCTCGACCATCTTTTCCACGATCTCGGCGGGCTTGCCGCTCTGCTCGGCCTGGGCCCGGTGGATGGAGCGCTCGCGCTCGAGCGTCTCCGCCGGCACGTCGTCCGGCGTCACGCAGCTCGGCTGGCTGGCCGCGATGTGCATGGCCAGATCACGCGCCAACTCCTCGTCACCACCGGTGAGTTCCACCAGAACGCCGATGCGCGTGCCGTGCACGTAGCGACCGATCACGCCTTGCGTCTCCATTCGGGCAAAGCGGCGCACGGCCAGGTTCTCGCCCAGCTTGGCCACCAGCGCGCGGCGGGTCTCCTCGACGGTCTCGCCCGAGGGCAGCTTGAGAGCCGCGAGCGCCTCGACGTCGGCCGGGTCGTCGGCCAGCACGCGGGTCGCCACCGCGTCGGCAAAGGTTGCGAGATCGTCGCCGGCGGCCACGAAGTCCGTTTCGCTGTTGACCTCGAGCATCGCCGCGGCGCGGCCCTCGCCCGCGAGCGCGATGCGGCCCTCGGCCGCCGTGCGCCCGGCCTTCTTGTCGGCCTTGGCGAGGCCGGCCTTGCGCATGACCTCCACGGCCTGCTCGAGATCCCCGTCCGCTTCGACGAGGGCTTTCTTGCACTCCATCATGCCGGCCCCGGTGCGGTCCCGGAGCGCCTTGACGTCGGCTGCGCTGATACTCACCCGATTACTCTCCCGTCGTCCAGTCTCGTGTTTGCCGTGTCTTACTCGGCCTTACCGTCTCCGGCTTCGGCCTCGCCCGTCGCCTCGGTCTCTGCGGCCTTCGTCTCGCTTCCGGCGGGTTTGGAGTCGCCCTCGGCGGCCTTGGCCTCGCCTTCTGCAGCCTTCGCCTCGCCGTCGGCAGCCTTGGCCTCGCCCTCGGCGGCGGCCGGCTTGTCGCCCTGTTCGGCTGCCGGCTTGTCAGCGGCGGCGGAAGTCTTGCGGGCCGGCGCCTTCTTCGCGGCCGGACGGGCCGACGTCCCGCGGGTCTTGCGGCGGCGGGCGAGCTTCTGGACTTCTTCTTCCTCGACGAATTCCTCGGCGTCACCCTCGATCACGGGGAGCGTCTCGCGCCCCGCCAGCACGGCGTCGGCGGCGCAGGTGGCGAAGAGCTCGACGGCGGAGATGGCGTCGTCGTTGCCGGGGATCACATAGTCCACACCATTCGGGCTGTTGTTGGTGTCGACCAGCCCGACGACCGGGATTCCCAGCTTCTTCGCCTCGGAAATCGCGATCTTCTCGTAACCGACATCGATAACGAACATCGCGTCCGGCAGGGACTCGAGGTTGCGGATGCCACCCAGGCTCTTCTGGAGCTTGTCGTGTTCGCGCCGCAGCTGCACCGCTTCCTTCTTGATGAGCCGGTCCAGCGTCCCGTCGTCGGCCATCGCCTCGATCTCGAGCAGGCGCCGCACCGAGCGCCGCACGGTGGCGAAATTGGTCAGCGTGCCGCCCAACCAGCGCTGATTGACGTACGGCATGTTGCAGCGCGCGGCCTCGCGGGCGATCGCGTCGCGCGCGGCGCGCTTCGTGCCCACGAACAGGATCGTCCCGCCGCCGGCGGCGAGCTTGGACAGGTAGTTCTGGGCCTCCTCGAGGAGCGGTACGGTCACCTCGAGGTTGATGATGTGGATCTTGCTGCGGTGACCGAAGATGTAGGGTGCCATCTTCGGGTTCCAGTAACGGGTCTGATGCCCGAAATGCACGCCCGCCTCGAGCATGCTGCGCATGGATACGGTTGCCATCGATGTCTCCGTGTTCGGGTTGGGCCTCCACGCGCCCCATGCGGCAACCCCGTGGCACCTGCCAACGGAGCACCCGGCCGCATGTGCCGGCACGTGTGTGGTGTTAAGCCGCGCATTCTAACCCGCTGGCCAAGGCGGATACAATAATTGCCGGAATTTCAATCAGGAGCACCGATGGCCGTCACGATCAAGTCCGCCGGGGAAATCGAGCAGATGCGGGTCGCCGCCCAGCTGACGGCGGAGATCCTCCAGATCGTGGCGGAGCACGTGAAGCCGGGAGTCACCACCGACGAGCTGGACCGGATCTGCAACGAACACATCGTGAACAAGCAGCACGCCGTGCCCGGGAACGTCGGCTATCGCGGCTTCCCGAAGACCATCTGCGCCTCGGTCAACCACGTGGTCTGCCACGGGATCCCGGGCGACAAGCGCCTCAAGCAGGGCGACATCATCAATATCGACACCTCCGTGGTCCACAACGGCTTCTACGGCGACACGAGCCGCATGTACTTCGTGGGCGAGCCCTCCATCCAGGCCCGGCGCCTGGTGGAGACCACCTACGAGGCGATGAAGACCGGCCTCGAGATGGTGCGGCCCGGCATCCGCCTGGGCGACATCGGCCACGCGATCCAGGAACTCGCGGAGGGCGCCGGGTACTCGGTGGTCCGCGAATACTGCGGCCACGGGATCGGGCGCGGCTATCACGAGGACCCGCAGGTCCTGCACTACGGCGAGCCGGGCACCGGACTGGAGCTCAAGCCCGGGATGGTGTTCACCATCGAGCCGATGATCAACGCCGGCAAGCGCCACGTGAAGCTGCTCGGCGACGGCTGGACGGTGGTGACCAAGGACCATTCCCTCTCGGCGCAGTGGGAGCACACCGTCGTGGTCACGGAGGAGGGCCACGAGGTCATCACCGCGCGCCCGGATGAAAGCTTCGGCCACTGACCCCCTGGCGGGAGAGCTGGCCGACGCGCGCAACGCGCTGGCAGCCGGCATCGAGGCGGGCCGCAGCCCTGCGGGGCTGCTCGCCGGCCATGCCCGCGCGCTCGATCGGATCCTCCGCGCCGCCTGGCGGGACGCCGCGCCCGGCAACGGCGCCGCCCTGTTTGCCACGGGCGGCTACGGCCGCCGCGAGCTCTATCCCGGCTCGGACGTGGATCTGGCGGTCCTGGTCGAGGCACCCGCCTCCGCCGACGCCCGGGCCCGCCTCGAGGGCTTCGTCCAGCGGCTCTGGGACCTCGGGCTCAAGGCGGGCACCAGCGTGCGTACCCTCGACGAGACGCACCGGGCAGCCGCCGGTGACGTCGCCACCTTCACCGCCCTGACCGAGGCGCGGCTGCTCGCCGGCGCCCGACGTCTCTCCCCGCGCCTCGAAGCGGTGCTCGCGGATCCGGATCTCTGGCCGGCCGCCGCCTACCTCGACGCGAAGCGCCGCGAGCGCGGCGAGCGTTACGCGCGGTTCGACCACAGCACCCAGCGCCTGGAGCCGAGCGTCAAGGAGAGCCCCGGGGGCCTGCGCGACCTCATGACCCTGAGCTGGGTCGGTGCGCGCCACCTCGGCTGTCGTCGCGCCACGCCCGGCGACCTGGAACGGGCGGGGTTGATCGTCGCGGAGGAACGCCGCGCCCTGCGTGCCGCCGCCCGGGTTCTGGCGCGCCAGCGCCTCGGCCTGCACCACCTGGCCGGCCGGGCGGAAGACCGCTTGCTGTTCGATCTCCAGCCGCGCCTCGCCGAGCTGCTCGGCTACCGGCCGCGACCGGGCGTGCTCGCCGTGGAACGCATGATGCAGGACTACTACCGCGCGGCGGCGGCGGTCGCCCGCTGCAACGCCCTGCTCTTCCGGACCCTCGGCGCGTCCCCGGCAAAACCGCAGGCGGTGGCACCCGGGCTGGTCGCGCGCGGCGCGTTCATCGACTTCGAAGACGCGGACGCACCGCGCCGCGACCCGAGCCTGCTGCTCGCGATATTCCGCCACTGGCAGGACCGGCCCGAACTCGAGGGGCTGGCGCCCGCCGCGTGGCGATGTATCGCCGGCTCGCTGGCCCGCGTCGACGCCCGTTTCCGGAGCGACCCCGGCCATCGCGCCCTCTTCCTGTCGATACTGACCGCCCCCAGGCGCGTCGCCGACGCCCTGTCGGCCATGCACCAGACGGGGATCCTGGGCCGCTATCTGCCCGCCTTCGCCCGTATCAGCGGGCGCATGCAGTACGACCTCTTCCACGTCTTCACGGTCGACGAACACGTGCTGCGCGTCGTCGGCAACGTGGAGTCGCTGCGTGCCGGGCACTTCGAGCCGGCGCGCCCCGACCTGCGCGACGCGGCGGCCCGGCTCGACCGGCCGGAGGTCATCGTCCTCGCGGCGCTGTTCCACGACATCGCCAAGGGCCGCGGCGGCGACCACTCCACGCTCGGCGCCCGCGACGCGCGCCGCTTCGCGCGCGCCCACGGCCTGAACGCGGCCGATGCCGAACTCGTCGCCTGGCTGGTCCGCGAACACCTTTCGCTCTCGGTGACCGCACAGAAGACCGATCTCTCCGACCCGCGCGTGATCGCGGACTTCGCCCGGCGGGTCGGCGAACAGCGCCGGCTCGACTACCTGTACGTGCTCACGGCCGCCGATGTCCGCGCGACCAACCCCACGCTGTGGAACGCCTGGCGCAGCGCCCTGTTCGGCGAGCTCTACCAGGCCGCAACCCGCGCGCTGTGGCGGGGCCTCGAGCATCCGGTGGATTCCGCGGCCGAAATCGCCGCGCACAAGCGCGACGCCCGCGCCTTGCTGGGCGGCGGCAACCCGTCGGTTTCACGGCTGTGGAAGGCACTCGGCGACGAATACTTCCTCCAGTACGGGGCCGAGGAAATCGTCTGGCACACCCGCGCCCTCCTGGGAGCCGCCGGCGCGCCCGCCGTGTTCCTCCGCGAGGCGCCGGGCGGGGCGGGCACGGCCGTGGCCGTGTACTGTTCGCGCCAGACCTTCGCCTTTGCGCGGGTCACCGCGGCGCTGGCACAGCTCGGCCTCACCATCGCGGCCGCGCGCTGCGTGCCGGTGGGCGAGGCCCTGACACTGGATACCTACGTGGTCCTGGAGGCGGACGGCACGCCGATCGAGGACCCGCGGCAACTCGAGCGCGTCCGCGCCATGCTCGAGGACGAGCTGGCCGAGGCGGCGAAATCCCCACGCCGCGTGACACGCCCCACCCCGCGCCAGGTCCGGATGTTCCCCACGCCCACGCGCATCGGGTTCGCCCCCGACCCCGAGGACCGCCACAGCGTGCTGGAACTGCACGCGAGCGACCGCCCGGGCCTGCTGGCCGCCGTCGGGCGCGCGTTCCTCCGCCGGGGCGTCTACCTGCGTACGGCCCGGATCATGACCGTGGGCGAGCGCGCCGAGGACGTCTTCCACGTCACCGACGCCGGCGACCGCCCCCTCGACGACGACGGACAGGAAGCACTCGCGGCAGCCATGCGGGAGGAGATCGCGGCCGAGGCCTGAAATCGGCGGGCGCGGGCGCCTTCCCTATACTGATGCCCCACCCGCGTCCGCCACGGGACGCGCCGGTCCAGCACCGCAGGGAGAACTCAGCGCCGCATGAACCCCAATATCGATCGACTCAAGCCCTACCCGTTCGAGCGCCTCGCAGCACTGCTGGACGACGCGGAGCCACCGCCCGGCAAGCCGGTCGTGTCGCTGTCCATCGGCGAGCCGCGCCACGAGCCTCCGGCACTGGTGGTCGAGGCGCTGGAGCGGCATATCGGCGATCTCTCGAGCTACCCGACGGCGCGCGGCATCCCCGAACTGCGCGAGGCCCAGGCCTCCGCCCTCGCCCGCCGCTACGGTCTGGAGGCGGGCCGACTCGACCCCGAGCGCCAGGTCCTGCCGCTGACGGGCACGCGCGAGGGGCTGTTCTCGCTGGTGCAGGCACTCGTCGACCCGGGGCGGGACCCGGTCGTGGTCATGCCCAACCCGTTCTACCAGATCTACGAGGGCGCGGCGATCCTCGCCGGCGCCGAGCCGCACTATCTCAACGCGACGGCGGCCAACGGCTTCCGGCCTGACCTCGACGCGGTGCCGCCGTCGGTCTGGGAGCGCTGCCAGGTATTGTTCCTGTGCTCGCCGGGCAACCCCACCGGAGCGTCGCTGGAAGCCGAGGACTGGCGCACGGCGTTTACCCTCTCGGACCGCTACGGCTTCGCGATCATCGCCGACGAATGCTATGCCGACATCTACACCCATGAGGACGAGCCGCCGATCGGGGCCCTGGAGACCGCGGCCGCGATCGGGCGCGACGATTTCCGCAACCTGCTCGTCTGCCACAGCCTCTCGAAGCGCTCCAGCGTGCCGGGACTGCGTTCCGGGCTGGTGGCCGGGGACGCGGCGCTGATCGGCCCCGTCAGCCGCTACCGGACCTACCACGGCTGCGCCATGCCGGTCGCCGCCCAGCACGCGAGCATCGCGGCGTGGTCGGACGCGGGGCACGTGCGCGACAACCGCCACCGCTACCAGGCCAAGTTCGCCGCGGCACGGCGCCGGCTGGCGGAGGTCGCCGACCTGCGCATTCCCGCCGGCGGCTTCTACCTGTGGCTGGAAGTGCCGGGCGGCGACGACGAGCACTTCGCGCGTGAACTCTACCGCCGCGAAGGCCTGATCACGCTGCCCGGCCGCTACCTCTCCCGCGCCACGCCGGACGGCGACCCGGGCGCGGGTTACCTCCGCGTCTCCCTCGTTCCCGACGAGGCCACCTGCGAGGAGGCCCTCGGGCGGCTTGCCGACTTCCTGGAGCATCATGAGCACTGAGGACCTGCGCCACGTCATCGAGGACGCCTTCGAGCGGCGCGCGAGACTCGGCCCGGACGACGCGCCCGGCGAGGTCCGCGACGCGGTCGAGGCGGCGATCGCCCGGCTGGACCGCGGCGAGGCCCGCGTTGCCGAGCCGGGGCCGGACGGCTGGCACGTCAACGAATGGCTCAAGAAGGCCGTGCTGCTGTCCTTCCGCCTGCGCCCCAACGCTCCCGTCGAGCTGGGCGGGCTGGTCGGCTACGACAAGGTGCCGCTCAAGTACGCGGACTACTCGGCCGGGGATTTCGCGCGCGACGGCGTGCGCGTCGTGCCCCCCGCCACCGTCCGGCGCGGCGCCTTCATCGGCCGCGACGCGGTGCTCATGCCGAGCTACGTGAACATCGGGGCGTACGTCGGTCCCGGAACCATGGTCGACACCTGGGCCACCGTCGGTTCCTGCGCGCAGATCGGCGCGCGCGTGCACCTGTCCGGCGGAGCCGGCATCGGCGGCGTGCTCGAGCCGCTGCAGGCGGCGCCCACGATCATCGAGGACGACTGCTTCATCGGCGCACGCTCGGAAGTGGTCGAGGGCGTCATCGTGGAGCACGGCGCCGTCATCGGCATGGGCGTGTACCTGGGACAGTCGACACGCATCTACGACCGGGAGACCGGCGCGGTCACCTACGGCCGGGTTCCCGCCGGTGCGGTCGTCGTGCCCGGCTCGCTGCCCGCGGCCGACGGCACCCACAGCCTCGCCTGCGCGGTCATCGTCAAGCGCGTGGACGCGAAGACGCGCGCCCGCGTCGGCCTCAACGAGCTGCTGCGCAGCGGACAGGAACAATGACTGCGCCCGGCGCCGAGCGCATCGTCGAGCTGGCGCGCGCACTGATCGAGCGCCGCTCCGTCACGCCCGACGACGCCGGCTGCCAGGACGTAATCGCGGAGCGTCTGGAGGCCGCGGGCTTCGCGATCGAACGGATGCCATTCGGCAACGTCGCCAACCTGTGGGCGACGCACGGCCACGGTCGCCCGCTCATGGTCCTGGCCGGTCACACCGACGTGGTGCCGCCGGGTCCGTTGGGCGAATGGTCCACCGATCCCTTCGCGCCCGTCGTCGAGGACGGCGTCCTCTACGGCCGCGGCGCGGCCGACATGAAGGGCGCGCTCGCGGCCATGGTCGAGACGGCGGCGGCCTTCGTGCGCGAACACCCCCGCCACCACGGCACGCTCGCGCTCCTGGTGACCTCCGACGAGGAAGGCGAGGCGCACGACGGCACCCGCCACGTCGTCGCGGAGCTGGAGCGCCGCGAAACGCGCATCGATCACTGCCTCGTCGGCGAGGCCTCCAGCATCGAGCGCGCCGGCGACGAAATCCGCATCGGCCGGCGCGGATCCCTGACGGGCCACGCCACGATCAGCGGCGTCCAGGGACACGTGGCCTATCCCGACCAGGCCGACAACGCCGCGCACCGGCTCATCGCCGCGCTCGGCGAACTCGTCGCCGAAGAGTGGCCGGAGGGCGATCCCGCGTTCCCGCCGCTGTCGTTCCAGATCGCGAACGTCGCCGCGGGCACCGGGGCGGACAACGTCATCCCCGGCAAGGCCACCGCGCAGTTCAATTTCCGCTATCCCGCGCCCATCCGGCCCGGCGACCTGCAGCAGCGCGTGGAATCGATCTTCGCCCGCCACACCCGCCACCACGCGGTGACCTGGCGCGACAGCGGCCGGCCGTTCCTCTCCCCCGACGGCCGACTGCGCAAGGCGGTGATGAGCGCCGTGGAGGGCGAACTGGGCCGTCCCCCGGCCTGCTCGACGGGCGGCGGGACGTCCGACGGCCGCTTCATCGCCCCGACCGGCGCCGAGGTCATCGAACTGGGACCCGTGCGCGCCACGATCCACAAGGTCGACGAATGCGTCACGGTGGCCGACCTGGGGTGCCTGGGCCGCCTCTACGCGCAGGTCCTGGAATCCGTCCTCGCCCACGGGCATCACATGCCCCACCCGCCGTTCACGCACCGGGCTCCGTAATTGACAACGATTCGCATTTGCAAATAGACTTCTCCCGTACCCAGCCCCCCGCCGCGCCGTGTACGTCTGCATCTGCAACGCCGTGACCGATCACCGCATCCGCGCCGCCGTGCGCAACGGCGCCGAGTCCTTCGAGCGCCTGCAGGAAGAGCTCGGCGTATCGACCGGCTGCGGCTGCTGCGAGGACGAAGTGCGCAAGCTGCTGGCCGATGCCCTGGCCGAACGCGAGCCGGCCCCGTGCGGCCGCTCGCCCTCGCCCCGGCCTGTGGAAAGCCTGCACCACATGCGCTAGGGTTGCGGGCGAATCCGCCCGAGCCAAGACGCCACGATGCAAGGCAACGACAAGGTCATCGCCTACCTCAACCAGGTCCTCAAGAACGAACTCACCGCCATCAACCAGTACTTCCTGCACGCGCGGATGTACGGCAACTGGGGCCTGAAGTCGCTGGAAAAACACGAATACGACGAGTCGATCGACGAGATGAAGCACGCCGATCGCCTCATCGAGCGCATCCTCTTCCTCGAGGGGCTGCCCAACCTCCAGGAACTCGGAAAGCTGCACGTCGGGGAAGACGTGGCGGAGATCCTGCAGTGCGACCTCACCCTCGAGCGCGAGGCCTGCCCGCTGCTCCGCGAGGCGATCGCGCACTGCGAGGGCGTCTCGGACTATGTCTCGCGCGAACTCTTCGAGGCCATCCTCACGGGCGAGGAAGAACACATCGACTGGCTGGAGACGCAGCTCGACCTCATCCGGCGGGTCGGCGCCGAGAACTACGCGCAGAAACACATGTAGACGCCGGCGGCGGCGCAGGTCACCCGGGCAGGTCCTCCTCGCGGAACTCCCCGCGCGAACCGTCCTCGGCGTGGCGCCGCAACTCGACGCGGCGGATCTTGCCCGAGATGGTCTTGGGGAGTTCCTGGAACTCCAGGAGCCGGATGCGCTGGTAGGGCGCAAGGCGCTCGCGGGCGAAACGGAATATCGCCCGCGCCGTCGACGCGTCCGGGGCGAAGCCTTCCCGCAGCGCGACGTACGCCTTGGGAACCGCCAGGCGGGTCGGATGCGGCGACGGCACCACCGCCGCCTCGGCGACCGCCTCGAACTCGATGAGCGCCGATTCCAGTTCGAACGGGCTGATGCGGTAGTCCGAGCTCTTGAAGACGTCGTCCGCGCGGCCGACGTACCAGTACTCCCCGTCGCCGTCGCGGCGCGCCACATCGCCCGTGCGGTACACGCCGTCCGCCATGGCCTCCGCGGTTCGGTCCGGGTCGCCGTCGTACCCCTTCATCAAGCCGACGGGCGGCGGGTCGAGCCGCAGGGCCAGCTCCCCTTCGTCGGCCTCCGAACCGTCCGGTGCGAGCAGGACCGGTCTATAACCGGGCAGCGGCCGCCCCATGGCGCCGGGACGGATGTCGCGGCCCGGGGGATTGGCGATCTGCGCGGTGGTCTCCGTCTGGCCGTAACCGTCCCGGATCGTCAGCCCCCATGCCCGCCGGACCCGCTCGATGACCTCCGGGTTGAGCGGCTCGCCCGCACCCACCAGTTCGCGCAGCCCGGTGCGGTACGACGCGAGGTCCTGCTGGATGAAAAGTCGCCACACCGTGGGCGGCGCGCACAACGTCGTGACGCCGGCATCGCGTATCAGCGCCAGGGTCGCGGCGGGATCGAAGCGCCCCGCCTCCAGCGCCACCACCGCCGCGCCCGCGTTCCAGGGGGCGAACACGCTGGACCACGCATGCTTGGCCCAGCCCGGCGAGCTGATGTTGAGATGCCGGTCGCCCTCGCGCAGCCCGATCCAGTACATGGTCGAGAGATGGCCCACGGGATAGGACAGGTGCGTGTGCGCGACCAGCTTCGGCCGTGACGTCGTCCCGGACGTGAAGTACAGCAGGAAGACCTCGTCCCCACGCGTGGGTCCCGGGGCCGTGAAGTCCCCCGATTCCGCATACGCGTCGGCATAAGCCCGCCAGCCGGCCGGCGCTCCGCCCACCGCTATTCGCGTCAATCCGGCCGGAAGCTCCGCGCAGCGGTCGACGCCGTCCGCGCCGACAATCAGGTGTTTAACCCTCGCCGTCTCCACCCGGTACGCAATGCCTTCGGCGTGCATCTGGGTCGTCGTCGGCACGATCACGGCCCCCAGTTTCATCAGGCCGAGCAGGCACTCCCACATCGCCGGGACGTTGTCGAGCATCAGCAACACGCGATCACCGCGAGACACACCGAGCCGGGCAAGAAAATTCGCCGCCTGTGCCGAGCGACGCGCCATACCGTCGAAGGAGATCGTCTCCCCGACCCCGGCCGGCCCGGCCAACACGAGCGCCGGGGCATCGTTGCCCCGGGCAAACCGGTCGAACCAGTCAAAGGCCCAGTTGAAAGCCTCGGGCCGCGGCCACTGGAACGCCCGGCAAGCGGTCTCGTAGTCGGTCCGATGCCGCATCAGCAGTTCACGGGCCCGGGCAAATGACTCCCTTCCGTCCATCCGGCTGCTCTCGCGTGGTCCCGAACCCGATTCTAGCCCCGCGGAATCCCGGCCCACTGCCGCCCCCGGCTGCACCCGGCCCTCCAAGTCCTTGATATGCCTCCCGGGCGCCCCCATAATGATCCTGCTACCGGGGGCGATCTGGGTTCGACGTGGATCGCGAAACCCGAGGTGCATGCCGAGGTGCAGTCCACCTCGTTAATCAGGCTGCAACAGCAATAGCTGCCAACGACGACAGCTTCGCACTAGCGGCGTAAAGCCGCTAGCCTCTGACCGGAGCCGCGCCTGCGCGTCCGGAGGGCCCTCGGGCCCATTCAGGGGTCGCATCTCGCAGGATCGCAGCGGCAGGGGTCCGGACTGCTGCTGCTAAAACCCAAGTCGGACTGGTCGTGCGTTGTCCCTGCCCGTCGGGTAGCGCACGGCGAGATTAATAGACCGGGATAAGCATGTAGATCCGAGGGCGGAGGATTCACGGACGCGGGTTCGATTCCCGCCGCCTCCACCATTTCCCGGCGCCGCGGTCCGGCCGCGGCGCAATCACGCCCGAAAGCCTTTCCGCGGGGAGTGCCCATGGCCGACACGAGCACCACGCGCAGCCTGGCCGTGTTCTGCGACTTCGAGAACATCGCCCTCGGCGTGCGCGACGCGCGCTTCTCCGCCTTCGACGTCAGGAAGGTCCTCGAGCGGCTGCTGCTCAAGGGCAACATCGTCGTCAAGAAGGCGTATTGCGACTGGGACCGCTACAAGGAATTCAAGCCCGCCATGCACGAGGCGGCCTTCGAATTGATCGAAATCCCGCACATCAAAATCAGCGGGAAGAACTCCGCCGACATACGCATGGTCGTCGATGCGCTCGACCTCTGCTACACGAAGCCGCACGTCGACACCTTCGTCATCGTCAGCGGGGACTCGGACTTCTCGCCGCTGGTCAGCAAGCTGCGCGAGAACGACAAGCTCGTCATCGGGCTGGGCGTCAAGAGTTCCAGTTCCGACCTGCTGGTCTCGAACTGCGACGAGTTCATCTTCTACGACGACCTCGTCCGCGAATCCGAGAAGCCGCGCCGCAAGCGCCGCCGTTCGACGGCCAGGTCAAACACGAAGAAGACCGGCGCGAAGCAGGAAGGCGACAAGCGCCAGGACGCCATAGACCTGGTGCTGGAAACGGTCGAGGACCTCTTCAAGGAGCGCGGCGAGGAGGAAAAGGTCTGGGGATCGATGGTCAAGCAGGCACTCAAGCGCCGCAAGCCGGGCTTCAGCGAGAGCTACCACGGCTTCCACAGCTTCAGCGAGCTCCTAGAGGCCGCTCGCGATCGCGGGCTGCTCACCCTGCAGCCGGACGAGAAGTCCGGCGGCTACATCATCAAGGCCTACACCGCCGAAGACTGACAGGAGCGAGGACCGGCGGCAGCGTCGTCCCTGACAGAGCCGCCGGTAACCATTGAACCGCTCTAGCTTCCCGAGGCGAGGCCGGCGGGACGCCGGTCGTCATTGGCGCCGTGGAACGTCCGGTGCTTGCCCTTGCCGAGCACGCGAATCGCTTCGGCCGCCCCCCACGGGCCCGCGGTCTTGAACTTGTAGCCCATCTTTTCCAGCTTCTCTTTCACGGACTTCGACAGCGCGTGGGGCTCGACCTCGACGAGGCCCGGCAGCCACTGCTGGTGAATCCGCGGGGCATCCACCGCCTGCTGCACGTTCATGCCGTGATCGATGACGTTGAGGATCGTCTCCAGCGTGATCGTGATGATCCGCGAGCCGCCCGGGCTGCCGGTAACCATGAACAGCTTGCCATGGTGCAGCACGATAGTCGGCGACATCGACGACAGGGGGCGTTTGCCCGGGGCGACCGAGTTCGCCTCGCCCTGCACCAGGCCGAACATGTTCGGCGCACCGGGTTTCACGCTGAAGTCGTTCAGCTCGTTGTTCAGGAAAAAGCCCGTCCCGGGGGCCATGATCCCGCTTCCGAACAGCGCATTGATCGTGTAGGTGACCGAGACGGCGTTGCCCGCGGAGTCGGCAATCGAGTATTGCGTCGTGTCGGTGCCCTCGTACGGCGCGAGCGAGCCCTTCACGCTCTTCGACGAAGTGGCGTGGTGAGGCTTGATCTGCGACCGGATCCACGCGGCATGCTTCGCCGAGAGGAGCTTGGATATCGGATTGTGGACGAAATCCGGATCGCCGAGGAACTTGTTGCGGTCTGCATAGGAAAACCGCATCGCTTCGGCAAGGTCGTGCACGTTCCCGACCGAGTGGAATGGCCGCTTCGAGATCGGGTAACCACCGAGGACGTTCAGGATCTCGCATAACGTCACTCCGCCCGATGACGGCGGGGGCGCCGAGAGAACCGTGTAGCCCCGATAGCCGCAGCGGACCGGCTTCTCCCATTCCACCGTGTATTTGCGGAAATCCTTCATCGTCAGGATGCCGCCGCGCTTCTTGCTGTCGGCGACGATCTTCTTGGCGATCGGACCATCGTAGAAGGCCTTGTCGCCGTCCTTCTTGATCAGTTCGAGCGTGTGGGCGAGCGTCGGCTGGACGAGCCGCTCTCCCGCCTTGTAGAAGTGCCCCTTGGAGTCATGGAACCAGGCCTTGTCGCAGTCCGGGTGAGGGCTGCAGTACTTGTAGGCGAAGTGCATGATCTGCACGTCCCCCGGCTTCAGGACGTAGCCCTTCCGCGCGAGCTTGATTGCGGGTTCGATCACCTTGGCACGGGACATGGTCCCGTATTTCTCGAGTGCGGCGTTCAGCCCCATGACGCTACCCGGCACACCCACCGCCAGGTAGGTCCACAGGCTCCGCCCCTTGACGAGATTGCCCTTCTTGTCGAGGTACATGTTGTGCGACGCGGCCAGCGGCGCCCGTTCCCGGAAATTGAGGAACACGTTCTTGCCGTTGGCGAGGTGGATGGTCATGAAGCCGCCGCCGCCCAGGTTGCCGCAACAGGGATGCACCACGGCCAGGGCGTAGCCGACGGCGACGGCCGCATCGACCGCGTTACCGCCTTCGTTGAGGATTTTCACCCCGACCTTGGTCGCCAGGTGCTGCGCGCTCACGACCATATCGTGGGACGCCGACACCGGTTTTGCATCGCGCCATCCGGACGTGCCGCCGGCAACGGCGGAAAAAGCCAGCAGAAGCCCAATCAGGCCCGTAACCGGTATCAACTTGCGCATCATTACCTCCTTGATCCTTCCTCGAGCCGTTCTACGTGGTACGTGATTCGGCAAACCTGACCGTCTGGCGTGCTCGAGGCTCCGCAAGACTGGACAACACGGTCAAAGTCGCGGCCCCCGCCCGGCGGGCGCTCGCCCCCGCCGCATCATGCCGGGTCCGCTCGTCGTCAGTACGGCTTCAGCCGACGCCACGAAGAAGGTCCCGGCTTCAACGGCCCCCGGCGCACCGCCGGTCTCCCGGGAGAGCCTGTCGCGCTCCCCGGCGTCGTGGCGACGCCGGGGAGCGCTCGGCCCTTCCTCTTGCTGGAGCCGATGCAACCTCAGAAATGCGCCGTGATGCTGGCGTAGAAGTAACGCCCGATCAGCGCCGCGTACTCGGTGGGGTCGAACGCCAGATCCTCGATCGGCTGGGTCTCGCGCGGAGGCCGCTTGTCGAGGACGTTGTTCACGCCCAGCGTGTAGTCGATGCCGTTCGACGCGCTGTAGGTCGCGTGCAGATCGTGCCAGACCACGGCCGCGAGCCGATTCGTGGACATCGAGTTGTTGTTGAAGTTCGGGTTCGAGCAGAGCCCGAGATTCGCGAGGCTCAGCGAGCTGTTGTCCAGGAAGTCACTGCACTTCTCGGTCAGGGCGCTGATGTAGTGCACGATCCAGCTCACGCGCCAATGTCCCTTCTGCCAGGTGGTATGCAGGTTCGCTTTCCAGCTGGGAATCGAGATCGGGAACGTGAAGCCGGCTCTTTCCCGGCCCACGAGGGCCACGACCGAGGTCCCGCCGCTGCCGGTCGGCGAAATCTGGCGGTAATCGCGGACGTGCGTGGCATGGAGCGCGAACTGCAGCATACCGATCGGGCTTGCCCAGCGGTAGTTGGCACCGAGATCGATGCCATCGGTGATCGTCGACCCGACGTTGGTCTCCAGGTTGAAGATCCGGTTGACGTGGCCGAACGAGTTGCGATGGATGTCGGAGCAGTACTGCGGGTTACCCGTCAGGTAACAGGCGTTCATGATGTTCTGCGCACCGAACGGCTGGATCGTGTTGTCGATGGCGATGTGGTAATACGTCGCCTGCACGCTGAAGTTCGGCACCTGGCTCGGGCTGTAGATGAAGCCGAACGTCTTGGAGATGGACGTCTCCGGCTGCAGTTTCGGGTTGCCGCCGTTGATCGAGTTGATCTGCTGGTCGAACTGCGTGTAGCTGGCCGGGACCCCGGCGTTGGCGCAGTTCTGCTGCACGGTCGAAGAAACGCCCGAGTTCTGGTAATTGGAACAGGGGTCGAACACGATCGGGAACGACGTGTAGTTTCCTGCGAACGCCTCGTTGATGTTCGGCGCCCGGAAGCCTTCGGACCACGTCCCGCGGATCGCCAGGTCCTCGATCGGCTGCCACTTGAAGCCGGCCCGCGAGCGCAGCTTGTTACCGAACGTCGAGTAATCCGAATAGCGCGTTGCCGCATCCAGGTTCAGGTGATAGGCCCAGGGAACGTGGGCCAGCAGCGGCATATCCAGCTCGGAGAAGACCGAGTTGACGTGATAGGCGCCCGAGGTGGGGAACGTGGCGGGCCCCAGGACGCTCGCCTGGGCGGAGATCGAATCGGGCGTGTAGCTGCCCTGCAGCTGGCGCAGCTGATAGCCGGCCGCGAAACCGAGGCTTCCGCCCGGAAGCGGCGCCAGGTTGCTCGTCGTGATCTCGCCGTTGTAGATGCGCTCGGTCTGCCCCTGGGTGCTGACGTTGGTGTACTGCAGGAAGTCCACCTGCGCGGGGGTAATGGTGCCTTTTCCGTCGACCCCCTGGCCGCCGAAGAGATTCAGCGGAACGCACCCGGTTACCTGCGGGCACAGCGTCGGCGACAGCGCGGCAGCGAGGTGCTGACCGTTCACCTGACCGGTTTCAGCGTGCCGTTCCTGGTCCTCGAGGTACAGGAACGACGTGTTCCAGTTCCACAGCGTGGAGCCCGTGCTGAACGAACCCTGGAGCCCACCCATGTACCGGAAGGTTCGCCGGTCGTAGTAATTCGCGCGTGCCGGGAACTCCTGCAGGCGGCGCCCGATCAGCGACAGGGTCGGGCGCTGGACACCCGGCGCGACCTGGACGGGCTGCGTACCGCTCAACTCGAAGCCGAACGGGTTGTACTGCTGGTTGGCCGGGATCGTGACGCTGCTGAGGAACAGCAGGCTCGGGGCCGCATCGGCGCGGGAGCTGCCGTGATCGTAAAGACCGGAGGTCACGGCCGTGATGCCATTGTCGAAGTCGTAATGGCCGGCGAAGTACGCCGATTTCTCCGTCACCGGGGCGAGGAGTGAATCGCCACGGGAGGGCGGATTGGGCTTGACCCAGTTATAGCGCGCGTAGTTGTTCCACTGGACGTAGTTGGAGGGATTCTGCCCGTCGGTGCCCGGGGTCAGGGTCAGGTTACAGAACGGCAGGTATTCCGGGTTCGAACTCGTGCCGAAGTTCGACGCCGGACACTGCGAGCTCGACAGGCCGGTGTAAGGGGCCGGACTGGCATTCGGGTTCGAGGGATTGTCATTCGTGGGGGCGACGAAGATGAAGCGCCCCTGGGGCGTCGCGGAGCTGCCGCGGGTGACCCCCGCGCCGTAGACCGGCACGCTCGAGAAGTTACGGTCCACCGCCGCGATGCGGTTGTTGTGGCGATATTCCGCGTTCATCACCCAGCTCGAATTGTTGCTGAACGATCCCACGGTCGCCGTGTAGTCCTCGGTCATGCCGTCCCAGTGACCGTCGCCGTGGTAGAGGCCGCGGTACACGGAAACCTCGGCGCCCTTGAAGTCGTTGACCGTAATGATGTTGATCACGCCCGCGATGGCGTCCGTGCCGTAAATGGCGGACGCCCCGTCCTTGAGCACCTCGATCCGCTTGACCACGGACATGGGGATCGAGTTGAGATTGGTCTCGCCGCTGAGGTTTGTCGCCCAGCGCTTGCCGTTGACCAGCACCAGCACCCTTTTGGGGCCGAGGTAACGGAGATCGATGTTCGATTGGCCATTCGCCTCGAAGTTGAACGCCGGGTTCATCGTCGGGGACGCAGAGGTCAGTTGCTGCAGCACGTCGCCGAGGCTGACCAGCCCCGTGTCCTTGAGCTGCTGCCGGCTGATCGTAAGCACCGGCTGGGAGGTCAGCGCGGAGCTGCGCTTGATCAGCGAGCCCGTGACCAGGATGTTCGACAGCTTCGTCTGCTGGTTGCCGGCGGTCGCCGGGGCCGGCGGATCCGCCGGGTCCGAGTTCTTCACCTTGGGATCGAGAGGCTTGGCGGCCTGACCGCCGTGGGATCCCGTGCCGTCGCTCGCCGCCTTGCCGGGATGCCGGATGGCCACGGTGTCGTTGCCCACCCGGGCGTACGACAGGCCCGTGCCCGCCAGCAAGTGGCCCAGTGCATCGGGCGGCTGCATCCGTCCGGACACGCCCGCGGTGTGCAGGCTCGCCACCTCGGGGGCCTGGCTGACCACCTGGATGTGAGCCTCGTCGGAAAACTTGAGCAGAGCCGAGGACAGCGCCTGCGGCTTGATGTGGAAGTCGACGGCCGTCGACTGCGCCACAGCGGGCGGCACCAGGGCCGCCGCGACCAAGACAACCCCAAGTCCCGCGATCAAGCCGGAAAAGCTTCGAACTGCAGGGAACCGCTTCATAAGACCTCCTGACCGGGATACCGGAAAGTTGTGACGGTTTGATTAAAGGACGTTTCACCGCGACAAAACGGAAATGCCGGAGCGGTTTAGATTCCGGTAAAGGGGGCGCCGGAATCGGGGAAACTCCCCATTTATTGCTTAAAAACAACAACTTGGCACCTGCATCGCGGGCAGTCCGCACCCAATCGCGCGAAACCGGCCCACCGCGGGGGTTTGCGCCCGTGCCGGGGCAGTGGCGAGGTTCCGGGCGTCGCAGACCGGCGTTGCGGGCACGCAACGGTCGGGGTAAGGTGCAGGACATCGTGGCTGCTGCGGGTGATTTCCCGGATGCTCGAGCCGGACAGAATCGACAGGCGGAACGTGGCAGCGGCCGGGTTCGCGCCGTTCCTCGACTCGACATCGGCGCCTGCAGCGCCGGGACCCGCCGGACGCCGTGGCTGATTACGCCGCTCCGCCGGTCGGCAGCGCGCCCGCCGTGGCGGCGCGCAGCGCGCGCCTCCCGGCCGGCATCATGGAGCGGAACCGCACCGTCCAGGAACTGTTCACCCGACACCACACGACCCTCGTGCGGGTACTCACGGCAAAGCTCCGCTCCGAAAGCGACGCGCGGGAAGTGGCGCAGGAAGCCTACCTGAAGCTGCTGGAGCTGCAGCGACCGGATTCGGTCTCGTGCCTGCGCGCGTACCTGTTCCGCATTGCCACCAACCTGGCCACGGATCACCTGCGCAAGCAGCGGGTTCGCGAGAACGCTGCCCGGACGCAGTCCTACACCATGGAGGACCTCCTCGCAGCGCCCCAGCCGGACAGAATTCTCACCGGCAACGAACAGCTGCACATCGTCAGGACGGCGATGCTGGAACTTCCCGAGAAATGCCGCACGGCTTGCGCGCTGCACCTCTTTGCGGAACAGCCCGTGCGCGAAATCGCCGGTCGGATGCGCCTGTCGCAGCGCATGGTCCGGTATTATGTGGCGCGCGGGCTGTCCCATTGTCGGCACGCCCTCGATGCACAGCCCGGCGTCATCGACGCAGCGACGGACGAATCATGAAAGGTTTCCCCACGACCGACAACGAGGACGCCGAACGCCTCTCGGAAGCCGCGGAATACCTGCTCCTTCTGGACGAGGGCGCCGACAACCCGGACGATTCCGCGGAAGCGTTCCGGTGGGTGGCGAGTGATCAGCGCAACCTGCGCGCGTTCCGCCGGATACACGCCTTTCGCTCCTGGTTGTTCGGCCTCGACCGGGAATCGAAGTCCGCCCTGGCGCAAGAATTGCTTCCGGAATCGATGCAATGGGCGTCGTCCGGCCGGCCCCGGCTGCGTCGCTGGACCTACGCGGCCGCCGCCGCCGTTCTCGTCGGCGTTCTCGGCCTCGCCTCTATCCTGAACCGCGACGTCCCGGTCTCGAACCCCGTGTCGCGGGAATATGCGACCGCTCCCGGCGCGACACGGATGATCGCTCTCCCCGACGGGACGCACATCACGATGGCCGGCGCATCGGCGCTGCGGGTGGCGTACCAGGCCCAGAAGCGTGCCGTCACGCTGGTCCGGGGCGAGGCCTATTTCCAGGTACACCACGACCCGGACCGTCCCTTCACGGTCCAGGCCGGCACGCTACAGGTCGAGGACCTCGGTACGGTCTTCGACATCCGACGGGATTCCGCCGAGGTCACCGTTTCCGTTGCGCATGGCCGGGTCGAAGTGCATCAGGCAGCCGGAGCGCACGGCGGCGCCGGGGGCGAGTCCCCCAAATCGTCCGCGACCTCGGTCCGGCTCGGGGCCGGCCACCAGGTGACCGTCCTGACCGCCACCAAGACCCTGCGGATCACGCCGATCGGGGGCGCGAACGTCGCTTCCTGGCGGCACGGCCGATTACGCTTCAAGAACACCAGGCTGTCCGCCGTCGTCAAGCGTCTCAACCGCTACTCGGCGGTACCGATCTCACTTGCGGGAGGCCGCGTGGGGACCCGCCGGTTCACGGGCACGATCTTTGTGAAGAACATCCGCGACTGGCTGCACGCGGCCTGTTCGGTCTTCAACCTTCGTGAACGGCACGAGGCGAACGGTGCCATCGTTCTCTACGACGCCACCGTGTCCCCCACGGCGGCAACGCCGCCGCAATCGATCCCGACGGGCGTCACCGGCCCCGAACTGCGCGAACCGTAGCCCGCCGCGCCTAACGCCCGCCGCGCCCCTTTCCCGCCGGCCGCGACGCCTCGCCGCCGCCTTGCAGGTGCCGTTCCCAGAAACGGAGCATGGTCGAAAACAGCTGCGTCCGATCGTCCGTCCCGCTGATCCCGTGGCTCTTCTTCGGGTAAACGTTCAAGTCGTAGTGCTTGCCCGCTTTGACGAGGGCCTGAACCAACGCGAGCGTGTTCTGCCAGTGCACGTTGTCGTCGAACGTCCCGGCCGCGATCAGCAGCGGACGCTCCAGGTGCCCGGCAGCCGCCACCACCGAGGCCTTCCGGTACGCATCGGGGTACTGCTCCGGCGTTCCCATGTAACGCTCGGTGTAAACGCTATCGTAGTAGCGCCAGCGAGTGACGGGCGCGACCGAGATACCGGCTCGCCACACGGTCGGGGCGTGCGTCAGGGCGTAGGCGGTCATGTAGCCGCCGAAGCTCCAGCCCCACAGGCCGATACGCTTCGGATCGACCCAGGACTGCCGCTTCAACCACTTCGCCGCCGCCACCTGGTCCGCCAGCTCCACCGGCCCGAAGCGGTGTTTGATCGCCGCCTGCGCCGTGTGACTGAAGTAGGTGGCCGCCCGGTTCTCCACCGCGAACACCACAAAACCATGGCGGTTCAGCAGTTCGTCGAACAGGTAACCCGTGCCGCCCCAGCCGTCGCGCACCAGCGGCGGCACATGGGGTCCCCCGTACTGGTACATGATGACCGGGTAGCGTTTGGAGGGATCGAAGTCGCGGGGAAGATACAGCTTCGCCTCGAGCCTGCTGCCGTGCACCGCGCCCGGGATCGTGAAGAAATGCGGCGCCCGGAGTTTGTAGCGATCCAGGTCCGGGCGCGGCTTGATCACCACGGTGCGGCCATCGCCACCGGTCCGCTCCAGGCTGATCCGCGGCGGCGTGCCCGCACGCGAGTGCGCGTCGAGGTAGTAGCGGCCGTCACGGCTCATCGCCACGTCGTGAACGCCAGGTTCGTCAGTAACCGGTGCGGGCTTGCCGCCGTCCAGCGGCGCGGCATACAACTCGGTGTTCAGCGGACCGTCGGTGTAGCGGGTGAAGTAGGCGAGCCCGCGTTTCGCGCTCGCGCCGGTCAGCTTGAGCACGTTGTAGCGGCCGTCCGTAAGCTTCCGGATCCGCTTGCCATCCGCCGCGTACAGGTAGAGGTGATGCCAGCCGTCGGAGTTCCCGGTCCACAGGAACCGCCCGTCGCTCAGGAAGCGCGGCGTGTCGTCGACATCGATCCACCAGCGGTCGGATTTACGGGCCAGTCGCCGGACCCTGCCCGTGGACGCATCGATTTCGTAGAGCGTCGCCCGGGTCTGCGCACGGTTCAGCACCTCGGCGTAGGCGGTCGTGGAGTCCGGAAGCCAGCCGAAGCGGGCGATGTAGCCGCCGTTCGGCACCGGCACCGTGGGCCACAGCGTGCGCCCGCGCTTCACGTCGCGGATTCCCATGCGGACGACCGGATTGTTACCGCCGGGGTGCGGATAGTACTGACGATCCAGGCGCGGCGGCGTCGCCAGGTAATTCACGAGCGGGAAGCGCCTGACCTTGCGCTCGTCGAACTGCAGGAACGCGAGATACCGCCCCGCGGGTTTCGACCAGGCGTAGCCCCGCTCGAGTCCGAGCTCTTCGCGGTAGACCCAGTCCGTCTCCCCGGTGTAGAAGCCGGCCCGCGGTGCGGCGGCCGCGGTACCGCGGGTCGCGTCGAAGGCCGCGTAGTGCAACGTGTGATGGCTGACCCAGGCCAGACGCCCTCCCCCGGGCGCAACGCTCGGCTGCATGGCGTCCCCGAGCGGCGGCCCGACCGCACGCGCCGGCTTGCCTCCCAGGGGATGGATCTGCAGCCGCCCCCCTTTCAGTAGATAGATCCCGTGACCCGAGGGAAGCCAGCCGTAGGAGCCGATGTGATAACGCGCGACCACCTCCCGCGCATGGGCATTGGTGATCGCACTCGGAGCCAGCGCCGCATGCTTGACCAGCACGCGGCGTTTGCCCGTTGCGGGATCGACCACGTACAGGTTCTGCCAGTCGCTACCGATCTGCCCGAGCAGATAGCTCAGGTGAGCGCCGTGCGGCGCCCACTCTTCCAGCCTCGGGGAGTAGCCGGTCAGTCCCGGGTGGGCGAAGATCCGGCGGATCGAGTAAGAGCCGCCGTCGCCCGGTGCCGCCGCTGCGCTATCCACCGCCGCGACCGCGGCGAGAATGGCGGCGCCCGCTACGGCGGCCCGCACGATGCACGTCGACTTGCCCATGTATTGTGCTCCCGCACCGATTGGCGTATCGGAAGCAGCCTAGGGCATCGGCGCTCATCGCGCCAGCCTCATGCTAGCCGCCGTTCTGACCTTTCATCATCGTGACGGGAGACGGCGTGGACGCAACCTGGTTAGCGGTAACGGCGCTCATGGCCTTCGCCACGGTCTGCGGCACGCGTGGCAGCGTCTTGGTCGGCGCGGCCGGCAGCCCCGTCGTCCGCACCATCGCCACGCGCACGACGCGCCACTCGGTCAGCGTCAGCTTTCCGTCGTGGCGGACATCTTCCCGCTTGAACAGCTTGTGAGGCACATTCAACGCCTTGGCCTCCTGCCACTCGACGCTTCCGTCGCCGTTCGCGTCCGCCTTGCTGAACGACGGCAGCGGGGCCGTCACTCCGGGCTTCGCCGATGCGCCCGCGGAACTCGTCGCCGGCGTCGGGACGGCGCCCTGAGAAGCGGCTATCGCGATGACAGGCGCGGCAAGCAGCGCGGCCGGGAGCATGAGAGCACGTCTTCTCATATCCGTCCTCCTGTCAGGTTGCCTTTATCGTTTAAGACAAGAGCAACGGCGCTCGTGTTCCCGCTCGCGCCCGATCGGCCCTCAACGCCGGCCGTGACGGCGCCGCACGACCCATTTTTCCAGTTCCACCAACAGCATGACGGCGGCACCCACGCCGATGGAGCGCAGCCAGGACATGGCGCCGATTGCCGTCGTTCCGAACAGCGCGTGGAGGGGCTCGCCATAGACAAAGCCGATCTGCGCAAGCAGCAACAACGCGATGACCAGCGGAATGGACCGGTTGCCGCGGAACCCGCGGCGATTGAGCACCGGCGCCGAGACGAAGCGCGTGTTGAGCAGGTAGAACATCTCGACGACCACCAGCGTGTTGACGGCGACCGTCCGGGCCGCCGCCAGATCGGCGCCGTGCGCCCGCTCCCAGGCGAACAGCCCGAACGTTCCGGCCAGTCCCAGCACTGACACGAGGACAATGCGCCACACGAGGTACGGCGTCAGCAGCCCGCGCCGGGGATCGCGCGGCGGCCGGGCCATGACATCGTCCTCGGGCGGTTCGAAGGCAAGCGGCAATGCGAGTGTCACGGCCGTAATGGTGTTCACCCAGAGGATTTGCAGGGGGGTGATCGGCAACGCAATGCCCAGTGCGATGGCGACGATGACCACCAGCGCCTCCGCGCCGTCGGTGGGGAGCATGAACAGGATCGTCTTGCGCAGATTGTCGTAGACAGTGCGGCCTTCGCGGACGGCGTGCCCGATCGTGGCGAAGTTGTCGTCGGCCAGCACCATGGGCGCGGCCTCCCGTGCAACGTCCGTGCCCCGCTCCCCCATTGCGATCCCGATATCGGCGCGCTTGAGCGCGGGCGCATCGTTGACGCCGTCGCCGGTCATCGCGACGACGTAGCCGGCAGCCTGCAATGCACTCACCAGCCGCAGCTTGTGTTCCGGCGACGCACGCGCGAAGACATCCGTCTCGACGGCCGCGACCGCGAGGCCCGCGTCGTCGATCCCATCCAGTTCGTGCCCGGCGAGGACCCGCCGGCCGTCGCCGATACCCATCTGCCGCGCGATCTCCGAGGCCGTGACGGCGTGATCGCCGGTAATCATCTTTACGCGGATCCCCGCAGCCCGGCATTCGCGCACGGCCCGGATTGCCTCGTCCCGCGGCGGATCGAGCATGCCCACGACACCGAGCAGCGTCAACCCGCCGTCCACGTCGGAAAGCCGGAGCTCACGGCCGTCCGTCGCCGCTCCGTACGCAAACGCCAGGAGTCGCTCTCCGCGCCGCGCCAGTCCGTGCATCTCGCGCCGCCACCGCTCCGGATCGAGCGTAACGTCTTCGCCGCGCCGGCGCTCGCGCGCACACATCGCCAGCACCGCTTCCGGAGCGCCCTTGACCACCACGAACGCGTGGTCGGCATGGTCGTGGTGCTTCGAGGCCATGAACCGGCGCTCGGACTCGAACGGGATGACGTCGACACGCGGGAACTCCTCGCCAATCCGGCGCGAGTCCTGGCCGGCCTTGGCCGCCAGCACCAGCAGGGCCACCTCCGTCGGGTCGCCGGCGAATCCGACGTCCTCCGCGGCGAAGCCGGCGCGAGCGTCGTTGCACAGGACCCCGGCACGTACGATCGTCTGCAGCGAGGCCTCGCTTTCCGGGGCCGCTTCACGGCCGCCGCGGGTGAAAGCCCCGTGCGGGTCGTAGCCGACCCCGCCGACTTCGAAGACGTCTTCGGCGGTCACCACCGAACGCACGGTCATCTCGTTGCGCGTGAGGGTGCCCGTCTTGTCCGAACAGATCACCGCCACCGAGCCAAGCGTCTCCACGGCCGGCAGCCGGCGGATGATGGCCTTGCGGCGCGCCATCCGCTGCACGCCTGCAGCAAGCGTAATGGTGATGATCGCCGGCAGCCCCTCCGGGATGGCGGCCACCGCCAGCCCCACCCCGGCCAGGAAAACCTCGACCGGCGGCAGGGCGCGAACGAGAATGCCGAACGCCACCGTCGCACCGGCGAGCCCGAGAATGGCCGCCGACAGCCAGCGCCCGAAGCGATCGATCTGGCGCAGGAACGGCGTCTGCAGCGTCTCGACCGCACTGAGCAGCCCGCTGATGCGCCCCACTTCGGTCGCGCCGCCGGTGGCGACCACCACGCCCAGCCCGCGCCCGTAAGTCACCAACGCGCCCGAGTACGCCATGCACCGCCGGGCGCCGAGGTCCGCCGCCGGCGCCACGGCTTCGGCGGATTTTTCCACCGGCACCGACTCGCCGGTAAGCAGGCCCTCGTCCACCCGGAGGCTGCGCACCCGGAACAGGCGCAGGTCCGCGGGCACCTTGTCGCCGGGCACGAGCTCCACCACGTCGCCGGGCACCAGCGTTGCCGCGTCGACCTCGACCGGGCCGCCGTCACGACGCACGGTCGCCCGCCGCGGTAACATCCCGGTGATCGCATCCAGCGCCCGCTCCGCCCGTCCCTCCTGCACGAAGCCGATCACGGCGTTCACGACGACGACGGCCAGGATCACGGCGACGTCGGCCCACTCGCGCAGCAATCCGGTCACGAGCGCGGAAGCCAGCAGGATGTAGATCAGGACATTGTTCAGCTGGGCGGCGAAACGCGCGATCGCGCTCCGGCGGGGGGCCGGCGTGAGCCGGTTGTCCCCGAAGCGCTCGAGCCGGCGCGCCGCTTCGGCGGAACTCACCCCCCCGGGCAGCCCCGCCACCTCACGGAACGCATCGTCGATCTCGAGCGCGTGCCACGGCTCGCCCGCCCCGTCCCTCGCCGCCATGTCCCGTTCCCGTGCACGCCCCGAGCACCTGGGTCCAGCATAGCGACGGGTCCCCGCCCGGGAATTGACGCGGGACAGGCCGCGGCGTGACGGTGCCGTCCGGGGGCCGCACGCGCCCCCGGACGGGGCGTGCCGTTGCGTTCCCCTGTAAAATAGGATTATCGCGCCATGCGGCGCATCCGGTGCCGGCGGCCCCGCCCCGGCCTGCTCCCAGCAACCCGACCCGGACGATTTCCATGACCCAGGCTGCCGCGCCCGCGTCGGCGCCCGACCCGCGCGCCCGCAACGACCTCACCGCCGAGGTGGGGCGGCGGCGCACGTTCGCCATCATCTCGCACCCCGACGCGGGCAAGACGACACTCACCGAGAAGCTGCTGCTGTTCGGCGGCGCGATCCAGCTCGCCGGCACGGTGAAGGCGCGCAAGAGCCGGCGCCACGCGACCTCGGACTGGCTGGAGGTCGAGAAGCAGCGCGGCATCTCGGTCGCGAGCTCCGTGATGCAGTTCCCCTACCGGGACCACGTCATCAACCTGCTCGACACACCGGGTCACCAGGACTTCTCCGAGGACACCTACCGCGTGCTCACCGCGGTGGACGCCGCGCTGATGGTCATCGATGCCGCCAAGGGCGTCGAGGCGCAGACCATCAAGCTGCTCGAAGTCTGCCGGATGCGCAACACGCCGGTGATCACGTTCATCAACAAGCTCGACCGCGAGGTGCGCGAGCCGCTCGAGCTGCTCGACGAGATCGAATCGATCCTGAAGATGGACTGCGCCCCGGTGACCTGGCCGATCGGCATGGGCAAGCGCTTCGGCGGCGTGTATGACATCCGCCACGACCATGTGCTGCGTTTCCGGCCCGGCGAGGAAAAGGCGGAGACCGAAACCGAAACCGTTCAGGGCCTGGCCGGCGGCCGCGCGGCCGAACTCTTCGGCGCCGACGCGGACACGGCGAGCTCCGAGATCGAACTGGTGCAGGGCGCCGGCGCGGCCTTCGATGCGGCCGAGTTCCTCGCCGGCCGCCAGACGCCGGTGTTCTTCGGCTCGGCCATCAACAACTTCGGCGTGCGCGAGGTGCTCGACGCCCTGCTCGAATGGGCGCCGCCGCCGCAGCCGCGCGACGGCGGCACGCGCACCGTGAACCCGGACGAGCCTCGCTTCAGCGGCATCGTGTTCAAGATCCAGGCCAACATGGACCCGCAGCACCGCGACCGCATCGCTTTCCTGCGCGTGTGCTCGGGACGCTACCGGCCCGGGCTCAAGGCGAAGCACCTGCGCATCGGCAAGGAGATGCGTCTGGGCAACGCCATCACGTTCATGGCGCAGGAACGCCATCACCTCGAGGAGGCCGTGGCGGGCGACATCATCGGCATCCACAACCACGGCCAACTCGGCATCGGCGACGTGCTGACCGAGGGCGAGGACCTGCACTTCGCGGGCATCCCCCACTTTGCGCCGGAACTGTTCCGGCGCGTGCGCCTGCGCGACCCGCTCCGCGCCAAGCAACTCCAGCGCGGTCTCGTGCAGCTCGGCGAGGAAGGCCTGGTCCAGGTCTTCACGCCCGTCGGCGGCGGCGACGTCATCCTCGGCGTCGTGGGCGCCCTGCAGTTCGACGTGGTGATCGAGCGCCTGAAGACCGAATACCAGGTCGACGCCGTGTTCGAGCCGGCGCAAATTCATGCCGCGCGCTGGATCGGCGCGGACGACAAGACGATCGCGAAATTCCGCGACGCGAACCTGCACCGCCTGGCGACCGACTCCTCCGGCAGTCTCGCCTTCCTGGCGCCGAGTTCCGCCGCCCTGTCGGTCACCGTCGAGAAGTGGCCGGACGTGCAGTTCCGCACCACCCGCGAGATCACCGGCGCCGCGGACTAGGCGCAACGCGCCCGACCCGGCCCGCGCAGGAGCGGCCTCCCGGCCGCGATAGCGCGGGCACCTTCGCGCCCCGAGCGGAAACAGCCCGGACAGTGGCACGTTGCGCCCGCCGGTGCTACCGTGAGCCCGTCCCGACGGGGAGACCCCGTGAAGGAACCGGCCAGCAAGGGAATGCCGCGCGGTGGCGGGCTTGCCCGCGTCGTAGGCGCGCTCGTCGTCGGGCTCTCGGCCCTGTCGCAGGAATACGGCAGCGGCATCAATTTCGTGATGCCGCACAGCCTCGCCCGCTACCCGGGCGCGGAAAACCTCGTCCCGCTGGCCATGCTCGTGGCGGGCCTCGTGCTGATCCCGGAGGTGGCGCTGTTCTCGCGCTACTCGGCGGTGATGCCGCGCGCCGGCTCCACCTACGTGTGGCTCACGCGGGGGCTGGGCCCCGACGCAGGTTTCGCGGTTGCGTTCGTGTGGTTCGCGGGCATCTGCGGCGCGATCGGCTTCCTCGCCTACGCCACGGGCAGTTTCGTCGGCGACGCGCTACAGGCCTGCGGCCTGGGCGCCGCCTGGGTCACCGGGCGCTGGGGGCACCTGACCGTCGGGCTCGCGGCGATCTGGCTGCTCACCGGGCTGCATGCCAGCGGCGTGAGGAACTACGGCTACCTGCTCTACGCGGCCGGCACCCTCGTGGTCATCGCCGCGATCATCGTCGTTGCCACCGGTTTCGCGACCGACCCCGCCACCGGGGTGCAGCGGCTCGGCGAAGCGACCGGCGTCCATGCGCAGCCCCGCGCCGCGCATCCCTCGTTCCAGGCGTTCGCATCCGTGGTGGCGCTGTTCATGTTCGCCTACGGCGGACTGACGGCCGCCACTTCGCTCGGCGGCGAAGTCGCCAACCCGCGCCGAAACATGCCGCGGGGCATCATCGGCGGCTGGGCCGCCGCCCTGATCCTCTACTCGCTGATCTCCTTCGCCCTCTTCCACGCCGTACCGTGGTGGACGGCCGTGCCGGTCGTGCAGTCCGGGCACGATTACCTGCTGACCACCCCGGCACTGATCGGCATGCTCACCCCGCACGCCGTCGCCGTCTTCCTCAACGTGCTGGTGGCCCTGATCGTGCTCAAGACGATCGCCCCGCAACTCCTGGACGCCAGCCGCTTCCTGTTCGCCTGGTCGGAGGACGGCTTCGTTCCGCGGTCGCTGGCGGCGACGAACCGCGCGCACGCGCCGCTCGCTGCGCTGGTGCTTTCCGCACTGCTGGGCAGTCTGTTCCTGCTCGACGCCGTGTTCGGCGGCTGGCAGATCGGCGTCGTCGTGCGCGCGGCCAGCATCGCCCTCACCTTTGCGATGCTGGGGCTGGGCACGCTGCTGCTCGCCTGGTGGGGCCGCTGGCGCCGCGCGCGCAGCTACGCGGACGAATGCACGCGGGGGCCCGTATTCAAGCTCATGGCGCTGCTCGCCCTGGTGATCGGGGGCGCCCTGGTCGCCGTCGTGATCCACACGCCGGACACGCCGTGGTACTTCCAGCCCTGGTTCCAGCTCGCGGCCGCCGCGGCCGTCTCTCTTATACTCTCCGGGATGGCACGCGCCAGGGCGCGCCGGCGTGGCGAAGATTTCGCGGCGGGATTCCGCACGCCGCCGGCGCAGTAATACCCCCTCCGCACCGGGAGCGCCATGAAACTCTTCGACCTCGACAGACGCATCTACACCGACTACCGCACGCCCCTCGAACCGCTTCCCCGCCTCAGCCGCGCCCTCGGCGGCCCCCGACTCTGGATCAAGCGCGACGACCAGCTCGGCCTCGCCGGCGGCGGCAACAAGACCCGAAAGCTCGAGTACGTCATGGCCTCCGCACTGGCCGCGGGCGCCGAAGCCGTCATGACCGTCGGCGCCGTCCAGTCGAACCATTGCCGCCTGACGCTGTCCGCCGCGCGGCGCGAGGGCCTCAAGTGCTACCTCGTGCTCGAGGAACGCGTCAAGGACAGCTACGCGCCCGACGCGAGCGGTAACAACCTCCTCTACCGGCTGCTCGGCGCGGACCGCATCTTCGTCTCGCCCTACGGCGCCGATCTCCAGGCGACCATCGCGGACGCGCAGGCGACGGTGGAGCGCGAGGACGGCCTCAAGCCGCATTTCATCCCCGGCGGCGCGTCCAACACCCTCGGCGCTTCGGGTTACGCGGCGGCCATGCTGGAGCTCCTCGGCCAGTGCCGCGAGCACCGGGTCGGCTTCGACGATCTCGTCGTCGCGAGCGGGAGCGGCGGTACCCACGGCGGCCTGCTGGCGGGCCGCGCGCTGTTCGGCTACCCGGGCACGATCCACGGCATCAGTGTCCGCCATCCCGCCGGGGCGCAATCGAAGAAGATCGCCGCGCTCGCGAACGACACCCTGTCCTTTCTCGAGAGCGACGCAGCGGTACCGGACGACGCGGTCAACGTCGCCGACGACTGGGTGGGCCCCGGCTACTCCATCCCGGATGACACGACGCTCGAGGCCATCCGCCTTTTCGCGGAAGAGGAAGGCATCCTTCTGGATCCCGTCTACACGGGCAAGGCCGCCGCCGGACTCATCGGCCTGGTGCGCGCCGGCCGCTTCGAACGCGACGCCGACGTGCTCTTCTGGCATACCGGCGGCTCGCCCGCCCTGTATGCCTACGGCGATCACTTCCTGCCCACGGCCGGGTAGACGTGGCCGGACAGCGCCCCGGCGTACTGGGCGGCATGGGGCCCGAAGCGACCCTCGTATTCCTGGAGAAGTTCTACGCCCTGACCCGCTCGCACCGGGAGCAGGACCGCCCGGGACTGCTGCTCGACATGGAGCCGGCCGTCCCCGATCGCAATGCCGCCTGGCGCGGGAGTGGCCCTTCGCCCGGCGAGGCACTGCTGGCGATGGGCCGTCGCCTGGCCCGGGCGGGCGCGGACTTCTGCGTCATGCCCTGCGTCACCGCACACGGATTCGCTGCGGACTTCGAGCGCGAAGCGGGCATCCGCCTCCTCCGCCTGCCCGACGTGGTCGCGGATGCGCTCGCGGCCGGCCGCCACACCCGACCGGGTCTGCTCGCGACCACGACGACACTGGATATGGGCCTGTTCGGCGAGGCCCTTGCCGCGCGCGGTATCCGCGACGCCGTCGTCCCCGGGGCGGCCGATCAGGACGCGCTGATGCGCACGATCTACGCCATCAAACGCGGCGCCGATGTGCGCGCCGACGTCCTCGATATGGCGGAACGGCTCGTCGCCCGCGGCGCGGACGTCGTGCTCGTCGGCTGCACCGACCTCAGTACGCTGCACCTGACGGAAGCCCGCGGAAGCCCCGTGGTCGACGCGCTCGATCTGCTCGCGCGCCGCACGTTCGAAGAGGCGGGATGCGCACCGGATTGAGCGGTAGCGATCAGCCCGCGAAGGGAATGTGCACCCGCCAGGCGTAGACGATCGCGAGCAGGATCAGGATCGCCGCGCCCTGGTGGAAGGCCACCACGATCCCGGGACGCTTCGGCTTCGCGTTGACGGCGTGGAACAGGACGAACCCGACGACGAACTGGGCCAGCGCGATGATCAGCGCCCCCGTGTAGACGCGGGCATAGAGCGCGAGCGTCAGCAAGAACAGCAGGCCGGCCAGGTAATGCAGCGAGAACACCCACTGGCCGCGGCTCTTCGGCAGGACGAACGCACCGATCGCGCGCTGGTAACCGCGCTGGCCCGTCACCATCCCGCCCAGGAAGATCATCAGCAGGAAGGCGTGCAGCACGGGAAGCACGGCGATGTACGTCCACACCGGCGGCATCCCCGGGCGCAGCGCCAGCAGGTAGGTAATGAAGGTGGTGTAGGCCAGCAGCCCGTGCAAACCGTGCAGGAACGCCGGCGCGCGGCCCGCGAGCACATGCAGGGTCGCCATGCCCAACAGTGCCGTCAGCGCGATGAGCACCAGGCCCGCGATGGTGTTCGGCCCCGGATGCAGCGCTAGGATCGCGACGGCGTTGAGGCCCAGCACGGTCGCGAGGATCCGGTGCCAGGCCTCGGGGTCGCCCTTGAGCGCCAGCACCAGCATCTTTTCGTGGTAGGGCCAGCGGGTGCCGAGCGACAGCCCGTAGCCGTAACCCTCGACGAGGCCGCCGAGGACGATCAGGCCCGCCATGGCGATGGCCTGAAAAATGAGCAACGCATCGAGCAGCACCGACACTCCCTGTCCGGATGAAGGGCCCGCGGCGAGCGGGAACTGACATTTTAAGCCCCCGGCGCCGTGTGGCGGCGCCGGGGGCAAAGGTCGGGCCATGGCGCTCGCGAGAACCGTCGCTCGTCCCGTCTCCGCCCGTGCAGGGGGCGCGGGCGGGAAGGGCCGGAACGAGGGCCGGACGTCAGCCGCGCTTGCGCAATTCCACGTCACCCGACCCGGTGTCGATGTCGAGCTGCACCGCGCCGCTACCGCCGGCCAGCGTGTAGTCGTGGTGACTGCCGTGCACCGTGACCGGGAATGCCGAATCCACGTCGCCGCTGCCTGTCGAGATACTCCCACCCAGCACGGTATCCGGCGGAAAGTCCATGATCACGTCGCCGGATCCCGCGGTCGCGGACATCGAGCCGCCCGCCGTGACCTTGCTCCAATGCGTGACGATGTCTCCGGAGCCGGTGTGGATATTCGCATTCTTCACGGCACCGTCATGAACGGTTATATCGCCGGACCCGGCCTCGATCTTGAGCGACTCCGCGGCCCCCGTGAATCGGACGTCCCCGGAACCCGTATGCAGCAGGGCGGAAACGGGCGACCCGGTAAGCGCGGCATGGACGTCGCCGGAGCCCGTCCGGAGCGACAGCTGCTTCGAAGCCGACTTGACGTCCACGTCACCGGAGCCGCTCGTGCCGTCGATACGGTTTGGCGCGCCGGCGTTGTCGAACGTGAAATCGCCCGATCCCAGGTGATACTTGACCGCCATAGTCGGCGGCATCGTGACGGTGACACGGGCCTGCGGCCCGCCGCCCCAGTGGAAGCTCCAGTGCCACCCGTGATGGCGCGGCGAGGCGACAACCACGTCGTCGCCCCTGGTCGAAACCTTGGGCGCCAGGCGGTGAATGATCTCCTTCTTCGCGCTGTCCGATCCGGCGGAGGCCCAAATGTCGGTCGAGACGGTCACCGAGTCGCCCTTCTTCACCTGGATCACCACGTCGTGCATCGAAAGATGCAGCGCCACCGTGCCGTTGGGATGGGCGACGACATTGGCGACGCGATGATAGATGAGCGGGGGCCGTCCGAAGGCCAGTGCCGGCGCTGCGGCAAGGCCCATGAATACCAGTATTCGCAGGATTCCACGCATAACGGCGGTTCCGGATCAGGTGTGTTGCTACTATAGCACACCAGTTCGCCTAGTGGGCTAACCGGTTTTCCCCGTCTCCGGCATGCTTCTGGAAAATCCGCGCGCCCGATCCAGGGGCACCTTGACGTACCGGGTTCCGTTGTCCTCCGCCGGGGGCAGGCGCCCCGCGCGGATGTTGACCTGGACCGACGGGATGATCAGGCGCGGCAGGCCGAGCGTGGCGTCGCGCTCGGCCCGCATCTTCACGAATTCGGCCTCCGGGTGCCCTTCCCCGACGTGGATATTGCCCCGCTTCTGCTCGCCCACCGTGGTTTCGTTGCGGTACTCGCGCCCGCCCGGGCGATAGTCATGGAGAACGAAGAGCCGGGTCTCGTCGGGCAGTGCGAGGATGCGGCCGATCGAGCGGTAAAGCGTTTGCGCGTCACCGCCGGGAAAGTCGCAGCGTGCGGTGCCGCCGTCCGGCATGAACAGCGTGTCCCCGACGAAGGCGGCATCGCCGATCAGATAGGTGAGGTGGTCCGGCGTGTGCCCGGGCGTGGTGATCGCGCGCGCCTCGAGGTTGCCGACACGGAACGTCTCCCCGTCCACGAAGAGGTGGTCGAACTGCGACCCGTCCGGGAGAAAGCCCCGCTCCAGGTTATAGACCTCCCGGAAGTGCTCCTGCACCGCCCTTATGCCGGCACCGATGCCCGTGGCGCCGCCGAGTGCGTCACGCAGGTAGCCTCCCCCCGCGAGATGGTCGGCGTGAGCATGGGTTTCCAGCAGCCACTCGATCGTCAGGTCGTTGTCACGCACGAAACGGATTATTTCGTCCGCGTAACGTGGCGATGTCCGTCCCGATTCCGGTTCGTAGTCCAGCACGCTGTCGATCACCGCCGCCGCACGTGTTGCCGGGTCCCATACGACATAGGAGAACGTCGACGTGGGCGGATGAAAGAAGCTTCGGACTTCGGGCTTGGCTGCCATGGCGATTATCGGCCTCGTTGAAACTCGATCTGCAAGTTTACAGACCGATTTTACATTAGATAAACCGCATGTAAATGCTATGATTGTGGTTGTCGATACGGAGCCCGAGAGATGCGCCGCAGGACCACCACACGAGTGCCGGCCGTCGATCCCGACGCCATGGAGGCGCACGCCGCCGAGGCCGCCCGGCTGCTCAGCCGGCTGTCGCACGAAACGCGCCTGCTCGTCATGTGCCACCTCAGTCAGGGCGAGCTATCGGTGGGGGCCCTTAACGAACGAATCCCCGTCAGTCAGTCCGTGTTGTCCCAGCATCTGGCCGTCCTGAGGGAAGACGGGCTGGTAGTGACGCGGCGCGAGGCGCAGACGATCCATTACCGCATCGCCGACGCGAAGGCCGCGCGCATCCTGTCCCTGCTGCACGACCTTTACTGCAAGCCGGCGGGGAAGCGCCGGTGATCCTGGCCGCACTCGGCGCGCTGATCGTCGGCCTGAGCCTGGGCCTTCTGGGCTCGGGCGGGTCCATCCTCACGGTCCCGATCCTGGTCTACCTGCTGCACCAGCCCGACAAGGTAGCGATCGCGGGGTCGCTTGCGATCGTGGGCGGCATCGCGCTCGTCGGGGCCGTGCGTTACGCGCACCAGAGGCTGGTGAGCTGGCGGCACGTGGCGCTCTTCGGCATACCGGGCATCGCCGCCACGTACGCCGGAGCCTGGGTGTCCGGGTTCGTGCCGGGCGCGGTCCAGCTCGTGGTGTTCGCCGTGATCATGGGACTCGCTTCCTGGTCGATGCTCCGCCCGCCGCGACTGGCCGGCGAAGGCCCGGAGCCCCATCCGGCATGGCTCGTCGCCGCCGGCCTCGGGGTGGGCCTCGTCACGGGTTTCGTGGGGGTTGGCGGAGGCTTCCTGATCGTGCCTGCGCTGGTCATCCTCGGGGGGCTCACGATGCACCGGGCCATCGCGACGAGCCTCTCGGTCATCGTCATCAACGCGGCCAGCGGCTTCTACAAGCAGCACGAGGTCATCGGCAACGCCGGGTTGTCGCTCGACTGGCGCGTAATCGGGCTGTTCCTCGTCATCGGCGGCGTGGGCAGCCTGGCCGGAAACTACGCCGCGCGGCGCATCCCCCGGCACCGCCTGCGGCAGGGTTTCGGCTTTTTCCTGATCCTGATGTGCGGCTTCATCCTGTGGCGCAGCATCCCGCCCCTGCTCGCCCACGGCGCAGCCGCCGTCCATTGAATGCGTTTTCACGAACGAGGAGGTCATGACATGGCGAATCAAACCGTGCGCGTCCCCAATCCCTGCCATCCAGAAACCGACCTGCTCACCGGCGGCCAACCCACCGCCGAGGCACTCGAGGAGGCGAGCAAGGCCGGCTACCGCACGGTGGTCAACCTGCGCGGCCCGGGCGAGGCCATCGACTACGACGAGGAATCGGTCGTTCGCGGGCTGGGCATGAACTACGTCTGCATCCCCATCACGGGTCCCCACGATCTCCATGACGAAGCGGCCCACAGGCTCGACGAGGTGCTCTCCGACACGACCGCGCGGCCGGCGCTCATCCACTGCGGGAGCGGCAACCGCGTCGGGGCCCTGCTGGCGCTCCACGCCTGCGTCAAGGGCGGCGCCTCGCCCGACGAGTCGCTCGACTACGGCCGCAAGGCGGGACTCACGTCGCCGGAACTGGACCGGTTCCTGCGCGGGGAGCTGGAGAAGAAACGAGGGAACGGCGGCTAGGCCGGCACCCCGCTACAGCCGGCCCTTGCGGCGGGCGATCCGCGCCGCCGGGCCCTTAGAGCCAGGAGTCGCCGTGGCCGGCTCGGGAACGGGGCCGGGGCGCGGCTCAGCCGGCGCCGCCGATGAGCGAGAGAAGTTCGTCCGTCTTGAGCTCCATCAACCCGCGGTCGCCCCGCGACTCAACGTTGAGCCGCAGCAGCGGCTCCGTGTTGGAGGGGCGCAGGTTGAAGCGCCAGTTCTCGAACGCCATCGACAGCCCGTCGATGCGCTCGACCTCGATCGCCACATCGCGATAGCGCTCCTCGACCTTGCGCATCGCGCCGGCCTGGTCGGGGACCTCGCGGTTGATCTCGCCACTCGCCGGGAACTTCGCCTCACGATCCGCGACGAGGGCGGAGAGCGGCCGCCCGGTCTGCGAGACCAGCTCGGCGACGAGCAGCCACGGCACCATCCCGCTGTCGCAATAGCCGAAGCGCTTGAAGTAATGGTGCGCGCTCATCTCGCCGCCGTAGATGCAGTCCTCGGTGCGCATCTTCTCCTTCATGAACGCGTGGCCGCTCTTCGAGACCACCGTCTCGCCGCCGAACTGCTTGACCAGGTCGATGGTGTTCCAGGTCAGCCGCGGGTCGTGCAGGATGCGCGCGCCCGGGTTCTTGCGCAGGAAGGCTTCCGCGAGCAGCCCCACGATGTAGTAACCCTCGACGAACGCGCCGTCCGCATCGTAGAAGAAACAGCGGTCGAAGTCGCCGTCCCAGGCGATGCCGAGGTCGGCGCCCGCCTCGCGGACGGCCTCGCTCGTCTCGCGCCGGTTCTCCTCCAGCATCGGGTTGGGCACGCCGTTCGGGAACGTTCCATCCGGGTCGAAGTCCATCTTCACGAACTCGAACGGCAAGTGCTTCTCCAGCCGCTCCACGATCGGACCCGCGCAGCCGTTGCCCGGGTTCACGACCAGCTTGAGCGGCTTGAGGCCGTCGACGTCCACGTAGCTCAACAGGTGGGCAATGTAGTCGTCCTTGTTCGTGGACTCGACCCGCGTACCGCGCTTGTCGGCCGCCCGGAAATCGCCCGCTTCCGCGCCCCGGCGGATATCCACGAGTCCGGTATCGCCACTGATCGGATGCGCCTTCTGGCGCACGACCTTGAGCCCGTTGTAATCGGTGGGGTTGTGGCTCGCGGTGATCATCACGCCACCGTCGAGCCCGCCGTGGAAGGTCCCGAAGTAGGTCTCCTCCGTGCCGCACAGCCCCAGGTCGTGCACCGTGACGCCGGCGTCCATCAGTCCGTCGGCGACGGCATCCGCGAAGCCTTCGCTGGTGAGCCGCACGTCGCGACCCATGCACACCTCGCGCGCGCCGATAAACTCCGCGTAAGAGCGCGCAATCCGGTAGGCAATGCCTTCGTCGAGTTCCTGCGGCACCCGGCCGCGCACGTCGTAGGCCTTGAAGCAGGTAATCCCGCGGCCAAGCGGGCCGGTCCGTCCGTTCACGTCGACTTGCGCTCCATGCATCTCCCGTAGGCGTCATCGTAGCGCACGATGTCGTCCTCCCCGAGGTAGCTCCCCGTCTGCACCTCGATGAGTTCCAGCGGCAGGTGGCCGGGATTCCGCAGGCGATGCTTCGTGCCGAACGGAATATAGCTCGATTGGTCTTCGCTCAGCAGGAAGACGTCGTGACCGCGGGTCACCTCGGCGGTCCCGCGGACCACGACCCAGTGTTCGGCCCGGTGATAGTGCATCTGAAGCGAAAGGGTTTCCAGTGGCTTCACGCAGATGTGCTTCACCTGGAAACGCTCGCCGGTGACCATTCCTTCATACCATCCCCACGGGCGATGAACCCGACGATGGAACAGGTGTTCCCGTCGCCCGGACTCCCTCAGTCTGGCCACGATCACCTGCACCTCCTGGGCCCGATCCCGATCGGCGACCAGAACCGCATCGGCCGTCTCGACGACGATCTGGTTCCTCAGGCCCAAACCGGCGACCAGGCGGCTCTCGGCCCGGATGTAAGACCCGGCCACGTCTTCGAGGACGACATCCCCGGTGGTGGTGTTGCCAGCCGCGTCGGAACCGCTGACCCCGGCCAGCGAACTCCAGGATCCGATGTCGCTCCACCCCGCGTCCAACGGAACGACCACGGCCTCGCTCGTATTCTCCATCACCGCGTAATCGATCGAAATCGACGGGGACTCCCCAAACGACGACGCTTCCAGTCTGATGAAATCGAGGTCGCGGTGAGCCCCTTTCCACGCACGGCGCACGGCATCCAGGATCGCAGGCGCGTGTTTTTCCATTTCCGCCAGCAACCGGTCGGCGCGAAAGACGAACATCCCGCTGTTCCAGAGGTAGTGCCCGGATTGAACGTAGTCACGGGCACGCTCCGCATCAGGCTTTTCAACGAACGCCCCGACCGGAACGGCGTTTCCGGAGGTCAATTCATCAGCCCGGATGTAGCCGAATCCAGTCTCGGGAGCGGTAGGAACAACGCCGAATGCGACCAGCTTCCCGTCGAGTGCGGCCCGGCGCGCCGTCTCCACGGCGGCGCGAAACTTTCCCGTATCCCGGATAGCATGATCGGCGGGAAGAGCCAGCAACAGGGCATCTTCCGTCGGCGCGGCGAGAGCCGCTGCCGCCAGCGCCGGTGCAGTATTGCGCGGTTGCGGCTCGAGCAGGATGCACTGCGGCTGGACGCCGATCTGCCGCAGCTGCTCGGCGACGAGAAAGCGATGTTCGTTGTTGCCGACTACCAGCGGAGGCAGCAGTCCTTCGATGCCCTGCAGTCGCGTCAAGGTCCGTTGGAACAGGGTCTGACCGCCGTCCAATGCGAGAAACTGCTTGGGGTAATGAGCCCGGGACAAGGGCCACAAACGGGTCCCGCTGCCCCCTGACAACAGCACTGGAATCACCATCGGTCTCCCGTGTTGCTCCACCGGGGAACGCTCGAGAGTGATGATGCACGACATCCCGCAAACGCGATACGCGCGATAAACTATTTACATGAAATGCAAGGATTTACCTGACCGTTACGCGCGGCAAATCGCCCTGCCCGAGATCGGCGAGGCCGGCCAGGCGCGGCTTGCGGCCGCGCGCGTACTCGTCGTCGGCGGCGGGGGGCTGGGGGCGCCCGCGCTGCTCTACCTGGCGGCCGCGGGCGTCGGCACCCTCGGCATCGCGGACGACGACACCGTCGAGACCGGCAACCTGCAGCGCCAGGTGCTCTACACCGAGGACGACCTCGGCCACCCCAAGACCGAAGCCGCCGCCGAACGGCTCGCCGCCCTGAACCCCTGCGTCTCCCTGGAAACGCATCGCCTGCGCGTCGACGCCGACAATGCCGTCGAGCTGATGCGCCGCTACGACGTGGTCGTCGACGCCACGGACCGGCTCGAGGGCAAATTCCTGCTCAACGACGCCGCGGCCAGGGCCCGCCGTCCACTGGTCTACGCCTCGGCCCTCGGATTCGAGGCCCAGGTCGCCGTCTTCGACGCCGCGCGCGGCCCCTGCCTGCGCTGCCTGTTCCCCGAACCGCCGGAGGTGCCGGCCCTGACCTGCTCGGAGGCCGGCATCCTGGGTGCGGTGACGGGCATGGCCGGAAGCCTGCAGGCGCTCGAGGCGATCAAGTGGATCCTCTCCGGGGGCGCCGCCGGCGGCGCGCTGGAGCCGCTGACGGGCCGGGTCTGGGTGATGGACGCGCGGAGTTTCCAGACGCGCGTCGTGCGCCTGCCGCGCGACCCGGACTGCCCGGTCTGCACCCGGCCGCCCGGCGAGATCCGCCTGGCCAGCGACCCGGCCGGCGTCGGCGAGCTGGAGCCGGAGGCCCTCCCGGCACACTCCGGGGCGCTTCTCATCGACGTGCGCGAGCCGAGCGAATGGGATGCCGGCCACCTCCCCGGCGCGATGCACCTGCCGCTGTCGCGGCTGCTGGAAGCCGTGCCGCAGCTCCCGCGCCGCGAGCGCTACATCGCCTATTGCGCGCACGGCATCCGCAGCCAGGCGGCCGCGCGCCTGCTCGCCGACGCCGGCTACGCCCCGGCCTTCAGCCTCCGCGGCGGCGTCGCCGCAATGCCCGCGGATCGGCTGGTCCAGGAGGAACCGGACACGCGCTGACCCGGCGGCGTCCCCGAGCGGGTCGGAGCGGACCCCCGACCGCGACGCCTTGCCCAGCGACATCTTCGCGGCTGGAAAGCCGCTCCCACCTTGAGCCGTGCCCCCATCCTGGGCGGGAGCGGTCTCCCGACCGCGAAGCCCCCCTTCAACGCCCCTTCGCGGCTGGAAAGCCGCTCCCACCTTGAGCCGTGCCCCCATCCTGGGCGGGAGCGGTCTCCCGACCGCGAAGCCCCCTTCAACGCCCCTTCGCGGCTGGAAAGCCGCTCCCACCTTGAGCCGTGCCCCCATCCTGGGCGGGAGCGGTCTCCCGACCGCGAAGCCCCCCTTCAACGCTCCTTCGCGGCTGGAAAGCCGCTCCCACCTTGAGCCGTGCCCCCATCCCGGGTGGGAGCGGTCTCCCGACCGCGATACCCGGGTCGACATTCCAGCGACCGGGCGGTCGGCCCCGACCGCCCGTCCCACCCGGCGCCTGCGGACAATCACCCGCGCCGGCGGCGCACCAGCGCAAACACAAGACCCGCGACGAACAGCCCGAGCGAAACGAAAACGATCAACGCGTTCCCGAATCGCACGTACGGCGTCGCCCCGGCGAGCGGCACCACGCGCCCGTCGAGCACGCCGACTTGATCCGGCGGCAGGCGCGAGCGCAATCCGCCGCGCGGACCGACGATTCCGGTCACACCGCTGTTGGTCACCGCCAGCAGGTAGCGCCCCGACGCGCGCGCAGCGACCCGGGCCATCTGGAACTGCTGCGCCGGCGCGATGCTCCGGCCGAACCAGCCGTCGTCGGACGCATTGATGATGAACTGCGCGGCCGGAAGTTGCGTGTTGAGCAACCGCCCGAACGCGACCTCGTAGCAGTTGGCGACGGCGGCCTTCCACTGCCCCACCGCCAAGGGCGGCTGGACGCGGGGCCCGGGCGTGAAGCTCGAGTACGGCAGCGAGTGCGCGCTCAGCCAGCCCTTGATCCAGTCCGGCACCGGGAAATATTCGCCGAAAGGCACGAGGTGGCGCTTGTAATACACGGACCGCCCGCCACCGACGGCCATGACCGCGTTGTACGAATCGCCGCTGCCGAACTCGTAGATCGGCACGCCGAACACCAACTCGGTGCCGCGCCTTTGCACCGCCGCCGCCATCTTTTCGACAGCGGGCGCTACCTCGGAGTACCAGATGGGGATCGCTGCCTCGGGCCACACCACCACGTCGCTCTTGCGATGCCGCTGCGTCAGCAGCCAGTAGCGGCGGATGATCGGCTTGATCATGCGGCCCTGCCACTTCTCGTGCTGAGGAATGTCGCCCTGCACCAGGCTGACCGAGAAGGCCTTTCCGGCCGGCTGCGTGAAGGGGATGCGCCCGACCAGGAACCCGGCGACGAACAGCGCGCCCAGCGCCGCGGCCGGGAAGATCGCCTCGCGCCAGCGACGCGGACGGAACACGATCACCACGAGCACCGCCGCCGTCACGCACGCGAAACTCACCCCGTACGTACCGGCCAGCGGCGCGAATCCGCCCAATGGCGAGGTTGGCTGGCTGAAGCCCAGTGCGAGCCAGGGGAAGCCCGTCAGCACGAAACTCCGCACCCATTCCAGCAGCGTCCACGCGGCGGGGACCGCCAGAAGCCAGGTCAGGCCCGGCCCGGGCGCGAACCGCACGGCCGCATAGCCGACCACCGCCGGGAACACGGCGCAGGCGAGCGCCAGAGCGACGTACAGCAGCACGCCCAGCCACCACGGCCCCGGTCCGAGACCGGAGACCGCGATGTAGATCCAGTAGATGCCGCAAAGGAATTCCCCCGCCCCGTAGAGGAAGCCTCGCCACGCTGCCCGGCGCGCACCGAGACCGGACCAGAGCGCGAAGAGCAGTGCCGGGCAGAGGACGGCGAGCGGCCACGCCGCGAACGGCGCGAAGGCCAGTACGCTCGCGGCGCCCGCGCCGAGTGCCGCGAGATCGCCCCCCCGGCCCGCGGCGAACGTCGCCCGGCCGGACGGCGCCGCCGCGGCCACGCGGGGCAGTCTCACGCTTGGCGGCTCAGGCCGGGGACGGCGCCGCGCCCTCGCTGTCGCGCGCAGCCGTCACTTCGAGCAGGTGTACGCGACGCCGGTCGGCGCGCACGACGCGGAAGTTGTAGTCGCCGATCCGGCAACGCTCTCCGGGCCGCGGCAGGTGTCCAAGCTGGTGCACCACGAGTCCGCCCACCGTGTCGAATTCCTCGTCGCTGAAGGCCGTATCGAAGTAGTCGTTGAAGTCGTCCACGGGCAGCAGCGCACTGACCGAATACCGTTGTTCGCCGTGGCGGATGATCGGCGTCTCGTCCTCGACGTCGAATTCGTCGTCGATCTCGCCCACGATCTGCTCGAGCACGTCTTCGATGGTGATGAGGCCGGCCACGCCCCCATATTCGTCGGCCACGATGGCAAGGTGATTACGGCGCGCCCGGAACTCGGACAACAGCACGTCGAGGCGCTTGGACTCCGGGATGTGTACCGCGGGACGCACGTAGTCGCCGATCCGGAAGCCGGTCATCCCGTTCTGGGCGATGTGGCGCAGGAGATCCTTGGCCAGCACCAGGCCGATGACCTCGTCGCGGCTCTCGCCGATCACGGGAAAGCGGGAATGCCCGGACTCGACCACGATGGGGAGGAGCGCCGAGAGCTCGGCGTCGTGTTCCACCGTCACCATCTGCGCGCGCGGCAACATCACGTCGCGCACCTGCATCTGCCCGACGGCGAAAACGCCCGAGAGCATGCGCAGGGTTTCGTTGTCGATGACGTCGCGCTCGGCTGCGTCCCGCAGCATCTCGATCAGCGCCTCGCGGTCGCGGGGTTCGCCCGCCAGGGCCTGGGACAGCCGCTCGAGCCATCCCGGCCCGTTACTTCGTTGCTCGTCGTCGCTCATCGTCTCCGTTGGCTCGTTTCGGTTATTCGGTAGGGATCCGGGAAACCCAGCCCGGCCAGGATTCGCCTTTCCAGGGCTTCCATCCGGATCGCCTCGTTCTCCTCCATGTGATCATAGCCGAGAAGGTGCAGGCACCCGTGCACGACCATGTGCGCCCAATGTGCGCGCGGCGCCTTGCCCTGCTCGGACGCCTCCCGCGCCACCACCGGCGCGGCGATGGCAAGGTCGCCCAGTATCGGCCGGCTCCCGTCCGGAAGCGGCGGCGCAGGGAACGAGAGCACGTTCGTCGGTCGCGGCCGGTTCCGGTAGCGGCCGTTGAGCTCCGCGCTCTCGGACTCGCCGACGACGCGAATCGTGACGGCCCCCTCCGAGCCCGCGAGCGCCACCCCGGCCCAGTGCCGCAGGCTCCGGGCCGCCGGCACGCCGCGGCGCCCGGCCGCGTACTGCACGGCAAAGCGCGGCGTCATGAGACGCGACCCGCAACCCGGGCGGGAGCGATCCCCCGGCCAAGCACCTGCGCCGCACAACACCTATCGCGGCTGGACGACCCGAGCGCCCCTGTACGAACGGCCTCCCGGCCGCGATACCGCGGCGGATCCGGCCGTCGCGGCTGGAAAGCCGCTCCCACCCAGACCGTGCCTCCATCGCGGGTGGGAGCGGTCGCCCGGTCACGCACCTGCGCCGGACGACACCGATCGCGGCTGGAACCCGCTCCTCCAACCGGCAAAGCGAGTCCCCCTGTACGAGCGGCCTCCCGGCCGCGATCCCGCGGCGGGCCCGGCCGTCGCGGCTGGAAAGCCGCTCCCACCCCAGCCGTGCCTCCATCGCGGGTGGGAGCGGTAGCCCGGTCACGCACCCGCGCCGCACAACACCTATCGCGGCTGGACGACCCGAGTGCCCCTGTAGGAGCGGCCTCCCGGCCGCGATCCCGCGGCGGATCCGGCCATCGCGGCTGGAAAGCCGCTCCCACCCAGACCGTGCCTCCATCGCGGGTGGGAGCGGTCGCCCGGTCACGCACCCGCGCCGCACGACGCCCATCGCGGCTGGACGACCCGAGCGCCCCTGTACGAGCGGCCTCCCGGCCGCGATCCCGCGGCGGATCCGGCCATCGCGGCTGGAAAGCCGCTCCCACCCAGACCGTGCCTCCATCGCGGGTGGGAGCGGTCGCCCGGTCACGCACCCGCGCCGCACAACACCTATCGCGGCTGGACGACCCGAGCGCCCCTGTACGAGCGGCCTCCCGGCCGCGATCCCGCGGCGGATCCGGCCGTCGCGGCTGGAAAGCCGCTCCCACCCAGACCGTGCCTCCATCGCGGGTGGGAGCGGTCTCCCGACCGCGATCCAGCGTCAGACGCCGCCACCCCGACCCACCGGCCGCTTCCACTTCCGACTTGGAACTCATACCACGCGGATCCCCCTCCGGCCCCCCGCCGTGCCCTACTCGCCCTGCTGCTCGTCGTGGCGCTCGTAGGCAGCGACGATCTTGGCCACCAGCGGGTGCCGGACGACGTCGCGCGCCGTGAACCAGGTGAAGGAGATGCCGGGGATGTCCTCGAGCACCGCCGCCGCGTGGCGCAGGCCCGACTGCGTGCGCGCGGGCAGGTCCGTCTGCGTGACGTCGCCCGTGACCACCGCCCGCGAACTGAAGCCGATGCGCGTGAGGAACATCCGCATCTGCTCGGTGGTGGCGTTCTGCGCCTCGTCGAGGATGATGAAGGCCTCGTTGAGCGTGCGCCCGCGCATGTATGCGAGCGGCGCGATCTCGATCACCCCGCGCTCGATCAGCCGTCCGACGCGCTCGAAGCCGAGCATCTCGTAGAGCGCGTCGTAGATGGGCCGGAGGTAGGGGTCGACCTTCTGGGCCAGGTCCCCCGGCAGGAAGCCCAGGCGCTCGCCGGCTTCCACGGCCGGGCGCACGAGAATCAGCCGCCGCACCTCCTCCGCTTCCAGGGCTTCCACCGCACAGGCGACGGCCAGGTACGTCTTGCCGGTGCCGGCGGGGCCGATGCCGAAGGTCAGGTCGTGCGTGCGCATGTCGGCCACGTACGCCGCCTGGCGCGGGCCGCGCGGGCGGATGCTGCGCCGGCGCGTGCGCACCCCCGCCTCGCCCCGGCCCTCGGCCGCTTCGCCCCGTGCCTCGGCGAGGACGGCCTCCACGGCGCCGCGGTCCAGTTCCCGGACCCGCGCCGACTCGTACAGGCGGCGCAACACCCCGGCGGCCTCCACGCCGCGCGCCTCGGGGCCCTCGATGCGGAAATGCGTACCGCGGTTGGCGAGCTTGACGCCGAAGGCCTCCTCGATGAGCTGCAGGTGCTCGTCGAACGGTCCGCACACGGCCGCGAGCCGCGTCGTGTCCGACGGCTCCAGCACCAGCTCGGTCACGGCGTTGCGGGCGGAATCAGCCATGGGCGGCCGACCGCGATCGAACCCCCGGCCACGGCGATCGCGGCTGGAAAGCCGCTCCCACCCGGCCGGTGCCGCCTTTGCCGGTGGGAGCGGTCTCCCGACCGCGATGCGGCGGTGGCGACGGGATTGCGGCTGGAAAGCCGCTCCCGACCACGGCGAAGCCGCCGCCAAGGTGGGAGCGGTCTCCCGACCGCGAATCAGCCGTGGGCCCGGCCACCGGCTTAACCACCGACGAGCCGCCCCCGCAGCGAATTGGTCAGCGCCTGCGTCACGGTCACGTCCGCGAACTGCCCGATCAGCTTCTCCGGCCCCGGGAAGTTCACCCAGCGCTGGTTCTCCGTGCGCCCGGCCAGCTCCTTCGGGTTCTTCACGCTTGGCTTCTCCACGAGCACGCGCTGTGTCGTACCCACCATCGCCTCGTTGACCGCGCGGCCATGGGCCGTGAGCCTTTCCTGCAGGCGATGGAGGCGCTCGCGCTTCACGTCGTGCGGCGTCGGGTCCTCGACGTTCGCGGCGGGCGTGCCCGGGCGCGGGCTGTAGATGAAGCTGAAGGACTGGTCCAGCTCGCAATCCTCGACGAGCTGCAGCGTCTTCTCGAAATCGGCCTCCGTCTCACCGGGGAAGCCCACGATGAAGTCCGACGAGATCGTGATGCCGGGCCGCGCCTTGCGCAGCCGGCGGATCTTGGACTTGTACTCCAGCGCCGTGTGGTTGCGCTTCATCGCCGCCAGCACGCGGTCCGAACCGCTCTGCACCGGCAGGTGCAGGTGCGCGGCGAGCTTCGGCTCCTCGGCGTAGGCGCGCACGAGACGTTCCGAGAACTCCAGCGGGTGCGAGGTCGTGAAGCGGATGCGCTCGACGCCGTCGATCGCGGCCGCGTAATGGATCAGGCTCGCGAGGTCGGCCAGGCTGCCGTCGTGGCGCTCGCCGCGGTAGGCGTTGACGTTCTGGCCGAGGAACGTGATCTCGCGCACGCCCTGCTCCGCCAGCTCGAAGACTTCGGCGATGACCTCGTCGAACGGCCGGCTCACCTCCTCTCCACGCGTGTACGGCACCACGCAGAAGCTGCAGTACTTGCTGCAGCCCTCCATGATGGAGACGAACGCGGTCGGGCCCTCGGCGCGCGGCTCGGGGAGGTTGTCGAACTTCTCGATCTCGGGGAAGGAGATATCCACCACCGGCCGGCCGCTCTGCGCGTGCTCCGCGATCATGCCCGGCAGCCGGTGCAGCGTCTGCGGCCCGAAGACCAGGTCGACGAACGGCGCTCGCTTGACCAGGGCCTCGCCCTCCTGGCTCGCGACGCAGCCGCCCACGCCGATCACCAGATCCGGCCGGCGCTCCTTGAGCGGCCGCCACTGCCCCAGCTGGGAAAACACCTTCTCCTGGGCCTTCTCGCGCACCGAGCAGGTGTTGAGCAGGATGACGTCGGCTTCTTCCGCCGATTCCGCCTTGTCGTAACCCGCCTCGGCCGCGAGCACGTCCAGCATCTTGCCGGAGTCGTACTCGTTCATCTGGCAGCCCCAGGTCTGGACGTATACCCGCTTGCCCATGCGTTTCCGTTCTGTTTCCATCGCCCTATTCTAAGGCTTGGAGCACGATTTCCGGGCCGGGGAAACCCCGGTCGCGGCAGCCCCATCCACCGCCGCATCGCAGCCGGGAGGCCCCTCCTACCGACACCGGGGCCACGGCAAAGGTGGGAGCGGCTTTCCAGCCGCGATCCCGCCGTCGATCCGGACATCGCGGTCGGGAGACCGCTCCCACCTACGATGCGGGCACGGCACAGGTGGGAGCGGCTTTCCAGCCGCGATCCCGCCGTCGATCCGGACATCGCGGTCGGGAGACCGCTCCCACCTACGACGCGGGCACAACACAGGTGGGAGCGGCTTTCCAGCCGCGATCCAGCCGCCAACCCGGCCTTCGCGGTCGGGAGACCGCTCCCACCTACGACGCGGGCACAACACAGGTGGGAGCGGCTTTCCAGCCGCGATCCAGCCGCCAACCCGGACACCGCGGCCGGGAGACCGCTCCCACCCACGATGCGGGCACGGCACAGGTGGGAGCGGCTTTCCAGCCGCGATCCAGCCGCCAACCCGGGCGTCGCGGTCAGGAGACCGCTCCCACCGACGACGCAGGCACGGCACAGGTGGGAGCGGCTTTCCAGCCGCGATCCGTCCCAACCGCCGCATCACGGTCGGCATCCCCTCCTACCGGCAAAGGGGGCACGGCGCTGGCCGGAAGAAAATCCCCGCCCGTGCGACGCCTAGATCAGCTCCGGAAGATGCGAGCGAATATCACGGGCCGGCATGCGCGAGAGATCCTTGGCCAGTTCGCCGACCACGGCCCCGCGCGTGCCCTCGTCGAGCGCCTGCCGCAGCTCGCCCAGGAAATCGGGCGAAGCGACGAGGAACAACCGCTCGTACTCCCCGCCGAGCCGGGCCTCGCGTAACCGGTCGGCCACGGCCCGGGCAAAACGTCGCGCGGCGATCTCCTTCGGATCGCGGTCCCCGCCCATGGCGTGCTGCGCGTACCCGGCGCGGTCCGTCGTCGAGCCGGGCCGGTCGCTCACCAGATCCTGCTCGTGGCCCCGGGCCTGCGGGTTGACGCTGTCCTCCAATTCCTCGAGGGGGGCGGCACGGTTGGTGCGGAAAAAACGAGCGCGGCTGTCGTCGCTGACCAGAACCCAGATCTTCGCCATGTCGGCATCACCCGGATGGAAACGCCTCCACTTTGGGACACGCACCGAGCGCTTGCAAGACCCGGCGCCGGGAACTCTGACCGCCGTCAGGTTTCGGCCGCGAAGCCCTTTTTCCGGGCCGCGAGACGCTGCTCCCAGGCCCAGGCATGGCCGACGATCGTTTCCAGGTCGTCGTAGCGCGGCTGCCAGCCGAGCACCTCGCGGATACGGCCCGCCGCGGACACGAGCTGCGGCGGATCGCCCGCCCGGCGCTCGCCCTCCCGCACCGGGAACTCCCGCCCCGTGACCCGGTGCGCGACGTCGAGCACCTCGCGCACGCTGTAGCCGCGTCCGTAGCCGCAATTGAGCACCGTGGAATCGCCGCCCCCGGCCAGGTAGTCGAGCGCCTCCAGGTGCGCCCGCGCCAGGTCAGCCACGTGGATGTAGTCACGGATGCAGGTGCCGTCGGGCGTGTCGTAGTCGGTGCCGAAAATGTCCACCCCGTCGCGCTCGCCCAGCGCCGCCTGGCAGGCGACCTTGATCAGGTGGGTCGCGTTCGGCGTCTCCTGCCCGATCCGCCCCTCCGGGTCGGCCCCGGCTACGTTGAAGTAGCGGAGCGCCACATAGCTCAAGGCCGGCTCGGCCCTGGCCAGATCCGCCAGCACCCGCTCGCTCATCATCTTGGACGCGCCGTAGGGATTGATCGGGGCCAGTCGAACTTGCTCGTCCACCACCGGCACCTCGGGCATTCCATAGACGGCCGCCGTCGAGGAAAACACGAAGTGCGGCACGCGGTGCATGTTCACGCGCTCCAGCAGCCGGATCATGTTGCCGGTGTTGTTGTCGTAGTACTTGAGCGGATCCGCGACCGACTCCGGCACCACGATGCTCGCGGCGAAGTGCAGCACGCCGTCGAAACGGTGCCGCTCGAAGAGCGCATCGAGCATATCGCCGTCGGCCAGGTCTCCGACCACCAGCTCGGCGTCACCCACCGCGTGCGCCTGCCCCGTCGACAGGTTGTCGAACACGACCACCTCGTGCCCGGATTCCAGGAGCTGCAGCACGACGTGCGATCCGATGTAGCCGGCCCCGCCGGAGACGAGCAGTTTCATTTTCTCAGGTCCTTCCCGGTGTCCCACTCATTTACAGTCCCGCGCTGCCAGATTCCGTGAACCCTGATGTTTCCCAACATCGACGCCCTACCAAAGCGCGGTCGGCCAGAATCCTAACCTCTGGCGAACACGATACGCCAAAAATACGTTCCAGAGCGCCATCGCCACGGAGCTAGCCGAAGCCGCCCCAACAATTCCGAATCGCGGTATCAGAAGGGCATTCAGCGCAATGTTCAGGCCTGCAGAGATACCCAATCCCCACAGCGTGTCCCGTTCATGGCCGCTCATGTTCAACACCAAGCCTACCGCTCCCATGGCGACGTTAACCATCTGACCCACACCCAGGATCAAGAGTGGGGTCCATGCTTCCCGATACGCCTCTCCAAACACCCAATCAATGAGGTCTTTCCCCCATACGGCATAGATCAGGAATGCAGGTGCGGCAGCGACCAAACTCACGGCAGCTCCGGTTCGCACGGCCCGTTTCATCTCGCCGAAACGCTTCTCGGTATATAGCCGCGACATCGTGGGGGCCAACACCTGATTAACGCCACTGAAGACCAGAGGCAACAATGCGGCACCTCCGGCTGCGACTTTGTAGAGCCCAACAGACTTTGAATTGCGCATCATTCCCAGCATGATGATGTCCGTGTGAGCGTTCAACAGGTACAAACCGCCAATCGCGGCGAAGGGAAGAGCGCTCATAAACCACTTGTCCATGCCCTTACCTGCGATCGGCCCGTTCATAGGGGACCCAACGCTTCTTCTTAATGCGAGCATGTTGAACACGAGCGCTACAGCGGCCGAAGCCACCGTCAGACCGAGCGCCAAGGGCGGCGTTAACGTCACCCCGAAAAAGTAGGGCAACAGCAAGGCTGAGGCAAGAATCAGCAGTGGCTGGATTATCAGGACGCCGAGTTGGCCGACAACGACTCGGCGCGCCCCTTTCAGGGCAGCGCCCCGAAGTTGTGCAAACCCGTTACATCCCAGGTATACGAACGCCAGCATCAGCGTGAGTCGGAACTGCCCATGAAGGCCGGGCCATAAATAGCTGGCAGCCAATCCGGCTGCCATCACGGCGCCAAACGATACGAACGTGATGCGATCTCCCTGCCGAACCAACGCCCGAATCCGCCCGGGTTCGCCGCGCGAGTCGCTTGCTGCGACCTCTCGCATCAACAGTCCGGGCAGCCCGAAGGCCGCGAAGACAAACAACATGCTCATCAACGACATCGCGAAGGCGTAGTCCCCATATCCCGAGGGAGCCAGAAGCCTTGCCAACACGACCGCGATAGCAAGCTGAAGAAGATTCTTCGCGAGCGTTATTCCTATGCTGGTCACAGCCCCTGGAGTCAGGTTCGAAAGAGACCTTTTCACGGCCCGCAATGACAGGCGCCTAAACGTCATAACGTGTCTCTTATTGGGCTCTCAGTTGCCCTAAGGGTCACTTGAGTCTCCAGCACCAACGCTCCCGAGCTACCAACGGTGGCTATCTCAAGGCCGGAAGTCCAAACCCGGTCGAGCATGTGTTCTGCCGAAAACGCCAAAACGCTTTCGACCGACGGGACGACCACCCCCCTCACTGAGACGTCGAGCAGTTCAACGTCGAACGGCCTACCGGATGTACCCCAAATGCTCCAGTTTCAGCATGATCTCCTGGGCTGCTTCATCGGGTGTATTGCCTTGAGTGTCCATGACGATTTCGGCATCGCTCGGCTCTTCGTATGGATCGCTGATGCCGGTGAACTCCTTGATATCTCCAGCGCGAGCCTTAGCGTAGAGTCCCTTCCTATCACGTTCCTCGCAAACCGACAGCGGCGTCGCGACATACACCTCGACGAATCCGCCACCGGCGGATTCCACCATCCGACGTACGCTCTGGCGCGTGGCTTCGTACGGCGCAATTGGCGCACACAGGGCAATGCCGCCATGCTTGGCGATCTCGCTCGCGACGTAACCAATACGCTGGATGTTGAGGTCGCGGTGCTCTTTCGAGAAGCCCAACTCGCTCGACAGGTGCTTGCGCACCAGATCGCCATCCAGCAACGTCACGCGCCGCCCGCCCATCTCGAGCAGCTTCACCATCAACGCGTTGGCGATCGTGGACTTGCCGGCGCCGGACAGACCGGTAAAGAATACGGTGTAACCCCGCTGATGCAACGGCGGGTGCGTGCGCCGCAACTCCGCGACGACCTCCGGGAAAGAGAACCACTCCGGGATATCCAGCCCTTCCGCCAACCGGCGCCGGAACTCCGTCCCGGATATGCTGAGGGTCTCCTCGCCCTTCTCCACCTCGTTCTCCGGCACGTACTGCGACCTCTCGCGCACGTACACCATCTGGCGGAACGGCACCATTTCGATGCCGATCTCGTCGGCGTGTTTTGCCACCAGCTCCTGGGCGTCATAAGGATCGTAAAACGGCTCCCCGTCGGAGCGCTTGCCCGGGCCGGCGTGATCGCGCCCCACGATGAAATGCGTGGCACCGTAATTGCGCCGGATCAGCGCGTGCCACAGCGCCTCGCGCGGCCCGCCCATCCGCATGGCGAGGGGCAATAGAGACAGCATGGTGGTCTGCTCGGGGTAATGCGTGATCAGGTGCTCGTAGCAGCGCACGCGCGTGAAATGATCAATGTCACCAGGCTTCGTCATACCCACACTGGGATGAATGAGCAGGTTCGCTTCCTGCTCGCGTGCGGCACGGAACGTGAGCTCCATGTGCGCCCGGTGCATCGGGTTGCGGGTCTGGAATGCCACGACCCGCTTCCAGCCCATCTTCGCGAAGTGCTCTCGCAGTTCGTTGGGCGAATACCGCAAATGCTTGAAGTCGTAATGCGACGGATCGTTCAGGCCTTCGATATCCCCGCCGATATAGACAGGACCGGCATGGTCGAAGAGATAACGCACCGCCGGATGGGCCTTGTCGGCCGCGCCGAACACGGCCTCCGCCTCGGCGGTCTTGTCAGGCTCCCATACATCGCCGACCGTGAGCACCGCCAGCGCGACGCCCTCCGGATCCCTTAGTACGATCCGCTCGCCCGGAGAAACCTTCTCGGCGAATTCCTTCGACACGTCCAGCGTGACGGGCATGGGCCATACCGCCCCGGAGGAGAGTCGCAGGTCGCGCAGAACGCTTTCGTAATCGGCACGGCCCTGAAAACCGGTCAAGGGCGCGAACCCCCCGTTCATCAGCAACTCCAGGTCGCAAATTTGCCTGGCATTGAGCGGCCACTCGGCAAGACCGGCCGTTTCCTGCACCCGCTCGCGGCGCCGATCTTCCGACAGATAAAGGGTGGGCACTTGCTCAAGCTGCCCGCCGGTCCGATTGCTCACGTTTCAATCCTCCTGGACGCACGTCGTATGGCGCGCGCACTCTAACATTCGCTACTCTCACCTCGCTGGCCGCGACAATCTCAGCGGACCCGTTCAGGTGACTTCAAGCCCTCGCGCCGAACAGCGGGGCTCTACGTGTTGCGGCGCTCACCGCCGGCCTGGGGCAGGCTGATTACCGTTCCCGAACTCTTATATCCTCCCGGGCTTTCGCTGACCACCGACGAGCGCAACGAAGGAACCAGAGTCGCCAGGGCCTCGTAGACTCCCTCCGCGTCCCCCTCCCCGATTCGGTCGCGCAGTCGTTTCACCCCGTCGACGATAGCGCTGTGCTCGACTTGTTGCACCGCCTGAGCGAAAAGCAGCTTCGAATGATCCGTACCTACCTGCCTCTCCTCCGGGTAGAAGAGTTCCTCGTAGAGCTTTTCGCCAGGCCGAAGCCCCGTATACACGATCTTGACGTCCCGCTCGGGCTCGAGGCCGGAGAGATAGATCATCTGCTTCGCCAGATCCCGGATATAAATCGGTTTCCCCATATCCAGTACGAACGTGCCGCGCGCGATCTTTGAAGCCCCGGCTTCGAGGATCAGGCTGGCCGCTTCCTCGATCATCATGAAGAAACGACGCATTTCCGGATGCGTAATCGTGACCGGCCCGCCCGCGTTGATCTGGGCGCGGAAACGCGGCACGACCGAGCCCGTCGAACCAAGTACGTTGCCGAACCGCGTGTTGACGAAAGTGCAACTCGAATCATCGTTCATCGCCCTGCATACGAGCTCCGCCACGCGCTTCGTTGCCCCCATGACATTCGTCGGGGATACGGCCTTGTCGGTGGAGACCAGGACAAACCTCGAGGCACCGAATTCGGAGGCGCACTGGGCCACAATGCGGGTCCCGCAAACATTCACGCGGGCCCCGGCCACCGGGTTCATCTCTACCAGGGGCACGTGCTTGTACGCAGCGGCATGGAACACGTAATCCGGGCGGCACGCCCCGAAGACGCGCCGCATTTCATCCTTGTGCGTCACGTCTACCAGACGGCCCGTCACCCGATCGCCCCAGGCGTCGTCGAGTTCCCCGAGGATCCTGTAAAGATTGAACTCGCTGTTGTCGACGATCATCAGCTTCGAAACACCGGCGCCCAGGAGCTGTCGGCAAAGCTCGGAACCGATCGAGCCGCCGCCGCCTGTAACCAGCACCCGCCTGCCGTGGACCCACTCACGCACACGCGCGCTTCCCAGCTTCACGGGATCGCGGCCGAGGAGATCTTCCACCTGCACGGCACGCAGGCTCTCCACCGAGATCTTGCCGCTGACAAGCTCGTCCATGGACGGCAGCGTGCGGCACGGGATATTGAGCTCATTGCAGGTCTCGACGACCCTCCGGAGCACCGAGGGCGGAGCCGTGGGGATCGCGAAGAGGACGACGTCCGCCTCCGTACGGCGGACCACGAAGCTGAGGTCGTCCACCTGTCCCATGACCCGGACGCCGTGGATTTCACTCCCCTGCTTCCCCGAACTGTCGTCCAGCAGAGCCAGAGGCACATAGCTCTGGCCACGGCGAAGGTCGCGCACGAGCATCTCGCCGGCCCGGCCGGCTCCGACGACCACGGCTCTCGGCCCACCCTTGAGGCCCCAGACAAAGCTGTGGTCCTTGCCAATCCGATATAGCAGGCGCCCCGCGCCCAGCCCGAAAAGCAGGATCACGGGGTAGAGCAACAGGATCGACCTGGGAAAGCCATTCAAGCGCCCACTGAGGAAGGCGATGGCCAGCGACACGACGACGCCGATCACGACGGCCTGCGCGAGACGCACGAGGTCTGGCAGCGACGCGTACCGCCAGAGTCCCCGGTAACAGCCCCGAAGCCACAGTACGCAGGTATGCACGACGGTCGCGATCACGGCGAACTGGGCGAGGGCGCGAACCTCTCCCAGAAGTCCCGGATGGTACCCCCCGAAACGCAGCAGGAACGCCAGGGACAGGCTCCCCGGTATCCATAGCAGGTCGTGCAGCATGACAACGGCACGACGCGCCTTCAGGATCCAGCCCTGGTCCGGCCGCCTGTCACCTCCGTCTCTATTCCGCCGCGGGTCCATCATTCAACCCCCCAAGGAGTAAATCATCGCGGGCGACCACGAGATGATGCATCTTTGCGCCCGAACAGCACGACCCAAACGGTCGTGCAGATAACCCCGAGATCCCGCAGGACGTTCCGCCGCGCGGCATACTCGAGATTCAACCGGATTTTCTCCGGCATTATCTGCTCAATATACCCTTTCTCGGCGTCATCGTACGCCTCTAGCGCCGAGCTCTCGTCGCGGAAGACCACTGACGCCGGGTCCGTGATGCCCGGCACCAGGCCAAGAACCCGCCGCTGGCCCTCGGTATAAAATTCGACGTATTTGGGCACTTCCGGCCTGGGTCCCACCAGACTCATCTGTCCCGCCAGAACGTTCAGCAGCTGCGGCAGCTCATCGAGCTTCGTTCGCCTGAGCCAACCGCCGACAGGGGTCACGCGACCGTCACGTCCCGCCGTGAGCTGCCCCCCGCGGGCCTCCGCATTCCGAATCATCGTTCGGAATTTGAAGATCCTGAACGGCACACCGTTCCGCCCCACGCGTACCTGCCGGAACAAAACCGGCCGCCCGTCGACGAACACGATTACCACCGCCACGACCGCGAAGACGGGCGCCAGAAGGATCAGTCCAAGGGACGCCGCGGACACATCCACGATCCGCTTGACCGGAGTCACATCCGGTGCTCGTCCGCGACAGCATTGACTGCCTCGATCACGTCACCGACGTCGTCATCGGACAACACCGGATCAAGTGGCAGGCTGATAAGTCGGCAAAAGGCATCCTCGGCGACGGGGAATTGCTCCGGGGCGTAACCGTACATTTCCCGGTAATACGGATGCCGATGCACGGGAATAAAATGCACGGACGTTCCGATATTGAGACGCGCGAGCCGGTCGATGAACTCATCACGGCCCAGCCGAAGCCGTTCGGTGCGAACCCTGATAGGGAAAAGATGCCACGCATGCTCCACCCCCGGCCGTTCTACGGGTAGTTGGATCGCCGACTGTCGCCCCAAACCTTCCCTGTAACGCGAAACGACCTCCCGCCGGCGCTTCGAGAACGCTGGCAGCCGCTCAAGCTGGACCAGTCCCATGGCAGCCTCCGGGTCCGTCATGTTGTATTTGAACCCCGGCGCAGCCACTTCGTAGTACCAGCTTCCGCCCTTGTCGTAACGCTTCCAGGCATCGCGGCTCATTCCGTGGAGAGCCAGAGGCCTCACCCGCTCCACAAGGTCGGCCGGGCCGGTCAACATCCCCCCTTCCCCTGTGGTCATGTTCTTGGTCGCATAGAAGCTGAACGCCGCGAGATTACTGCCTGCGCCGACGCTCTGACCCTGGTAGGAAGCCGGAAGGGAATGCGCCGCGTCTTCAATCAAATATACGCCGCGCTTCCCGGCGATTTCCCGCAACCTACCGAGTTCGACCGGGTGCCCCGCATAATGCACGACAATAATCGCGCGCGTCCGGTTGGTGATGCAGGCTTCCACGGCTGAAGGATCGATGTTCAACGTATCAGGTTCGACGTCCACCAATACGGCGCGGGCGCCCACATGCTCGATGACGTTCGCCGTCGCCGCGAACGTCATGGTGCTCGTGATGACTTCGTCGCCAGGGCCGATCCGATGCGTAAGCAACGAGAGATGTAACGCCGCTGTGCAGGAAGAAACGGCGAGCGCGGATTCGGCACCGACCCGAGCGGCAAATTCGCGCTCGAATTCCTTCACCCGAGGCCCCGTGGTGAGCCACCCGGAAGCGAGGGTTTCGGTCACGGCCGAGAGCTCACGCTCACCGATCGCAGGCCGCGCGAATGGCAGAAATTCCTCCCTCACCCGAGGACCTCCTGTTGCTCGTCTTCGTTATCGCCGCCGATTACATGCGCCAAAGTAGCGAGTGCAGCTTCGACACTCATGTTCTCGCGGTACCATGCCCGACCGGCCGCCCCCAAAGCCTCCCGAAGTTCTGGATCGCCGTCCAGTCTTTGAATTGCGTCAGCAACCGCATCTGCGTCTTCAGGGCACACGGACAGCCCACCGCCGGCCCGCTTCAACAGATCAGCCGTATCGCCGCTACCCGCAAAAACAACGGGTTTTCCGACAGCAAGATAATCAAACACCTTGCTCGCCAACGTACCCTTGAAAAGATTGCCCTTGTGATAAAGGCAAACGCAGATGTCGGCAGTTGCCAGAAGCATCCGTGCGTCATCGCGCGCCCGTGGCCCGAGTATCCGGACATTGTCGAGGGCCTGGTCGCGACAGAACGCCTCGTACGCACCTCGCATTTCTCCCTCGCCGATGACCGCAATCCCGATGTTGTTATTCCCTCGCAGGCGCCGTGCAGCCTTCAGCAACGTCGACACGTCGTTGTTCTGACCGAGCCCCCCCGAATAGGCCACGACGCAGCGCCGCCCCAGCAAGCGATGGAGATCGTCCGCATGCTCCGTAACTGATCGGACGCACTGGCTGATGTAGGGATCGGCGTTCATCATGACGCCCAGTTTCCCGGCCGCGTGCCCGTAAGACTGAAGGGCTCGTGCAATGCCCGGAGTCGCGGCGAGAATGCCTGTGGCACGTCGGCGCCAGAATTCCTGGAGCCGGAACACCAGCCGCGAAAACCATCCCTCGCGCAGCACGCCGAGCGCAATTGCGGTTTCGGGATACAGGTCGCGCTCGTCCAGAACCAGGCGTGCCCGCTTGATAAGCGACAGGAGAAAGGCGGCGGGCCCGACACTCACCGGATCCGTCCCTGCAAAGACGACGTCTGCGTGCCCACCGCGAACCAGGCCAGCGAAAAACGCCCCGGCAGCATAGGCCAGGTAGTTCGCGATCCGGCTACCGACGTGCCGCCGGTAGCCCCGGGGCGCCCAAACGCGCAGAACGCGGATGCCGTCGCGCCAGGCCTCCTCGCACCAGCTTCGGCCCTGGCGCTGGTCTTCTCCGGTCATGTATTGCACGGCCGACGTCACGACTGTCACGTCATGCCCCAATTCCCGCAGAAGGCGCGCTTCCACCCACGGCCTGAACGCCCCCGGCTGGTCGGGTTCGGGGAAATGGTACGTCAGAAAGAGCACGCGCATGACTTCCCCCGCAGGTTCTAGGCGCGTGCCGAGCGTGCCTCGCTCACTGCATCGCAGATTTTTTCGATGTCCGCATCGACCAGGCCGTGATGCACCGGAATAGCCATGATGTTTTCGCAGAGGGACTCCGTCACCGGAAGCTCCACCTCCCCCAGAACATCCTGGATGATCGGCTGCTGATGGACACCGCGGGGGTAGTGAATACCGCTCCCAATGCCTGCTTCCTTGAGTGCCGCCATCAGCTCGTCGCGCGCCATCCCGAATCCGGGCTCGACGACCATGCAGAACTGGTGCCAGGCGTGGGTGCCGCCGTCCGTCACACGCTGAATCCTGAGGCCGTCAACCTTCGACAGCCCCTCAAGGAGAAGCTCGGCGTTGCGCCGGCGCCTTGCGAGCATGTCAGGGAAACGCTGAAGCTGCGCCCGCCCGATCGCCGCCTCGACGTCAGTCATACGGTAATTCCACCCCAGCATCGTGTGATAGTACTTGCCCGTCTGTCCGTGGGTGCGAAGGAACCGGACCGCGCGGTCCAGGTCCTCGTCTTCCGCACACACCATGCCGCCCTCCCCGACAAAGAGATTCTTGGACGGGTAGAACGAATAGCAGACGAAATCGGGGAACGAGCCGACGTCCCGGCCCCGGAACTGCGCTCCATGGGCCTGGGCGGCATCCCAGACGATGCGCAGGTTGTGGCGCTCCGCAAACACCTTGACCTCGTCCGCATGACACGGGTTCCCGAACAGGTGCACCGGCGCGATCGCCTTCGTCTTCGGAGTAATGCGCTTCTCGGCGTCTTCCAGGTCGAGCAGGAAGGTCTCCGGGTCCACGTCGCAGAGGATCGGCTTGAGTCCCGCCTGAATGGCCATGCTCGCCGTGGCAAAGAAAGTAAAGGACGGCATCAGGATCTCGTCGCCGCGCTCCAGCAACGCCGCGTAGGCCAGATGCAGCGCCGCCGAGCCATTGGCACACGTCACGGCGTGTCGCGCGCCTGTCGAGGCCGCGAACTCCTCCTCGAATGCCTGGCATTCCTTCCCCTGGCGCAGCGCGCCGGATTCCAGCACCTTGACCGCGGCCTGAATCTCCTCGGGGGTCAGCGCCGTATCACCCATTTGAATCATTGAGCGCTCCTAATCTGGTTGGTCACTTCGTCCATCACACGCATCAGCTCGCACGCTTCGCCCAGGCTCGCGTACGCCGGCGCCTCCCGATCGCTTACAGCCTTCAGGAACGTCCCGGACTGGTTCGAATACAGGTCGCCCGAAAGATCGAGCTCGTGTTTCCCGGCCGAAAGGTCGCCGCGCGGCTCCGAGAGAAACAGGTAGCTGGGCTCGGCCGCCTGAATCGAGGCGGCCAGCGTACCATATTCACCCTGTATCTCCACACGCTGCGTGAATGCGGGGGTCACCATGTCGGCCTCGATGTACACGGCCGTGCCGTCCGGGCCTTCAAGCCTCAACAGGACGAAATCCTCCGCATCCACCTCGACCTCTTCCTCCCGGATTACGCGCCGCGGGCGGCGCAGTTCCGAGCTCAGCACCTGCACCTTCGCCGGCGCCCCGAAGAGCCACATCGCCAGATCCGCGACGTGCACGAGCATCTCGTTGACGACGCCGCCGCCGGTTTCCTTCCGGTGCTTCCACACCTCGTGGGACCCACGCCCGCCGATCCGCACCAGCCCGAGCGACAAGCGGCCCAGCGGCCCGGCGTCTCCCCGTGACAGGTAGTCCCGAACCTTCTGGAAAACCGGGACCGACCGGTAGATGAACCCGACCATACCGATCCGATCGTGCTGCTTCGCTAGCTGCTCGATGGCCCGGGCCTCTTCCAGCGTTTCGCAGAGAGGCTTCTCGCACAGGAAATCCTTCCCCGACTCGATCGCCCGCCGGATCAGCGGACCATGCGTCCGCGTCGGCGTCGCGATGACCACCGCTGAAACCTCTTCGTCTGCCCAGACATCGTCGAGCTCCACCGCCCGAACGCCCTGTTGTTCTGCGAGGGCCGACGCCCGGCCCGCGTCGGCGTCCGCCACGACGAGGTCCGTGACGCCCTGTTTCCGAAATCCGTTGAGATGTTTGGGGGCCTGCTTGCCGCAGCCTATGATTGCTATCCGCACTCCTTACTCCTTTATATATGCACGCCAGGAGAGCGCCATGTTGCGCCCCTGGAGGTTCTCCGGAAGAGGCTTGTGGCGGGCCGGTACGCCAACGGCCAGCGTCCGCGGCGGTACATCCTTCGTCACCACCGAACCGGCCGCCACGAAGGCATCCTCGCCGATGCGTACGCCGGGACAGATCGTGACGCCGCCGCCGACCGTGGCCCCGTCCTCGATCACCGGTCCCAGGGGACGGTACTGCTCCCGGTGCTTGAGCGGGTTCGGATCATTCGTCAGGGTCGTTCCCGGACCGATGAATACCCGGCTTCCGATCTTGACGTGTGTCGGGATGTAGCACTGCGACTCGATCTTGACGAAATCGCCGATCTCGACATTCCCGTCGATCACCGTGCCTGTACCCACCACGACGTGGTCGCCGATCCGGGTCTTTTCCCGAATCATGACATTGTGCCCCGTCTGAAAATGGTCGCCCACGACCACGTCGGCATACACAATCGTTCCCGCTCGGATGCACGCACTAGCGCCCGCCGCAAACGCCTTCTTGCCGGGAGCGACGCCATACCCGAGGCGGCACCCATCATCGATGCGGCTGTCTCCGCCGAGGACAAAGGCTGCCTGCGATTTCTTACTCATGGTTGCTCTTCCTCATCTCCGTTACGTACTGTATGGAGGCGTCCACGATTCGTTCCGCCGCCTTTCCATCGCCAAACGGTATCGGCCAATCCGACCTCCGATTCGCGGCCTCCGACGCGGCGGACCGGATTCGTTCCGGCGCTGTTCCGGCCAGACGGTTCGCACCGATTTCCAGCGTCTCGGTCCACTCTGTGTTCTCACGCAGCGTAACGCAGGGCACATGGTGGATACAGGCCTCCTGCTGGACGCCACCGGAATCCGTGAATACAAGCCGCGAACCCACGACAAGCCGCATGAAATCTAGGTATCCGACCGCGTCGATGAGCCGGAGGCCGGGCAGGTCCTCTGCCCAGGACGACAACCCGAACTCACCGAGCCGCTTTCTCGTCCTCGGGTGTACTGGAAAAATCACCGGCACTCCCAGCTCACAAGCCGCTGCGGACACCCCTGCCAGCGAACCCCTGAGGTTGCCCGGAAAATCGACATTCTCTTCGCGATGCGTTGTCAAGACCGCGTAGTCACCTGCATTGACCCCGAGTTCCCGAAATATGCCGGACTTCTCCCGTGCGAACTCCGCGTGCTGGCGCGAGGCGTCCACGATCGGATTCCCGGTTTCAACAATCCTGCCCTGTACCGACTCTCTTCGCAGGTTATCCGCCCCCTTCGGCCCGCTTGTAAAGAGCAAGTCCGAGATGTGGTCGATCATGCGGCGATTGTGTTCTTCCGGCATCCGCCAATCAAACGAACGCTCACCCGCTTCGACATGAGCCACTCCGAGGCCAAGCTTTCGTGCCGCCAGAGCTCCTGCGAGATTGGTGTTGGCATCACCGCCCACCAACACAAGTCTTGGTCGCTCCTCTGCGAATACGCTCTCCATCCCCTCCAACATCAAAGCCGTCTGCCCACCATGCGACGTCTTCTCGCTGACCCCCTCGAGACGGTATGCAGGTTGCGGTACTGCCAAGTCCTCAAAAAACTGGGCATCCATGTTAGGGGAATAGTGCTGGCCCGTATGCACAACAAAAAAGCTCGACCCGGACCTCGTCAGCGCTCGCACAACTGGCGCCAGCATCACGATTCCTGGTCGCGTCCCGATGACAACTGCTACCTTTTCTTTGACCTCATCCGGCCCAAAGACTTTCTTGCTCATACCATCGCCTCACCTGTCAGGGTGGCACGCCCACGATTCGGGGCAAGCTCGACCATGTCCGTCGCCACCACGATCCCGTTCTTGCAAATTCGGAAGCTTCGCTCCCGCGGAACGATAGACCTCAAGAAGCTTCCCTTTCTCCGCCCCCCAGTTATATTGACGCCGGATTGCCGCCCGTCCGGCCCTGCCCATGCGCGCGTTTAAGCCCTTATCTTCCAAGAGACGTACGATCGCATCTGCCATTCGCTCTCGCTTATCCGTCGGCACGAGTAGCCCACAACCCTCCTCGGCTACGATGCGTCCCACCGCGCCCATTTCTGTCATGACTATGGGAACGCCGAAATACATGTACATGAACAGCTTCCGTCCGTTACCGCCCCCCAGCAGGCGGAATCGCGGGCTGTCGTTGTAAAGAGCCAGCCCGACGGATGCCGTCGCCATATATGCGCACATCACACCGAACGGCTGCCAATCAACCATATCGATTGCATCCTCAACACCAACGCGCTCAGCAAGGGCCCAAAACTCCCTCTCTCCACCTGCGCGAAATCGACCAACGATCAGCAATCGGGCGTTCGGAACTCGCCGACGCACTTCGCTTAGAGCAGCAACCATGCGCAAGCCACCCTTCTCGCGCGTCACCCCGCCGACGTACAGAATGAGCGGGATTCCGTCATATCGCATCCCCACCGAAGCTCGTACGCCAGAATCGATTTCCAGCTCCGCAGGCGGCACGTTAAAGAGCACTTCCACGTTACGCGTATTCTGGAGATATCGTCGTTTCAAAACGCCGCTGTTCGAGTCAATTGTTACAACACCATCGCAGCGTCTAATCAGCGCGCCTTCGGCTGCATACATAATGCGCTTTGCAAGTGCGAACGGCATGAAACGCGACAGGCGCTCCGCGATCGAAAAAGCGTGGAACTCGTACGCATCGTAGATCACTCGGCACTTAAGCCGACCCTTAAGGCGTATCGCCAATGGAAGCAGTATCAGGTGAGCGACATGCAGAACATCTGGGCGCTCGTCCACAAGGGCTCGGTATGCAGCGCGGTGGAATGCCACGAAGCTGCCCAAAAGTGCCAATCCGCCGCCGCTGGAGCCGGGCCCGATGTACATCGCCCCCATAGCCTCATCCTCTTCCGGGGTTCGCTGAACCTCCTTGATCATCCCTCGCCTCCAAAGCAAGGTGGTGATCGTGCAACCATGCCGCTGCAACGTTACGCCGCTGTTATACAGGCGCTCGTTGATCTTCTCGTATCCGACCAGAAAGACAACCTTCACGAGCCCGTGCTCCTCCGCCGTGCCCAGTGCTCTATAACCGTGGCTCCCGTCGTAATCCACGCCCGCCTGCGCTGTATCTCTTCCACAATTTCCCGATATACGCCAAGCCGCGCATCCAGGTCGTCAGCACGGTAAGCGTAGTTGTGCCAAAGGATGGTCAAGACACCACCAGTTTCTTCGACAGCGTCCATCGCTTCCTCGATGTTCTTCACAACAATGTTCCTGTCTGTCTTTGTCGATGGCAAGGTAACGTCCTGCACGCACAGCGGCAGTTCCCAGAGCAACGCACCGTCTTCCCGCGCCGTCCAGTCTTCCAACTGCCAGGGGAAGCTGGTGCCGCACCGGAATCCCCGCCGGCGATTGAATCCCAGGGACGAGTCGTACGTGAAGCCGGCCTCACGCTGTCGCTCGAAAGTCTCGGGAAACTGCGCCCGCAGGTAGTGCTGACGGACACCACACACCTCAGGCCCCGTCCCGGCAAGGCGTTTCCTTTCTTCCGTCAAGGTGCCAACCGTATCGTGTGAGTGGATACTGCCGTGGAGGCCGATCTCGGCTCCCCCCGCCGCCAACTCATTCAGGGCCTCCCCCAGCGCGCACCGGCGGCCTCTGAATTTCACAACATCCCCAAGCTTGTAGATGGGGTCATTGAGATCCGCATCCCGTCCCAAAGCCGCGAAAAAGTAGGTCGCCGTTACGCCGAGTGACTGCTCCAGGTCCAGCCACCGCCCCAGGTCGACTTCTGAATCGCGTAGATGCCCATAGCGGGCCGCCTGATAGAGTTCTTCGAACGCCTGCAACGTGGCCTTGGCGCGGTCCCTGGGCCGAAGCCCGCGGCCGAATGCCCTGCGAACACGCCGGACCGAGTTCCTCGCGCGCCCCCAATGCACGATATCGATATCATGGCTTAGACACGCCGCGAACCGCGCCTGCCCGGGCCAACGGTGTCGCCGGTCAGGCCAGCCCGGAACCAGGCTCGCGAGCACACCATCGAGGGCGGCCACGTCAACGTCGAGAAAATTGCTCCGGACTTCCCCTTCGCCGGACAATTCATCGCTTTCGGCCCTGGCGGGGATCACGCACAGCCAGAAGAACGCTGCTTCCAGAGCCTCCGTGGCAATCTCGAGTCGATCGCCTTTCCGGCGCACGAGTTCGGCAGACGGCATCCCTGCAATTCGGGGGGGCACACTCGCACGCTCGCATTCCTTGATCCGCCGTGCCTCCGGCATTCGGAATACAAGTGTCCCCAATGCCGTCGCCTCATGCTCTGGATCGAAAGCTTTTGCCTGCACGGCATTCCCACCGTCGAATTCCGCCTGGGCTTCAACTCCCAGCATCGCGGCAAGCTGCTCGGCCAGCCGCAACCAGGTATCCCGCCCTGACGAAACACCGTCCGTCACCGTTGGCATACGTCTCACTGCCACGGTAAACGCTCAATTTCCAGGAGATGCCGCAGGTCCTCGTTCGGTTCGACAAAGTATTGCCGTAATCTCTCGCGTGTGGCGGCATCCATTTCCGGATATCTAGCGGGCCGCTCAAACGCATTGATCACCACATCCCTGATACCGACGCGCTTTGCCCACCAGACAAGTCGCGCGGCCGGGGAACGTTTCAGACCGCTGACCAGGCCCCGGGTCGCACCAAATAATCGTGGGGCCACGTAGCGCCGCGCCTGATTCTTCTCTGCCCCCAACCAGCCTGGATCCGTCACCTCGGAAACCCCCAGCCAACGGAGCAGTCTGTTGACTTCCGCGAGGGGCGTCGTCCGAAGGCGCTCGGAAAAAAGGATGAAGACTCTCTCTTTCCCGAAACTGGCGACGTAAGGCTGGATTTGCCGGGCATAAAGCCCCTTTCGCAGGTAATCGGATCCCCTCGTCGCCAATTCCTCAAACGGCGGCGGCGCCTCCCCGCGTGCCCAGTAGCCCCGCACGTCCATCCAGTACTGCGAGTATGCGCGGTCGACAGGATCCCGTAGACTCACCACGATCTTCGCCCCGGGCAGGTCCCGGGCTATACGCCGGGCTGCTTCCTCACAATGGAGGTATTGTGGACACACTTCCCCGATGACTTGTGTCGATCGCGCGCCCTTGAAAAACCCCGCATACCACTCGTGGCTACGCTCGTATTCGCTCTCGAAATAGCGTGTCTCCTTTATCGTTGGAAGATAAACCCCCGGGTGTCTGCGAAGCACGTCGTGGAGCCAGGTGGTAGCGCACTTTTCTCCTCCGACACAAAGAAAATCCGGCAGCCGATCACCCATGCGACGCCTCGCAAATGCGAGCCCAAGTCGCAGCATTGCCGGCCCGGCTACGTGCATTCGATTTCGCTCTTCTACTCATCATCCAACATCACGATGTGACTCTGCAAAGTCTTCTGAAATCCGGTGCGACGCAACTCGATCCCCCATAGTATTCAGCCGGCCACGCCGGAATGTCCTCTGTCGCCGGTCCCATCGGTATCCCGCCAACCCAAGAGGCCCGCCACGCTAAAGATCAAGTACATCAGAATGACCAACACGACTCCGAACTGAAACAGCACCCCTACAAGCCCGGCGATCGCCCCGTAACTCATAGCAAATGCGCCACCCACGAAGAGGGCAACCCCGCCCGCATCTCCTCGGCGCGTATATTTCAGCAACCCAACATGAAGCAGATAGGTGATTACACCCCATAGCCACATCTGGACAATGACGCCTATATAGCCAAAATTCATGAACGCCTCGGCGGTGACTCCCGTCGGGTTGTTATGGGACTTTTTCCCGCGCAGCTCTGGTATTTCGGCTGAAAACCCCTGCTGTCTTCCGGGCAGAACCCCATCCAGATCGTCCAGGTAAGAGGCGCCCATGAGTCGGCGCGACGCGAAACGTTGGTAGACAAACCGCGGCCCCAGCGCCTGCTCCTTGAAGATGCGAACCGCTGTGTTGGTCACCAGGCTCTCCGAGTTATATCGGCTCGCGCCCGACACCAGGGTGAATCCTGCAAACAACAGGACACCGACAGCTCCTCCGAGCAGGTATTTGTAGGGGCTGAAGCCCCCCCGCAGATACGAGACGGCGATCGCGATCATGAAGACGTAAATCAAAAGAGGCCCACGGTGGCCCGGAGCGGCCAGCACAAACGCCACGACAAGCATTAGACAGATCACCCGGGCACGCGGCCAGCGCCGGCGCTGGATGTCGCGCAACAGGAAATAAATCGAGACCACTGGCAGAAGGACGTTTGCAAGCTCGGAGATGTATCCGTAGCCGGCAAACTGCTTGAAGGCGTGACGAGAAGCCTTCCACACCGCGTAGTGCCCACTGTGAAAAAGAGGTATCGTCCCGGCCGCACGGTAGCCCAGCCCCACGTACACGAGGCCACCGATTATCGCGATGCCAGCAAATAGCCGCCACATCACGACGGGCCCAAGCGATCGCTGCATACCTCGACTGTTTCGTATTGGCCCACGCAGGTCCGCCCCTGCAATACGAATGGTCAAACAGCCAACAACGAAGGCGCCTATTCCAACGCTCGACACTGTAAGGAACAAACGATTCGCCACGGGATTATTACGGAATGCCAACAGAGCACCAACGTGAATCATGATCACGTACAGCGCAAGAAAAGTCAGCGGCGGCGAGACATAGCGTGCGCGTCCGGCCAGGAATGCAGTGGCTACCAGTCCACCCAGAGCAACAACTATACCGACGATGATCAACATCTTTCTAGACCATCCCGGCCACGCCACGGGCGTGCGACGGCGCCCAAAGGGAACGTCCGCGCCGCATTGTCTCCGATATAGCCCCGGGGCGACGGCAACGGAACGCCTTCCTCAGCTCCATTTCACCCTGGGCATTATCCGATTCGTCGCGATGCTGTCACGATATTTCTTTACTTGGTCGAGAAGCTGCATGAGGACCACATCGTCCATCGGGTGTGGCTCGAGACCTAGCTCCAAAAGGCCCGAATGCTGGGCGTTGTAGTAATGCTCCTCTGCCTCCTTCCTCGGATTACTGATGTGCTGTACTTCCGTTGCCAGACCAAGGCGCGCACCGGCGCTGCTTATCTTCTCTGCAAGCTCGTTTACGGTGAACTGCTCGGTGAACTGGTTCAGCACCCTCAAGTCGCCCGGCTGCACCGGGTTACTTGCTGCCAAATCCACGCACTGGAGCGTATCTCTAAGGTTGAGATAACCGCGCGTCTGCCCGCCCTTCCCATAGACAGTCAGAGGGACACCGGCTACGGCTTGCACGCTAAAGCGGTTCACAACCGTCCCAAAAATGTCGTCGTAATGGAAGTTCGGGAGAAGGCGCGCATCGAGTTCGGATTCGTCCGTAGAGAGGCCGTACACTGGCCCCTGCATCAGGTCGGTTACGCGGAGGCCGTGGGTCCTGACGTAGAACCACAGAAGATCCGTATCCAGCACCTTTGTGGTGTGATAGAGGCTGCCCGCCTGCCGGGGATACAGGAACTTGTCCTTGCGGCCCTTGTGCTCGATCTCGATCCAGCCTTCCTCGATGTCGATATTGGGCGTGCCGTACTCGCCCATGGTTCCCAACTTGACGATGTGACAATCGGGAACCTCTTCCATAACCGCCCAGATGACATTCAGTGTCGTCGAGAGATTGTTACGCAGCGTCAGTTCGGCCTCCGTGAAGCCGCGCATCGAGTACGGCGCCGACGGCTGCTCGGCATAATGTACTACGACGTCCGGTCGTGACTCGCGAACGACGCTGCGCACGAAGCCTATATCGCTGCAGTCTCCTATCCGCACATCGATGCGCTTACCCGTGACGGATTCGAAGATCTCTGCGCGCTCGTCGAGATCCGGATTGGGCATGAGCGCTTCCGAACGCGTCTGCAAGGCCAACGTCCGGCGAAGGTAATTATCGACCGCCATGACCTCGTGGCCCCGCGCCGCGAAATGCATGGCCGTTGGCCACCCGAGGTATCCATCACCACCCAGTATCAGAATTCGCATTTATCTTCAATCCTCTAACATCAACATGGAACAAACGCCACCGGTGCGTCAGTCGAGCATCTTGCCCCGCACCATGAGTCGACGCAGCTCGTCATTGGGAAGAAGGGGCTCATCGCCCGACACGTAAGCCCTGGCCACGCTCTCGCGGACCATGTCCGGATACTGGTAGTGGATCCCCTTGTATACCGGCCGGAAGGCCGGCAGGATCACGAAGTACTCCTGCAGTTCGAGCGCGCGGCGCGTCTCCTCGCCCGTCATCAACTCCTCGTAAAGCTTTTCGCCGGGACGCGGTCCTGTCACGACCACTTCGATGTCTTCCGGCTTATGGCCATACCTGGGGGCCAGCTCGTCAATCATCACCTTGGCCAGGTCGCGGATTGCGATCACCGGCATCTTGGTGATGAATACTTCTCCGCCGCGCGCTATGCCGGCCGAGCGCACGACCAGCGAGACGGCGGCGTCGATGCCCATCACGAAGCGGGTCATCTCCGAGCTGGTGAGCGTTACCGGCCCACCGTTGGCAATCTGCTTGTGAAAGACCTTGACAACCGAACCATTCGACCCCAGCACGTTACCGAAGCGCGTGGAAGCGAAGATGGTCCTGCCGCTCCCGGCAACATTGGCGGCCGTGATCAGACGTTCGCCCATGAGCTTCGATGTCCCCATGACGCTCGTCGGATTTACCGCCTTGTCCGAACTGGTGAAGATCACTTTTTCGACCCCACACCTCAACGACGCAGCGATGATCGCTTCCACGCCAAGAATATTCGTCTGGAGCGCCTCCGTTGGGGCTTTCTCGCACTGATACACATGCTTGAGGGCAGCGCAGTGGAAAACGACGTCCACATCGGTCATCAATCGCTCAAGTCCCAGTCGATCGCGCACATTTCCGACAACCAGATGAACATTGTCAAGGTGCTCGTAGCGTGCTTCGAGTTCGAAGACTCCGTTTTCGTTTGAATCAACGCCGAGGATGAAGGAACCCTGCACCTCTTCCCGTTCGACCAGGTGGCGCAAGAGTCGCGAGCCAACCGTGCCGCACACACCTGTGATCAGGATGCGCTTGTCTTTCAGAATCCCCGTAGTCTTCGGCTCCATCAGAATCTTCTCCGATCAGTTCCCGTGGTCTTGGTCGAAATGAATCCCGCATTCCAGGTCCTGGCTCGGTCCCTTGCACGGGTCGTAGTAGTCGTTGTTGACTGGAATGTCGCGGCGCAGGCAGTACTCCAGCGCATCCGATTGCCGCCAGTCCAGAATTGGGTAGACTGCCAATACGCCATACCGGCGGCGCACGAGGGGCAAGGCGTCGCGGCGCGCGCTCTCATCGTGCATAAGCCCGGACAGCCAGATCGTCGCCCCCGTCCGCCTCAGCGCGGCCCTCAATGGTTCCTCTTTCACCTTGCGGCAGTAGCGCCGGAAGCCCGGCGTCCCGAATTCGGGCACGGGCTCCTTCGGTACGCTGTACACTTGAAGGTTCAGGGAAAACTCCCTTTCAAAGAACCGCGCCATCTCCAGCGTCTGCCGTGTCTCGTGGCCATGGCGCACTGTCACGACCGGAACACGTATGCCGGTTTCCCGGACGAGTCCCAGCAAGGCACCGGATGTCGGGCCAAAGCTGGTGGTCAGTATCGTGCAACCGCGTTCGCATACCAGGCGCACCCGGTCTTGCGCACCAAGCGGCGCAAGCTCGCGCTCCAATCGCCGGGGGTCCTGGAAATCCGGACGAAGAATCACCGCACTCGCCTTTCACGGGGCAGGGGCCAGCGCTCGCCGCCATCCGACGCCCCCCCGGCCTCAATCGAATGTGCTCCGCTCGGTCTCGCCACGATCGCAGCGACGTAGCGCCAGCTCGGCGGAGCAAGACGCTCTAATAATACAGCATCGAACCGTCCGAGAGTGCGGCGCTGCCACTCTCGCCGGCCAAATGTGGCGGCAAGACCGAACCCGCGGGCCGCGACGCTTCCGGTCCCGAAGAAGCCTAGTAGCTCCTCGATCGTCACGTAGCGCCAACCGGAATTCCAGGGCACGAACCGGCGGCGCAGCAGCTTGTGCAGTGGAGACGCCGCAAGGTTCTCGAGAATCCAGACTTCACCGCGGGCATGCCGGACGGCACCCACCATCCTCCGGCATGCCTCGGCCTGCGCTTCGATACCCCCGCGGCCACCTATCGCGCCGAGAACGGATTTCAAGACCACGAGATCGCATTCGAACCCATCGGGCAGGGCCAAGACATCTCCCTTGCCGGCGTGCACCTTACCCTCTTCCGGGAATGTCCAGTTCACAGGGCGCTCGCCCATGATGTCAATCGACACTACGCATGCGCCGCGGGACGCCAACCAGCGTGCAAGTGCACCTGTGCGCCCGCCGACCTCCAGAACACGCATTCCCCTTCGGAGACGACCACTCTGACGCACTGCCCATGTCAGCGCTCGCCCCCAGGTCACCGCATCCCACTCCACAGCTGCAAGCACACTCGGCTCAATCATCGATAGATCCCTGGCGGAATGGGGCCCCAATCCCTCGCGGACGGGACGCCTTCTTCCTTCCATGCCCGGATGCCATCAGGCCTGCAGTGAGCATGACGACCGATGAGAGTACGAGCGAATGCGCGAACATCGTTTCAGTCAACCCGAATATTGCAAGGCCCACTGCCAGGCACGTCAGCGACGGGTCGTCGCTTCGATATCCGCGCCGTTTGCCGCCCAGGAGGATCGCGGCATAGAGCGCAATTAGAGATAGCAGACCGAGGACACCCGCTGACCCAAGTCTATTGAAATAGTCGCTGTGGGCGTGTTCATAGGGCCAGACCACGGGGGAGACCTCGCGCTGCCTCAGCAACGCTCTAGCCGTGCTCTGGAAGGCTCCGGCTCCAACGCCCAGCCATGGTCGCTGCAGAAACATCAGGAATGCCGCGCGCCACATGGCGAACCGCTCGCCAACCGCATTCTCGTCCCGAAGGAACGTATATTCGCCGTACGTTGCCTGGAGGGGGATGATGTGCACCGCGTGCCCGGGCGTCACGCTCAGGTGCAGCGCGCTCTTGTCAGATGTCTCCCCTACCGACACATAACGCTGGTACCCAGGGCTATCGAGTTGTTTTAGTCCCTCTGGGTACGCGACCCAGAGTCGGCCCTTGCCGCGGGCAAGCGCCACGACCAGCTGTCTGCCAGGCCGCCTGAGGCTTCTGGGAATAACGATCCGCACACCATGCGGCCCCTTGGGCACGGCCAGAGCGATGGCTAGCCCCCCGTTGCATCTTCCCAGCCAGCCTGCGCGGCGCAATGCCTCACGATCCGACACGACGCGAAGGTACCGACGACTAGCGCTAGGCGCAACGTAGGTATGAGCAATAAGGTCGTCAAGAAACTCACGGTCATCCGGGCAATATTTGCCATAAAAGGAAGGCAGCCGTGTCGCCAGATGTTCATGCCCAATATACGTCTTGACCTGCGTCACCGCCTGTTGGGCGCGGGCCTCGACCTCGCCGGTCATGATCCGCGGAAACACAAACGCAAGGCCAGCCAACGCACAGAGGGCGAGAATCGCCGCCTTCGCCTTGCTCCCCCAGGAGAGACGACCTAACACGAGTAACGCCAATACCGGGATCGCGATCCAGCCGCCGCGGCTCTGCGAGAGAATGCTGGCCACGACGCCGGACACTACACCGAGCGCCGACGCGGCATGCCGCCAGAGTCTATGCTTATCGACGTGCCCTGCCCCGCGAGCAGTGAGGATCGCAGCGCCGAGAAACCCCGACAGCAGGCCCAGGTCGCCGAAGGTGATGGCAACCCCCGCGACGCCCCGGGCGTGGTATCCCAGGCCGGCGCCAACAACTTCGACGACAGCATCAACAGCTGCACACAGCGCCCCGAGAGACAGCAGATAGCCGATCCAGCGCTTTTCCGGGAACGACCACCTGACCGCAAGGTAAACGGGGATAAACAGGACCAGACGGAGTTCTCGTCCAAGGAATCGGAATCCCAGGTTGGTTTGGGTACCCAGAATGTAGCTCGCGATCGCTATGGCCGGGTAAGCCGCGAACGCGACCATGACGAGCTTTTCAGCGCGCGTCAAACCATTCAGAAAGCCTCGCCGCAATCCGACATATATACCGATAAGCCCAAGCAGGAAGAGGCTCGTGCTGGCCACGTTGTTGACGGTGAGTCCCAATACGAGGAAGGCGGCGAGCAGCACGAGAACCACTGCCCGGAGCCACGGCTCAGGCACCCAGTCACGCCCCGGAGGTGAATGCTCCGTTGAACAACCCACCCATGCGGCCAGACGTTCAGGCATCAGCGTAATGGCGCCACACCGCCGAGCACGTCGGTTGTCGTGCGTGTCTATCTACCGCACGGAGCTGTCTCCATCCGTTACCCCTTCTCCGCACAGCGTCCGGGATCCAAGCCGAAACCGCCAGGCGGGCCCCTTTCGGGGAAACGCCGGGAGGCGACCTGAAGCCATTTACAGCGTGCAAAGCTGTGCACTGAAGTCTCGTCCCGCTAGCGATATCACGCCGAAGACCCATTGGCATCCCCGCCATCGGCGATAAAGGCACTTCAGCTGCCCCGGGCTTGTACTTCCTCTGCCACCCGGCGGCGTACGGCTGCAAGGTAGTTGGCCATCACGGCTGCGAGCAGCGCCAGAATTCCGCCGGCGAGCGCCGCCAGGAAAACTACGGACGACCGCGAGAGTCCGACAGGCTCAATGGATCGGCTGGGCTGGACGATAAGCTGGGTTGCCTGGACGTTATCCATCCGGGCCTGCAGGTTGGAGATAGCGGCCTTCTGCGATTCGATGTTCCGTTGATGCTGCGACTTGTAGTTGGCGAGCTTGGCCTGCGCCTGCTCTATGACCGTTCCCTTCACCGTCTGCTGCTGCACATTGTTCGCCAGGTCAGCCTGCACGCTTGCGACTTCCTGCGGAAGAGAGACAGTCAGCTTTTGCTCCACGTCGTTGAGCTGCTGGACGTTTTGCTGGATCTGATTATTCATGAGCAGCGCCGTCATCGCTTGGCTTGGCGAGTTGGCGCCGTTGGAAGATAGGGTTTCGGAGCGGACTCTGGCAAGGTAGCTGTTGAGTTGCTGTTCCTGCTTCTTATAAAGCTTCTCCGCGTCCTTGAGACGTGTCCTCTTGTCTTCGAGCACCGCGTGCTGCTGCTTGAGATTCTCGAGTTCCGCTTGGGCGCTCGATACATTCTGCCTCAGCGCGGCCTTGTGCCCCTTGACGCGTTGCGGATCTTCGATCGTCGCAAGCTTGAGTTTGGCCTTGGATAACTCCTGCTGGATATTGGAACGAACCACGTTGATTTGAGACTGCGTGCTGCGGGCGAGCAGCTTGCTGGCAGACTCCTCGACAGCTTTGTAAGCTGCGGCGAGAGGCTGCGAGGCCTTGCCGGAGAGCGTCACCGTGTCGCTATGAGCGCCACCTCGGCCGGCCTGGCTCGACGCATGGATACTGATCCTTTGGGGGGCAACGCTGTGCTCGGTGGCGTATTTCTGGAGGGCAGTGCTGATGAAGCCCTGGTTTAGAGCGGCGACGGCAGAGTCCGGCGTTACTACGGGTACGCTCGTGCCGTCCTGCTTGGCGTATGAGCCTAGGCGGATCACCGCTGTGTAGCTGTAGGACTTGGGACTGATGAAGGCCAAAGCCAGGCCGAGACCGATACAGGCGAAGAACACCACCGTCATCAGCTTCCAGCGGCGCCAGAGGCTGGCGCCGACCTCGACCAAGTCGATCTCATCGTTCGGGTAAGCGTAAGGGATCATGGCCTGAGAGCGAGGCGGGTGCTCGCGGCCATCCTGCTCTAGGGGGCGATTCGGGTCGTCCGGGGTCAAAGTTTCGCTCCTGTGCGCGCTGGCTCGGCTTGCGCCGGTTGGCGGATTACAGGGGGCGATACCCACCCCCGATTTAAGCCGCAAATGCTACCGGGTCCGGCCTTGTGGGACAAGGTTTCGGGGGGGGATTTTTGCGACCGAGGGTGTCGTTTGGAGTGTCGGTCGGGAGCGTACGGGTGGGGTTCCATTGCTTCCGGACGGGGATCGGGGCCGGGAGGCCGCTCCTTGGGGGAATGGCCAGGGGCGGTGGCGGGGGTTGCGGTTTCGCGGTCGGGAGACCGCTCCCACCCACGATGCGGGTACGGCGGGGGTCGGAGTCGCCCCAGCGACGAACGTGTTGATTGCCTCCCCGGGATCGCGGCTGGAAAGCCGCTCCCACCTGGGTCGGCGGCTAGAACGGGATTTCGTCGTCCTCGAGGCTGTCGGCGCCGCCACCGTTGCCGCCCGCGGGCGCGGGGCCAGTGTCGGCGGGAGCCGGGCGGCCCATGCCGCCACCGCCGGAAGCCGCGCCGGCGCCGGGCCCGCCGCTGCCGAGCATCTGCATCTCGTTGCCGACGACTTCGGTGGTGTAGCGGTCCTGGCCGTCCTGGCCCTGCCACTTGCGGGTCTGGAGGCGGCCCTCTATGTACACCTGCGAGCCCTTGCGGAGGTATTCGCTGGCGATCTCGCCGAGCTTGCCGAAGAGCACGACGCGGTGCCACTCGGTGCGCTCCTGCTGCTCGCCGCTTTGGCGGTCGCGCCAGCGCTCGTTGGTGGCGATGCGGAGATTGGCGACGGCAGTGCCGCTCTGGGTGTAGCGGACTTCCGGGTCGGCGCCCAGGTTGCCGATCAGGATGACCTTGTTGATGCCGCGGCTTGCCATTTATTCCCCTCGCACCGGAAATCGAGGGGGCATTCTACACCGCCGCTTCGGCGACGGCCTCGTTGAGCGCGGCCTCATCGAGCCGGCCGCGGTCCACGCGGAGCGAGGCGACCCCATCCTCGGGGAAGACCACGGCCTCGGCGACGCCGGGAACCGCCTCGAGCGCCCGGGCGAGGCGCTTGCCGGCGCCATCGTCGGACACGGCCACCTGGAGCAGGCGGCTGGAGAGCATCCGCGGGCGCTTGAGGGTTGTGAAGACGAGCCACCACACCAGACCGACGCCGCCCACGAACGCCAGTACGCCGGGCGTGCCGAAGCGGCTGTGCAACAACCCGCCGACCGCCCCGCCGGCGAAGATGCCGAGGAACTGCGAGGTCGAGTAAATGCCCATGGCGGTGCCCTTGGCCTCCGGGCGCGCGAGGCGCGAGACGAGGGAGGGCAACAGGGCTTCCATGAGCGTGAAGGCGCCGAAGAAGATCGTCATCACGGCGGCCAGCGGCACGGCCGCCTCGGGCGTCAGGGCGAGCGCGAGCGGCGCGAGGGCCATGAGGGCGATCGCACCCAGCGAGACCTGCTTGATGCGGCCGCGTTTCTCCGCGTGTATGACCGCCGGCACCATGAGGATGAAGCCGATGACGAAGACCGGGAGGTAGAAGAGCCACTCGTGATCCGGCGTGACGCCCGCCCCGCGGCGCAGCAACACGGGCAACACCAGGAACAGCGCCGCGAGCATCGCGTGCAGGGCGAAGATGGCGACGTAGAGGTGCTGGAGCTGGCGGTCCCGCAGAACCCGGCCGATGAGTTCGGGGACGGCCTCGGTCTCGCGGTGCCGCACGGCGCGGCCCGGGCGCGGGACGACCCACCAGAGCACGGCGATGCCGGCGATGCCGAGCGCGGCGGTGACCCAGAAGATCCCGGAAAGGCCGATCCCGGCGTTCACGGCGGGCCCGGCGACGACGGCGAGGCCGAATGCGAGCCCGATGCCCATGCCGATGATGCCGATGGCCTTGGTGCGCTGCTCGGGGCGCGTGAGATCGGCGGCGAGTGCCAGCGTGACGGCGCCGACGGCGCCCGCACCCTGCACGGCGCGGCCGACGATGATGCCGCCGATGCCGTGGGCGAGCGCGGCGATGACGCTGCCGGCGGCGAAGACGAGCAGGCCTGCGGTGATGACGGGCTTGCGGCCGACGCGGTCCGAGACCAGGCCCGCGGGCAGTTGCAGCAGCGCCTGCGTCAAGCCGTAGATACCCAGCGCGATGCCGATGGCGAGCGGCGTGGCGCCGGGGAGTTTGCGCGTGTAGGGGGCGAACACGGGGTAGAGCATGAACAGCCCGAGCATTCGCAGGGCGAAGATGCACGCGAGCGAAGAGGCCGCGCGCCGTTCGCCGGTCGTCAGTCCGTTTTGTGAACTCTGCATGGCGGTCATTCTCGCACGAGGGGTTGCATCGCCGTTGTCGGGATGAGTACGGTAAAAGCGACCGTGCAATGCGGTCATCGTTCAAAACTCAATCGACATTGGGGGGGAACCAATGAAGAACCATCATCGCGCCCTGCTTGCCGGGGCACTGTCGCTTGCGCTCTGCGCACCCGCACTCGCCGCCGGAGCGCCCTCCGGCAAGCCGGACACGGCGAAGGCGAAACCGCAGATGCCGTCGCAGGCTTGCCACTACCACCACTGGACCGTGCGCCAGCTCGACCAGCTCACCAGCGCCCTGGCCGCCGAAGGCATCCAGGGCGCCAGCAAGGGCTGCTGGAACGGCGCCACGCGTGCCGCGGTGACGGCCTTCCAGAAGAAGCACGGGCTCAAGACCACCGGCTTCCCGAACGCCAAGACAAGGAAGGCGCTGGGACTGGACTGGTAGCGGCATCCGACGGTCGAGGGGCGGCTTCCGGCCGGAAGCCGCCCCGCCGTTTTGCGGCCCTGCCGGTGTAGGTGGTGTCGCGACCGCGATGCCGGGGTCGGAGGCCTTATCGCGGCTGGAAAGCCGCTCCCACCTGGGGGCGGAGCCACCTCGCCGGTGGGAGCGGTCTCCCGACCGCGATGCCGGGCCGAAGGTCTGATCGCGGCTGGAAAGCCGCTCCTACCTGGGGGCGACGGAGCCACCTCGCCGGTGGGAGCGGTCTCCTGACCGCGATGCCGGGCCGGAGGTCTGATCGCGACTGGAAAGCCGCTCCTACCTGGGGGCGACGGCGCCACCTTGCCGGTGGGAGCGGTCTCCCGACCGCGATGCCGGGCCGAAGGTCTGATCGCGGCTGGAAAGCCGCTCCCACCTGGGGGCGGAGCCACCTCACCGGTGGGAGCGGTCTCCCGACCGCGATGCCGGGCCGGAGGTCTGATCGCGGCTGGAAAGCCGCTCCCACCTGGGGGCGACGGAGCCACCTCACCGGTGGGAGCGGTCTCCCGACCGCGATCGTCTCTCTTGCCCGAACTCGGAGTCTCGTTGGACACCTACGGACACTCTCGCGTAGAACGACCGAAACCCGCCAGCCACCGGCTGCGCATGGGGCGGTTCGAGGAACCGGGACGTTCTTATCTGCTCACGGCTTCGACAGACGGGCGCGAATCCGTTTTCACCGATTTCGAGGCCGGTTGCATCGTGGCTCGCTCACTCTCTCATCTGGACCGCATCGGGCACTCGAAAACGGTGGCGTGGGTGCTGATGCCGGATCACCTGCACTGGCTGGTTGAACCGGCCGGGGGTTCGACGCCGGCGGGGCTGATGAAATCACTCAAAGGCTACAGCGCCCGCCGAATCAATGACTTACTCGGGCGTTCCGGACGGATCTGGCAACCCGGGTTTCACGACCATGCCGTGCGGGAGGAGGAAGACCTGCGAGTGCTGACGCGGTACGTGGTGGCGAATCCCGTTCGAGCCGGGATCGTCGACGACATCGGTAGCTACCCGTTCTGGGATGCGGCCTGGATATAGGCCTGATCGCGGCTGGAAAGCCGCTCCCACCTGGGGGCGACGGAGCCACCTTGCCGGTGGGAGCGGTCTCCCGACCACGATGCCCGGGCCGGAAGCCTGATCGCGGCTGGAAAGCCGCTCCCACCTGGGGGCGGAGCCACCTCACCGGTGGGAGCGGTCTCCCGACCGCGATGCCGGGCCGGAGGCCTGATCGCGGCTGGAAAGCCGCTCCTACCTGGGGGCGACGGAGCCACCTCGCCGGTGGGAGCGGTCTCCCGACCGCGATGCCGGGCCGGAGGTCTGATCGCGGCTGGAAAGCCGCTCCCACCTGGGGGCGACGGAGCCACCTTGCCGGTGGGAGCGGTCTCCCGACCACGATGCCCGGGCCGGAAGCCTGATCGCGGCTGGAAAGTCGCTCCTACCTGGGGGGCGGAGCCACCTCGCCGGTGGGAGCGGTCTCCCGACCGCGATGCCGGGCCGGAGGTCTGATCGCGGCTGGAAAGCCGCTCCCACCTGGGGGCGGAGCCACCTCGCCGGTGGGAGCGGTCTTCCGACCGCGATGCCGCGTCAGCGGCCGACGAGGTCGTGGACGACGGATTCGATGAGCTTGTCGCCGGCATCGAGGGAGGACTTCTCAACATACTCGTCCGGCTTGTGGGCCTCGTCGATCCGGCCGGGGCCGAGGACGATGGTGTCCATGCCCAGGCTGGTGAAGAAGCCCGCCTCGGTACCGAAGGAGACGGCCTTCGCGGGCTTGCCGGTGAGCTGCTCGGCGGCCCGCACCAGACGGCTGTCCGGCGCGCTCTGGAACGGCGCGATCCCGTCGAAGAGCGACGTGCGCTGGTAGCCGCAGCCGGTGCCTTCCACGGCCGCTTCGGCGTGGCGGTCGATCTCGGCCCGCAATTCCTCGGCATCCATGCCCGGGACGGGACGCAGGTCGATCTGCAGCTCGGCGCGGCCGCAGATGCGGTTCGGGTTGTCGCCGCCGTGCACGTGCCCGAGGTTGAGCGTCGGGTACGGGACGGCGAAGTCGGGCGCGGGCCAGCGCTGCTTCATTTCCTCGCGCCAGGCGATGATCGCGTCGAGGACGCGAGCGAGGCCGACGAGCGCGTTGGGCGCCGCGTCGGGGTCGCTGGAATGACCCGTACCGCCGGTGACCACGAGCGACTCCATCATCACGCCCTTGTGCATGCGCACGGGCACGAGGTCGGTGGGCTCGCCGATGACGCAGAACTCGGCGCGCGGGCGCCCGGACTCGGCCAGCAGGCGCGCGCCGCCCATGCGGCTCTCCTCGTCGGCGGTGACGACGATGTGAAGCGGCTTCGCGAGCCGTTTCGCGTCGATTCGCGACGCCAGCGCGACGGCCGTGGCGATGAAGCCCTTCATGTCCGCGGACCCGAGCGCGTGCAGCCGGCCCTCCCGCTCGGATAGGCGGAAGGGGTCGCTGTTCCAGGCGCCGTCGTCGAAGGGCACGGTGTCGCCGTGGCCGGAGAGCACGAGGCCGCCCTCCCCGCTCCCGAGCGTGGCGATGAGGTTGGCCTTGCCGTTGGAGCCCGGCAATTCCATAACCTCCACGCTCCAACCGAGGCCGTCGAGATAATCGGCGACGCGCTCGACGAGCGGGCGGTTGGGCATGTCGAAGTCCGGCGTAACGCTGCTGACGCTGGGGATGGAGACGAGGTCCGAGAGGACGTTTTCCGAGGTCAGGGGCACGAACTCCCCCTTGGCATGGCCGTATCCGGATTATACGGACAAGACAGGACGCGTCGGGGCACGGCGCCGGTCGCACGGCGCCGACGGGCCCTCGGGGAGACACCCGAAAGCCGCCGTCCACGGCGCGTTCGCGACGGCGATTCGTTCACACGTTCTTATAATGCGGGCACTATTTCGTACAACACGCGCATGGCCCAGCCCCTGCCGCACCACCACCCGTCGCGGCGCCTGCGCGCGGCGACCGCCCGGGACGTGGACGCGATCTTCCGTCTCGAGGAGGCGTCGTTTACCGAGGACCGGCTCAACCGGCGCCAGATCCGTTACCTGGTGACGCGCGCCAACGGCGCGGCCCTGGTGGCCGAACTGGACGGCGCGATCGCGGGCTACGTGATGCTGCTTTTCAACCGCGCGACGGCGCACGCGCGGGTCTATTCCATCGCCGTGGACAAGACCTGCCGCGGACGCGGCATCGGGGCGGAACTGCTGGCGGCGGCCGAGGACACGGCCGTGGAACGCGGTTGCGTGAACATCCGCCTCGAGGTGCGCACGGACAACACCGCCGCCATCGCGCTGTACGAGCACCGCGGCTACCGCAGCTTCGGCACCGTCCTCGACTACTACGAGGACCACGAGACGGCGCTGCGCTTCCAGAAGACGCTCGCACGCGAGCATGCGCCGCGCCTGGCGCAGGTGCCCTTCTACGCGCAGACGCTGGACTTCACCTGCGGGCCGGCGGCCCTGATGATGGCGATGAAGGCGCTCGACCACCCGCTGCGGATGACCCGCGAACTGGAGATCACGCTGTGGCGCGAGTCCACGACCGTGTTCATGACCTCGGGCATCGGCGGGTGCACGCCCTTCGGGCTGGCGCTCGCGGCGCTCCGGCGCGGGTTCGGCGTGGAACTGTTCACCACGGCCGGGCGCAGCTTCTTTGCCGATTCCGTGCGCAGCCCGGTGAAGAAGGAGGTGATCCGCCTCGTGCAGGAGGGCTTCATCCGCGAGCTCAAGGCGCGCAGGGCCCCCATCCACCGCCGTTCGCTGAAGATCGCCGAATTGCGCGAGCGGATGCGCGCGGGCGCCATTCCGGTGGTGTTGATCAGCTCGTATCGCATCTACGGGGAGAAGGGGCCGCACTGGGTCGTGGTGACCGGTCACGACGAACGCTTCATCTATGTCCACGACCCGTTCGTTGACGAGAAGGAAGGCGAGACGATGGTGGACTCGCTCAATATGCCGATCCTGCACCGCGAGTTCGAGCGCATGACGCGTTACGGGCGCGCGGGGCTGAAGGCCGTGGTCTTTGTGAGCAAGGCCGCGCAGTGAGCACGGCCGGGGGCCGATCGCGGCAGGAATGCCGCTCCCACCGAGGGACGGAGCCTCCCTATCGGTGGGAGCGGTCTCCCGACCGCGATGCCCGGGCCGACGGCCTGATCGCGACTGGAAAGTCGCTCCCACCGGGGGGCGGCGCCTCCCTATCGGTGGGAGCGGTCTCCCGACCGCGATGCCCGGGCCGGGGGCCGATCGCGGCAGGAATGCCGCTCCCACCGAGGGGCGGAGCCTCCCTATCGGTGGGAGCGGTCTCCCGACCGCGATGCCCGGGCCGGGGCCGATCGCGGCAGGAATGCCGCTCCCACCGAGGGGCGGAGCTGCCCTATCGGTGGGAGCGGTCTCCCGACCGCGATGCCCGGGCCGGGGGTCGATCGCGGCAGGAATGCCGCTCCCACCGAGGGGCGGGGCCTCCCTATCGGTGGGAGCGGTCTCCCGACCGCGATGCCCGGGCCGGGGGCCGATCGCGACTGGAAAGTCGCTCCCACCGGGAGGCGGAGCCTCCCTATCGGTGGGAGCGGTCTCCCGACCGCGATGCCCGGGCCGGGGGCCGATCGCGGCAGGAATGCCGCTCCCACCGGGGGGCGGAGCCTCCCTATCGGTGGGAGCGGTCTCCCGACCGCGATGCTCGGGCCGGGGCCGATCGCGACTGGAAAGTCGCTCCCACCGGGGGGCGGAGCCTCCCTATCGGTGGGAGCGGTCTCACGGCCTCGATGGTGGGGGCTACGGTCGATCGCGGGCGGCAGGCCGCTGCCGCACCGGGGTCGTGCCCGCGTCGCGGGTGGGCGGCCCAGCCCCGCCGCCGGTCTTTGGAACGTGACGTCAGGGATGGAACATGTCTGAACCGCTGATCGTGATGGCGCGCGGCGACCGACCGGCCGGCGATTGGCCGGCGCTGCCGTCGCTCGAGCCGGCCGAGTACCTGGGCGGGCGCGAGCGCTCGGACGCGCGCGGGAAACTCGTGGTCAACCTCGCGCCGACGTACCGCTATCTCTCCACCGGTTATTACTGCTCGCTCCTGGCGGAGGCTCGCGCGCAGCGGGTGATCCCGAGCGTGCGCACGATCGAGGACCTCTCGCGCAAGGCGATCTACGGCCTCGCGACCCGCAACCTCTCGCGCCTGGTCTCGCGGCTGGAGCGCACGGACTCCGACGGCGAGCGCCTCGTCTTCTACAGCTATTTCGGCTTCAGCCCGCTGCCCGGGGGCGGCGAGCTCTGCCGGCAGCTCTTCGAGCGCTTCCCGGCGCCGATCCTCCGGATCGAGCTGCGGCGCCGCAAGCGCTGGCGCATCGGGCGGCTGGACCTGGTCGCCTACGGGCGCCTGCCCGCGAGCGAGCGCGAGAATTTCCTCGAGGGTTTCCGGCTGTTCCTCGGCCGGCGCTGGCGGCGCACGCCGCGCGCGACGAACCGCTTCCGCTACGACCTTGCGGTGCTGCACGATCCCGAGGAGGCACTGCCCCCGTCCGACCGCAGCGCGCTGGCCCGCCTGACGCGCGTGGGACGGCGGATGAAGGTCAACGTCGAGCTGGTGACGCGCCGCGACTACCCGCGCATCGCGGAGTACGACGCGCTGTTCATCCGAGAGACCACCGCCATCAACCACCACACCTTCGCGTTCGCGACCCGGGCGCAGGACGAAGGCATAGCGGTCATCGACGATCCTGATTCGATCCTTCGCTGCACCAACAAGGTGTACCTGGCGGAGCTGCTGGCGAAGCACCGCATCCCGCACCCGCGTACGCTCATCGTCAACCGCGACAATCTCGGCGCCGCGGGACGCGAGCTGGGCCTGCCGGTCGTGCTCAAGGTGCCGGACGGCTCGTTCTCGCGCGGTGTGTTCAAGGCCGACGACGTGGTGTCGCTCGAGCGCATAGGCCGGGAGTTGCTGGCCGACTCCGAGCTGGTACTGGCGCAGGAGTTCCTCTACACGCCGTTCGACTGGCGCGTGGGCGTGCTCGCCGGCGAGCCGCTCTACGCCTGCAAGTACCACATGGCGCGCAAGCACTGGCAGATCTACGACCACTCCGGCAAGAAGACGCGCGAGGGCGGCTGGGAGACGCTGCCCATCGGACAGGCTCCGCCGGCGGTGGTGGACACCGCCCGGCGCGCGGCCCGGCTGATCGGCGACGGGCTCTACGGCGTGGACCTGAAGGAACTCCCGGACCGGGTCGTCGTCATCGAGATCAACGACAACCCGAACATCGACGCCGGCGTGGAAGACCGGGTCCTCGGCGACCGGCTCTACGAGACGCTCATCGCCGAGTTCATACGCCGCATCGAACAGCCGGCGGCGAAGGCGTAGGGGCACCGCCCTGCCCGGGCCCTTCCCCTCCGGCGCCGGAGCGGGACTTCACTCGCCCGAGTCGCTGCAGTCTCCGATCCGCTTGCCGTGGCCCTCGGCGTGCACCTTCACCGTGTTCCCCTGCACGGTCATCGTCGTGTCGACGGTGTCATGCATGCGGGTGGGACTCTCGACGACGATCTCGCCATGCCCCGTCACCTCGGTCGCCCCCGTGCATTTCATGTCGTAGGTCGCACCGGTCGCGGTCGTGTGGATATTGGTGAAGCTGCAATTGCCCTGATGCGACTGCATCGTCTTCCAGGGATTTTCCACCTGGTCCTTCGTCAGGCAGTGCTTGACGGTGTGGGTCTGCGGCGGCACCGTCATCGGCATGCCGGTCATCGTGGCCTTGACCGTCATCTGCCAGAGCCCCGGCTGCATGTTCAGCCCACCCGCCAGTGCGGAGGCGGACAGGGAAAGGCCCACTGCGAGGGCCAGGCACTTCCAGCGATTCATGGACACGCTCCCTTCCAGGACGTCTCGGGCCAATCACGGCCCGGCCGTGCTTCCTACCCGGGCGGTGCCGGGCGGGCGGCGGTGCCGCCCGCCCATTCTGCCCGCAAACGAGGCTCGTGGGGAATACCCCGGCCCGCGCCTCACCGCGCGATCACCCCGCCGCGGCCGCCTCGCGCTCGGTGCGGGCGAACTCGAGCCCGCCGCCTTCCCGCGTACCGACCGAGATGAGGTCGCCGGGGCCGAAGCGGCCGTCGAGGATGGCCTCGGCGAGCGGGTTCTCGAGCTGCTGCTGGATCGCCCGCTTGAGCGGCCGCGCGCCGTAGACGGGGTCGAAGCCGGCCTCGCCGAGCCGGTCCAGCGCCGCTTCGCTCACCTCGAGCGCGATCTCGCGTGCCTCCAGCCGGCGGCGCAGGTAACCGATCTGGATTTCGGTGATCTGGCGCAACTGCGAACGGTCCAGCGGGTGGAACACGACCACGTCGTCCACGCGGTTGATGAACTCCGGGCGGAACTGCTGGCGCACGATCTCCATCACCGCATCGCGCATCGCCGCGTAGTTGTCCTCGCCCGCCATGCGCTGGATGACGTCGGAGCCCAGGTTGGAGGTCATCACGATGACGGTGTTGCGGAAGTCCACCGTGCGGCCCTGGCCGTCCGTCAAGCGACCGTCGTCGAGCACCTGCAGCAAGACGTTGAACACGTCGGGGTGCGCCTTCTCGACCTCGTCGAGCAGGATCACCGCGTACGGCCGCCGGCGGACGGCCTCGGTCAGGTAGCCGCCCTCCTCGTAGCCCACGTAACCCGGGGGCGCGCCGATCAGCCGTGCCACGGAGTGCTTCTCCATGAACTCCGACATGTCGATGCGCACCATCGCTTCTTCGGTATCGAAGAGGAACGACGCGAGCGCCTTGCACAGTTCGGTCTTGCCCACGCCCGTCGGGCCGAGGAACAAGAAGGATCCGTTCGGGCGGTTGGGGTCCGCAAGGCCCGCGCGGGAGCGCCGGATCGCGTTCGCGACCGCGCCGATGGCCTCGTCCTGGCCGATGACGCGCTTGTGGAGCTCGCCCTCCATGCGCAGGAGCTTCTCCTTTTCGCCCTCGAGCATCTTCGACACCGGGATGCCGGTCCAGCGCGAGACGACCTCGGCGATTTCCTCGTCGGTGACCTTGTTGCGGAGCAGCTTCGGCGCCTCGGATTCGCTTTCGGTCTCGCGGGCCTGCGCCTCCGTGAGCTGCCGCTCGAGATCCGGGATACGCCCGTACTGGATTTCGGACATGCGCGCGAGATCGCCCGCCCGGCGCGCCGAGTCCATCTCGATCCGGGCGCGCTCGAGTTCCTCCTTGACGTGTGCCGCGCCCTGCAGCGCGGCCTTCTCCGCCTTGAGCACTTCCTCGAGATCGGAGTACTCGCGCTCGAGGTCCCCGATCTCCTCCTCCAGGGCCTTCAGGCGGCGCTTCGACGCCTCGTCCTTTTCCTTCTTCAGCGCCTCGCGCTCGATCTTGAGCTGGATGAGCCTGCGCTCGAGCCGGTCCATCTCCTCCGGCTTGGAATCGATCTCCATGCGGATGCGGCTGGCCGCCTCGTCGACGAGGTCGATGGCCTTGTCCGGGAGCTGCCGGTCTGTGATGTAGCGGTGCGACAGCGTGGCCGCCGCGACGATGGCCGGGTCGGTGATCTCCACGCCGTGGTGCACCTCGTAGCGCTCCTTCAACCCGCGCAGGATCGCAATGGTGTCTTCCATCGTGGGCTCGTCCACGAGCACTCGCTGGAAGCGCCGCTCCAGCGCGGCGTCCTTCTCGATGTACTTGCGGTATTCATCGAGCGTGGTCGCGCCGATGCAGTGCAACTCCCCGCGCGCGAGCGCCGGCTTGAGCATGTTGCCGGCGTCGATCGCACCCTCGGCCTTGCCGGCGCCGACCATCGTGTGCAACTCGTCGATGAACAGTACGACCCGGCCTTCTTCCTGGCCGATCTCGTGCAGCACGGCCTTGAGGCGCTCCTCGAACTCGCCGCGGAACTTCGCCCCGGCGAGCAACGCCGCCATGTCGAGCGCGAGCAGGCGCTTGTCCTTCAGTCCCTCCGGCACCTCACCGTTGAGGATGCGCTGCGCGAGCCCTTCCACGATCGCCGTCTTGCCCACACCCGGCTCGCCGATGAGCACGGGGTTGTTCTTGGTGCGACGCTGAAGGATCTGGATGACGCGGCGGATCTCCTCGTCGCGGCCGATGACCGGGTCGAGCTTGCCGCGTTCAGCGCGAGCGGTGAGGTCAAGCGTGTACTTCTCCAGGGCCTGGCGCTTGTCCTCGGCGTTGGGATCGTTGACCCGTGCGCCGCCGCGCACTTCCTCGATCGCCTTCTCCACAGCACCCTTTACGGCGCCCGCTTCCTTGAGCGCCGCGCCGGCCTCGCCCTTGTCTTCCATAAGGGCCAGCACGAAGAGTTCGCTCGACACGAACTCGTCCTTGCGCTGCTGCGCGAGCTTGTCGGTGATGTTGAGCACGCGCTGCAGCTCGTTGCCGATGTGCACCTCGCCGGGCGTGCCCTTCTGCTGCGGAACCTTGTCCAGAACCGCATCCAGCCGGCTCTCGAGCACATTCATGTTCACGCCGGCCTTCGACAGCAACGGCCGCACGCTCCCGCCCTCCTGCTCGAGCAGGGCGAGCAGCACGTGGGCCGGCTCGATGAACGGGTGATCGCGCCCGACCGCCAGCGATTGCGCATCGGCGAGGGCCATCTGGAATTTGCTGGTCAGTTTGTCGAGTCTCATCGTTGTATTCCCTGCCGGGAGGGGCTCTTGAGCACGTTTCAAAGATGGGGGCAGGGGGCGGGGTTTCAACCGGGATCCGGGGTTTGGGCGGGGGCGCAGCTTCGCTGCGGATCGGTTGTGCGGGGCGGAGCGCCCGCGAGAAACAACTTCGCAGCGAAGCTGCGCCGATTTCCTACGCTGGCAACAACACCGTCACCGCGTAAATGACGCCGATCCCGAGGGCCACAAGGGCTACGGCGGCAAGCGACTGCCGGCCGCCACTGGCATGGCGCAGGCGCGGGATCAAGTCAGCGGAAGCAATGTAGATCAGGCTGGCCGATGCGACGGCCAGGATGAAGGGCAGGATGCCCTGCACGGCCCGCAGCACGAAGAAGGCGGCGACGCCGCCGGCAAGCAGGACGGCGCTGGACGCGACGGTGAGCACCAGCGCGCGGCGGCGCCGAACCCCCGCGAGCATCAGCACCGACAGATCGCCGATCTGCTGGGGGACGTGATGCGCCAGGACCGCGGCGAAGAGGATGAGCGCCGTCTTGTGATTCGTCAGCACCGCCGCCGCGAGCAGGATGCCGGCGAGGGCGTTGTGGAGGCTCGTCCCCATGAGCACCATGACCGTCGTGGCGCGGTCGGCGGCGTTCCGGCGCGCATCGGCGGCGGCGTCGACGTCGACGTCGACGTCGTGGGCATGGTGCCAGTGGATGGCTTTCTCGAGCGCGAAAAAGGTCAGGATGCCGAGCGCCAGCGTCAGCCCCAGGTTCACCGCCCTTCCGGGCGCTGCGTCAGCGAATGCGCCGGGCAGGAGGTCCAGGCAGGCCGCGCCGAGGAGCACGCCGACGCTGAAGCTGACGAGCGCGGGGATCAGCCGTTCCAGCCGGCGGGCATTCAGCCGCGCGAGCGCCGCCGCGCCCGACGCACTGGCGGCCGCGGCGGCGCCCGTCAGTGCCAGCGTCCATATCCAGTCGGGCATCGAAGTCTCCTGCCTGTCCGGTCGCCGCGGCGCCCCGGGGTTTCATCTTTGCAGAGTCGTCAAGCGCGCGGGGCGGACGGGACGGTTTCGCGCCAGGCCAGCGTGGCCATGCGTCCGGTCGGGCCGTCGCGACGATGCGAGAAGAACCGCTCCGGCCGGGCGCAGGTGCACGCCCTGCTGTCCGACACGGCAGCGACCCCGGCGGCGGTCAGCCGGGCCCGGGCCAGCGCCGCCAGGTCACAGTGCCAGCGGTCGCCGTCACGGGAAAACGCAACGTCGGCGCCGGGGGAGCCCGCGAAGGCGGCGCGGACGTCGTCGCCGACGACGTAGTGCCCGCGGCCTATGCCCGGAGCCAGCCAGGCCTCCGTGTCGGCCGGATTCCCGCCGAGGGCCTCGAGCGCCGCTTCGAGGACGCCTGCCGCCAGTCCGCGCCACCCGGCGTGTGCGACGGCGACCGCCGGCCCCGTCCTCGAGGCAAGCACCACCGGCAGGCAGTCTGCGGTGAGGACGGCCAGGACCACGCCCGGGCCGCGCGCGACGGCGCCGTCGGCCTCGCCGCCGGAAGCTGCGTCGTCCGGGCCGAGGATCCGCGTGCCGTGGACCTGCCTCAGCCACGAGGGCTCCGCCGGCAGATCGAGGGCGGCGCGAAGCCGCCGCCGGTTTTCCGCCACCGCCGGGGCCGCATCCCCCACGTGGGAGCCCAGGTTCAACGAGGCATACGGGGCTTCGCTCACGCCCCCGACGCGCAACGTGGACACGACACGCAGGCCGGACGGCAGCGTCGGCGGTTCCAGCCAGCAGAGCCCGTTGACGCCGTGGATTTCGCGCCAGGCAGCCCCGCTCACTCGCCGTCCGCCCGCAGTGCGTCGAGCAGCGCCGCCAGGTCCGCCGGCGCCGCGGCGGACAAGTCCAGCTCGCGGCCGGTGTCGGGGTGGGCGAACGCGAGACGCCGGGCATGCAGCGCCTGGCGCCGGAACGCCCGCACGGCCTCCGCCGCCCGCGGACCCAGTCCGGCGGGCAGAGTCCGGCGGCCCCCGTAGACGGGGTCGCCGGCGACCGGGGTACCAAGGTGCGCCAGATGGACCCGAATCTGGTGGGTGCGCCCGCTCTCCAGGCGCACGGACAATAGCGTGAAACCGCGGAAACGCTCCGCGACGCGCGTATGGGTCACGGCGGGCCGCCCGCGCTCGACCACGGCCATCTTGGTCCGCGCCTGCGGGTGACGGCCAATGGGAGCTTCGATCCGTTCACCGGCCACCACCTCGCCGCGCACCAGGGCCAGGTATTCGCGATGGATCTCGCGCGCGGCCAGCGCCTTGACGAGGGCCGCGTGGGCGCCCGGGGTCCGGGCCACGACGAGCAGCCCCGAGGTATCCTTGTCCAGCCGGTGCACCAGCCCGGCGCGCGGCAGGCGCTCGAGCCGGGGGTCATGGTGCAGGAGGGCATTGACCAGCGTTCCGGTGTGATTCCCCGCCCCCGGGTGCACGACCAGCCCGGGCGGCTTCGCCACGACCAGGAGCGCATCGTCCTCGTAGGCGATGTCCAGCGCGATCGGCTCCGGGGCGTCCTCGATCACCGGCTCGAGCAGTGCGGACAGGACCATCACCTCGCCCTCGCGGACGCGCTCGCTCGCGCGCCGGCCCCGGCCGTCAGCGGTCACGCGCCCGGCGTCGATCCAGCCCCGGATTCGCGTCCGCGAGTACTCCGGCAGGGCCGCCGCGAGCGCCCGGTCCAGGCGCCACCCGGCCTGTTCCGGCCCGATCCGGACCTCGTGGCGGCGAACTTCGCCGCCGGGAAACGGTCGGACCCGGTTAGAATGCTTCGTTTCGGATGCGGATTTGTTCATGCGTCGGGCCATTATCCCAGGAGCCGTAGCGGCTCTTCTCACCGTCCTCCTCGCCGGCTGCGCGCACGGTCCCGGAAAGGTGCCCCCGGAACACAAGCTGTACCAGCGGGCCAGGGACGCCCTGACGGTGGAAAACTACAAGAGAGCCACCACGCAGTTCCGTCAGCTGTTGTCCACCTACCCCTTCGGGAAGTATGCCACGCAGGCACGACTGGACCTGATGTACGCGTACTACCGCAACAACCAGCCCGACGAAGCCGCCAAGCAGGCCGATGACTTCGCCAAGGAAAACCCGGCCAGCCCGTACGTGGCGTACGCACTGTTCCTGAAGGGCGTTGCCTATGCCAACGCCATGCAGACCGGGCCGATCAGCGGGCTGCTCAACCAGAGCCTCAACGACCGCGATCCGATCGACCAGCAGAAGGCCTATACGGCGTTCCAGCAGCTGGTCAAGCGCTACCCGCACACCGAATACGCCCGGCAGTCGAAGCAGTGGATGGTATTCGTCCGCAACCGGCTCGCAGGCTTCAACCTGAACGTCGCACGCTTCTACGCACGGCGCCGTCAGTGGGTCGCCGCAGTAGACCGGGCCACGAAGATTGTCACCGCCTTTCCCGGAACGCCCATGGTGAAGCCGGCACTCAAGATCATGGTGCGGGGTTACCACGCCCTGGGCGAGGACGACCTGGCGGACGCGGCGCAGAAGTGGTACCAGTTCAACTTCGCCCCGAACGCGCCGGCACAGGCCTCGTCGGCGGCGGCCGGCAACACCCGCAGCCAACCGTAGACAGCGGCGCCCGTCTCCGGGACGCCGTCGCCGTCATTCAGCGTGCGGACTGTGTCGCGGGCGCCTCACCGGCCGCCCCGTTGCGGTCGGCTTGCTTCTCCGCACCGGGCGAGGGCACCCGGAAGCCGGACGTGATCGGATAGCGGCGCTCGCGACCGAAGAGCCGGGCCGAAATCTTGACGCCGGGCGGGCCCTGGCGCCGCTTGTACTCGGTTCGCTTGACCATTTCGGCGACGCGCGCAACGGTCTCGGCGTCGAAACCTTCGTGTACGAGGTCGGCCCCGGACTGGTCCCGCTCGATGAGCCCCGACAGCACGGCGTCCAGAACCGGGTACGGCGGCAACTTGTCCGTGTCCCGCTGATCCGCGGCAAGCTCGGCGGAAGGTTCGCGCGTGAGCACGCGCTCGGGGATGGGAGCCACGTCGCTCTGGCGATTGCGATAGCGGGCCAGGCGGTACACCAGCGTCTTGGAGACATCCTTGAGCGGCGCGTAGCCGCCCGCCATGTCGCCGTAAAGCGTGGCGTAGCCCGTGGCGTACTCGCTCTTGTTGCCCGTCGCCAGCACGAGGCGGCCGGTCTTGTTGGAGATCGCCATGAGAATCACGCCGCGGCAGCGAGCCTGGATGTTCTCTTCGGTCACGTCCGGCTCGAGCCCCGTGAACACGTCCCGGAGCACGTTCGTGAAGGCCTGGTACGGCTCCTCGATCGACACGACGTGCGAGTTGACCCCCAGCCGCCGGACCTGCTCCTTGGCAAGCTCCATGCTCACGTCCCTGGTGTAACGCGACGGCATCAGCACGGCGGTGACCTGTTGCGGTCCCAGCGCATCGACGGCAATCGCGAGGGTGAGGGCGGAATCCACGCCCCCCGACAACCCCACGAGCGCGCCGCGGAAGCCGTTCTTCAGCGCGTAGTCGCGCACGGCCAGCGTCAACGCCTTGTAGACGTCCGCGTCAGGCTCCGCGACCTGTCCGGGGATTTCCGCATCCGATTCCGACTCGCTTTCCTCGGGCGCGCCCTCCTCGACCTCGCGCTCGGTGTTGGCGAACGCGACGCGGCCGGTGATCCGCCCGCGGCTCCCGGGGCGGTTGGACGCGCGCAGAATGACGAAGTCCTCCTCGAACCCGGGCAACCGGTCGGCGACCGAGCCGTCCTTGTCGACCGCAAAGGAATGCCCGTCGAACACGAGTTCGTCCTGGCCGCCCACCAGGTTGAGGTAGATGATCGGCAACGAGTTTTCCGATGCGCGCGCGGCGATGACCTGCTCGCGCTCGGCCCGCTTGCCCACGGCGTACGGCGAGGCATTGACGTTGATCATGAGCCGGGCGCCCGCCTGCGCGGCATCCGCGATCGGCTCGGCCTTCCAGGCGTCCTCGCAGATCGACAGCCCCAGCGGCAACCCCGCGACGTCGAAGACGACCGGTTCGGTGCCCGCGGCAAAGTAGCGCTTCTCGTCGAAGACGCCGTAGTTGGGCAGGATGCGTTTCCGGTACGTCGCCCGGGTCTGCCCGTCGCCGATCACCGAACAGGCGTTGTACGGCAATCCGTTCTGATATTCGGGATGACCGACCACCACGAGGGTATCGCCGACCTCGCTGCGCAGTCGGTTGAGCGCCTCGCCGACCTGGCGGCGCATGTCCGGATGCACCAGCAGGTCCTCCGGCGGGTAGCCGGTCAGCGTCAACTCGGGGAAGACGATGAGGTCGCACTGCTTGCGGTGCGCGGCCACACAGTCCAGGACCCGACGCGTGTTGCCGGCCACGTCGCCGACGAGGCAGTTGATCTGGGCAAGCCCGATATGGATGTTGGACATGCGTTTGAGGCCCCTCCGTGCCCCGGTCACCCTGAACGCGGCGGCGGTGTCAGCCGAGCGCCTTCTTCACCGCACCGCCGATCTCGGCCGGCGAGCGCACCGTCTTCACACCAGCCGACTCCAGAGCCTCGAACTTGTGTTCCGCAGTGCCCTTGCCGCCCGAGATGATCGCGCCGGCATGCCCCATGCGCTTGCCGGGCGGCGCCGTGACACCGGCGATGTACGCCACGACGGGCTTGGAGACGTTCTGGCGGATGTAGTCCGCCGCCGCTTCCTCGTCGCTGCCGCCGATCTCGCCAACCATGATGATCGCGTCGGTGGCGTCGTCCTTCTCGAAGAGGCTGATCGCGTCAATGAAACTCATCCCGTGCACCGGGTCGCCGCCGATGCCCACGCAGCTCGACTGCCCCAGGCCCTCGAGCGTGGTCTGGTGAACGGCCACATAGGTGAGCGTGCCCGAACGCGAGACGATGCCCACGCGGCCCGGCTTGTGGATGTGGCCGGGCATGATGCCGATCTTGCACTCGCCGGGCGTGATGACGCCGGGACAGTTCGGCCCCACGAGGCGCGAGTTCGATTCGGCGAGCCCCGCCTTCACGCGCACCATGTCGAGCACCGGGATGCCCTCGGTGATGCACACGATGGTCTCGATCCCGGCGTCCGCCGCCTCGAGGATCGCGTCGGCGGCGAATGGCGCCGGCACGTAGATCATCGTCGCCGTCGCGCCGGTTTCGCGCACGGCATCGTGGCAGGTGTCGAACACCGGGCGGTCGAGGTGGGTCTCCCCGCCGCGGCCCGGCGTGACGCCGCCGACGAGCTGCGTGCCGTAGGCGATCGCCTGCTCGCTGTGGAACGTACCCTGCCGGCCCGTGAAGCCCTGGCAGATGACTCGCGTGTCCTTGTTGATCAGAATGCTCATGCGTGCTTCCCTTCGCGCGCCGCGGCCACGGCCTTTTCCGCGGCCTCGGTCAGATTCCCGGCGGCGGCGATGTCCAGATCGCTCTCGGCGAGCAGCCGCCGCCCCTCTTCCACGTTCGTGCCCTCGAGGCGCACGACGACCGGCACCGGCACGCCCACGCCCTTGACGGCAGCGATGATGCCCTCGGCGATCATGTCGCAGCGCACGATCCCGCCGAAGATGTTCACCAGGATCGCCCCGACGTTCTCGTTCGAGAGGATCAGCCGGAAGGCGGCCGATACCCGCTCGGCCGTCGCGCCGCCGCCCACGTCGAGGAAGTTCGCCGGATTGCCGCCGGCGAGCTTGATGAGATCCATCGTCGCCATGGCGAGCCCGGCGCCGTTGACCATGCAGGCGATGTCGCCGTCCAGCGAGACGTAGTTCAGGCCGTGCTCGGAGGCCTCGGCCTCGGCCGGATCCTCCTGGCTCGGGTCGCGCAGTTCCGCGAGGTCCTTGTGGCGGAACAGCGCGTTGTCGTCGAGGTTGAGCTTGGCGTCGAGCGCGACGATGCCGCCGTCCTCCGTGACGATCAGCGGGTTGATCTCGACCAGGCTGGCGTCCTTCTGGTGGAACAGGGTGTGCAGGCCCTTGACCAGCTTCACGAAGGTCTTGACCTGGTCGCCCTCGAGCTCGAGGGCGAAGGCCATGCGGCGCGCCTCGTAGCCGGAGAACCCGGCGGCCGGGTTGATCGGCACCGTCAGGATCTGCTCCGGGGTCTTCTCGGCGACCTCCTCGATGTCCATGCCGCCGGCGGAGGACGCGATGAAGGAGAGGCGCTCGCGGGCGCGGTCGACGAGAACGCTCAGGTAGAGTTCGCGGTCGATTTTCGAGCCGCGCTCGACCCAGACCTTCTCGATCGGCAGGCCCTCGCCCCCGGTCTGGTGGGTCGCGAGCTTGTGGCCGATCATGCCCTCGGCCGCCTCGCGGACCTCATCCGCGCTGCGGCAGAGCTTCACGCCCCCGGCCTTGCCGCGGCCGCCCGCGTGGACCTGGGCCTTGACCACCCAGAGGTCGCCGCCCAGCGTCCCGGCCGCGTCCGCCGCCTCGGCGGCGGTGGCGGCCACCCGGCCCTCGGGCACGGGTATGCCAAACTCCGCAAATAGTTCTTTTGCCTGATATTCGTGCAAATTCATGATGAAGAGCCCTTCCGTAGCGTTAGCTCGAGTGTTCGGCGGAACGCAGCGCCCGCACCGTCCGTGTAACCACCCGCCGGGGCGGCGGCAGCGGCGCGCCCCGGCCGCCGCGCGCCGCATCCGCACCGTCGGCCATCGCCGGCGGCGGCATGCTGCGCGCAGCGTTCCCGCGCCCCGCGGATCGCGGCCGCAGCCATGAGGCACTCCGGCCCGACGCGGTCCGAGACGATTCGCAGGCGCGCGAAAGACCGCATATTTTGGGCTATCGGCGCCCTTTTCGCAAAGACGGCCCATGTGGGGCGGCGCAGCCACCAGGTTCGCTGGCGCCTGCTCGAGGTGCTCAACATCTACCGGCTGGTCGTCGCGGCGGCCGCGATCACGATCGCGGCTACACCGCCAGCCGCCCGCGCCCTCGACCTGGACGCACCGCTGGTCGTGGGCCTGACCGGCGTGGCCTACCTGCTGCTCGGCCTGCTGGCCATCCCGGCGCTCGCCCGGGAACGCCCGCCCCTGGAAGTGCAGGCACAGATCGAGCCCCTGGCGGATCTGTTTGCCTGCGCCGTGCTGGTGCAGGCCGTGGGGGCGGATCTGGGCATCCTCGCGTCGCTGCTCGTGCTGCCCGTCACGGCGGCGGCCGCGGCATCGCGATCAACGCGCCGGGCCGTCTTTTTCGCCGCACTGGCGGCGCTCACCGTACTCGGGGCCGCGCTCGGCACGCAGGTGGGACGGGCCCTGCCCGTGACGCTATACACCGAGGCGGGCCTGTTCGGCCTGGGCATTCTTACGCTCGCACTGATCGTCCACGGCCTCGCCTCGCGTCTCCTCGAAAGCGAAGCCCTCGCCGCCCGACGGGGCGTGGCCCTCCGCGAGCTGGACGCCATCAACCGGCGCATCATCGCCCAGCTGGGCAGCGGCTTGGCGATCACGGACACGGACGGCGCCATCCTGCGCACGAACCCCGCGGCGGCCCGCCTGCTGGACACCGAGGCGCGCACCGCCCTGCAGGCACACGCCGCCGCGCCGGACCACCCCGCAACCGGCAATATCCGGCGCGGCGACGACACCACCCTCATGGTGACCGAACTCTCCCTCGGGGCGCATCCGGCGTCGGGGCGGCTCTTCCTGGTGGAGCATCCCGGCGCCGCCGAAGAGCAGGCCCAGTCCCTCAAGCTCGCCGCGCTCGGCCGTCTCACCGCGGGGGTGGCCCACCAGGTCCGCAATCCGCTGGGCGCGATCGCGCACGCGGCGCAGTTGCTGGCCGAGAGCGAAGCGCTGGGCCCGTCCGACGCCCGCCTGGTGGAGATCATCTCAAACCAGAGCCGGCGCCTGGATGGCGTCGTGGAGCAGATCCTGAGCCTCTCGCGCCGCGGGGGCGCCCAGACGCACACGGTCGCCCTGGAGGCGTGGCTCGAACAGTTCCTGGCCGCTTACCGCGAGCGCGAACCCGGGCGCGCACCGCGGCTGCGCTGCCGGCAGGCCTCGTCCGTTCCCGCCGTGCAGTTCAACCCGGGGCACCTCGAACACATCGTCGGCAACCTCGTGGACAATGCCTTCGTGCATGCAGACCAGGGCGGATTCGTGGACCTCGAGGCCGGCGTCACGGCCGGCAGCGTGTATCTTGACGTCCTCGACCGCGGCCCCGGGGTGTCGCAACCGGAACGGCTCTTCGAGCCGTTCTCCACCACGCGCGCGGCAGGGGTGGGCCTGGGTCTGTACCTGGCGCGCGAGCTTGCGGTCGCGAACGGAGGACGACTGCTGGTCGAGGCGCGAGAGGGAGGCGGCAGCCGTTTCCGCCTGGAATTCGCACGGGATACCGCATGGCTGGAATAGAACGACCACACCGGGTTCTCGTCGTCGACGACGAGGCCGACCTGCGCGAGCTGCTGGCGCTGACGCTGGAGAAGATGGGCGTGGAACCGGTCGCCGCTGACAGCGTGGCGGCTGCCCGGAACGCACTCGTCAGCGGGAAAGTGGACCTCGTCCTGACCGATATGCGCCTCCCCGACGGCAACGGCCTGGAGTTCGTCGCGTGGATGCAGGACCAGGCGCCCGGCGTCCCCGTGGCCGTGATAACCGCGTACGGGAGCATGGAAACGGCCGTGCAGGCGCTCAAGGCCGGGGCCTTCGATTTCCTGGCCAAGCCGCTGGACCTCTCGCACCTGCGCAGCCTGGTACGCAGCGCCCTGACCCTCGACGGCAAGCACGCCAGGCGGGGGCCCTCGCCGACCCCGCTGCTGGGCGAGTCCCCGGCGATGCACGAACTCCGGGGCCTGATCGGCCGCGTCGCACGGAGCCAGGCCCCGGTGCTGGTGACCGGCGAATCGGGCACCGGCAAGGAACTGGCGGCGCGGCTCATCCACGGCTCGGGCAGCCGCGGGGGCGCACCTTTCGTGCCGGTCAACTGCGGCGCCATTCCCGCCGAACTCATGGAGAGCGAGCTGTTCGGCCACCGCAAGGGCAGTTTCACCGGCGCGGTCGCGGACCGCTCCGGCCTGATCCAGAGCGCGGAAGGCGGCACGCTGTTTCTCGACGAGATCGGCGAGCTATCGCCCGCCCTGCAGGTCAAGCTGCTGCGCGTGATCCAGGAACGCGCCGTGCGCCCGGTGGGCGGCGTTGAGGAAGTCCCGGTCGACGTGCGCTTCGTCTCGGCCACTCACCGGGACCTGGAGCAGCTCGTCGCCGAGGGACGCTTCCGCGAAGACCTCTACTACCGGCTGGACGTCATCAGCCTCCACGTCCCGCCGCTGCGCGAGCGCCGGGGCGACATCCCCCTGCTCGCCGAACACCTGCTGGAACGGATGGGCCGGACCGCCGGCACGACGCCGCTCACGCTCGCCCCCGACGCCTGCCGACTCCTGACCGAGCACGATTTCCCCGGCAATGTGCGCGAACTGGAAAACGTGCTCGAGCGGGCGGCGGCGCTGTGCGAGGCCGACACGATCCGCGCGGCGGACATCAAGCTGCGGCGCGGACCGCGCCGCCTTCCCGGGCGCTCGGGCGACGAGCCCCTGCCGGAGGTGCTCCACGACGTCGAGCGCGAGGCGATCGAAAAGGCGCTCCGTGAGACCGGTGGCAACCGCACCGCGGCGGCCCGCCGCCTGGGAATGACCTTCCGCCAGCTCCGCTACCGGATCAGCAAGCTCGGCATCGAGGCGTAGTCGCGGCTACCCCGGCCCGGGCGGTAACACGCCACGTCGCGGCGCGAGAACGGGGAACGTGTGCTGCACCGGTCCACCGTGACATTTTTTGGCAAAAAGTGACAGATTTTGTCACTTTGTCGGTCCGGACAGAGCCATCTGGCGAGGCGTGCCCCGGCGGACTATAATTCGTCCTGCGGCCGCCGCCTGGCGGCCCCCGCGACAACCAGACGCCCCGGGAACGCGGGCAAACGCCCGCAGGGGCCCGGTTTCGCGGTCTTGTTCATGGGTTCCTCCTGTGTGTATAGCGGCAAGGATGCCGCTTTTTTTTGCCCACAACGCCCGATTGGCACATCTCTTGCTGCAATCCAGGTGAACCGAGAACGGGTTCTACCAACTTGCAAGCCGGGAGGTCATACCGCATGAACAGCAAGCAGCAGGGTTTCACCCTTATCGAATTGATGATCGTGGTCGCGATCATCGCCATTCTGGCAGCCATCGCGATCCCGCTCTACCTCAACTACACGGCCCGCGCCCAGGGCTCCGAGGCGCTCTCGCTCGCCGGCGGACTCAAGCCGGACGTGGTCGAGTGGTACAACGAGCACGGCAACTTCACGAACCTGCCGTCGAACACCACCTCGAATAACGCGCTCGGCGCCGCCAAGTACACCGACATTACGGGCAAGTACGTGAGCCAGGTGAAGGTCGAGGCGGCCACGGGCAAGATCCAGGCGACGTTCTGCACGGCCGGCAACACCGGCTGCAGCGTCAACTCGAAGCTGAGCGGCCATGTGTTGACCTTGTCGCCGGTGCCGAACAGCGGCTCTATCGACTGGCACTGCTTCGTCGACCAGACTTCCATTTACAAGCTGGTGCCGGCCAACTGCCGCCACCAGGCGGGTTAAAAGCGTCCTCCTCCCGCCGCACGAGGTGTGGCGGAACGCGTGCTGGGCCCGCTTCGGCGGGCCCTTTTTTTTGCGTCCTGCCACGGGTGGCACAGTTTTTGCTTCCGAACTCCTTGTAAGAACTTGCCTACTTAGGGAGCGGGAAGACGATCATGAAACACTGCAACAATGAGACAGGCTTCAGCCTGATCGAACTCATGGTGGTCATCGGGATTGTCGCTATCCTCGCCGCCATCGCCATTCCGCTGTACCTGAGCTTCACCGCCCGCGCCGAGGCATCGGAGGCCCTGTCGCTGGGATCGGGCATCGAGAACCGTGTCGTCGAGTACTACAGCCAGCATCAGGCCTGGCCCTCGGCGGATCCGGCCAACGACATCGTGGGAGCTGCCGCACCCGGCTCGATCCGCGGCAAGTACGTGACGGCCGTCACGGTGCGCCGGGGCACCATCGTGGCAAGCTTCGGCGGTGATGCCAACGCCCGGCTGGACGGCAATGCTCTGATCCTGTCCCCGAGCGCACATACGGGCGCGATCGATTGGATTTGCAAGGTCAACGATCGCTCGGTCTATCCCCTCGTGCCCGCTTCGTGCCGCCACGGAGGCTAGAGGCGCGTCCCGGCTCAGCCGACGCCCACAGCGCCGCGCCGCCCCCGGTACGAGCCGCTCCGACATGGACGCCGACCCCGGGCACTCACGGAAACCGGCGCGTTTAGAATGCTGCTCATGCGCGCCGCCAGACTCCGCCCACTCCTGCCGTTCCTCGCGCTGCTCACCATTCTGGGCGCCGTCGCGGCCGCGTACTATCCCGGGCTGTCCGGCCCGTTCCTGCTCGACGACCTCAGCGCGCTCCCGAAGCTGGGCGCCTACGGCCCCGTGGACAACCCGACGACTTTCGTGAGCTACGTAACCGACGGGATAGCGGGCCCTACCGGTCGGCCCCTGGCTCTCGCATCGTTCCTGATGGACGCGCATGACTGGCCGGCGAACCCGTGGCCCTTCAAGCTCACCAACCTGCTCCTCCACCTGCTCAACGGCGTACTGCTGGCGATCCTTCTGCGTCTTCTGTCGCGTGCCGCCGGCCTGGACGTGAGAAAGGCGGCCTGGGCGGGAGTGCTGGGCGCCGGATTCTGGTTGCTGCACCCCTTGTTCGTCTCGACTACGCTTTACGTCGTCCAGCGCATGGCGGAACTCGCAGCGCTGTTCGTCGTGGCAGGACTGATTCTGTACACGACCGGACGCAATCAAATGCTGGCCGGTCGCAACCGCCGTGGCTATCTCCTCATGGCGGGCGGGCTCGTGGGCGGCACCTGCATCGGAGTCCTCGCCAAGGAAAACGCGGTACTCCTGCCAGTGCTGGCAGGCGTGCTGGAGATCACCGTCTTCGCCTGCGCCGACCGGCGAAGACATGCCGTGAGCGACGTTTCCGCGAACCGGCCGCGCGGGGAGCCGTCGCGGGCCTTTCGCTGGCTGTTTCTCGGTCTGCCGACCCTGGCGATTCTCGGCTTCCTGCTCTGGAACCTTCGAAACATCGCCACCCCACTGCCGAACCGGGACTTTACCGTCGGCACACGGCTGCTCACGGAGCCCCGAGTACTCGTGCAGTACCTGTATCTGCTCGTCGTTCCCCATGCTGGGACGAGCGGGCTCTACACGACGATTTCGGTGTCACGAGGCCTCCTGTCGCCCTGGCAGACGCTCCCGGCGATCCTCGTCGTGTTGTCACTCGTGCTTGGCGGGTTCGCCCTGCGACGGCGCCATCCGGTTATCGCGGCGGCGATCCTGTTTTTCTTTGCGGGCCAGCTCATCGAGTCCACGACCGTGCCGCTGGAACTGTACTTCGAACACCGCAATTACCTTCCGGCGATGCTCCTGTTCTGGCCGCTCGCGGTGGGCGCGTTGGACGTGCCGGTCTCACGCACGCTGAAGATCGGAGGGATCGGCACCATCGTGTTGGTCCTCGCCGGACTGACGGCCTACCGGGCAAACCTCTGGGGCAACGGTGTAGAACTCGCGCTTACATGGATGCGACTCAATCCGAATGCGCCGCGCGCACAGGTCTGGGGTGCACGGGCGCTGTCGGTGACGGGGCACCCGACACTGGCGCTGGCCCGGCTACGGACGGCCTCGCGGGTCAACCCGGACGACGTCAGTATCGCCTTGAGCCGCCTCAAGCTCGCCTGCGAGACGAACCAGGCATCGCGTGCCGACCTCGCCGGCGCCGTCGGCGCGGCACGGCGCGCACGGGCCGGCTCACGGCTGATTTACGACAACCTCGCGAAGCTGGCGGCGCGGGTGCGCGAGAACGGATGCGGTCCCATCACGGCGCAACAGCTCATCAGCATTCCCGAAGCGGCCCTGGACAATCCGCGGTTTCGCCGGAACCCGGCACTCCGGCAGGAGTTTCTGGTCCTGAAGGCGAACCTGCTACTCGACGGGCGAAAGCGACAGGCCGCCTTCTCGACCTTCAATCGGGCCGTGGCCCTGAGGCCTCGACCCGGCGTGGTACTGACCGCGGCCGCCGCGATGTTGCGCGCTCACGCTCCCGCACAGGGACTGCGGCTCCTGGATCGGTACGACCACAGCCACCGGCCGGTGCGGAGCGGCTGGACGATGGCGCGCCTGCACCAATGGTGGCTCGAACGCATCGGATGGTATCGGCAATCATTCAAGCTCGTGCGACGGGCGCTCCATAACGAGCGTGCCAAGCAGGTACACGGCGCGGCGCCATGAACCTCCGGTCCCATCGTCTTCGCATCGCGCTCGCGCTGGCCGCGCTACTCGCCGCCACGGTGGCCGCTTACTGGCCGGGCACCCACGGCGCCTTCCTGTTGGACGATTTTCCCAATATCGTCCAGAACCCGGCACTGCAGGACCCGCATCCCGGCCTGGGCAACATCGCCAGGGCGATCAATCAAGTCGACAGCGGGCCACTGCTGCGGCCGATCGCCATGGCGACCTTCGCTTTGAACACGTGGGCGGACGGCCTGAACCCCTGGCCGATGAAGATCACCAACCTGATCATTCACCTCATGAACGGCCTGCTGGTCTTCGCGCTGATGCGGCTGCTCTTACGGCAATACCAGCGCATGCGACCGGATCTGCGCGCGACGACCTGCGACTGGACGGCGCTTGCAGTGACGGCCGCCTGGCTGCTCGCACCGGTCAACCTTACGTCGGTGCTGTACATCGTGCAACGCATGACGTCCCTCGCAGCGACGTTCACACTCGCGGGATTGCTGGCGTACGTGACCGGACGGCAGTACCTGACGGAGGACGGCGACACACGCCGTGGCGTCCTGCTGCTGGGCCTCAGCGGGATCGTCTTCATGCCGCTCGCGGCGTTGACCAAGGAAATCGGCATGCTGATGCCGGTCTACGCCCTCGTCATCGAATGGGTGTTTTTCCAGTTCCGGGGCGCGGGCGGCCGCTGGTCGCGATCCGCATTGGGTTACTTCGGACTTTTCCTCGTCCTCCCGGCGGCCATCGGGCTGACCTGGCTGATTCCACACTTGACAGCTCCCGCGGCCTTTGCCACGCGTCCGTTCACGATGGGCGAGCGCCTTCTTACCGAGGGACGGGTCCTGTGGCATTACATCTACTGGACCCTGGTACCGGACATCGGTTCGCTCACGCTCTATCACGACGCGTTCCCCGTATCGCACGGCCTGCTGTCCCCGTGGACGACATGGGTCGCATGGGGCGGCATCGCCGCCCTGCTGGCGCTCGGCATCGGACTTCGGCGCCGCTCACCGCTCGTCAGTTTCGGCATCCTGTGGTTCCTCGCCGGGCAGCTGCTCACGGCAACGGTCATCCCCCTGGAACTGGTCTTCGAGCACCGGATGTACCTCCCGTCGCTCGGCATTCTTGCGATCCTTTTCACCACTCTGATGCTGACGGCGCCGGCGACGCGTTTGAAGACTGCGCGACAGGCCGCGGTCGCGTGTCTGATACTGCTCTACGGAGCCGGACTCGCGCTGCGCTCCCTCGACTGGTCGAATCCCATAACGCATATGACGATCGCCGCGCGGGAACACCCGGACTCCCCCCGGGCGACATACGGGTACGGTCGGGCGCTGGCCATCCTGTCCCATCACGAACCGGCTTTGGCACCCAAGGCCTACAAGGCGCTGGAATCAGCCATGCGGGTGCCGGGACAGTCCGCCACGGCGCCGTCCGCGCTGATTATCCTGGCTAGCCGGCTCGGGCGTGCGGTCAAACCCCAGTGGTACGCCGCGCTCGAAGAGACCCTCTCCGTCGCGCCGCCGAACCCTCAGGACATATCCGCGCTGCATGCCCTGGTGCAATGCGCGCTTCGCGACAGCCATGCCTGCCACCTGGACCCGGACCGCATGGAAAGGGTCTTTGCCGCCGCACTCGATCACCGTCCATCCAGCCACGCGGTTGCGGCACTGTACGGAACCTACCTGCTGGACGTTGCCGACCAACCGCGGGAGGCCGGAATCATCTTCCAGCGTCTCGTCGACGACTCGCCATCCGATGCGAACTACCATTATGATCTCGGGGTCGCAGCGCTGGCCGTGAATCGTCTTGCAACGGCTCGCAGGGAACTCTCGGCGCTGCGGCGCCTCAATGCATTGGGCATGAACCGCACGAAGATCGTGAAGCTTTCGCATCTTATCGAGGAAGTGGCGCAAAGACATGCGAAATAACCGTGAAACGCTCGACCGTCCGGGCATTGCCTTGAGGGGCGCGCTGTCCGAGGGCCGGCTCTGGTGGCTGGCACTCGCCGTGGTGCTGGCGGCCACATGGTTCGTCTACATGCCCGGGCTGACCGGCGGCTGGTTCCTCGACGACTACGGAAATATCGTCAACAACGGTGCACTGGCGCTCCCGAACCTCTCCATCGGCGCCATCTGGCACGCCATGTGGTCCTTTAACGCCGGACCGCTCGGGCGCCCGATCTCCCTGGCCACTTTTGCGGTCGAGCGCTACGTCTTCGGCCTCAATACCTATGCGTTCAAGGTCACGAACCTGGCCCTCCACATGGCGACGGCGTTTCTGCTCGCCGGCTTTACGCGCTCGATCCTGGCCGCGTGGCGCCAACGCTCGGCGCCCGACCTGCCCTTCGGGCGGGTGGAATGGACGGCCCTCGCCGTCGCGGCGATCTGGGCGCTGCATCCGGTCAACCTCACGCCGGTCCTGTACACGGTGCAGCGGGAAGCGATCCTCGCGACGCTGTTCATGGTCGCCGGGCTGTGGACTTATGTGGCCCTCCGCCAGCGCCTGGCCACCACCTGGCCGGCGTTCGTTCTGCACGTCGTACTCGTGGCCGTTTTCACCGGCCTGGCCGTGCTCTCGAAGGAAGATGGCGCGCTGCTGCCGCTCCTCCTTCTGCTGATCGAGGCCTTCGTGCTCCGCTTCCGGGACCGAGACGGCCAAAGGGCAAGGAAGCTGTGGCTGCTCTACGTGCTGCTGCTCCTCCTGCCGGGCGCGGCCGGACTCTACTGGACGCTGCCCGGCGTGCTGCACGGCGGCTATTTGAGCCGCGAATTCAACCTCGGCGAACGCGTCCTGACCGAAGGCCGCGTAGTGGTCTTCTACCTCGGGCTCGTGCTGGGGCCGAGACTGTCGGCGATGAGCCTGTATCACGACGACTTCACGATCTCGACGGGGCTGCTCTCGCCGCCGACGACGCTGCTGTCGTTCCTGCTCATCGGCGCGATGCTGGCGGCGGCCTGGGGCCTGCGCCGGCGGGCCCCGCTGATCGGTCTCGGCATCGTGTGGTATTTCGCGGCACAGGCACTGGAATCCACAATCTGGCCGCTCGAGCTGGCCTTCGAGCACCGCGTCTATCTGGCGGACTGGGGCATCATCCTGGCGGTGGTCTCGTTCGCGTTGCTCGAGCTGCGCCGGCGCAACCTGGTGCGGATTGCGACGGTGGCGGTAGCCCTGGCCGCGGTGGCACTCGGACTGACGACGGCCGCGCGCGCGTGGAACTGGCGCAGCGACCTGGCCGTTGCCAAGGTCGACGCGCGGAACCACCCGCAGTCGCCGCGCTCCACCTATCTGCTCGCCCGCATTTACACGAACCGCGCGCTCAACGGGGAAGAGGAGTATGCACAGCCCGCCTTCCACGCGGCACAGCGGGCCACGAAAGTAAGAGGCGCCGGCCTGGACCCCTGGGTGGCCATGGTTCTGCTTGCGGCACAGACGGGCCGCGACGTGCAACCGGCCTGGTTCACGGGAATGGTGAAGGCCGTGGGGGAACGGCCGTTCACGGTCTCCGACGTCAATGCACTCGAGGCCCTGGTCGGGTGCATCACGCGCAACCAGTGCGACGTCTCGAAGCGGGAGATGGAGCGGCTCTTCGACGCTATCGACCGAAGCCCCCGCCTGCGCCGCCTGGGCATGAACTACGCCAATGTGCTGGTGACCGAAGCCAACTTCATCGGCTACGACACCCCGGCAAAGCGGATGCGCAGTGCGCCGCTTCTGAAAAAGGCCGCGGATGTCCAGCCGGGCGTGGCCCAGTTCCAGCTCAACGTGTTCAACATCGCGATCCAGGAGCATGACCTGGCGCTCGCCCGCAAGATGCTCCGGCGCGTCGAGAAGCACAACAAGATCGGCAAGCTCGACTACATGGTCTCGCGCATGCGCCGACAGCTCGCCGCGGCCGGAAACGGAGCATCCGGACGACGGTGAACCGCGTGCGGCCGGACTGGCGCCGCGCCTTCACCGGCTGGCGACTTCCCGCGCTCTGCCTGCTCCTGCTCGCGGGCACCTATCTCGTCTACCGCACGGGACTGGGCGGCGGCTGGCTATATGACGATATTCCCAACATCGTCATGAACCCCGCGCTGCGCTTCGCGCACCTGAGCTGGGACAACCTCTGGGACGCCGCCTTCTCCCTGAAGGCCGGGCCCACGTGGCGCCCCCTGTCCATGGCCACCTTCGCGGTGGAATATCACGTGTTCGGGCCCGACGCGTCCGCCTTCAAGCTGACCAACCTGCTGATCCACTTCGCGAACGGCCTGCTCGTCCTCGCGCTGCTGACGCAAATACTCGGGGCACTGCGCGAGACGGGCCGTCCGATACTCGAGCCCGTCGCAGGGCGGGCCTTCGCATTCGGCGTGACCACTCTGTGGTTGCTCGCCCCGATCGGCATGAGCACGGTACTTTACGCGGTGCAGCGGGAAGTGCTGCTCGCCACACTGTTCACCCTGGCCGGACTGCTGGCTTACCTGCGCCTGCGGCTGTCTCTGTGGCGGCACGCGACTCCGCCGCTATTGACGGCACTCGTCGGCGTCACGCTGGTCGCCGGATTCCTGGCAACGATCTCGAAGGAAACCGGCGTGTTGCTGCCGCTCTATGCCCTGGTGCTGGAACTGGGCATCTTCCGGTTCCGGAGCGCTTCGCGTCGCACCAGCCGGTCCGCATGGCTGTATTTCGGCGTGGTGCTGTTCCTGCCGGCCGCCCTCGGCCTCGCCTGGCTGCTCGACCACGGAGTGCTCGCAGGATACGCCAGCCGCCCCTTCACGCTCGGCCAGCGGTTGATGACGGAGCCCCGGATCCTGTTCCACTATCTGGGCTGGATCGTCGCACCGCGGCTTCCGGCACTGGGCTTCTTCCATGACGACATCGCACTGTCCACCGGGGTTCTCAGCCCCGTGACGACGCTGCCCGCGATGGTCGGCTGCGCCGCACTCCTGGGCGGCGGGTTGTGGTTGCTCCCACGGCGGCCGCTCGTGGCCATGGGCCTGCTGTGGTTCCTCGCAGGCCAGGCGCTGGAATCGACGTTCGTGCCCCTGATCCTGGCGTTCGAACACCGCAACTACCTGGCCAGTCTCGGCCCGCTGCTGGCACTGGCAGCGTTCCTGACCACCGAACCGGCACTGCGGCGGCTCAGACCGGCAGCCGTCGGGGCGGTGGTGGCCTTCGGCCTATTGTGCAGCTGGGTTGCGGCCGGGCGCTCATGGGAATGGGGTTCGGATGCGCGCCTGGCCGTCTACCAGGCCGCACACCATCCCGGTTCGGCGCGTTCCGCGTACATGCTTGGACGCAAACTCACGGACGCTGCCCTCGGCGGGGCCGGCAATCTGAAACCCCAGGCACGCCGGGTGCTGCGCCACGCAGCCAGCCTGCGAGGCAGCGGACTCATTCCTTATACTGCCCTGATCCTGTTGGCGGCCCGAACCGGGCAGCCGGTGCACCGGGCGTGGTTCCGGCAGATGGTGGAGCGGGCCCGGGCCGGACCGCTCCGGCCGAGCGATATCTCGGGGCTCGCCTCCTTGAACCGCTGCCTCGCCGAAGGCCCCTGCGGCGGGATGCGGGACTCACTGCTGACTTTGTACGGAGAGCTCTCGAAAGCCGCCGCCCGGCACACGGGGGCCGCGCAACGGGCCAACCTGCTGGTCCTGCACGCCGACGCCATCGGCTATGCGACCCCCGCCCAAAGGGCAGCCGCGAAGCCTCTGCTCACCCGCGCCGCGGCCCTGGCGCCGAACACGGCCGCCTACCGCCAGAACCTCGTCCTGCTGGCGCTTCGCGAGCACGACACAGCCGAAGCGCGCCGGCAGTTGCGGATGCTCCGCAAGCTCAACCGGCACGGCTCCTTCGACAGGGCAATCCGGGAGCTCCGGGACCGGGTCGACAGGCAGGAACACGGTCCGGCTGTCCAGAGCTCTGCCGTTCGCTGAAACGGCACGCGGGCGGCCCCCGGCACCCCCGCTATGCGAGAATCACCGCGACCGTCGATGCAAGAGCGTGCGTTTCATGAGCCAGACACCGACCCTCTCGATCGTCCTGCCGGCCAAGGACGAGGCCGATTCGATGCCGTCGGTGGTGTCCGAGCTCCGCCGCCTGCACCCGGACGCCGAAATCATCGTGGTCGACGACGGCTCCACCGACGGCACCGGAGAAAAGGCCACCGCCGCCGGGGCCACCCGCGTAGTTGCGCACCCCTATCCCATGGGCAACGGGGCCGCCGTCAAGGACGGTGCACGAGCGGCGACGGGCGAGATCATTGTATTCATGGACGCCGACGGCCAGCACCGTCCGTCGGAGGTCTCGGACCTGGTCACCGCGCTCGGCGACGATTACGCCATGGCGGTCGGCGCGCGCTCCGGAAAGGGCCACGCCAGCATCGGGCGGCGCATGGCCAATGCGGCCTACAATCGTCTCGCGAGCTGGGTCACGGGGCACGCCGTCGCCGACCTCACCTCGGGGTTCCGGGCCGTGCGCCGGAAACGCTTCCGGCAGATCCTGTTCCTGCTACCGAACGGCTTCTCCTACCCGACGACGAGCACCATGGCGTTTTTCCGGGCCGGCTTTCCCGTCCGTTTCGTCCCGATCGACGTACGCGCCCGCCAGGGGTCGAGCAGCCACATTAGACCGCTTCGCGACGGCAGCCGCTTCCTCCTCATCATCCTCAAAGTGGCCACGCTGTACTCCCCGCTCAAAGTCTTTACCCCGGCCGCCGGCATGTTCTTCATCGTCGGTGTCGGTTACTACGCGTACACCTACTTCACGATGCACCGTTTCACGAACATGAGCGCCCTGCTCTTCATCGTGGCGGGGCTCGTTTTCCTGATGGGCCTGGTCGCAGAGCAGATCGCCAACCTGCTCTACGCAAACACGGACCATGAATGACAAGCGTCCGCGCGTCCTGCTCGTAACCCGGAACCTCCCGCCCGTAGTCGGCGGGATGGAGCGTTTGATCGGCCATGTCGCCGGAACACTGTGCGAAAACTTCGCCACAATCGTGACGGGGCCGACCGGGGGGGCGTTGCAACCTACCCCCCTTGCACGGTTCGATTGCGCCGTGTCTCCCCCGTCCCGATTCCTGGCAACAGCGGCTGCCAAGAGCTGGTGGGCGGCAAGGCAGTACCGCCCAGCGCTCGTTTTCGCCGGAAGTGGTCTGGTCGCTCCCATCGCACGCATGGCGGCGAGGCGCTCCGGCGCCGGATATGCCGTCTACCTGCACGGCCTGGACATTGCTGCGACCCATCGCCTCTACCGTCGCGCTTTCGTGCCCGCCATCGTCCACGCCGATGCGGTCTTCGCCAACAGTCATTACACGGCGGCACGCGCCACCGCGGCCGGGGTACCCGACGAACGCATCACCGTCCTGCCACCGGGCGTCGACATTCCGGGCTCCGTCCCGGACAAGACCGACGCGGCCCGCGAATTGCGCAGGCGGTACGACCTGCCCCCCGGGCCGATCCTTTTCGGTGCCGGCCGCCTGACACGGCGCAAGGGATTCGCAGCCTTTGTAGAGCAGTCGCTTCCGGCAATCGTCGATTCGGTGCCCGACGCCCGGTTCATAGTCGCGGGTGAGGTGCCTCGTCATGCAGCGGTCGGCGGCCGCGACGAGGCGAAAGCCATCCGGATGGCGGCCGAGCGGGCCGGACTGAGCGAGCATGTTCGCCTGATAGGGTCACTCGACGATGCCGGTCTCGCACTCGCCTGGCCCGCCGCGGACGTGCATGTCTTCCCCGTCCAGGAGGATCCCGGCGACCCGGAGGGCTTCGGAATGGTCGCCCTGGAAGCGGCAGCCTGGGGCGTCCCCACGGTCGCCTACGCAACGGGCGGAATCCCCGACGCCGTCCGGGACGGGATCAGCGGACACCTCATTCCGCCCGGAGAGCCCCTGGCATTCGCGCAGGCGGTCCGACACCTCGTTGCGGACGGCACTGGCAAGATCGAAGCATGCCGCGATTTCGCGCGCGCGTTCGAATGGCCCGTCTTCAATCGTCGCCTTGTCCGGGAAGTCTCAAGGCTGCTGCGGCTCGATTGAGGCGGCATGTCTCCATGCGACGCACTGGACTCTCGCCAAGGGCAACCCGTGCCCGGCAGCGTTCATTCCGGCGGGATCCGCCCGGCCTCCGTGACCGTGCCTTCGTCCGGCACGCGCCTCAACGACCCCTTGAGGAACGCCAGCCCGTTAACCACCTTGACCAGGCTCTTCTTCAGGCGATAGGGCAGGACGGGCACGTCGACGAGGCGCTCGACTGACCTCGCCATTAGGCCGACGAAAGGCGCCGTAAGCGCGGCGAGAAACCCGAGCGCCCGGCCATGCAACCTGGCGTCGAGGCGAAAATAGACGCTCCGACGGTACGCCACCGGATGTCGCAGGTGAAAGACCCGGGCCGAATCCCGGGCAGCGGCTTCCATTTTGCGCGCCAGGGACACAACCGACGGCTGATCCTCGTTGAGAACAGCCAAATCCGGCCGATACACGATACGCCGCCCTTGCTCCAGCAGCCGGCACAACAGATCCCGGTCCTCGAATCCATAATGCTGGTATTGTTCTGAAAACCCGCCCATCTGCTCGAATGCCTCGCGACGTATCGCCATGTTCGGAGTAGCCAAGACCTCGTACTGACCCTGGTCGACCGCGCGCAATCTCTGCTCAGCCACGTCGTCTTGATACCGCCGCCAGAATCCATCGCTGCTGCCCCGCACCGACCCGATGCACGCGTCGACTTCCTTCGCCAGGATCCGCAGGTACTCCTGTACCGAGTCCGCGGACTCGAGGCGACAATCGGCGTCGAGAACCAGGATTGCGCCGGCTTTTCCCGCACGCGCGGCGGTATTGCAGGCTGCCGCCCTCCCGCGATTGTCGTCGTGGCGCAACAGGCGTATCCGGGACAGCTTGTCCGGTTCAATGACGCTGGCCGCAGGTCGCCCGGATCCGTCGTCGCATACCGTGATCTCCATGCGGATCCCGTCCGGCAGTCGCTGCGCGAATAGGCTGTCCAGCACCGCGTTGAGCTCCGGCCCGCTGTCATGCACCGGAATCGCCACGTCGATGCCCGACATGCTCATGGACTGCACCAGATCTTGTACCCCACGCAAAGTAACAGCGCTAACGTAGCGGGGCTCCCCCAAGACGCAACCGGAAAGTCTCCGCCTGCCTGACCCCCCACAGGACAGCAGCGACGAGAACCACACCCGCCCGACGGGGAGTCGATGCGCCATCATAATCAAGCAACGACCGGAGAGCTCTCTGCGGACCCCGGTGCGGCGTCGTTGTAAACGCCACCGTTCGCGCCAGACCCAGATCCCGTATCAGAAACCGCCCCCCGGCCACACGGCGGGTTTGCCGGATCAGCGACCGGAGACTGTTCCTGCACGTATGCCACACAACGGCGTCCGACACGTATTCCACGGGATAGCCCGATTGCCACGCTTGCCATCCCCATACGCGGTCCCCTCCGGACAGCAGGGACTCCTCGAAACATCCCGCCGCGGAAAAGACCTCCCGCGAAACGAATAGGTTGGCTGTCGCGGAAAATCCCTTCTTCGCGATATTTTCAGCTTGAGAAAACCCCGTGGCAATCTGATAGTGCTCGATCACGGAAGCCTTCTTCCTGTGGGCACGGAACAAGACGTCTCCGCCCACGGGACGATTCAGGGCGGCAACCGCGGCTTCGCCGGTTGCCAGCCAGTCACCCGCCGGTATGCAGTCGGCATCGGTGAAGGCAAGAATTCGTCCGCTGCTGGCTCTGACCCCGGCATTGCGAGCCGCGTACGACCCGGGTTTCTCGCACCGGATCATGCGGACGTTCCGCGGAGCCTCAGCCGGCACTCGGAGCGGCACGGGCGAGCCGTTGTCGACCACGATGACTTCGAACCCGCTCTGCCCCAGGGTCTGCCGGGCCAGGGCGGCGAGGGTCGCAGACAGACCCTCCTGGTCCGTGTACGCGGGGATAACCACCGACATGCGCAGGGAAGCTCTCCCGGTTTCCACCCGCTCTGTCACTCCTGCCCTCCCGCGCTCGAGGCCCACTGGCCGCGGTGCGACCTCCGCCTCATGGCGCCGATCGATGCCGTTTCGAGCGCGTCGCACGCGCCTCTCCCCGTTTCAACAGTCATACACCACCCGCGTTTACCAGTTCCAGGTGGGCATCCACGGCTGCAGACACCGAAAATCGGTCCAGCCAGGCCTCGACATCGGCCGGGATCGGTTCCGGATCCGACAACGCCGCCTGTATCGCCCGCGCCAGCAACACCGGCTCTTCCGGCGGGACGAGCCTCCCGTACCGCCCGTCGCGGAGCACCTCCCTCGGGCCGGACGGACAATCGAACGACACAATCGGAACCTTCGCCACCAGCGCCTCTACGAGCACCACCCCCATCCCCTCCCAACGAGAGGACAACACCAGGAGGTCCGCCGAAGCCATCGCGGCGGCCGGACAGCGCTCATACCCGGCGAGATCACAACGGTCTTCCAGACCGAGATCCGCGACCAGTCGCTCCAGCCCCCCGCGCTCGGGCCCTTCTCCGTATATGATCAATCTCGCGCCCGAATCCGCGGGCAGGCGAGCAAACGCCCGAATCAGGAGGTCGAAGCCTTTCGCATAGACGAGGCGGCCGACACCGAGAACAACCGGCCCGCTCTTTCGAGAAAGCCAGCGGTGAGGCGGAGACATTTCAACAAGGTGTCGCAAACGCTCTCCCACGATCGGGTTGTAGATCACCGCGATCTTTTTCCGGTCAATCCCGAGTTCCTCCGAGAGGTCACGCGCCACGCCTTCCGACACCGCCACGATCGTGGCGTATCGAAGAAACAGGCGCACGGCCAGCGGCATCAGCCAACGGTGCCGACCGCGCAAAGCCGCCTTCATGCGACTCCACGTGGTCTCCTGTCGGACGATCACGGGAACACGGACGACCGCCAGCGCACGGGCCCAGACGGCGGCCAGACCAGTATGCGTCATGGACGCAATCAAGGCCTTCGGGCGGACACGCCGCAGATACCGCGCCAGGCTGGGCACCGCCGTCACCGGACGATCCGCGTGAAGATCGACGAGAACCACGTCATCCGGCACCTCGCAAAGCAATTCACCCTCGCACCGGGCCAGGAGAAGATGCACTTCTTCCCCGCGCGCCACGAGCCCCTCCAGCAGGTTCACGCAAACCCGTTCCGCCCCCCCGAACCCAAGTCGCGGGAGGAAAACGGCTACCGGGCGTGACGCTGTCCCGTCCGGCGGCGAGGCGCGGCGTGCCCTTCGTGCGCCCGACCGTCGCGGTATCACCATCGGTCCGCTCCACGCTGCACACAGCGACGTGCGGACTCGGCACGGGAGACGCCTTTCACGCCAACCAGCAGTCGAGGTCCCGGCCGATCACGCCGGAGAGCAAGCGGATATCCTGCCGGAAGTAGTCGCGCAACTCCCGGGCCAGGGTTTTGTCGATCGCCCCCGTTCCCCGTCTGCGATTCAAGCGGTTTATCGCCGCGTGCACCCCGATACCCCCTGGAAGTCCGAGCATTTCACGCTTGCGCCGCAGAAACTGCAGCGTACTTTCCAGCGCAGGCAAACGATATTTCACGCGCGGGTTCACGACCGGGAACTCTGACCGGCCGTCGCCTTGCAGATGCAACCACCGCAGGACCGACTCGTAGACAGCGGCCGGCGTCTTCTTCAGATCATCATAGACGATCACGTGAACCCGGTCCCTGGATATGTATCCGAACAGGCGGGCCATCTGCTCGCCCAGGGTGGCGATTCGCCCATACTGGAAAATGTCTCCCCGCCCGACGCCCAGCCAGTCCGGTATGCGGCGCCCGCAAGAACGCTCGACCTGCAGATCCCAGGCCTTTCTCAACCCGTAGGGTTCCCATCCCCTCTTGAATCGCTGGTTGTGAAGCGCGACGACGATATCGACGGGGTTCCGCAACATCACGATCAGGCGTGCATCCGGACAGTCCGCGAGAATGTTCGGTATCGCCGACTCACTTTCCAGGTACGAGGTGGAGGCTTCACCTATGTACGGGACCCCGGGAGGCGCCGGCGCGAACAGCGCCTTGTATTCGGACTCCGAGTTGACCGGCCGGAAAGGAATCTCCCGGTCACGGCTGTAAAACCCGGGCTCCTTGACCCCCGATTGTTCGGACATGAAGATGTCGGGATGACCGGCCAAATAGTGGCTGAGCGCGCTCGTGCCACACTTCGGCGCTCCGACGATGTACAGGTTCGGCAAACGACAATCGCCCATCGTTACACGTCCAGAGGTAAAACCCGGCGCTGTCACAGGTTCAAGGCACTCGACCGCAGACGGAGTCGCTTTCGAACCCAATACCACAGGATCACGTTCCATCCCGCCAGACTGACACCGGACGCGATAGCCGCTCCCTCAACGCCGAGGCGCGGAATCAAAATCGCGTTCAGCATGACGTTGACGGCTACGCTCAATCCGACTCCCCACATCGTCAATCGCTCGTGCCCCGTCATGTTGAGTATGGTTCCGGTCGATCCGGCCAATACGTTCACCAGTTGTGCGCCGGCCAGGATTCGCAATGCGACGGCGCCATCGGCATAGGCGGGGCCGTACAACTCCGCGAGCAGAAGGCGTCCGAGAACGATAAACACCAGTGCTACAGGCAGAGACAGCAGGAAGACACGGAGAGCGGACGCCGTCAGAAGCCTCTGCAATGACCGCGTGGAGCCGTCGTGATGCAGACGGGCAATCCGCGGTGCGATCACCATGTTAGAGGCGGCCAGGAAGAATGTTACCAACTCGGCGGCGCGAGCGGAAACGGCATAGATACCGGCCGCGTGCCCCCCCCTGATCGTGCCGAGCATGATGAGATCCACACGACTGCTCAACAGATAGAGGCCTCCGAGCCACATGAAAGGCAGTGCCGAACGAAGCCGAATGCTCGTATCGGGCCGGCTTTCCGAGATCGGCGCCACTCGCTCAAGCTGAAGGTGATTCAGGAAAAGCGGCACCAGGGCCGCCACAGTCATCGCCCCCATCACTTCGGCCGGCGCCAACGTGTGGCCCGTCCGCCACCACGCCACCAACCCGACCAGGACGAGGGCCGGCGCCAGCACCAACGACGGCCATTGACCCCGCGCCACCCAACCACGGGCCTGGAGCAGGGAACGACGGACATGGCTAAGGTTGTTGAGCAGCGGAAGCGGCGCGGCTATGACGAACAACCATCTCGCTCCGGCCGCCTGGGGCACGAAGTACGCACACCCAAGGACCACGCTCGCGATGGCGCCCGCCACAAGGACGCGGCCATCGGCCCACCGTCTGAGCCAACTCGTGCTCGGGGGCGCCTTTGACGCTTCGCGCGTCAGGTACGACGGAAGGCCGAGTCCTGCGGGAATCGTCAACAGGGCCGCCCACGCAAAAACATAGGCGTAGAGACCGTAATCGTGCGGGCCCAGCGCACGCGCATAGAGCAGACTGGCGCCGAAGGCGATGAGCGTCGCGGCGACCTTGAGGGCGGAGGTGACGCCGGCCGAGCGGACCATGCGCCCGCGTTCGGTGTCGCCCCGCAGCTCGCTGTGTAGGAATGCGCGGATCGGGCCCAGACCCAAAATCGCCTACCGCTCGGGGAAAGGCGGCATGTTAGCCGGTCCGCCCGCCCTGCGGCCACGGCCGGAGCCGGGGGCTTCCACGGACAGCGCTTGTCGCGACGGCCACGACTGGCTGCAGGATTAATCCGACAGCCAGTGACCCGAAGTTCACGCGGAGACGGGATATCGGCGCTTGTCCCTTCTCTTGGCGGGATTTTTGTTCTAGAGTGAGGATCATCAGGCAGCCCTCGGGCGTATGGCGACACCGGCGACAAGAACGGGGCTTTCCGGGCTCGCGCGGCATCTCGCGGCACGCGGGGTGCTCGACCGGCAGCAGGCCGAAACCGCGGAGGCGGGCGCACGGTCCGCATCTGTCCCGCTCGTAACCTACATCGTGCAGAAGAACGTGGTGAGCGCGTCGGATCTCGCCCACGCGATCGCGCGCGAGTTCTCGGCGCCGCTCCTCGATCTGGACGTAATCCATTTCGATCTGGAACTGGCCCGCAGCATCGGCGAGCGACTGATCCGGGCGCACCGGGCGATACCGGTATTTCGGCGCGGGAAGCGGCTTTACGTAGCCGTGTCCGACCCCACGAACATGCAGGGGCTGGACGATATCAAGTTCAACACCGGCCTCGCGGTGGAACTGGTCATCAGCGAGGAGGACAAGCTCGCCCGTCACATCGAGCGGGTGGCCCAGGCCATCGACACGACCCTGTCGGACATGGAGGACGACGAGGAGTTCGGGGACCTGGGCGATGCCGCCCTGGAGGTGGACGAGAACGAGCAGGAAGCCGCGCCCACGGTCGACGCGTCGGCCGACGCGCCGGTGGTTCGCTTCGTCCGGAAGATCATGCTGGACGCGATCCAGCGCGGCGCGTCGGACATCCATTTCGAGCCCTACGAGCAGACCTATCGCGTGCGGATGCGCATCGACGGCGTCCTCCAGGAGGTGACGAAGCCGCCGGTGGCGCTGTCCACGAAGCTTGCGGCCCGCCTCAAGGTGCTCGCGCGGCTGGATATTGCGGAGCGCCGCGTACCGCAGGACGGCCGGATCAAACTGCGACTCTCGCGGACCCGCTCGATGGATTTCCGCGTCAGCACCATCCCCACGGCCTGGGGCGAGAAGATCGTGCTGCGCCTGCTCGACCCCGGCAGCGCCCAGCTCGGCGTGGAGGCGCTCGGCTTCGAATCCGAACAGGAGCGGCTATTCACCGGGGCTCTCGCCCGGCCGCACGGGATGATCCTGGTGACGGGCCCGACCGGCAGCGGCAAGACCGTAACGCTCTACACGGCCGTACAGACGCTCAACACCCCCGAGCGGAACATCTCCACCGCGGAAGATCCGATCGAGATCCAGCTCCCGGGCGTGAACCAGCTCAACGTGCACCCGCGCATCGGGCTGACGTTCGCCAACGCGCTGCGCGCCTTCCTGCGACAGGACCCGGACGTGATCCTGGTGGGCGAGATCCGCGACATGGAAACGGCCGAGATAGCCGTGAAGGCGGCCCAGACCGGCCACCTGGTGCTCTCGACCCTGCATACCAACGACGCGCCCAAGTCCCTGACGCGCCTGCGCGACATCGGACTGCCCCCCTACTCCATTGCTTCCAGCGTGAACCTGGTCATCGCCCAACGCCTCGTGCGGCGCCTCTGCCAGCACTGCCGCAAGCCCGTGGACATCCCGCCCGAAGCGCTCGAAAAAGAGGGCTTCACGCAGGAAGAGATCGAACAGGGTCTCAAGATCTACGGGCCCGTGGGGTGTCCGCAGTGCAACAACGGCTACAAGGGACGCACGGGGATCTTCGAGGTCATGGACGTCGACGAGGAGATGGGCCAGGCCATCATGCGCGGCGCGGGCGATGCCGAGCTCGCCAAGCTGGCCCGGGCCAACGGCGTCTGGGACATGCGCCGTTCGGGGCTCGAAAAGATCAAGGCCGGCATGACCACGCTGGACGAAGTCCACCGAGTCACCACCGAGTAGCACCATGGCGACCGAAGCGAAACAGATCAACTGGATGTGGGAGGGCCGCGACCGCCGCGGTCAGCGGGTGAGCGGCCGCATGGCGGCGACAACCATGACCCTGGCCCGGGCCGAGCTGCGCCGCCAGGGCATCGCCCCGACGAAGGTCCGGCGCGAACGCCAGCGGCGTGGCAAGCGGATCAAGGCCGGCGACATCGCCTACCTGAGCCGCCAGCTCGCAACGATGCTGGGGGCCGGCGTTCCGGTCGTGCAGGCGTTCACGATCCTCGGGCAGGGACACGAGAACCCGCGGATGCAGGAACTGCTGATGAACATCCGCAACGACATCGAGTCGGGCACGGCCCTGTCCCAGGCGCTGGACAAACACCCGCAATACTTCGACGAGCTTTACGTGAGCCTGGTCGGCGCCGGCGAGCAGTCCGGCCAGCTCGAGGAGCTGCTCGGCCGCATCGCGACGTACAAGGAGAAGACCGAGGCGCTCAAGCAGAAGGTCAAGAAGGCGATGTTCTACCCGGCGGCGGTAGTCGCCGCGGCGATCCTCGTCACGGGTATCCTCCTCGTCTTCGTGATCCCGAAGTTCCAGAGCTTCTACGCGAGCTTCGGTGCAACGCTCCCGGCTTTCACGCGTTGGGTGATCGGCCTGTCCGAGTCCGTGCAGCACGTCGGCTGGCTCTATCTCCTGGTGATCATCGCAATCGGCGTGGGGCTGGTGCAGGGGCGTAAACGATCCCCGTCGTTCCATCGCTTCCAGGACAAGATGCTGCTCAAGGTGCCCGTGATCGGGCTGATCATGCGCAAGTCGGCCGTCGCCCGGTTCGCACGCACGCTTGCCATCACGTTCTCGGCCGGCGTTCCGATTACCGAAGCCATGGAAACCGTGGCGAATTCCACCGGCAACGTGATCTACCAGGAGGCGGTGATGCGGGCCAGCGTCCAGGTCTCCGGCGGCCAGCGACTCCACCGCGCCCTGGAGGACACGGCCATCTTCCCCAACGTGGTCACGCAGATGATCGCCGTGGGCGAAGAGTCGGGCGAGATCGACACCATGTCATCCAAGGTGGCGGACTTCTACGAACAGGAGGTCGATGCGCTGGTCGACGGACTGAGCCAGTTGCTCGAGCCGATGATCATGGTGGTGCTGGGCGTCGTCGTCGGCGGACTGGTGATCGCCATGTACCTGCCGATCTTCAACCTCGGCAACATCGTCTAGCCGAAGAAGACTCTTTGCGGGCGTCGCACCGCCGCAGCGCCGTGCGACGCCCGGCCCGGGACAAGAAAGGGAGAACAGGCATGACGCCCCTGCCGCCTCGTCACGTGCAGTACCGTCCCCGCCCCTCCGGCACCCGCCGATGAGCCCGATCTGGACCGTCCCGGGCGGCAACTGGCTGCTGGCATCCGCCGGCGTAATCGGACTGGCCGTCGGCAGTTTCCTCAACGTGGTGATCCATCGCCTGCCGCGCATGCTGGAACGCCAGTGGAGATCGGAATGCGCCGAGTTGACGGGCTCGGAGCCCACGCCCCGGGCCGAACGCTACAACCTGGTCTGGCCGCCCTCGACCTGTCCCGCGTGCGGGCATCGCATCCGCCCGTGGGACAACGTGCCGCTCCTCAGCTATGCCCTGCTGCGCGGCCGCTGCCGTGACTGCCGGGCCCGCATCAGCCCCCGTTATCCCGCCGTGGAGCTGGCGGCGGGCGCGCTGGCCGTCCTGGTGGCATGGCGCTTCGGTCCCACGCTGGCCTTCGCGGGCGCACTCGTCTTCGCCTGGACGCTGTTGGCCGCGTCGGTCATCGACTTCGACTGCTACCTGCTTCCGGACGCATTGACCCTGCCGCTGATCTGGGCGGGGTTGCTGATCAACATCCCGGGCACCTACGCGTCCCTGCGTTCCGCCGTCATCGGCGCCGTCGCGGGCTTTCTCGTGCTCTGGCTCGTCTACCACGGCTTCCGGCTTCTCACCGGCAAGGAAGGCATGGGACGGGGCGACTTCAAGCTGCTGGCGGCGCTCGGCGCCTGGTGCGGCTGGCCCCTGTTGCCGCTCATCGTGCTGGCGGCGGCCGTACTCGGCGTGGTGATCGGGGGCGCCTGGCTCATGAGCGGCAAGCGCGGCCGCACGCACCCGATCCCCTTCGGTCCGTTCCTGGCCGGTGCCGGACTGCTCGCGTTACTGGCCGGACCCGCCATCGTTCACGCCTACCTGGCCTGGATCGCACCGGTCCGTCATTGAACACGATGCCCTGCGACCCCGATGCCCGCGGCTGACACCATCGTCCGCGCGCCAGACCGGGGGCCCCGGTGCTGAAGATCGGGCTCACCGGCGGCATCGCAAGCGGCAAGTCCGAGGCCGCGCGCCGCTTTGCCGCACTCCGCGTGCCGGTCATCGATGCCGATCAGCTCGCGCGCGAGGCGGTGGCTCCCGGCACCGCCGGATTGCAAGCGATCGTCACCGAGTTCGGCGAGGAGGTGCTCCGCTCCGACGGCACGCTCGACCGCCGCGCCCTGCGCGATCGAGTGTTCGCCGACGCCGCCAGCCGGCGGCGCCTTGAGGCCATCGTCCACCCCCGTGTCCGGGCGCTGCTCGATGCCCGCCTCGATGCGGCCGAGGCGCCGTATGTTCTCGTGATGGCTCCGCTGCTGGTGGAGTCCGGGCTCGCCCGGGAGATGGACCGCGTGCTCGTCGTCGACGTGCCCGAGGCCACGCAGCTGCAGCGGCTGACCGCGCGCGACGGTGAATCCGAGGTCGGCGCCCGACGGATTCTCGCGGCGCAGGCCCGGCGGTCGGAACGCCTCGAGGCGGCCGATGACGTGATCGTCAACGACGCGGACCTGGCCGAACTCGACGCGGCCGTTCAACGGCTGCATCGGCGCTATCTGGAGCTTGCCGCGGGGCGCTGAGCGCCCAAGCGGCATTGCTACAATCCGCACGCAATGACTTCGACTTCCACACGCCCCTCCGGATCGACGCGGGAATCCGCCCGCCCCGCGGTGTTCGAGCATCCGCTGAGCGAGCGCATTCGCAGCTTCCTGCGCCTGGAGAATGTCCTCGCCGACGCCCGCCAACGCGTCGGCCACCCGGAACCCGCGATCAGTCGGGCCGCACTCGGAAGCGTTCTCGAACTGGCCTCGCTCGCCGAACGGGGCGACCTGAAACGCGAGCTGCTGGCGGAACTGGAACGCCAGCGGATCGTACTCTCGCACCTGCGAGACGCGGCCCAGGTCGACACGCGTAAGCTCGACGACGTCCTGGGGGCCCTCACCCGGGAGCAGGACGCCGTGGAAGCCATGGGCGAGAGCCTGGGGCACGGTCTCAAGACCAACGACTTCCTCTCGGCCGTGCGCAGCCGCAGCGCCATTCCCGGCGGAACGTGTTCGTTCGACATACCGAGCCTGCATTGCTGGCTCACGCGTCCCGCCGAGGAACGGCAGCGCGATCTGGCCGGTTGGCTCGACCAGCTCTCGCCGGTAGAGCGGGCGCTTGCCACGATTCTGACCCACACGCGGGAGTCGGCCGCGTCGCACACGGTGACCGCCGCGGGCGGTATCTACGAATACACGCCGCCGAGCGAAAACCCGCCGGTGCTCCTGCGCATCTTCCTCGGTACCGGTACCCGGCTGTACCCGATGGTCAGCGCCGGGCGCCAGCGGGTTACGATCCAGTTCCAGCGGTGGAACGGTCCGCTGGAGAGACCCGTGACCCTGCGCGAAGACGTGTCCTTCGATCTCGCGCTTTGCCGCCTGTAGCCTGACCAACGCGACTTCCGGGCTTGCCCCGAGCCCCTGAATCAGCCGTGGACAGTTCCCCGGCCTGTGTCGTCCCGGCGCGGCTTGGGTGGGGCCTAGCCGTCGGCGTGGGGCCAGAACGCGCGGATGGCCGCGACCCCTTGGCCCCAGGCCGCCCGACTCCGTTCGACATCGGCGGGCCCGACGCCGCCGATCGCGTAGGCGGGCATTCCCGCGGCCGCCGCGACCGCTTCGAACCCGGCCCAGGCCAGAGGTCGCCGCCCGGGATGCGACGGCGTGGGCTGGACGTTGCCCACGAAGACATAATCCAGTCCGAGCCGCCTCGCGGCCTGCGCCTCTTCAACCCCGTGCACCGAGGCGCCGACCCAATGAGCAGCGTCCGGGCGCTCGTCCAGCCCACGCAACGACTCAGCCGGCAGATGCACGCCCGCGTAGCCCGGCGGCGCGGCAACGGGCCGGCCGGCATTGAGGAATACCGGACGGTCGAACCGCGAGGCGACGGCCAGCGCGCGCGCCAGGAAACCGGCGTCGCCGGCCGCTTTCGGACCGGGGCGCAGCATCACGGCACCGGGCGTGTGCGTGCGCAGGGCCGCCTCCAGTCGCTCCAGAAACACGGCCTCACCGCCATCGGATGCGGGGGTCACCAGGAAGATCGCGGGCAGGTGCAGGGCCGCCACCACCGGGCGGTTCGCGGGTAACAACGGGACGGCGGGCAATTCGCGCGGCTCGAGCCACTGCAGCCGTTGACCTTCCACGCCCGCCGGCTCGCCGGACCAGTAGCGTACGCGGTGGATCCATAAGCGAACCGTTCGGTCCGGGTAGGCGTGCTCGAAGCGGATAAGCGGTTCGGGGCGGCTGGCGTGGATGCCGAGTTCCTCGCGCAACTCCCGGACCAGCGCCGACACCGGGGACTCGCCCGGTTCGATCTTCCCGCCCGGAAACTCGAGATAGCCCGCGAGGGGTTTGCCCGCCGGACGCTCTGCGACCAGCACGCGGCCATCCGGGCGCTGCACCACGCCAGCGGCGACCTCGATCACTACATTCTCCGAACGGGGCACGCCTGTCGCTGGTCGTGCGGCGGGGCCGGCCGGCGTGCGGCCCTAGCCCGTCGCCTGCTGGTTGAGCCGGCCGTGGCAGTGCTTGTACTTGAGCCCGGACCCGCACGGGCACGGCTCGTTGCGGCCGACCTTGCGGCCGGAGCGCACGAACGGCTCGGCCGGCGGAGCCGCGGCGGCCTCGCCCGGCTGCTCGGCTCCCGGGCCCGCGCCCGCCGCCGCAGCGGCGGCAGCGTCGGCGTGCTGGTACTGGTAATTGCCGGAACCGGCCCGGCGCTCGGCTTCCACGGCCTCGACGTCCTGGGTGCCCTCCACCTGGACGCGGGCGAGGATGTTCGTAACCTCCAGCTTGTAGCGCTCCAGCATCTCCGTGAAGATCGAGAACGCCTCGCGCTTGTACGCCTGCTTGGGGTCCTGCTGGGCGTAGCCCCGGAGGTGAATGCCCTGCCGAAGCTGGTCCATCTCGCCGAGGTGCTCCTTCCAGAGCTGGTCGAGGATCTGCAGGGTCACGGCCTTCTCGAACTGGCGCATGACTTCCGAGCCCACCTGGCGTTCCTTCTCGGCGTACTCGTCGGCAAAGGCCTGGATCACCTTCTCCTTGATGCCCGCCTCGGCGAGCATGTCATCTTCTTGGAGCCAGCGCTTCAGTGGCAGCTTCATGCCGAACTCGCGCTCCAGCGCCTGTGTGGCACCGGGCACGTCCCACATGTCTTCGACGCTGTCCGGCGGGATGAAATCGTCGAGAACCGTTCGGACGGCGTCCTCGCGCATCTCGGCCACGAGGTCCGAGACATCCTCGGTCGACATCAGCTCGGCGCGCTCGGCGTAGATGACCTTGCGCTGGTCGTTGGCGACGTTGTCGTAGTCGAGGAGCTGCTTGCGGATATCGTAGTTGTGTGCCTCGACCTTGCGCTGGGCGCTTTCGATCGCCTTCGTGACCCACGAATGCTCGATCGCCTCGCCCTGCTGCATACCGAGCCGGCTCATGATGCCCTTGACACGGTCCGAGGCGAAGATCCGCATCAGGTTGTCTTCCAGCGACAGGTAGAAGCGGCTCGAACCGGGATCGCCCTGGCGGCCCGCGCGGCCGCGGAGCTGGTTGTCGACGCGCCGCGACTCGTGGCGTTCGGTGCCGACGATATGCAGGCCCCCGGCTTCGAGTACCTGCTCGTGGCGCTCGCGCCAGCGCTTGCGGATTTCCTCGCGCTTGGTCTCGTCCCGGCCGGCGGCTTCCAGCTCCTTGTCGGGGTTGCCGCCGAGCACGATGTCCGTGCCGCGGCCCGCCATGTTCGTCGCGATCGTCACGGCGCCGGGCCGGCCCGCCTCGGCGATGATATCGGCCTCACGCGCATGCTGCTTGGCGTTGAGCACGTTGTGGGGAATCTTCTGCTTCTTGAGGAGCCCGGACAGATACTCCGAGACGTCGATCGAGGCGGTGCCCACCAGGGCCGGCTGGCCCCGGCGGTGGCAGTCGACGACGTCCCCGGTGATGGCGTCGAACTTCTCTTTCTGCGTCAGAAACACCTGGTCCGGGTGATCGATACGCTGGATGGGCCGGTTCGTCGGGATCACGGCCACCTCGAGCCCGTAGATGTCCTGGAACTCGTAGGCCTCGGTATCGGCCGTACCCGTCATGCCGGCCAGCTTCTCGTACATGCGGAAGTAGTTCTGGAAGGTGATCGAGGCGACGGTCTGGTTCTCCGCCTGGATCTTCGCGCCTTCCTTCGCCTCGACCGCCTGGTGGAGCCCTTCCGACCAGCGCCGGCCTTCCATGGTGCGGCCGGTGAACTCGTCGACGATCACCACCTCGCCGTCGCGCACGATGTAGTCCACCTCGCGCTTGTAGAGGTGATGGGCGCGCAGCGCCGCGTTCACGTGGTGCATCAGGCTCATGTTGTGGGCGGCATAGAGGCTTTCGCCCGCCTTGAGCAGACCCGCGCGGCTCAGCAGCTCCTCGATGTGCAGATGCCCGTCTTCCGTCAGGTAGACCTGCTTGTCCTTCTCGTCCACCGAGAAGTCGCCGGGGCCGTCCTCTTCCTTTTGCTCGTCGAGCTTCGGTATCAGGCGGTCGATGTTCTGGTACAGGCTCGTGTCTTCCTCGGCCGCGCCCGAGATGATCAACGGCGTGCGGGCCTCGTCGATCAGCACGGAGTCGACCTCGTCGACGATGGCGTAATTCAGCTCGCGCTGCACCCGGTCTTCGAGCGAGAACGCCAGGTTGTCGCGCAGGTAGTCGAACCCGAACTCGTTGTTCGTGCCGTAGGTAATGTCCGCGGCATACGCGTCGCGCTTCTCGTCGGGCGACTGGCCCGAGATGGTGTAGCCCACCGTGAGCCCGAGGGCGTCGTAGACCGGACGCATCCAGTCGGCATCGCGCTGCGCGAGGTATTCGTTCACCGTGACGATGTGCACGCCCTTGCCGGGCAACGCGTTGAGATACGCCGGGAGCGTGGAGACGAGCGTCTTGCCCTCGCCCGTGGCCATCTCGGCGATCTTGCCCCGGTGCAAGACCACGCCACCGACGAGCTGCACGTCGTAGTGACGCTGCCCGAGCTGGCGCCAGGCGGCCTCGCGCACGGCCGCGAATGCTTCGGGGAGGATGTCCTCGAGCGTCTCCTTGCCGTCGAGGCGGGACCGGAACTCGGCCGTCTTCGCCCGCAGGGCGTCGTCGTCGAGTTCCCGGTATTCGGCCTCGAGACCGTTGACGGCGCCAACGATCTTTTCGATCTGCTTCAGGAGCCGCTGATTGCGGCTGCCCACCACGCGCTTTACGAGAAATCCCAGCATGCACCGAACGTCGGGAGTATGGGCCACGCCGCGGCGCGGGGCCGCGGGGGCGAATTGGGCATTCTAGCAGCCGTGGGCGGTCCCGGAAGGCCCGGTCGTGGCACGTCGGACCGGCCCGCCGCACACCGGCGAAGCCGCCGCGTCAGCCCTTGGAAGCGCGCCCGGCGACGTATTTCCAGGGGTCGACGGCGTGGCCGTCGTGGTGCACCTCCAGATGCACGTGCGGCCCCGTTGCGCGCCCCGTCTGGCCCATGAGCGAAATGGTCTCGCCGCGCTTGACGACATCGCCCACGGACACCCGGACCTTCTCGTTGTGGGCGTAGTAGGTCGTGTAGCCGTCACCGTCGTTGATGATGACAAGCTTCCCGTAGCCGTAACGCGGGCCCGCCCACGTCACGACACCGGCCGCGATGGCGTGAATCTTCTGTCCCTTGTGGCCGGCGAAGTCGATGCCCTGGTGGAACTCGCGCTCGCCGGACATCGGATCGGTGCGCCATCCCCAACCGGAGGATATCCAGCCCCCGTGGATGGGCTTGCCCTTCGGGACGATCTGCGCGCTGAGCTTGCGATGCACGAGCAGCGACTCGAGCGCCGTCAGTTCGCGCTCCTCGTGCCAGACGCGGCTCGACAGGGCGGTCACCGCCTCGCCCAGATGCCGCAGGTGCCACGGGGCTTCGTCGGCCGGGGCCGGGCCGCCCTCGCCCGCCGGAGCCTGGAAATCGAACCCCGTCTTCTTCAGCCCGGCCAGGTTGACGATTTCGGCCCCCATCGCGTCCAGGCGGTTCACCTTGGCATCCAGCCGCGCCATGCGTGCGGCTACCGCGTTGATCGCGCCGCGGCTCTGGGTGCGCAGGTTGTCGAGGGCCGCCGTCTGCCGGTGTATCTGGGAGCGCAGGTGGCGCGTCTGAGACACCAGAGACGCAGGGGCACGTGCGACGCCGAGGAAGTAGCCGCCGACCGCGCCCCCCGCCACGAGTACGGCGAGCGCACACGCAGCGGCCGTGACTTGCGGCCATCGCAGGGGCAACCGTCCGGAGCCCCGCCCGGCGCGGACTACAATCAGGTCCATGGACTGCTACTCCGTTCTGTTCTGCGCCGGCCGCGACCATGGCTGAAGCCGGCCGCCCGCGTCTCATGGGCCGCGGTGTCGCCGAGTCCTCGCTCGGCGACGTATACCGTCGTGCCGCGGAACTCGGCCGCCTGCGGCGCCACCTGGCCCGGGCGCTCGCGCCGGACCTGGCCTTGCATCTGGCCGGCGTCAGCGGCGACCGCAATCGCCTGGTGCTCTACTCGGACTCCGCGGCCTGGGCAACGCGTCTGCGCTACCAGGCGCCCGTTCTCGAACGCGCGGCCGCAGCGGCGCTCGGTGGGCGGCCACAACTTGCATTCCGGGTACTGCCGCCCCGGGAGGCGGCGAAACGCCCCGACGAAACCCGAGAGGTGCTTCCGGAGCGAAGCCGCGCCGTGCTCGAGTCCGCCGCGCGCACGGTCGGCGACGAGGAACTCGCGGCCGCGTTGCGACGGCTCGCGCGACACCGCTGAGGGGTGATCCGTCACCACGGCAGCGACCCCGGTCCCGGCCTACCCTGCGAGGGGACTCCAGGCGGGGCCGGCGTAAGAGATCGGGAGCTCTTCCGGCTCCTCGAAGGTGACTTCCTCCCAGGCCTTCGCGTCGGACAACAGCGACCGCAGGATCGCGTTGTTGAGCCCGTGGCCGGGCTTGTAGGCCATGTAGCGGCCGATCAGCGTGCGGCCCAGGAGGTACAGGTCGCCCACGGCGTCGAGGACCTTGTGCTTCACGAATTCGTCCTCGTAGCGCAGGCCGTCCTCGTTGAGGATGCGGAACTCGTCCAGCGCGATGGCGTTGTCGAGCGAGGCTCCCAGCGTCAGGTTCCGCTTGCGCAGGTACTCGATGTCGCGCAGGAAGCCGAACGTGCGCGCTCGGCTTACCTCCTTCACGAAGGAGGTGCTGGAGAAGTCGACCAGGCTGTGGCGTGTGTGCTGCTTGAACACGGGATGATCGAAATCGATCTCCACGCCCACGCTGAAGCCCTCGTAGGGCTCGAGCCGCGCCCACTTCTCTTCCTGGCGCACCTCGACGGCCTTCCTGATCCGGATGAAGCGCTTGGGGGCGTTCTGCTCGTCGATGCCCGCGGACTGGACGAGGAAGACGAACGGCCCGGCGCTGCCGTCCATGATCGGCACCTCGGGCGCCGACAGGTCCACATAGGCGTTGTCGATGCCCAGGCCCGCGAGCGCGGACAGCAGGTGCTCGATCGTCGCTATGCGCACCTGGCCCGACACGAGGGTCGTGCCCAGCGTGGTGTCACCGACCTGGTGGGCGTCCGCCCGGATCTCGACCGGCGGGTCGAGGTCAATGCGGCGAAAGACGATACCGGTATCCGGCGCCGCCGGGCGCAGCGTCATGAAGACCTTCTGCCCCGTGTGGAGTCCGACCCCGGTCGCCCGGATACTGTTCTTTAGCGTTCGTTGCTTGACCATTCAACCCATCCGAGCCGTGAGACGCGGGCAGAGACGCACCGCGTCAGAGACGCAATTCCCCGAAGCTTAGCACAGCGTCACGCCGCCGTCACTTTCCGTTCACATTCGGCAGGGGCCTCCCCCTGCCGGCGAACGCGCGGGGCGCGCCCGGGCTTCGCTCCGGCGCTCAGTCGGCCTGCCGCCGCAGGAACGCGGGGATATCGAGATAGCGCGGATCGTTGGGATCTGCGCGGCTCTCGGTCTGCTCCCGGCGCTGCTGGCGGAGAACCGTGGGGCGATCGTATTCCCCGTAGTCCCCGACGGCCTGCGGCGCGTCGCCGCCTCCCTGTGCGACCAATTTCATCTCGGGACGTTCCATTTCGCGCTGGGTCCCGCCGAGGCCGGTGGCCACCACCGTCACCCGCATCTCGCCCTCGGTCATGGCCGGGTCGATCACGGTGCCGACGACGACGGTCGCATCCTCGGAGGCGATGTCGCGCAGGACGCCGCCGACCTCGTCGAACTCCCCGATCGACAAGTCCATGCCGGCGGTGATGTTCGCGAGGATGCCCTGGACGCCGGAGAGATTGACGTCCTCCAGCAGCGGGCTGGCGATGGCGTCCTCGGTGGCGCGGCGGGCACGTTCGTCGCCCGTGGCCGCCCCCGAACCCATCATGGCCATGCCCATTTCGGACATCACGGTGCGGACGTCCGCGAAGTCGACGTTGATCAGCCCCGGACGGGTGATCAGTTCCGCAATGCCCTGCACGGCGCCGAAAAGCACGTCGTTGGCCGAGCGGAACGCCTCGAGCAATGTCGTCTTGGCATCCAGAACCGCGAGCAGCTTGTCGTTCGGGATCGTGATCAGCGAGTCCACGTGACGGGCAAGCTCCGTGAGGCCCTGGTCGGCCACGGCGCCACGCTTCTTGCCCTCCCAGGAGAACGGGCGGGTCACGACGGCCACCACGAGGGCCCCGGCCTCCTTGGCGATCTGCGCGACCACCGGCGCCGCCCCCGTGCCCGTGCCGCCGCCCATGCCGGCGGTGACGAAGAGCAGGTTGCAGCCCTCGATGATCTCGCGAATCCGCTCGCGGTCCTCCATCGCGGCCTGGCGCCCCACTTCGGGGTCGGCGCCCGCGCCGAGCCCCCGCGTGATGCCCGAGCCGAGCTGGAGCACCGTCTTCGCGTTGGTATTCCTCAGCGCCTGGGCATCGGTGTTGGCGCAGATGAAATCCACGCCCTCGATGCCCGACGCCACCATGTGGCGCACGGCGTTGCCGCCGCCGCCGCCGACGCCGATGACCTTGATCACCGCGTCCTGGCTTACGCCGTCCATCAACTCGAACTTGGCCATGGTTGCCTCCTGTTTATCGACTAAAAGTTGCCTTCGAACCAGCGACGCATCCGTTCGAACATGTCCCTGAAACTGCCGCCGCTGCCGCGGGGCTCGGGCCGCCGTCCGGCGGCCTGGGCCTCGCGCGCGTAAATGAGTAGTCCCACCCCGGTGGCGTGAATGGGATTGCGGACGACCTCGACGAGGCCGGACACGCCGGTCGGCGCGCCCAGGCGCACCGGCATGTGGAACACCTCTTCGGCGAGTTCCACGGCGCCTTCCATCTTCGCGGCGCCGCCGGTGAGCACGATGCCCGCCGCGATCATGTCCTCGAAGCCGCTGCGCCGGATCTCGGCCTGGATGAGGGCGTAGAGCTCGGCGTAGCGCGGTTCCACCACCTCGGCGAGCGTCTGCCGGGCCAGGCGCCGCGGCGGGCGCTCGCCCACGCTCGGCACCTCGATGGTCTCCTCGCCGGACGCGAGTTGGGGCAGCGCACAGGCGTACTTGAGCTTGATCTCCTCGGCGCTCTTCGTCGGCGTGCGCAGCGCGATGGCGATGTCGTTCGTCACCTGGTCGCCGGCGATCGGGATGACCGCGGTGTGGCGCAGGCCGCCCTCCGAGAAGATCGCGATGTCGGTGGTGCCGCCGCCGATGTCGACCAGGCACACGCCGAGGTCCTTCTCGTCCTCCGCGAGCACCGCGTAGCTGGACGCGAGCTGTTCGAGGACGATGTCCTCGACGCTGAGGTCGCAGCGCCTCACGCACTTCTCGATGTTCTGCGCGGCGGAGACGGCGCCGGTGACGATGTGCACCCGCGCTTCCAGCCGTACGCCCGACATGCCGGCCGGCTCCTTGATGCCGTCCTGCTGGTCGATGACGAATTCCTGCGGGATGACGTGCAGGATCTTCTGGTCCGCCGGGATGGCCACCGCGCGGGCCGCGTCGATCACCCGCTCCACGTCCGACGGCGTGACCTCCTTGTCGCGGATCGCCACGATGCCGTGCGAGTTGAGGCTGCGCACGTGGCTGCCGGCGATGCCCGCGAACACGGAGTGGATCTCGCAGCCCGCCATCAGCTCGGCCTCCTCGACCGCGCGCTGGATGGACTGGACCGTGGACTCGATGTTGACCACGACGCCCTTCTTGAGACCGCGCGAGGGATGCGAGCCCACGCCCACGACCTCGATCGCGCCGTCGGCGCCCAGCTCCCCGACGATCGCCACGATCTTCGAGGTGCCGATATCGAGGCCGACGACGAGGCGGCGCTCAGTTTTCCTTGCCATGGTCTCCTTCTCCCTTCCATCCCACGGCGAATCCGTTGGGATAACGCATGTCCACCGTGGCGGCGCGGGCGAGCTTCGCGCCCAGCGCCGGCACGGCGATGTTGACGAAGCGGGCGAACCGCCCGACGGGCTCGTCGCGTCCCAGCTCGACGTCCGGGCCGCCGGCGAGACCGACCCGGATGTCCCCGCGCGCGGTCTCCCCGAACGCTGCGATCCGCAGCTTTGCGGGCCGCGCCATACGCCGCACCCGCCGATAATCCGAGAGCACGTCCGCGGCACTGTCCGCAGGCCCGCTCAGGACGGGCAGCCGATCGAAGCCCGCGGCGTTACCGGGGCTGAAGACGTGCCCGCGCGCATCCACGAGCCCGTGTTCGCCCCAGCGCGCGACCGGATGCTCGGCGGTCACCCGCACGGCGATGGCGTCGGGCCACACGCGCCGGATCTGCGCGCTTGCGACCCAGGGCAGCCGTTCCACGGCCGCGCGCACGGCATCGAGGTTCACCCGGAGGAGGCCACCGTGGATCGCCCCCGCCGCCGCCGTGCGCACCGCCGCGGGCGACACCGGCGCCCCTGAGGGCATGGCGACCGCGACCCGGCGCACCGCCGGCCCCGCGGGTGCCGAAAGCATCGGCACGAACACGACGACCGCGGCCACCACGCCGGCCGCGGCCAGGACGTACCTGAGCCGCCCGCGCGGGCCCCGATTCAGGCTCATTGCCGCGGCCTCAGCGCCCATCGCCCGGCTCCTCCAGCGTCTGCGCCAGGATTGCCACCACGAGGGTCTCGAAATCCGTGCCCTCGGCGTGCGCGGCCATCGGCACAAGGCTGTGCTCCGTCATGCCCGGCACCGTGTTGGCCTCGAGCAGCCACGGCCTGCCCTGCCGATCGAGAAGCAGGTCGACGCGGCCCCAGCCGCTCGCCCCTACGGCGTCGAACGCCTCGCGGCACAACGCCCGCAGCGGGCGCTCCCGGTCCTCGGGCAATCCGCAGGGGCAGTGGTAACGCGTGGCGTCGGAGACGTACTTCGCCTCATAGTCGTAGAAGTCCACGGCCGGCTCGATGCGGATCAGCGGCAAGGCCTCGCCGGCCACCACGGAGCCGGTGTATTCCTCGCCCTCGATCCAGGGCTCGATCAGCACGTGGTCGTCGAACGCGAAGGCCCGCGACAACGCCTCGGGCAGCGCATCGGGGGCGGTCACGCGGGTCAGGCCGAGCGTGGAGCCCTCGTGCGCGGGCTTGACCGCGAGCGCCGGTCCCAGGCGCTCGAAGACATCGCTCGGAGGCGCGTCGCGGCGGCCCATGCGCACCCAGTCCGTGGTGGGCAGGCCCAGGCCGCGCCAGACGCGCTTGGTCATGAGCTTGTTCATCGCCACGGCGCTGCCCAGTACGCCGCTGCCGGTATAGGGGATCCCGAGGGTGTCGAGGAAACCCTGCAGCGTGCCGTCCTCACCGCCGCGCCCGTGCAGCACGATGAAGCAGCGATCGAAACGGCGTTCCCACAACGCCCCCAGCCCGTCGTCGCGCGGGTCGAGCGCGTGCGCGTCCACGCCCGCGGCCTGCAGCGCGGCGAGCACGCGCCCGCCGCTCATGAGCGACACCTCGCGTTCGGCGGACGCGCCGCCGAGCAGCACCGCCACGCGGCCGAAGCGGTCCGGGTTCGGGCGCGCGCCGGTCATGCCGTCGCTCCCCGCGCCGCGGCCAGGGCGCGCGCGTGATGGCCGATATCGCCCGCACCGAGAGTGAGCACCAGGTCGCCGTCGGCGACCAGGGCGTCGAGCGTGGCGGGCAGTTCGGACAGATCGGGCAGGAAGACCGGCTCAAGCCGGCCGCGGCCGCGGATGGCGCGCGCCAGCGCGCGCGCGTCGGCGCCCGGAATCATCGCCTCGCCGGCCCCGTACACCTCGCCCAGGACCAGCACGTCGACGTCCGCGAGAACCGCCGCGAAATCGTCGAGCAGATCGCGCGTGCGGGTGTAGCGGTGGGGCTGGAACACGACCACCAGGCGATGGGCCGGCCATGCCTCGCGCACCGCGGAGATCGTCGCGGCCAGCTCGCGCGGATGGTGACCGTAATCGTCGATCAATCGGGCGCGCGCCTCGCCGAAGGCAAGTTCGCCGAGGGACTGCAGGCGCCGGCCGATGCCGTGGAATTCCGCGAGCGCCCGCACCACGGGCTCGTCGGGCAGTTCCAGTTCGGCCGCGACCGCCACCGCGGCCAGCGCGTTGAGCACGTTGTGCCGCCCCGGCAGATTGAGCGAGAGCGCGAGCGGCCCGCCGGCCGGGCGGTCCACGGTGAAGTCCATGCGATGGCCGGACGCTGACACGTCGCGCGCGCGAAAGTCGGCCGGCCCGAAGCCGTAGGTCCAGACGGGTCGGCCGAGCGTGGACGCATGCCGGGCCAACACGGGGTCGTCCCCGCACAGGATCGCGCGGCCGTAGAACGGGAGCTGGCGCAGGAATTCCAGGAAGCTCGCCTCGAGGCGCGCGAAATCGCCGCCGTAGGCGCCGAGGTGGTCGCGGTCGATGTTCGTCACGACGCCGATCATCGGCTTGTAGAGCAGGAACGAGGCGTCGCTCTCGTCCGCTTCGGCCACCAGGTAGCGGCCCTGCCCCAGCCGTGCGCTCGCCCCGGCGCTCTCCAGGCGCCCGCCGATCACGAAGGTGGGATCGGCGCCGGCCTCGATCAGCACGCTGGCGGCCAGGCTCGTCGTGGTCGTCTTGCCGTGGGTGCCGGCCACGGCGATGCCGTACCGGAACCGCATCAACTCCGCGAGCATTTCCGCGCGCGGGATCACCGGGATGCGACGCTCATGGGCGGCCCGGACCTCGGGGTTGTCGCTGCGCACCGCGCTCGACGTCACGACCACGTCGGCATCGGTGAGGTTGGCCGCGTCATGGCCGATCAGGACCGTCGCGCCGCGCTCGCGGAGACGCGCCACGACGGGGCTGTCCTTGAGGTCGGAGCCGGACAGCGCATAGCCGAGGTTCAACAGGACCTCCGCGATGCCGCTCATGCCACTGCCGCCGACACCCACCATGTGGATGTGACGCACGCGTCCCATCGGCTCGCTCATGCTGCCTCCTCGGCCACTTCCAGCACCGCGCGGGCCACGCGTGCGGCCGCGTCCGGACGCCCGAGGCGGCGGGCCCGCTCGGCCATTTCCCGCAGGCGCGGCCGCCCGCCCGCGGCGAGTTGATCGAGTTCGTCCGCGAGGCGCGCGGGCGAAAGCTCGCCGTGCGGCAACAGCGAGGCCGCACCCGCCGCCACCAGCACCCGGGCATTGGCCGTCTGGTGGTCATCCACGGCCCAGGGGAACGGCACCAGGATTGCGGCAAGACCCGCCGCCGCGAATTCGGCCAGGGTCAGCGCGCCGGCGCGGGCGATCGCCAGATCGGCCCATGCGCACAGCCCCGCCATGTCTTCCTCGAAGGCCTGGATGGTGGCGTGCGCCCCGGCCCGTTCGTAGGCGGCGCGCGTCGCCTCCAGATGTCGGGGACCGCAGAGGTGGCGCACCTGGAACTCGTGGCCCGACGCCGCGAGTGCGGCCGGCACGGTCTCGTTGAGCGCGCGCGAGCCCTGGCTCCCGCCGATGACCGCAAGCCGGAGCGGCCCGCGCCGCCCCCGGAACCGCTGCGCGGGCTCCGCGAGCTGCGTGAAGGCTTCCCGCACCGGGTTGCCGGTGAGTTCGGCACGGCCGCCAAACGCGCCCGGCAGGCCGGCGAGCACCCGCTTCGCCACGCGCGCCAGCACGCGGTTGGTGTAGCCCGCCACGGCGTTCTGCTCGTGCACGACCAGCGGGCAACTTCCGAGCCACGCAGCAATGCCGCCGGCCCCGCTCGCGTAGCCGCCGAAACCGACCGCCGCGCGCGGCTTGAGCCGGCGGACCAGGCGCCAGGCACTGAGCACGGCCAGCGCGAGCCGCGGCGGACCGAGCAGCTTGCGGCCGAGTCCGGAGCCCCGCAGCCCGCGGCCGGGCAACGGCGTGAACGGAATGCCGGCCGCCGGCACGAGCCGGCTCTCCAGCCCCGCCCCGCCGAGCCAGTGGACGGGGACCGCGCGCTCGGCGAGCGCCTCGGCCACGGCCAGGGCCGGGAAGACGTGCCCGCCGGTGCCGCCGGCCAGGATCAACACGGGACGCCCGCTCATCGGGTCGCCCCCCGCACCGTCGCGGCCGCGGTCTCGCGCGCCGCCCGCAGAAGCAGTCCGCAGGCGGCGAGGTCGACGATCAGGCTGGAACCGCCGGCGCTCATGAACGGCAGCGTGAGCCCCTTGGTGGGCAGCACGCCGAGATTGACGCCGATGTTGACGAAGGCCTGTACGCCGAGCAGCAACCCCACCGCGAAGGACAGGTTGGCCGCAAAGGTCTCGCCCGCGGCGGCCGCGCGTCGGGCGATGTCCAGCGCGCGCAGCGTGAATACGAGGTAGAGCCCCACGACGACCGTCACGCCCGCCAGACCCAGTTCTTCCGCGAGCACGGAAAAGAGGAAGTCGGATTGGGCTTCCGGCAGGTAGAACAGCTTCTCGATGCTTTCGCCGAGACCGGCGCCGAACGCGCCGCCGTGCCCGACGGCAATCAACGCCTGCGTGAGCTGGAAGCCGGTGGTCTGCGCGTTCGCCCACGGATTGATGAAGGCCGTGAGCCGGTCCAGGCGGTACGGCGAGGACACCGCCAGCGCGATCGCGGCCCCGCCGAAAACGATGCCGAGCAACAGCGTGTCGCGCTTGCGCGCGCCGGCGAAGAAGAGCACGCCGATCGCCGTCATGAAGAGCACGATCGTGCCGCCGAAATCCGGTTCGGCCAGCAGCATCAGCCCCACCAGCGCCACCATGGCGACGGGCCGCACGAGTCCCCAGAACGAGCGTTCGAGCGCCGCCTGGTGATGCACCGCGTAGCCCGCGATGTAGATCAGCACGAGCAGCCGCGCGGGCTCCGAGGCCTGGAGCGTCAACGGACCGAAGCCGAGCCAGCGGGCGCTGCCGTTGACGGAATGACCGACACCCGGGATCAGCACCGCGGCGAGCAGTACCAGCGCCAGGCCCAGCGCCGGGTAGCGCAGCCGCTCGAACACCTGGAGCGGAATGCCGTAGAGAATCGTCGCCGCGGCGATACCGACCAATGCGAACACGGACTGGCGCAGGAACTCGCCCCAGCCGCCGCCGCCCGGTCCGGTCGTCGGCAGCGACGCGGACGCCACCATCACGAGCCCGATGCCGAGCAGGGTCAGCGTGACGCCGACGAGCACCGCGTCCGGCCGCGGCAGTGCATGCCGCGGGGCGCGTGCGAGCACGGCCGCTTCAGTCGCCATGGAGGCCCTCCACGGCGCGGACGAACGCCTCGCCACGCTCTTCGTAGTTGCGGAACATGTCGAGACTGGCACAAGCCGGCGCGAGCACCACTTCGTCGCCCGGTCGCGCCATTTCCGCGGCCAGCGACACCGCCTCGTCCATCGATCCCGCGTAGGCCACGGGCACGCGCCCCGCGAGCGCGCGCTCGATGAGCGGGGCGTCGCGCCCGATGAGCACTGCGCCGCGGGCCCGACCGGCCAGGGTGTGCGCGAACGCGGCGAAATCCTGTCCCTTGCCCTGCCCGCCGGCGATCACCACGAGCGGCCCCGCGAGGCCGCCCAGGGACGCCACCGCCGCGCTCACGTTCGTCGCCTTGGAGTCGTCGAGGTAGCGCACGCCGCCGCGTTCCCCGACCGGCGTCAGGCGGTGGGGCAACGGACGGAACGCCCGGACGGCCCCGGCGATCGCCGCATCCGGCACGCCCGCGGCGGCGGCCAGGGCCCAGGCGGCGAGAACGTTGGAGAGGTTGTGGCGGCCGGCCAGCGGGACGTCGGCGGCGTCCATCAGGGTCTCCGGGCCGCGGCACAGAACCAAGCGCCCGCCGCTCTCCCGCAACCCGTAGTGCCCGGGCGACGGCACGTCGAGCCCGAACGTGACCCCGCCTTCCCGGCCGTCGAGCATGGCGGCGACCCGGGGGTCGTCGCGATTGGCCACAGCGGACTCCGCGTGGCGGTAAATGCGCGCCTTGGCCGCCGCATAGGCTTCGAGGCTGCCATGGCGGTCCAGGTGGTCGGCGCTCACGTTGAGCACTGCCGCGGCGGCAGGACTGAGAGACTCGACCACCTCGAGCTGGAAACTCGACAACTCCAGCACGTAAAGCTCGATCCCGGGCGCGAGCAGTTCCAGCGCGGCGGGGCCCAAATTGCCCCCGGCGGCGGTGCGCCGCCCGGCGGCGCGGGCCATCGCCGCGACCAGGCTCGTGACCGTGCTCTTGCCGTTCGTCCCCGTGATCGCGACGACCGGCGCGCGCACCTCGCGCGCGAACAGCTCGACGTCGTTGACGACGTCCACGCCGCTGCGGCGCGCCACTGTCACGAGGTCGGACGTCAGCGGCACGCCGGGGGAGACGACCAGCATGTCGATGCTCGACATGGCGCGGAGCGCTTCGCCTCCCTCGCACCACGCCTCGCCGGCGCGTCCGGCGAGGGCGGAGTCGGCGTCCGTGGCGCGCACCCGCCAGCCGCGGCCGCGCAGGTAGCGCAGCGCGGAGACGCCGCTCGCGCCGAGTCCGACCACCAGGGCTTCGCGTGCCTTGTTCATGAGCGCCGCCATCGCCTCAGCGCACCTTGAGCGTGGACAGGCCGACGAGCACCAGAATCACCGTGATGATCCAGAAGCGCACGATCACCTTCGGTTCCGGCCAGCCCTTCAGCTCGAAATGGTGGTGCAGGGGCGCCATGCGGAACACGCGCCGCCCCGTCAGGCGGTAGGAGGCGACCTGGATCATGACCGAGAGCGTCTCGACCACGAACACCCCGCCCATGATGAAAAGCACCACCTCCTGGCGCACCATGACCGCCACGATGCCGAGCGAGGCCCCCAGGGCCAGGGCACCGATATCGCCCATGAACACCTGGGCGGGATAGGTGTTGAACCACAGGAAGCCGATGCCCGCCCCGACGAGCGCCCCGCAGAACACGGCGACCTCGCCCACGCCCGCGACGTAGGGGATCGCCAGGTAGTCTGCGATGCGGATGTTGCCCGTGGAGTAGGCGAACACCCCGAGTGCGCCGGCAATCAGCACGGCAGGCATGATCGCGAGGCCGTCCAGCCCGTCGGTGAGGTTCACGGCATTGGAGCTGCCGACCACCACGAGCCATGTCGTGAGCAGGAACCACCCGCCTAGCGGAATCGCGATCTGCTTTACGAACGGCACGAAGAACTGCGTTTCGGCGGGGTTGTCGCGCAGCATGTAGAGCCACACGGCCACGCCCACCGCAGCCAGCGACTGCAGCAGGAACTTGCGACGGGCGGTCAGCCCGCGCGAGTGCGCGCGGCGCAGCTTGAGCGTGTCGTCGACGGCCCCGATGGCGCCGAACGCGGCGAGCGTGACCAGCGCCACCTCGACGAAACGGTTGTCGAGACGCCCCCAGAGCAGGACCCCGGCGATCACGCCGGCGATGATCAGCGACCCGCCCATCGTCGGCGTACCCGCCTTGCCGAGATGCGTCGCCGGCCCCTCGTTGCGCACGAACTGCCCGACCTTGTAATGCATGAGCTTGCGGATCAGCGCGGGGCCCAGCGCGAAGGAGAACACCAGGGCCGTGAGCACCGCGAGGATGGTCCGGAACGTGATGTAGTCGACGACCCGGAAGCCGGAAACGTACTGGCTGAGGTATTCGGCGAGCCAGAGCAGCATCAGTGAGTTTCCTCCGCGGCCGCGAGAGCCTCGACGATCCGTTCCATGCGCGCGCTGCGCGACCCCTTCACCACGAGCACGGCGTCACGCGGCAGCGCGGCACCGAGTTCGGCGACCAACGACTCGACGCCGTCCATCGCACTCGCGCCCGTCCCGAACGCCCGGCTTGCCTCGGCGGCAAGCGGGCCCAGCGTGAAAAACCGTTCCACCCCGGCCGCACGCGCATCACGCCCGATCCGCCGGTGCCACTCCGCCGCGTCCGCCCCGAGTTCGCCCAGGTCGCCGAGCGCGACCCAGACCGGCCGTCCGATCGCCAGCGCCGTGGCGATGGCGGCGTCGACGGAGGCGGGGTTGGCGTTGTAGGTGTCGTCGATGACGAGTGCCCCCGAGGCGAGTCGCCGCGGACAGAGCCGGCCGGAGGCCGGGCGTACCAGAGCGAGCCCGCGGGCGATGACGCCGGGCGCGACGCCGAGCCCCGAGGCAAGCGCGGCGGCGGCGAGCGCATTGGCCACGTTGTGACGCCCCAGGAGCTTCAGCTCCGCGTCCGCGGCACCCGCCGGCGTGACCAGCCGGAACCGGGTCCCGGCAGCCGCGTGTTCAAGGGATTCCGCACGAACGTCGGCGCCGGAGTGGAAGCCGAAGGTCATCCACCTCCGTACGCGGCTGGCGCGGCGCCAGTCCTCGAGCCAGGGCGATTCGTGGGGGGCGACGGCCAGCCCGTCCTCGGGCAGGGCCTCGAGCAATGCCCCCTTCTCGCGGGCTACGCCGGCGACGTCGCCGAACCCTTCCAGATGGGCCGGCGCGACGCCCGTGATCATCGCCGCCTCCGGCCGGGCCATGCGTGCCAGCGCGGCGATCTCGCCGGGGGCGTTGGTCCCCAGTTCGACCACGGCGAAGCGGTGCTCCGGCGCGAGGCGCGCGAGCGTGAGCGGCACCCCGATCAGATTGTTGTAGTTGCCGCTGGTCGCGAGCGTCGGAGCCACCTGGCCCAGAATCGCCGCGAGCAGGTTCTTGGTCGTGGTTTTGCCGTTGGAGCCCGTCACCGCGGTAACGCGGGCGGGCTGCGCATCACGCCAGGCGCGCGCGAACTCGCCGAGCGCCACGAGCGTGTCGGCCACCTCGATCCGCGGCAGGTCGGCGTCCACCTCGTGGCTTGCGAGCAGCCCCGCGGCCCCCGCGGACGCCGCCGCTTGCGCGAAATCGTGCCCATCGAAGCGCGGCCCCCGGAGGCAGACGAACAGCGCACCGGCTTCCATGCGCCGGCTGTCGCTGACCACCTGGCGGAATTCCGCGTCGCTTCCGACGAGGCGCCCCCCGGTGGCATCCGCCACGGAACGCAGGCTGCGCGGCATCACCATACGGGCGCCCCCAGCAGCCTGCGCGCCGTGTCACGGTCGCTGTAGCGGCGCCGTTCCGTGCCCACGATCTGGACCGCCTCGTGGCCCTTCCCGGCCACGAGCACCACGTCACCGCCACGCGCCTCGTCGAGCGCGGCCGCGATCGCCCCGGCGCGGTCGCGCACCACGGAAACCGATGCATCGGCCGGCATGCCGGCGCGGATCTCGGCGACGATCTCCGCGCCGTCCTCCGTGCGCGGGTTGTCGTCAGTGAGGAATACGCAGTCGGCCCCGGAGGCCGCGACACGGCCCATTTCCGGCCGCTTGCCGCGATCGCGGTCGCCGCCGCAACCGAAGACCACGAACACACGCCCGCGGGCGTGCCCACGGACTGCCGCAAGCGCCTGCTCCAGCGCGTCCGGCGTGTGGGCGTAGTCGATGACGACCAGCGGCTGGCTACCGCCGCCGAGCCCCTCCATGCGCCCGGGCACGGTGCGCGCATGCGCAACGCGCGCCAGCGTCTTGTCGAACGGCATGCCGCGGGCGAGCAACACCGCCAGAACCGCCAGCAGGTTGGTGGCGTTGAAGCGCCCCACGAGACGGCTCCGCAGGCGGCCTTCGCCGAAGTCCCCGGCCACGTCGAGCACCAGGCCGACCCCGTTGACGTGCACGTCGCGGGCATACAAATGCGTCCCGTGAAACCAGCCCGGAGCGTCGGCCCCGGTCCCGAAACCCACGAACTCCACATCCGGGCCGCACTGGGCGGCGAAGTATTCGGCCTCCGGGTCGTCGAGGTTGAGGATCGCGCGCCTGAGACCCGGCCACGCGAACAGGCGCCCCTTCGCGGCGCGGTACGCCTGCATCGTGCCGTGGTAGTCGAGGTGGTCGCGGCTGAGGTTGGTGAACACCGCGTTTTCGAAATGCACGCCTGCCACGCGCGACTGGTCGAGCGCGTGCGACGACACCTCCATCGCCACGTGGCGCGCACCGCGGTCGCGCTGACCGGCCAGAACGGCCTGCAGGCGCACCGGATCCGGTGTGGTTTCCACGGCCGGCGCGAGCATGCCGTAGAGGCCATAGCCGAGCGTGCCGATCAATCCCGAGGGCTGGCCCCAGTCGGCCAGCACCTGCGCGATGATCGTGGTGATGCTGGTCTTGCCATTGGTGCCGGTCACCCCGGTCACGGCGAGCCGGGAACTGGGATCGTCGAAGAAGCGCGCGGCGATGGGGCCGGCGAGGCGTCGCAGTTCCGGCACCGGCACGGCAGGCACATCCCCCGGCAGGACCGGGGCCTGAACGTCGGACCCGGACTCGTATACGACTGCCGCGGCGCCCCGCGCGCAGGCCTCGGGCGCATGCCTCAAGCCGTGCTCGCGCGTTCCGCGGCAGGCCAGAAACACCCAGCCGGGCCGGATGCGGCGGCTGTCCAGCGCCAGTCCGTGAACGGGCACCGCGGGCACGGGCCCCGACGCGTGACCCTCGAGCAGCGTATCCAGCGTCTTGTCGTAACTCATGGCATGGGCAACACTCATGTCGAACCTCCGCGGCCGGGTCCCGAGACGGTGGCGACTACGGTGCCCGCATCGGGCGCGACGTCGAGCAGGCGCAGCGCGCCCGACATCACCTTGCGGAACACCGGTGCGGCGACGAGTCCGCCGAAATAGCGCCCGTGCGAGGCACCGCGCACGACGACGACCGCGACCAGGCGCGGCTTCGACGCCGGGGCCATGCCGGCGAACACGGAGTTGTAAAGGTCGTCCGAATACTTCCCGTTGCGGTACAGGCGGGCGGTTCCGGTCTTGCCGGCCACCTGGTAGTTCGGGATCTGGGCGAGATAGCCCGTGCCGTCGTCCGACACGACGGTCGTGAGCATCTGCCGCAGCTGCGACGCCACGTGGCCGGAGACAACGCGGACGCCGGACGGCGCCGCGTCACGCTTCACGAAACTCACCGGGCGCGCGATCCCGCCGTCGGCGATCGCGAGGTAGCCCTGGGCGAGTTCCAGAGCAGTCACCGAGACGCCGTAACCGCGCGAGATGGCTGCCTGCTCGACGGGACGCCAACGGCCGTAAAACGGCATCCGGCCATCGGCGGCGCCGGGAAAGCCGCCGGTGGCCGGACTGCCGAATCCGAAACCGCTCAGAATCCGGTACAGGTAGTTCGAGGGCAGCGACAGCGCCACTTTGGCCGCACCCACGTTGCTCGACTTCTGCAGCAGGCGGGTCAACGTGATGGTGCCGAGTGCCTCGTCGTCGTGGATCGTGTAACCGCCGACGGTCCAGGTGCCGTTGCCCGTCGCGACAGTGCTGTCCGGGTGCCAGTGGCCGGACGACAGTGCCGCGGCGATGATGAACGGCTTGAACGACGAGCCGGGTTCGAACAGGTCGGTCACGGCGCGGTTGCGGTACAGCGAGGCCTTCAGGTCCGAGCGAACGTTCGGGTTGTAGGCGGGCTGGTTGGCCATCGCGAGGATGCCGCCCGTGCGCACGTCGAGCACGACGATCGAGCCCGAGGTGGCGTCCTGCTTGTTCACGGTCTGCGCCAGTGCCTCGTAGGCCAGGTACTGCAGACGCATGTCGAGACTGGTTTTGAGATCACGACCCGGACGCGGGTGCTGCGTGACTTCGTCGTCCTCCACCGGGCGCCCGCGGGCGCTGGTCACCACACGCATCGAGCCGGGCGTACCGCGCAACCAGTGCCCGTATTCCAGTTCCAGACCGTACTGCCCGTGATCGTCGACATTCGTGAAGCCCACGACCTGCCCCGCAACCGGTCCCGCCGGATAGTAGCGGCGGTATTCACGCTTGGTGTGCACGCCCTTGAGCCCCAACGCCATCACGGCCCTGGCCTTCGCCGGCGGCAGGCCGCGGGCCACGTAGAGGAACTGGCGCTTGCGATGGTGGTGCACGTTCCGGGTCAGCTTGCGCGGATCCACCTTCAGCGCGTGCGCCAGGGGCGTGAGCGACTCGCCCCGCCCCGTGACCACGCGCGGGTTCACCCACACCGACTCGACCGGGGTGGAAATCGCCAGGGGCTGGCCGTTGCGGTCGAGAATCATGCCGCGGTGGGCCGGCAATTCGACCGTGCGCAGCTGCTGGCGCGCGGCGCGCCCGGCCAGGAACGGATGACTCAGAATCTGGAGGTCCGCCGCGCGCGCAACGAGCACGGCCGCCGCCAGCGCGAACACCGCGCAGACCCCGAGCAGCCGCGGATGCGCGCGGAGACTCACCGAACCTCCACGATGTGAACCTTCGCGGGCGCCTGCATGTCGAGCTTTTCCTGCGCCAGGCGCGCGACGCGGGCGTGCGCCGCGAGGGTCCATTCCTCGAGTTCGAGCTGGCCGCGCCGCACCACCAGGCGGTTGTGTTGCTGCCGCAGCGTGGAAAGCTCCGAGAACAGCGCACGATTGTGCGCCGCGGAATAGACCACGCCGAGCGCGTTGCCGAAGATCACCACGGCGGCGAGTGCCATCACGGCCGGCCGCGGCGGGAAGGAGAGCCGCAACGCGCTCATGCCGGACGCTCCGCGACCCGCAGCCGCGCGCTGCGCGCCCGCGGGTTGGCGGCGGCCTCGTCCGCGCCCGGCCGCACCAGCCGCGCGACAATGCGCAGCGCCGGCGTCTCCCGGCGGGCGGCGTCGCGAATGAAGTGCTTGGCGATGCGGTCCTCGAGCGAGTGGAAGCTGATGACCACCAGCCGCCCGCCGGGAGCCAGCAGCCCGAGGCTCGCCTCCAGGGCGGTCGAAAGCTCGTCGAGCTCGCGGTTGATGAAGATCCGCAGCGCCTGGAAGGTGCGCGTCGCGGGATGGATCCGCCGCTCGCGGCGCGGCACCGCCCGCGCGACCACCTCGGCCAGGTCCGTCGTGGTCTCGAAGGGGCGCTCCTTGCGCCGCGCCGCCACGGCGCGCGCGATGCGGCGGCTGAAGCGCTCCTCGCCGAAACGGTAGATGACGTCGGCCAGCTCCCGCTCGGGCACCCGGGCGATCCAGTCGGCGGCGCTCTCGCCGTGATCGGGATCCATGCGCATGTCCAGCGGCCCCTCGCGGCTGAAGCTGAAGCCGCGCCGCGCGTCGTCGAGCTGCGGCGAGGACACCCCGGCGTCGATCAGCATGCCGTCGAAGGCGCCCGCGAGGCCGCACGCCCCGAGGCGTTCAGCGAGTTCGGAGAAAGCGCTGCGCATGAACTCAAACCGTCCTTCGGCGCCGAAGCGCCGCGCGGCGTCGGCCTCGGCGTCCGGGTCGCGGTCGCAGGCCACGAGCCGCCCCGCGGGGCCCAGCCGCGCGAGGATGCGGGCGCTGTGCCCCCCGCGCCCGTAGGTCGCATCGAGGTAGGTTCCGTCCGGTCGTATCGCGAGCCATTCGACGGCCTCCTCCATCAGTACCGGGAGATGCGCCGAACCTGCGCGCACGTCCCGGCTCACAAGGCGATGTTCTCGAGCGCGTCCAGTTCCTTCTCGCCCATGCCGATTCCCGCGGTCCACTGCCGTTCGACCTCGTTCCAGCGCGCTTCGCTCCACAGCTCGAACTTGTTGCCCTGCCCGATCATCACGACCTTGTGGTCGAGTTCGGCGTAGTCGCGCAGCGCCGGCGGCAGCAGGACCCGGCCATGCCCGTCCATCTGCATGTCGCTCGCATAGCCGAGCAGCATTCGCTGCACCGCGCGGGCGCCCGGTTGAAGACTCGGCAGGCGTACGAGCTGCTCCTCGATCTCTTCCCAGCCCGGCCGCGGATACAGCAGCAGGCAACGGTCGCGGTCGACCGTCGCCACCAGGTTGCCGTCCGCCGATTCCGCCAGGGAGTCGCGGTAACGGGCGGGAATCGCGAGCCGGCCCTTGGTGTCAAGGCTCACTTGGTTCATGCCGCGGAACATGCGCGCCGGCCTCCCATCGATTCCCACTTCGTCCCACTCGCGCACACTATAGGTAGCGAAATCGCAAAAAGTCAATGGAAATCGGCGGGTTGCGGGCATTTACCGCCCACGGTTCGACGCCCGATCCGGCGCCGAATTCGCCATGACTTGATAACAATCAACCTGTTGCCGCCGAAAGCTCCGGCGGGACCTCGGCGCGGCGGGTTTCGGGGGGAGAAAGTGGGAGCCGGCCGATAAGCCGGGTTCTGTCTCGGGCGATCATTCCTCTGGGGCGCGAGTCACCACACGCCTCCTGCGGCCTACCCGGGAGCGGAGCGCGGACCACGCCGGCGGGAAAACCCGCACACTCCCCTATTCGGCCTTGCTCCGGGTGGGGTTTACCGTGCCGTCGCCGTTACCGGCGCCGCGGTGCGCTCTTACCGCACCGTTTCACCCTTGCCTGTACCCGGCGGAACCGGGCCATCGGCGGTCTGTTCTCTGTGGCACTTTCCGTGGGCTCGCACCCCCCAGGCGTTACCTGGCACCCTGTCCTGTGGAGCCCGGACTTTCCTCCCCGCCTCGCGGCGGAGCGATCGCCTGGCCGACTCCCGCACCCATTTTACCCCGGCTCAGACGTCGCCCAGCCAGGCCGGCAGCGGCTGGGCATGGCGCTCCATCCAGTCCCGGTGGGCCAGGTACCACTCGACGGTGGCGGCGATCCCCTCGGCGAACGAGCGCTGGATGCGCAGGTGCAGTTCGGCTTCCATGCGCGCGGGGTCGATGGCGTAGCGCCGGTCGTGTCCCGGACGGTCCGGCACGAACCGGATCAGCGCCTCGTGCCCGCCGGGCACCGCGCCGGGGAAGCGCTCGTCGAACGCGCGGCACAGTGCGCGCACGACGTCGATGTTGCGCTGCTCGTTGCGCGCGCCGATGTTGTACGTCCGGCCCGGCCGCCCGCGCCCGAGCACGGCGTCGATCCCGCGGCAATGGTCCTCGACGTGCAGCCAGTCGCGCACGTTGCCGCCGTCGCCGTAGACGGGCACCGGCTCGCGGGCCAGGAGCCGCCGGATCGCGAGCGGGATCAGCTTCTCGGGCAACTGCCAGGGCCCGTAGTTGTTGGAACAGTTGCTGACCGTGGTCTCCAGGCCGTAGGTCTCGTGGTAGGCGCGGACCAGGTGGTCCGAGCCCGCCTTGCTGGCCGCGTACGGCGAGTTGGGCGCGTACGGCGTGGTCTCCGAGAAAGGCGGGTCGTGCGGGCCGAGGGTGCCGTAGACCTCGTCGGTGGACACGTGGTGGAAACGGTGCGGGCGCCCGTCGCCGGCGAGCCATGCCTCGCGCGCGCTCTTGAGCAGCGCGTGCGTGCCCGTGACGTTGGTTTCCACGAAGGCGTCCGGGCCGTCGATGGAGCGATCGACGTGGGTCTCGGCCGCGAAGTGCACGATCGTATCGAGCGACTCCTCCCGCAGCAGGCGCGTCACCAGCGCCTGGTCGCCGATGTCGCCCTCGACGAAGCGGAAGGCGGCCTCGCGCTCGCAGCCGGCGAGGTTGTCGCGGTGCCCCGCGTAGGTGAGCGCGTCAAGCACGACGATCCGTTCGTCCCCGCCCGCGGTCAGGCGACGGCGCACGAAGTTCGCACCGATGAAGCCGGCACCGCCGGTGACCAGCACCCTCATGCAGCCTCCGCGCTCGAGAGCGTGGCCAGCATGCGTCTCAGCGCCCGCCGCCAGTGCTCCGGCGCAATCCCCGTGCGTGCGTGCGTCGCCGCGCAGTCGAGCACGCTGAACGGCGGGCGCGGCGCCGGGCGCGGGAAGGCCGAGCTGTCCACGGGCAGGATGCGCGCGCGAGGCGCGAACAGCCCGGCCGCCTCGCCCTCCTCGGCGATCGCGACGGCGAAGTCGTACCAGCTCGCCACGCCCGCGTCGGTGTAATGGAAGATGCCCGGCGCCGGCTTCGCGGCGAAGGCCCAGAGCACGCGCGCGAGGTTTTCCGTCCAGGTGGGCGCGCCGATCTGGTCGCAGACGACGGTGAGCTCGTCGCGTTCGGCGATGAGGCGCCGCATCGTGGAGACGAAGTTGCCCGGGTGACGCGAGTACACCCAGGCCGTGCGCACGATCGTCGCGTCCGGGTCGCATTGCTCGACGGCCACCTCGCCCTCGGCCTTGCTCTCGCCGTACACGCCCAGCGGCGCACGCGGGTGGTCGGGTGCATAGCGGCGGCTTTGCGAGCCGTCGAAGACGTAGTCCGTCGAAACGTGGATGAAGCGGATGCCGCGGGCGCGGCAGGCCGAGGCCAGGTTGCGCGCGCCTTCGGCATTGACCCGGAAGGCGGCATCGCGGTCGGACTCGGCGCGGTCCACCGCCGTGTAGGCGGCGGCGTTGACGACGACGTCCGGGCGGTGTGCATCCATTGCGGCGCCGATGCCCGGCTCGTCGGTCACGTCCAGCTCGCACCGCCCCGGCGCTACAACGGCGACCGCCTGCGGCGCCGTGACCATCAACGCCCGTGCGAGCTGGCCGCCGCCCCCTGTAACCAGCGCTCTCATGGAAACGTCGGGCACTCGTCGAGAGGCAGGCCCGCGCGGTCCTTGTCGTTGACGGTGACCTCGGCCTCCCCGACGGGCCAGTCGACGGCGAGCGCCGGATCGTTCCAGAGCAGCGTGTGCTCGCTGCCCGGCGACCAGAAATCCGTCACCTTGTAAATCACGTCCGCCTGTTCAGACAGCACCAGGAAGCCGTGCGCGAAGCCCTCGGGCACCCAGAGCATCTCGTGTTTCTCCGCATCGAGCGTAAAACCCGCCGCCCGGCCGAACGTCGGCGAGG